>WNFT01007575.1_pt1 | contig 15298 bp, 15 predicted proteins | sample 5400191 | NCBI WGS metagenome assembly WNFT01 (sample SAMN13153359, study PRJNA577476) | soil metagenome | isolation source: 80 cm saprolite under Madrone tree | place: USA:California | collected 2016-06-14 | reverse complement strand
CGCCAGTTCCAACTATCGATGTTCGGGAGCGGCGGTGCTTGGGGAGCAATGACGAGTGCTCCCGGAAGACACCCAAGGATCGCCTGAAAGGGAGGCGTCTGATGAATACACACCTTGGGAAGTTCACTAAGTGAAGAGCCGGCTTCACCCATACCGTGGAGAAACAGAAGAACGGGAAGGTCCGGATCCGAATCGGGCTCAACTTCAAGAGCCTGCAATTCTTTCACTTCAGCCAAAACGACGGGAATCGTAACGGTACGGGCGCGCATTACAATCTTCTAACTCAGCCTTAGTCGCACGCAAGAACGCATCGATCAATCGGTTGCCATTCCGGTACACATAGACCGCTTTGTCCGCGGCACTTACCAGCACAGGTTGGAGCGAAAGTAGGCCTCGAGACCGCCGACAGAGATCCCTTCTTCACTAATTTTGCCATTCTTCTGTTCAAAAAAAGTTTCTGGCCCAAGGTTCTCGCTGGTAAGAATTCTCGCCTTTGGTGAACGTTGACACTCAAAAAATCAGCCGCTGCCGGAACTGCGGAACGGATCTGCATGCCCCTTACTGTTCTGTTTGCGGTCAGCACGATATTGACTATGGCCAATCGTTCGGTGTCATCTTTCGTGACTTCCTTGATTCTGTCTTCAGTTTTGATGCCAAAGTATTTCGAACCATATCGCTCCTGCTGACGCGTCCAGGCGAACTCACATTTCGCTTCCTGCAAGGGAAACGGGTACCGTATCTGAATCCGGTTCGGCTCTACTTCAGCGTCAGTGTGTTACTCTTTTTAGCGGTGCGACTGCTACATTTCGAACAAGCAGACACACTGGAATTCCGGCTGAGACATAACTCCGCCCATCCGGGATTACCGCTTGAGATCGGTCAAGCAACTCCAGGGTTGACGCCAAGGTCCGCGGCAAATTTTGACCTCGACGCCAAGCAGAATGCCTGGCTCAAGAAGCGTGTCTTGCGGAAGTACGGCAGTGAAGAAGCAGCCGCTCGGATGATCGTCAATGATTTTTGGGATTGCCTTCCGGTTACGCTGTTCCTTTGTGTGCCGGTGTTTGCCCTTATTTTGAAAGTTTTGTATCACCAGAATGGGAAACCGTATCTAGCTCATCTGCTGTTCTCCTTTCATCTTCAAACCGTGGTCTTTCTCTGGGCAATCGTATTGCTCGTCTTACGGGTACCATTGCATTCCTGGCATCCCGGCTTGGAACGCTGGATCGGCGCGATCTTCAATCTGTGGCTAATAGTCTATTCGCTTTTCGCCCAACACCGCTTTTACGGCGAGCATTGGATCAAGACCGGATTGAAGTTCTTTGCCTTACAAAGCAGTTACATTGCCGTCATCATCACGGCGACACTGCTTACGGTCCTAGCGCCGCTTCTCATGATCGTGTCTGGGTAACTTCCAGGCTTAACGCCGTGCCTGATGCGAGGCTACTATGCTCCCGGGCTCACATTGAACGCCTTCGACCAAGAGCAGTCTTCTGGTCAATGCCTGGGAGCGGATAGCGAGCGCTTCAGCGTACTCGGGCGAACGATACCACTCCCGCGCCTTCTCCATGGTTGGAAATTCAACAATCACTATCGCTTGGGCCGTCCAGTCGCCCTCGACTTTTTCGATAGCGCCGCCGCGGACGATATAACGGCCACCGTAGTGTTTGACGGTAGTCTGCGCTAACGCTCGGTATCTATCGGCCAGCGTGGGGTCAAGTATCGCAGAGATTTCGGAAATCACATATGCCGCCATGCTTCTGGTTCTAACATGGGTTAGTTAGTTGAGCGAACGAGATGGAACCACAAATTGTAGCGATGGGTGGCGGTGGTTTCGCCATGGAACCAGAGAATTTGCTTCTTGAGCAGTACGTGCTGAGTCTATCGCGGAACCGTATTAAGCCAAGAGTCTGTTTTCTTCCAACCGCGAGTGGCGATGCGGAGAATTACATCGAACGATTCTATACTTCGTTTGGTAAGCTGGACGCGGTTCCGTCTCATCTCCCCCTATTCGGGCTGAAGGTACGCGACATCCGCGCGTTCCTTCTCGAACAGGATGTGATCCATGTCGGCGGCGGCAAAACCTTGAACATGTTGTTGATTTGGCGACAGCGAAGTATTGATACGATCCTTCGGGAGGCAGCTGAAAACGGCACCATTCTATGCGGAGTAAGTGCTGGTTCTATCTGCTGGTTTGACTCGGGAGTGACCGATTCGCTAGCAGCGCACGAACTCTTACCAATGAAGTGTCTTGGCTGGCTACCAGGAAGCAATTGCCCACACTACGATAGCGAAGCGGGTCGAAGACCTGCGTACCATAACCTTATTGTCGACGGAGCCCTCCCATGCGGATATGCAGCAGACGACGGCGTGGGTCTGCATTTCCTTGGCACTCAGCTTGCGCAGATCGTAAGCTCTAGAGTCCGCGCTCGGGCCTACGCGGTGCGGCTCACGGGCTTGGAGGTTATAGAAACTGAGTTATTGCCACGATATCTCGGCCAGTAAAGGCAATCGGAGACAATCACTATCTTACCTTGACAATGGACTTGCGCAGGATATGTGTTCGTCTGAACAGCTTACCGGACACCCAACGTTTCTGTGGCAAAGCAAACAAGTCCCGGCTGCTGTGACAATCACTCAAAAACTAGCAACGAAGGCAACTAGTAATGAAAGTCGTCGAAATTGCATTCAGCGTTTATCCAGTAACTGACTTGAAACGGGCGCGCGCTTTTTACGAAGGGACGCTCGGCCTGAAGGCCGCTACGGCCTACGAGGGCAACGGAACGGGTTGGGTGGAGTACGAGATCGGCCCAGGCGTTTTGGCTATCGGAGCCGGATCCGAACAATTCAAACCGTCCGCTAACGGCGGCTCAGTCGCGCTGGAGGTCGAGGATTTTGAAGCGGCGACCCGCGAATTGAAGGAGGGTGGAAGCCAGTTCGTCATCGAACCGATGGAGTTTCCGGGGTGCCATATGGCCGCCGTTCTTGATCCGGATGGAAACACGATCAGTATTCATAAGCGGAAAGCTACGAATACATAATCGTTGGTTTGGCGTGAGACTTATCGGTTGGAGGGTGCGTCGCTTGCGACGCCCGGAAAAGTCTCATCGCGCACCGAGGTATCGAGCCCACGACTTTTTGTTTGCTCTTTTTAGTCAAAATTGTCCATTACGCCTTGAAACGGCAAATCCTCGGGATGTTTGACCAAACGGTGGCTGACTGGGTTGTTTCGCACATACAACCATTTCGCGTTACAGGCTTGATCGATCCATTTTTGCCGATCCGCAATATGCACAATTGTTTTCTCACAACCTTTCAGAAACCGTGACGTTCGAGATTCTGCGCCGGACGATCGTGGACTCGATTCCTCGGTGCGCGGTGGGTCGTTTCCGGGCGTCGCAAGCGACGCACCCTCCGAGCGGGGCATGGCCTCGCTACGTTCTGACTGCCTTCCGGTATCCTTAATCGGCTATCTGCTATTCCCCGGCCGGCTCTTCCCATTTACCCGACTGAGCGGAGCGAAACACCGCCTCGATTATCGCCATATTCTTGATCGAACCTTCTAACGGAACTGGTAACTCCTTGCCTTCGCGTATGCTTTCCGAGAACAAATCACCTTGGATCGTGTACTGGTCAGCAGTCTTGTACTCCACCGCTTCGGCGCTTCGGCCCGAGGGATCGGCTCCATTGTCTATATATATGCGGCACGGACGATCGGGTGGTGCGTTGAACGGTATCTCGATCTCGATCCGGCCTTTGGTCCCGAAGATTTGTACCTTCTGATAAGGCACAGCATGCGTGCTACAGGTGAAAACAGAGTGCCCGGAAGGGAAATAAAGTACTCCGGAGGAGAGCACATCGGTATGCAGATCCGGATCCTCTTCGATCACTCCAAACACTTTCGTGGGTTCTTCTCCGAAAATGAACCGAGAGGTAAAAATCAGATAACAGCCAATATCCATCATTCCGCCGCCCCCGAATTCGCGTATGTTGCGAATGTTTTTCGGATCTCGGTTGTTGTAGCTGAAGCATCCCGAGATGGATCGGACCTTTCCAATTTTGCCTGCTTCAATCTGCTCGACGACGCCACGCCATTGCGGATGCGTACGAACCATAAAGGCCTCCTCAATCTTCACGCCGGTACGATCACGAACCTTTAACAGCAACCGGGCTTCTTCCACGGTCATACTGATCGGCTTTTCACAAAGGACATGTTTTCCGGCTTCTGCTGCCTTAATCGACCAGGGAACATGCAGATGGTTGGGGAGTGGATTGTAGATCGCTTCGATTTCTGGATCGGCCAAAAGTTTTTCGTACGATCCGTAAGCCTTAGGAATTCCAAGTTGTTTAGCCGCCTGTTGAGCCCTCTTCGAATCTCTTGAAGCAATTGCTGTTACTTCAGACCATTCGCCGCGCTGCATCGCTGGAATCACTTTCTTGACCCCGATCTCAGCGACGCCCAATACTCCCCATTGCACTTTTTTCTTCATCGGACAGTTTCTTTTTTCCGTAAATTCTTCAGCGCTCCAAATCCGCTTGGTTGATTGGAAGCGGATGGCGACTGCGGTTTCTGGTTACTTGAGTCAGTTCCTTCGTTGGCAATCTCGAGTCTATATCACAATAAGGACAAAGGGGACAGTCGCCGCTGAAGACAACGCCGGAAACTGATCCTGTCCGGCACCAGCTCTGCCTCGCTGGCCCTGCCACCAACAATGCGCCTGGTAACCGATTACCGGTTTGAGCAGGAGGAAGACGAGCCGGCTACTCCAGTGGCAACTCGATCTTTTCCTCCAGCCGGGCGGTGAGCTGGTTTCCCATAATGATACGAGCGCAGGTGTTCCAGTGCAGTAGTGCATCATCGTTTCTAGCCGGACGAAGGGTTTCGGCTTTTTCGAACCAGCTCATTGCATCGCGCAAGAATTCGTAGGCGTTATGGCCGGAGCCGGGATTGCCCTGACGTAGTTGTGCCTTAGCTCGGCGTTCGCAGATGATGCCGGCGTAGTAGGTCCGCTCATACTCGCTGCGGAGACGGGAAAGAACTTCCTGAGCCTGAGTAACGCCCACTGCGTAGCCTTTACCGAAGCGGTCGGTCAGGGCCAGCAACAGGAGGACCAGCGCCTCCTGGTTCTCCGGATCGATGTGGAGTACATCGTGACAAATGCTTTCCGCTTCCGCCGGTTCATTAAGCAGTCGGTAGCGTAAGGCTTTCTCCAGCGCCGCCGGGATGGCGTCTTCCGAAAGTCGCTTGAGCTCAAACATGACTTTCTCCTTTCAGGTTTTTGGGCGAAACAGTTTCAGTAACTTCCCTAATGGATCGTAAAACTCATCAACCACGCGCTCCTTCAGTGGAATAATCGCGTTGTCGGTGATGGTGATGTTTTCCGGACAGACCTTGGTGCAGCACTTGGTGATGTTACAGTAGCCGATCCCGTCGGCTTCCTTCAGTTCCGCTGATCGGTCTTCCGTGTCGAGCGGGTGCATTTCGAGCGCGGCGACAAAGACCAAAAAACGTGGGCCGATGAACTCCTCTTGTTTGTGATGGTCTCGCAATACGTGGCAAACGTCTTGGCAGAGGAAGCATTCGATGCATCTCCGAAATTCCTGGACGCGGTCAATGTCGGCCTGCGCCATACGCCAGGTTCCGTCCGGCGCGTCAGGTGGACGCGGTTTGAACTTCTTGATCTTTTTCTTTACGCGATAATTCCAGGAAACGTCCGTCGTTAAATCGCGGATCCGCGGAAACGCCCGCATCGGCTCGATGGTCACCGGTTGGTCAAGCGGTAACTGATCAAGTCGCGTCATGCACATCAGCTTCGGCAGACCATTGATTTCCGCCGAACAGGAACCGCACTTGCCGGCTTTGCAGTTCCATCGGCAAGCGAGATCATTGGCTTGATTGGCTTGAATCTGATGAACGGCGTCGAGCACAACCATGCCCTCGGAAATTTCCGTGGTGTAGTCCACGAAATCGCCGGCCTCCGCGTCGCCACGCCAGATTTTAAAGACCGCCGTTTTCATTTCATCTCCTCAACGACCTGCTGCAGGTGCTCCGGCATTTCAGGAATCGGCTCGCGCCGCACCTGCATCGAGCCGTCCGCAGCTTTGCGAACAATGACACTCATTTTGCCGTCAGCCGCGTTCTTGTTCGGGAAATCGTCACGGAAATGTCCGCCGCGGCTTTCCTTGCGCTCAATCGCCGAACGCGTGATGGCTTCGGAAACGGTGAGTAGATGCCTCAAATCAATCACGGTATGCCAGCCGGGATTGTATTCGCGATGGCCATGGACAACGACGTTTTGGGAGCGTTGCCAGAGCTCGTTCAGTCCGTCGAGCGCGCGAACCATTTCCTCTTCTCGCCGCACGATCCCGACGAGGTTCTGCATCAATTCCTGTAGATCGCTTTGCACGCGATAAGGGCCCTCGGCGTCGCCATTTGCTCTGGTGGCGCGGTCGAACGGTTCCAACGCCGCGCGCGCGGCCTCTTCAATTTGAGCGGTATCAATATGACCGGCATCGTGTTTTTTGGCAAAAATAGCCGCGAATTCGCCCGCGCGCTTGCCGAAGACAAGCAGGTCGGACAACGAATTTCCGCCGAGCCGGTTCGCTCCGTGCAATCCGGCGGCAACCTCGCCGGCCGCAAACAGTCCGGCCACACTGGACATCTGGGTTTCAGCGTCCACCCGTACGCCGCCCATGATGTAATGGGTGGTAGGACCCACTTCCATCGGCTCCCTGGTGATGTCGAGGTTGGCCAGCTGCATGAATTGATGATACATGCTCGGCAGCTTCCTTTTGATGTATTCCGGCGCGCTCGGAATTTTTTCCTTGATCCACGAAATGTCGAGAAACACGCCGCCATGCGGACTACCCCGGCCGGCTTTGACTTCGTCCATGATGCAGCGCGAAACATGATCACGGGTGAGAAGTTCGGGTGGACGGCGAGAATTTTTGTCCCCCTGAGTATAACGCCATCCTTCTTCCGGGTTATCGGCAGTTTGGGACTTATAGTTGTCCGGGATATTCGCGAACATGAACCGCTTGCCGTCTTTGTTGAGCAAAATGCCGCCGTCGCCGCGCACGCCTTCGGTGACGAGAATGCCAATTACGCTGGGCGGCCAAATCATCCCGGTCGGATGAAATTGCACAAACTCCATATCAACCAATTCCGCACCGGCGTGGTAGGCCAACGACTGCCCGTCTCCGGTATACTCCCAGGAGTTGCTGGTGATTCGGTAGGCTCGGCCAACACCGCCGGTGGCCAGCACGATCGCGTTTGCCTGGAAAACCTTGAATCGGCCGCGTTCGCGGTCGTAGCCGAACGCGCCCACCACGCGTTCGCCATCCTTGAGCAGCGTAACGATCGTATGCTCCATGTAGACTTCAATCCCCTGATGGATCCCGTGATCCTGAAGCGTGCGAATCATTTCTAAGCCGGTGCGATCGCCCACGTGAGCAAGTCGCGGATAGCGGTGACCACCGAAATTGCGCTGAAGTATTCTCCCATCCGCAGTGCGGTCGAACACCGCGCCCCAGGCTTCGAGTTCGCGGACCCGATCGGGCGCTTCCTTCGCGTGCAGTTCGGCCATGCGCCAACTGTTGACGTATTGGCCTCCGCGCATCGTGTCGGCAAAGTGGACTCTCCAGTTGTCGCGGTCATCGACATTGGCCAGCGCCGCGGCGACGCCCCCTTCCGCCATTACCGTATGCGCTTTGCCCAGGAGTGACTTGCAGACCAAGCCGACCTTGACGCCGGCAACCGAAGCTTCGATCGCCGCGCGCAGCCCCGCACCGCCCGCGCCGATGACGAGTACGTCGTATTCGAGAGTTTCGTAATTGGCCACGTGATTCGCGGATGCGTCGAAGGGTTAGAGTCTAGGAAAGTTGAGGCGGGAAAGCAGGGTGACGGTTTGACAATCAACGTTTATAAAATCTTCCAATCGTGCCAAATGCCCAGTGAACAGAGACGCACATAGAGATCGGTGAAGCCGACCCAGAACAAACTCATCCACGCCCAGAGCATGTGGCGGCGGTTCAAACAACTCACGTAGGAATAGCATTTGGCGCAAGCCGGCGCTTTGGAAACCTCGTCGAGAAAGCCGCCGACCAAATGGCGGAGCGAGTGACAGCCAACCGTGTAACCGGCCAGCAAAATAACATTAAGTGCGAGTACAATCGTTCCGACGCCGATGCCGAAGTGCTTTGCACCGGACGCATCCGCGAACCACATCGCTTTCCACGCGTCGTGCGCGAGAATGAGAATGAAGAGCAGCGCGAGGTACAGGAAATAGCGATGAATGTTTTGCATGATGAGCGGAAAGGAATTTTCGCCCAGATATCCCTTCCGCGGCTCGCCGACGGCGCAGGCGGGTGGATCCGCCCAAAACCCTTTGTAATAAGCGCCGCGGTAGTAGTAACAGGTGAGCCGAAAACCGGCTGGCGCCCATAAAACCAAAAGAGCCGGTGAGAATAGCACCCACGATGGCCACCACTCGGGCTTCGGCCCGAAAATCGCGTGCGGCGAGCGGCCAAATAGTTCCGGCGAATAAAACGGCGAAAGATAATCCGCTCCATTTTGATCGAACCAATAATGATTGCCCTGAAATGCCGCCCAGGTGGAGTACACCAGAAAAGTGGAAAGCCCTAGAAATACAAACAGCGGCTGGGTCCACCAGGCATCACGCCGCATGGTCTCACCGAACGAGCGTTGTTTTAATGACACATCCGCAAAAGACATATGGCTGCTCTGCGCTCTAAATGGGGGAACACCTGCAAGTTTACATATCGACGAGGGAGCGCGATTTCAAGCCCATTACACGATTATCGCAGACCGCGATACGGGAACGCATGCCGACTTGCGGTTTGCAACCTTGACTCGCGTATCCCGCGATCAGCAGCCCATCGTCTCAGAGGCGATCTTTGTTTCGCGGCACTCTGGTACGCCGATAGCTTTATTCACAGGAAACAGACCTGCATTGCTCTCAGCAAATTATTGGGGCCTCGGGTCGGCTGCAAAACGAACGAAGAAGGATGCGCAAACTCGATCAAATCCCTCCGGCGCTTAAATCCAGTCTTACCCATTTCCAGATCGCATGGGTAAGGCTCCAGGCCCGGGCGATGAACGTCTCCTACGAACGATTGACCGGCACAATCCTAAACGAGTGGCTTTCAAATCATCCGCGGATGCTACTCGGCCGCCATGATTCCAAAGAGATCATTCGCCGTGCACTAGACGACTTCATTCGGTGTCATTCTGCCGAGTTTTTGCCCGTCAGTCTACCGGACTTGCTTGACCAAAACTGATGATCGGCAACTTTTCAGCGGCGACGCGTACGTTACCGTGGGAGCTCCGGGTCAATTTCGAGGTCGCCCGAAAACCAAAGGTCCTATTGGGGACAGTCGCCGCTACCGAAGACAATGCGGCAAAGCGCTTGGCAACGCTCTATAATTTGGCACGGAGTCGGTGGTAACTGCACTGAAACCATAATCGACGGTACGCACTGGGCCATTTATCGGTAGCTGGTTGCAAGACTGAGACGTGCCATTAATGACTCTGAATTTTTTGTCCGTCGAATTTGGTCAACACGAATCCATTGACTCGTTCATCGTAGGTGCGGCTGTAATCAGCCAGTAGACCAATCGCCTGCTTACTGTAGAATCGGCTTGTTCACAGAGACGAGTTCACGGTGCCTCAGGTTTTGTCCCATGCCGGTGACCGATAAATAGCTCATACCAAATCGGCTACTGGCTATCAGCCATTCTATTCATGGACGAACCGACTCGCCACCTGCTAGAAAAGCTTCCGTGATGCGATCGGCTGTGCTTTTTGTTTGCTTGCTGCTGGGTTCGGTCCACCTGGCCGCTGAGCCGGTACTACGTTGGGCGGCGGATCCTAATAGTAACGCGCCCTACTCATTCTTCGCGCCCGGCAAAGCATTGACCGGATTTGAGTACGAAATCATCAACGCGGTCGCTCAGCGGATGGGACGACGTGCCGAGTTTGTACAGAATGACTGGAGCGGATTGATCCCGGGCCTGCATCGCGGCCTCTATGATTGCCTAATCTGCGGAATAGAAATTACCTCCGAGAAAGCGGACGAGGTCGACTTCAGCATACCTTATTATTTCACGTTCGAGCAATTTGTCGGCCGACGCGGAAGACCGCCAATTACCTCTCTCGGGCAGCTCCGCGGCGAGAAAATTGGCACGCTCGATCAAACTGCCGCGCTGCGGATGCTGGAACAGACACCGGGGGTTATAACGAAAACCTATGACCAGGAAATCAGCGCATATCAGGACATTGTGAACGGGCGCCTTTTCGGCGTGCTGCTCGATTACCCGATTGCCAAATATTATGCGGCACCCAATCCTTCGCTGGAACTGAGCGGCCCGCCCTTTGGCCGAATTAGCTACGGCATCGCGGTGAAGAAGGGTAACTCAGCGCTGCAAACGGAAATCGACGCCGCGCTGCGTGACCTCATCGCTAGCGGGGAGCTTCGAAACGTGCTCTCACGCTGGGGACTTTGGACCGATACGGTGGCGCATGCTTTCGACCAGCCGGCCAAACCCTCGGCTTCAGATAGCGAATATCAAGCCTTCGTTGCTACCCAAGGCGGCCAAACAAAATTCTGGTCCCGTATTCATATCTACGCTGCTGCCGGACGACTCCTTCGCCGTGCGGCGCTCCTCACCCTGACTGTTTCGATCACTGCCATGGCGGTGGCTGTCGTTGCCGGTTTTGTCCTTGCCGTCGGTCGCGTTTTTGGGCCGCTGCCAGCGCGTTGGTTCGCCACGGCCTACATCGAAGTGATTCGTGGCACTCCTCTCCTGATTCAGCTCCTATTTATCTTCTATGGCTTGCCGATCATTGGCATCCGGTTGTCGCCCTTTCTGGCCAGCGTGCTCGGCCTCGGCTTGAACTATGCTGCATCAGAGGCCGAGAACTATCGAGCCGGCTTACTCGCGGTACCGGCAGGCCAGTGGCAGGCGGCCTATGCGCTTGGTCTGACCCAGTCTAAAACACTCCGCTTGGTAATCGTACCGCAGGCCATCCGCTTCGTCCTACCGCCACTCACCAACGACTTTATTGCGTTGCTCAAGGATTCTTCGCTCGTCTCGGCGCTCACGATGGTCGAGCTGACCGGGGCTTACCACCGCCTTGCCACCGAAACATTCGACTATTTCGGTGCCGGCCTGTTAGTAGCGTTAATATACCTGCTTCTCGGCCTACCATTTGTGCGGCTTGCTCGGTGGACGGAGGAGCGGCTGGGCAGGCCTTCGGCCCGATGGCAGATGACAAATGACAGATGACAAATAGCGGATAGTAAAGCGGCGACGCGTCGGCCTGTCGGCGAAACGCCTGCTGGCGCCGAGATAGTAATCGATCTTGCAGACGCAAGTTACGGCGGTCGCGGCTACTCCTTCCGAGATCTCGAGGGCCACCTCTGGAGCTTCGGGACTTATAATCCCTGGGCGGAGGAACACACCTCAAAATCGCAAATTGCAAATCGCAGATAGGAAACACCAGATGACCAAACCGGACGCGCGGGAGCGCATCCCTACCGCCTATGAGGCCAAGGCACCGCGTCCGGTAGGGACCGGCTGCCGGTCCGGTTGGTCCTATGCGATCACGATTGCGGGGCAGGCGCGGACAACCGAAATGCGGCGGTCAGGACGACCGAGGCGGAAGCGAACCCGTCCAAAAAGGACGGTGCCAGAGGGCGCGCAGCCTTCGGTCAGCTCTTCGCCAGGAAAAACGGTGAACGTCCACGAGGCCCGAGCATCGCTGTCAGGCAGCTCGTTACCATTCTGTAATACCCGCGCGCCCCAAATCTGACGCACCATCAAGTTGCGGGTATCCACGTCATCTACGGTATAGGCATCAGCCGATTCGTCGTTACGAATATCATTGTAACTGCCCAAGAAAATGCCGGCCGAGCCCGTGATAGTAGCTACTAACGTCCAATCGATACCAGCTTTGGTCACCAAATTGCCTGCCGGCAAACGCTTATCCACAATGTCAGCTGCACTTATCTCGGTCTGGTCGCGACGAATAGCTGGGTCAACCCCACCACGGGTATCAAGCTTGTTTGCATCAGGTACCAGGAGAACACCAAAAATCGCTTGATCAGCATATCGTGCGTTTTTGCAATGGTCACGCAGCGCGGTCGTCGCGTGGTAAGCTCGAGCCCACTGCTCCGATGAAAAAGCGCTTTCAAGATAGCCGGCGGCGGGTGCTGGTAGGTTGACCTTTTTCAGGCCTTCGCAGATAGAACGAGAGCTGTTCCAACCAGACTTGGCCAGCAGGTTGATCTGCTCGTGGCGGAATAGCGCCGCTTCGGGTGAAAGTGCACCAGCCTGGCTGGCGGCAACGGCAGCACCAAGCGCTGCCCGGGCGGGCGCTTTCTTCTTTTTTTGATCCCGTTTCGATTTCATCTTGGATGTAGACGAACAGACGACAATAAATCGGGAATTACGCAAAACGTCGTGATGCTCCCGCCTCTGGAAGTTGGGTTGCCCCGGGGTTGCTCAGCCAAGCCTGTCTTCCAAAGTTGTGCGTCATGGGTGAACCAAGGAGAAAGGATCAGGTTACTGCTTGGCGTCTTTGCGGCTTGGCGTGAGCTCTTTTCCCTGCATTAACTCGAGAAGCTTGGTCACCGTGCGCCAACTTCTGACCGTGCCGATTGTCCCCAGCTTTGAATCAAAATAGGAGCTGGTAAGTTTGGTTCGCGCGAAACCCTCGGGAAACAGCAAGTAAACTTCTTTTCCCCGAACAATGAACCGGTTCGGTGGTGATCGACCCGGGTCAAGGCTCTTCACCGCGCCCGGCTTTGGTAGGTCCGCAAGGAACATAACGTGGAGGATATCTTCCGCTGCCCCTGCTTTAAGGAACGGATTCTCGCGAATCACTTCGCGCATTTCTCTGGTCGTTCGCAACATCACCGGCACCTTATGGCCGAAGCGCTTCTGAATTTCCTTCGCGATCAGCTCTGGAAGCCGCACTGAGACCTCCGGGATCGCTTCGAAAATCACATTTCCACTTTGGATATAAGTCCGTACATCCTGGCATCCGGCTTTAGCGCAGACCTCCGCCAAGTCCGGCATCGGGATTTTATTTTTGGGACCAAGATTGATACCTCGAAGCAGTGCTAGGTAGGTCGTGGGCATCTGCGCGAAACGAAAGTATTGGAGTATTGGAATAGTTTACGTGTGAAATACCTCGGCTTTCCTCTAGGCAACGACGCACCCCTTACAGTGAGGCGTCGATCAGCTCAAAAATGAGCAAGAGATAAATCGACGAATGGGTTTTCGACGATCTTGGACTTGAAGCATTGCGCGTGGCACCCCCAGTTCTGCCAACGCCCTTCCTTGGTTGTCACCGTTAAGGAACACGGATCAATCTCGGTGTCCTCAATCAACTCCCCGCAAAAGGGACATGGACCATCAAATTTTATTTCTACCATAAGCCGCGATTGCAAAGAAAGGGTAAAGGAACTCGAAGGCCAGATGGATGTTATTGCGCAGACCATAAACCGCAGCTAAAGCACGTCCGGCGGCTTCGCGCTAAGGGTCTAGCGCCGTCCGTATCGTGATCGCTCGCGACCGCGCCTGCTGTGTTTCTTTCGCCTTTTACGTCGGTAATTCATTCGACCCACCCCCTTTCCTTAAATGCAAAAGAAAGCTTACCCTCCCGTCGCTGGCAGACCACCCGGCGGTCTTTCCGGGGCCGCGGTCGGCGGCGTTTGGTGTGAAGCATTTTTCGCGGAAGCGAAGCGTTCGCCGGAGCTTTGGATAAGGTAAAAGAACATTGGTATAAAGAAGAGAGCGATTGAGCTGGCAATAATCATTCCACCAATGATGCCAGTGGCGACGGAGTGCCGAGAATTGGCTCCGGCGCCCGCGGCAATGAACATCGGCACCATGCCAAAAATGAAAGCGAGCGAGGTCATGATGATCGGCCGAAGGCGCAGCCGCGCGGCATCGACGGCAGCCTCTCGGATGGACAATCCTTCGCGACGCCTAAGGACGGCAAATTCAACGATGAGAATTGCATTCTTGGCTGCTAGGCCGACCAGCGTCACCAAACCAATTTGAAAATAGACATCGTTTTCCAGGCCGCGCAGCCAGACGCCCAGAATCGCCCCGAAAATAGCGAATGGCACCGCGGTGATGACGGCCATCGGCAGTCCCCAGGATTCGTATTGGGCGGCGAGAATGAGGAAGACAAACACCACGCCAAAGACGAAGACGAGGGTCGAAGAAGATCCTGATTTCTTCTCTTCGAGCGACTGGCCTGACCATTGATAGGTATAACCATCTGGTAGGACCTCGCGAGCCACGGTTTCCATTGCTGCGATCGCTTGACCAGAACTGAAGCCCTTGCCGGCGTTGCCGTTGACGCGAACGGAGAGGAAGTTGTTGAAGCGCTGGATAAGATCTGGCCCAACACTGTAGCGAGTCGTCACGACTGCGGAAAGCGGCACCATGTGGTTCGAGCGGCTGCGGACGTAGATATTCGCGATGTCACCGGGGTCGGCGCGGTATTGGGCTTCCGCTTGGAGCACAACCTGCCAAACCCTACTGTATTTGTTGTATTGGCTGGCAAAGAATGAACCGAAAAGCGTTTGCACTGCGTCGTAGACGTCCTGCACCGGAACGCCGAGGGTTTCGGCCTTGGCCCGGTCCACCTGCAGACGGAGTTGACGGGATGCAGCGTCTAATGTGGCGCTGAGATCCGTCAGTTCGGGTCGCTGGCCGGCCTTAGCCAAGAATGCGCGTACGACTTCCTGGAGTTGCGTCGCATCGCCCTGTCCACGACTTTGAACCCAAAACTCGAATCCACCTTGCGCGCCAAGGCCAGGAATCGACGGTGGATTGACGGGGATAACTATCGCCTCTTTGATCGCAGCCAGCTTTGGCCGCACCCGATCGATCAAAGCAAAGGCGCTGTTCTCGGCACCCTTCCTTTGGTCAAAATCCTTCAATGATACAAATAGAGTCCCAGCCCTAGTCTTAAATTGGCCGTCAAGTAGACTGTAGCCCGCCAGCACCGAAGAGTCTTTCACCGCGGGCTCCTTGCTGAAAATTTCCGACACACTATCCGAAACCTTCTCGGCGCGATCGAGGCTCGCGCCGTCAGGCAGAATTGCGGCAACCAGTATGTAGCCTTGATCTTCAGGCGGTACGAAACTGCCAGGCACAGTATTGAAAAGCCGCCAGGTGCAGAACAGCATCACTGCGAGCAGAACGAGCGCCAAGAGCCACCGGCGGATTGCCTGGCTTACGCCGGCTCCATAGAGATCGG
>WNFT01003541.1_pt1 | contig 15305 bp, 11 predicted proteins | sample 5400191 | NCBI WGS metagenome assembly WNFT01 (sample SAMN13153359, study PRJNA577476) | soil metagenome | isolation source: 80 cm saprolite under Madrone tree | place: USA:California | collected 2016-06-14 | reverse complement strand
TCCACGGAGATCGAAAAGGGCGAACGAGTTTACGAAGTCGAGATGACTGTAAACGGACACGGCAAAGACATCATAGTCGACTCAAAGGGCAACGTCGTCGAGGTCGAAGAAGAGGTCGCGATGGATTCTCTGTCGCAGGCAGTGAAAGACGGCCTGACGAAGGCCGCGGGCACGGGAACGATTAGCAAGATCGAGTCGCTGACCAGGAATGGCGCACTCGTCGCCTACGAAGCCGTCGTCAAGCGCGGACTGAAACGCTCCGAAGTTCAGGTTGGCCCGAACGGCGAGAAGCTGGCGCATCCGCAATAGCCTTCATCAGAATTCGGCTCTTCGGTGCTCCTGCCGCCTTCAGAAGAGGATGTCAAAGCCGCCGGTGAAATATCGGCGGTAAGAAGCGAAGAACTCGCGGAATTGTCGGTCCGAAATGTTGGCGTGCACGTCACGCGGATTGAAGTGGTTCGTCAGATTGAAACCCAACACTGACAGACGCACGCCGTATTTCTTCGTCAACTTGAATTCCTTTGCGAGTTCGACATCGAGCGAAAAGAATTCCGGAAAGCGCGTCTGATCAGAGTTTCTGAGGCCAACAAAGTTCTGGTTCTCGTCCCGCGCTGAAAACGGGAAGCCGCTGCGCCATTCAATGATGGGCGAGATGCTCGAGCGTCGCGGCAAAGAAACTTTGCCCCAGGCCACCACGCGGTTCGGAACGTCAAACGCCAGATTCGAATACTGATTTGACCGAATGACCGGCGCGCCCAGGTCTCCAAAGTAGCTATTAAAGTCGTTGAGGTCGCCACGCGAGCGCGACCTGACGTAAGTAAGGTAAATCGCGTCGTCCCCCTTGAGCGTAAAGCGCGAGGTCACCTCCAGCGCCCGATAAGTTGCGTCGCCAGACGAGCGCAAAACGATCGCGCTCGTTCCGCGATAATCCAATTCCGGATTGACGACATAAATGCGCCGCGTGTGGCTGTCGATGAGGTTGGCGCGCAGCAGAACCCGGCGCATGATCGTTTGATCCAGTTCGAGATTCCAGGTCAGGTTGAGGGGAACAAAGCCCGCGTCGCGATCAGAGTGGCGGAAATCAAGCGGCGCAATGGGCCGAGTGTTTACCAACACGTTTACGAAGTTGACGCGGCTGATCATTGTCTGGCCATCGGCGCCGTAGGTCGTGACCGTTCGGTCCGGATAACGCGAGAAGCCGCGGATGTTCAGCGGCACCTTGTCGTAGAACAGGCCGACCCCGCCGCGCACTACGGTTTGATCCGAGCCGGTTGGCGACCACGCGAATCCCGCGCGCGGCGCCAGGTTGTCTTCGCTGGCAATGCGCTGGTCTTCGAATCGCAAGCCGAGATCTATACTCAGTCCGGGTCGCACAAGCCAGCGATCCTGAATGAAGCCGGTGTATTCGTTGTTATGCGCCATCCGCCGCGGCCGCACGCCGAATTCGATCAACTCGGCGAGCGAGCCATCGGCGCGCAGGATTCGCACTGGATGCGCCCCGTAGTTCAGCGCATCGCCCACGTGGTTGAAATCAAAGCCGGCTTTGATCTCATGAGATCCACCCCAGAACTCCTTCTTCGGAGCAGTGTAAACCTCGAGAAACTCAATTCGCGACGAGCGCCGATCCAAGGTCGCGAAGTAATTGCCTTGCTCCACCGTCGGCGTCAAGATCTGCGGTAACGTTCCCTGCCCCCAAACATTCGCGTCAAACCGCTTGAATGAAAACATCGATTCAAGCAACGCCGGGCCGACGAATTGGGAAAAGTGACTCTGTGATTCCGTCCTGGTTTCGTTGTCCGGATACGAAAGGCCTTTGACCGGACGCTTGGCAATGGTATAGGCGGCCGTCTGCGAAAGATACAAGCGGTCCCCGACGAGCGGGCCGTTAAAGTTCAATCGAGGTTGATCCTCAGCGATACCAACCAGCTTGCCGCCCTTAAAGCGCAAGTCGGGCAGGAAGTCGTTCAGTTCGAAGTGCCAGCGATCGCCTCCGCGCCGGGTCTCGATCCGCGTGAGGCCGCCAATGAACTTTCCAAATTCGCCGGTGTAGGGATGCTGAAACACCTGCACTGCTTCCACCGAGTCGATCGGAAGATTCAAACGGAAGTTTCCTGTCGCGGGATCGTTGGAATTGACTCCATTCACGAGCAGGGCGCTTTGTGCTTCGCTTGCCCCTTTGATGCTGAGTTCGCCCTTGGTCGAACGAATCACGCCCGGAATGAGCGGTAGCGCCTGATCGATGCGGGAGACTGCTAAAGGAAGTGAACGAAGGGTCTCGCGCTTGATGTTGCCTGAGGCAATTGTAGATCCGGTCTCGACGCTGGTGGCCGCTTCGCTGGGCGCCGTGACCGTCACCTTCTCGCGAACCGCAGCGACTGTCAGAACCACGACAATCTGGTTTTCAGGTTTCTCGTCAATGACGACATCGCTCCGGGCGAACGTCTCAAAGCCTTCCTTCGCCACCGTGAGCGTGTATCGTCCCCGCGCAACGTTTGTGAAGCGCGCGGTTCCCTGTTCGTCAGATGTCGCCGCGGCGATTGGAGTCTGGCCCGGAAGGACCGCCGACAATGAACAGTTCGCGCCGGCAACGGGCAAGTCCTGCGTCTCTTTCACGACGACCCTTAACCCGCCCGCGTTCGGTGTTTGGCCCCGGGCCGCGGCAAGGGGAAAACCAACGCAAACGAACAGGATGAAGTACCGGAGGATGGGGGACAGGGGGTGCATAAGCCTCATACATTCTAACCAAGACAATTGCGAAACACTAGGCTGGTCGCGCCCCACGGTTTTTGCCGACCGCTGGACGAATCAAGCGACCATGCGGAATTTGCCCGGTTTTCAATTGGTATCCTCCATTTGGGTCACCAGAGTATGATGTTACGCGACGACGTTGTATTCGAATTTGAACGGCATCATCCAACGTGTTGAGCAAGCTTTTCCTTAAAGAGAAGAAGGCGACGCACCTCGTTGTAATCGCCGGAGCGGGCCTTGTTCTGACGCTTCCAGTCCTCATCTTCGGCCTTCCCTTTCTCAGTGATGATGCCGGCTTTCACGCAGTGTGGTACAGCCACTTCTCGAAACAGCTGTGGATGGGCGATTGGTATCCGCGATGGCTGATGGACATGAACGGCGGCCTCGGTAGCCCGGTCTTTTTCTTTTATCCGCCCGCGCCTTACTTTCTCACCAGCGTGTTGCATCCTTTCTTTCCGAACGATCCAAACGGGTTGCATCAGCTTGGGGTGTCGGCTTCCGCGGCATTGATTGCATCTGGGGTGACTGCTTACCTGTGGTTGAAGAACCTCGCCGATCCAACCGCAGCTCTGTTTGCGGCCATTCTCTACATGGCGATGCCTTACCATTTAGCCGCAGACCTTTACGTGCGCGCCTCGTTCGCTGAGTACTGGAGTTTCGTGTGGATGCCTCTGATTCTTTATTTCGTTCATCGATTAGCAACCGGGCGTAAATTTGCTCTGGTTGGGATGGCAATCAGCTGGGCCTTGCTGATGATGACTCATCTTCCAACCACGCTAATCTTCTCTGTCGTTCCGTTTTGTTATGCGATCTGTCTGGCGCCGAAAAAGGGAAAGTGGAAAACCCTGGGCCTCACTTCATGGGCCGCATTATTGGGTGTTGGTCTGGCCGCGATATATTTATTGCCCGCGATGACGACTCAGCAGTTTGTTCTGCTGGCCAGGAACAGCACGGGCTATTTCTCTTACGAGAACTGGTTGTTTTTCGCAAAGTTCTCGCTGTGGGGGGCAGACAAGATTACCCTGGCTTTCCTGGTCGCCGATATGTTCCTGATTGCATCTTGCGCCTTTCTGATCATTCGATCCAGTCGTAACCCTCAGCACAAAAGGGTGAACGGTTTTTGGTACGCCGTTGCCGCAGCCATCGTGTTGATGATGACTGAGATTAGTAAACCCGTGTGGCTGCTAGTTCCCGTACTACAGAAGATTCAGTTTCCGTATAGACTCAATACCGCCCTTTGCTTGTCAGCCAGTGCCCTCCTGGCGATGGCCATCTCTTCAATCAGAGAAAGGAGTTCCGCATCACTCAGAATAGTTAACGCCCTCGCTTTGCTGCTGATCCTGGCCTGGCTCCCCGTGACGGCTTGGAAAGCGTGGATGTCATTTCCGCAAACGAATCCAAATCAGCACGATATCAGCGAGCGCCAGGAACAGATCGAACAGAGCCGGGACGCGGCCGAATATCGACCCCGCTGGAATAAATCTATGGCTGCCGTGGATTGGGAATTGTCGGTGGATGAGGATTCCTGGGACCGGTTCATGAATAGAGATGTGGAATCGCTTCTGCAGAAAGTCGGGAGCTCTCCGGAACATCAGCCGACTCCGACGATCATTGAAGGAATCGGTCGCGCTGAGATTAGTTCTCGCAAGCCGAGGGAAATCGATCTGCTCGTCGAGACCTCAACCGGCGTCTCGCTCACCGTACCTCAGTTCTATTATCCATACTGGACGGCGCAATTGGTTGGAGAGACGAACAGCCCGACCCTCAGCCCTTCTGATCCGGACGGACTGCTGAGTCTTCAGGTGCCTCCCGGAAGACATCAAGTCCAGTTGCGCTTGAGGCGCAGCGGGCCGGAACTGTGGGGGAAGATTATCAGCATGGCCGGCCTGATCATCCTGGTATCTCAGGCGCTCACGTCTCAGATATTCTCAAGGCGTGGACGAGGTCCTCTTCCAATCGAGCCGGGGGGTCACTCTCCCCGTTAGTCGATAGTTCCGGTTGAAGTTGCCGGCAGGAAGCTGGTATTCCCTGTGTGTTATAGTTTCTTGATTCGTCTTCCCAGGAATAGAACAACCGAGGACCGCGACCCGTAGAGATCATCGCCAGGCCAGAGGAAGGTTGGATACGCGGTTTTCCAACCCGCGCCATCGCAGTATGAAAAAGAGTTTGATGTTCAGGAATGCTCTGCGGCAGTTGCGCCATGGATTCAATCGTCCGTTCATGGTGATGTTCGAGACGACGCTGCATTGCAACATGAAGTGCGGCTACTGCGCGATCTGGCAGAACCAGCAACCCGAGGATCGCGCCGTTCGCGAGCGCGTTTTTGCGCGCATGGACGAAGCGGCAGCGTTCGGCGTCTTCGCGTGGAGCTTCTCTGGCGGGGAACCTTTGATGAATCCGCACATGCCGGATTTCATTGAGCACGCAGCGCGTCGCGGCTTCTATACCTCGATGCCGACTAACGGGCTGGCGCTGAAGAAATACGCCGAGGCTTGCGTCAAACTCGATCAACTCGAAGTTTCGATCGACACGCTCGACCGCGAAAAGTTTGCCAAACGCCGGGGCATCGATGGTCTCCCCACAATCCTCGAAGCGCTGGACCATATCCTCGGCAAACTCGATCATCACACGATTCAAATCAACGCGGCGGTCGATCTGGACAACCTCGACGACCTGCCGGCGCTGGCAAAGTTCTGCGAAGAGCGAAAGTTTCTGCTCCACACCGAAGCCGTTCACAACGTCGTGCGCACGACCTGGAAGACGGAAGACGTCGAGATGGAAAACGACGCGCTCGACCGCGTAGCTGATTACGTTACGAAGCTCAAGAAGGAATATAAGTGCGTGCGCTTCTATAAGGACTACTACGAGTTTTATCGCAACGACGGATTCACAAAGAAGTTTCCGTGTCGTTCGGCATCGCACTTGATCAATATGCGCCCCGATGGTTCGATTCAATTTCCCTGCGCCTTTGTTAGTTTGCATCGCGGCGCTCCGGAAATGAGCCTGCGCGAAATCTACGAGTCGGCCGAAGTCCGCAGAATAATTCGACAGTCGCCGAACCTGTGGGATTTCTGCAAGGGCTGCAAGATTGGCTGCCCATACGAAGTTTCGGCCTACCGCAACAGTCCGTTGACGGCGATACGGTCGGCGATGGATTTCATGCAATTGAGTTAAGAAGGCGAACGGCTTTGAGCACCACCTTGATCAGCGCAGTCGACCGACCTGTCGCGGAAGGACTTCGCACCGCGAAGCAGCAAATGCCGCCCGACGACGCGCGCGCCGCCATCCGTGTACGTGGTCTCGTGAAGCAATATCGCGACGGGACCGAAGCCAATCGCGGCATCGATCTTGAAGTGCGGCGCGGAGAACTGGTATCTATCCTCGGCCCGAACGGCGCGGGCAAGACGACCTTCCTGCGCCAGATCACAACTGAACTGAAACCGAGCGCGGGCAGCGTGGAAATCTTTGGCCTGGATGCGGTCGCTGCGCCGCAGCAAGCGAAGCGCGCGATGGGCATCACGCCGCAGGAAGCCGGCGTTTTTGAAACCCTCAGGGTTCGCGAGCATCTGGAGTTGTTCGGAGGATTCAAGGGACTTGCGAAACGTGAAGCGCGCCGCTCAGCAACTGAGATACTTCACGAACTCGATCTCGATGCCGAAGCCAACAAACGCGTCGGCGATCTCTCTGGCGGCCAGCGCCGACGCATCCTGATCGGGCTAGCCTTGCTCGGTAATCCGCCGTTACTCGTGCTTGACGAGCCGACGACTGGTTTGGATCCGGTGTCGCGGCGCGCGGTTTGGAAAGTGATCCGGCGACGCGTGACGGACGGCTGCACGGTGCTGCTCTCAACCCATTACATTGAGGAAGCTGAACGCCTAAGCCATCGCGTCGCCATTATCAGCGCCGGGAAAATGATTGCCATCGGCACGCTTGATGAGCTTCTGTCACGCCTCACGAAAAGCTATCGCTTGAGCTATCGCGAACGTTTAGACGAAACCCAGGTGCGATACTTTGCCGCCTTCGCGGAAGCTCAACGCTATATCGCGGAGCAAAGGATCGCTGAGTATTCGCTCGCGCGGGCTTCGCTGGAAGACGTTTATTTCGAGCTCACCGGCCATCGTTTCGAAGACGGACCAGCGGAGGAGACTCCTTCTCCCTCTGGGAGAGGGCCGCGGTGAGGGACTGAGGGCAGGTCTGTGAGGCAATTATTTGGGCTTACTTCAGACGTAAGCCCTCACCCTAACCCTTTCCCAAAGGGAGAGGGAAACAGTTTATGCCGGAATTGAGACACATTGGCGCCGTCTTTCGCATTCATCTGGCGCGCTTGCGGGCAGAGGCGGGACCGTTTCTGTTGGCGGCACTCGTCTTTCCGACGGCGATGTATCTTTTTGCCAACGCGATTAGGGGCGAAGCTGCCGGAGATCAAAATCGATTCCGCTTTCTCGCCGGCTCGATCGTGTTTTCGCTTTCGCTGACTGCGATTAGCTGGCTAGGCTATCTGCTTTTGGAGAATCGTTTTACTGGGCGGCTGAAACTGTTTGCGACGCTGCCGCTGGCGCCATCTTCATACGTCTTCGGCGTATTGATTTTTGGCGTCGTGCAATCATTCCTCGGATGCGGCGCCTTGCTCGTCGTCGCGCGCTTGCTGGGGGCGCGAACGCAACTGGCCGTTTTGCCGCTGACCTTGACGATTTTGTTGACGATGCTTTGCCTCAGCGGCATCAGTGTGATCATCGCAACGCGCACTCGCAGCTTCAGCGAAGGCTCGTTGCTGACGGATTCTTTCGGCGCGGGTCTGGTTTTTCTTGCGCCGGTGTATTACTCTCCTGAGGCCATGCCGGGCGCGTTGCGAGTCGTTTCTGAATGGCTGCCGACGGCCCGCGCGGCACATGCCGTGCAAGCAGCACTTGCCGGAAGCTACGCCACGTCGGATCTGGCGATTCTGGGCGCAATGGCGATTGTTAGTCTTTCAGTTGGATTCAAATTGATGCGGTTTAGAGAGAATTAATCGAGTAAGCTATCATCACAGCTCCGGTTCAAGCATGAATGTAATGCCTCGCATTCTGGTCTTGACTCTTTCCTTTGGGTCCGGTCATCTCCGGGCTTCTCACGCAATCGCGAAAGAGTTAATGGACATCGCGCCCGGCACCGACGTGCGGGTCGTGGATGCACTCGCAGACTGCCGCTCGTTGTTTCGCGTTTGCTATGAGTGGCCGTACTGGTTCATGCTGCGTTACGCGCCGGCGTTGTGGGAGCGCCTCAACCGCGCGCGGCTTGAGGACAAGCACGAACGCACGGCGCCGCAGTGGGCTTTCCGTCTGGGCTGTCCGAAAGTTTTCGAGGCGATCGAGAAGTTCAAGCCTGACGTCATCGTGGCTGGCGAAGTGGCTGGTTGTGAGATGGCCGTGATTGCCAGACGACTCGGAATTACGCAAGCGCCAATCGTAAGTGTGATCACTGATTACGAGGCTGAGCCAATCTGGGTCAAGCCCGAAGTCGACATCTATATTGTTCCGGACGAAAACGTCCGCGCCGAGATGATCAAGTGGGGCGCGCCCGGGGAATGCATCGAAATCAGCGGAATACCGGGCGACCCGTCATTCGATCAATCACCGGGCATGAGAGCAGCGCAGGTCAACGGCCACCCCGTCGTGCTGCTGATGGGTGGCGGGATGGGGCCAACACGCATGGACGAGGTCGCGCGACGGCTTGGCGAAAGCAACTCTCCGATGCATATTGTCGCCGTTACCGGACACGACAAACGCGCGCGCCGAAGACTCGAAAGCCTGAACGTCGACACACCGGTCACGCTGCAGGTGCTCGGATGGACCGAGGACGTGGCGACATTGATGCAAACGGCCTCGATTCTGGTGACGAAGCCCGGCGGACTGACGATCGCTGAAGCCGCCCTGTGTTCGCTGCCGACAGTTTTCTTTGACCCGATTCCGGGCGCCGAGTACGTCAACGCCAAACGGATGGTCGATGCGGGCGCGGCGCTGATCAGCAAAGGCGCGCGCGAAACTGCTGCGATGGTTGCAGAGTTGCTGCGCAATGAACCGTCGCGACGCGCCATGTCTTTGAGAGCAAGCAAACTCGCCCGGCCGAATGCCCGAAAGGAAATCGCGCAAGTCGTTCTCGATCTGGCGACGCCGGCAAAAGAGATGCCGCGCCGAATGACGGCGTGAGTTTTAACTAAGAATGATGCTGTTCGGACTACCAATGATTGCCGGCGCCGGCTCGCTCGCAGCGGGCGCGGCCGGCGTCTATTACGCGACCGCCGCCGTGCGCTCCCAGTGGCTCGGTCCAACTGACTGGCGCGGGCGCACTGACACGGCATCGGTGGCTTTGACGTTTGACGATGGGCCGTCGGAAGACACTGAGCGCATTCTGGAAGTGCTGCGCGCTTACGATCTCAAGGCAACGTTCTTCATGCTTGGCCGTCAGGTCGAATTGTTTCCCGAGACTGCGCGGCGCGTCGTCGTCGACGGGCACGAGATTGGCAATCATTCGTACTCGCATCCGATCTATCTCTTTCGCGGTGCGGGCGCGACGCGGCTGCAACTTGAACGCGCGCAGGAAATCATCTCGACGATCACCGGCACCCAGCCAAGACTCGCGCGACCGCCTTGCGGAGTGCGCACTCCGGCATACTTTGCCGCCGCCGAGGCGTTGGGCCTGCGCACAGTGCAGTGGGATGTTGCCGGATTCGATTGGAAGGAACGAACGAGCGCCGAGATTGCCGCCTCGATCTTACGAGACGCGAGCGCCGGCTCGATCATTCTCCTGCATGACGCCGATAGCGCGCTCAAGCGCGATCGCAGCGCCACCGTGGCCGCGTTGCCGATGATCATTGAGGGCCTCAAAACGCGCGGCTTGAATATCGTGCCGCTGACGCAGCTGCTTGAACCGCGAAGACCGCGGCGATTCAGCAGACGAAACGGTTTCGGAAAGCGTAGAGCCCAGCCGAAGAAGCCGATCCTGTTTCTGGATTTCGACGGAACGATCACCAAACGCGATGCGGTCGATGCCATCCTGGAAAGTTTTGCCGATTCACGCTGGCTGGAGATCGAAGAGGACTGGAAACAAGGCCGTATCGGATCGCGCGAATGCCTCACCGCGCAGATGCGGCTGGTGCGAGCGACGAAGGATCAGATTGATGCGTTGCTGGATTCGATCGAAATCGACGAAGGCTTCGTCAAACTGTTGGACGCCTGCGCAGAGCGCGGCGTCGAAGCTCATATCATCAGTGACGGTTTTGACTACTGCATCAATCGCATTCTCACTCGGCCTGCCCTGAATCTGAAGGCCCGGTTGACCGGGGCGCGAGTTTTTTCGAGCCACCTGGAAGCAGCTCGCGACCGCTGGCAGGTCGACTTCCCTTCTTTCCACCAGTCCTGCGGCCACGGCTGCGCGACGTGCAAGCCCGCGATCATGAGCTTGCTGAATCCGAACGGCGGGCCGACGATTTTCGTTGGTGACGGACTGTCGGACAAGTACGCCGCGGCCAGCGCCGATCTGGTCTTCGCCAAGGACACGCTGGCTGATTATTGCCGCGAAAGTCAGATTGAACATCGGCCGTACCAAAATCTAACCGAAGTAGCTGAGCGCCTCGATAGATTGCTGTTCGAGAATGTTGGAATCGCTCAGCAATCGATTGAGAAAGTTGGAGCATGAGTTTGGCCGGCTGCGTGACTAGTCCCGCAGGGACGGAATCTTTGTAGCAAACAGAGAGCACCCCTTTTTGAATGTCAGCCCCTTTTAGGGGCGTAATATTTCGCTCCTTAAGGAGCTGTCCTTGTTCCCGGGACTCGAATCTATAAACATTGCGCGCCTCCGGAGCTTAAGACCAACCGCAGAGTTTTTCATGAGCACGAACACAACACTCGTAGAACTCACTCACATCTCTGACGAGCAGGAATTGCGCGAACTCGAACGCAAGTACTGCTCCTGGGGCGACACAGTCCACTATCTCGAGCCACCAAAGTTTTCGATCGGGCGGAGGGCAGCTATCTCTACGATCGCGAGGGAACGCCTTATCTTGATTTGCAGATGTGGTATTCGGCGGCCAGCTTTGGATACGGCAACCAACGCTTGAACGACGCGCTGACGCGCCAGCTAAACAAACTGCCACAGCTTGCCAGTCAGTATTTGCATCCGGAAAAAGTCGAGTTGGCGGCCGCCATCGCCCGGCTTAATCAATCGAAGTTCGGCCTTGAAGGACGCGTACATTTCAACGTCGGCGGCTCGCAGGCGATTGAAGACTCTCTGAAGATCGTGCGCAACTCAACCGGCAAGAATCTGGTCTTTGCTTTCATGGGTGGCTATCACGGACGGACGCTCGCGGCCAGCGCGATCACTTCCAGCTATCGTTACCGCCGCCGCTACGGTCATTTCGCCGACCGCGCGCACTTCGTTCCGTTTCCGTATTGCTTCCGCTGCCCTTACGATAAAAAAAGGGAAGATTGCGGGCTGTACTGTGTGCAGCAATTTGAGAAGAATTTCGAGACGGAATACAACTCGTTCTGGGACGCCAGGGCCGGCGAATCGGAGTTTTCCGCATTTTATATCGAGCCCATCCAGGGAACCGGCGGTTACGTTATTCCGCCGCCCGAATATTTCCCCGCGCTGAAGAAAGTCCTGGACGATCACAAGATTCTGATGGTGGATGACGAGATTCAGATGGGCTTTTATCGCGCCGGAAAGTTTTGGGCGATCGAGAATTTCGATGTCGAGCCGGACATCGTCGTTTTTGGCAAGGCGCTCACTAATGGATTGAATCCGCTTAGCGGCGTCTGGGCGCGCGAAGAATTGATCTCGCCGGAAACTTTTCCGCCGGGCTCGACGCACTCTACCTTTGCGTCGAATACCCTGGGCACGGCGGTCGCTCTGGAAGCCGTGCGCATGATGCAGGAGAACGATTACGAAACCGATGTGTCGCGCAAGGGGGCATATTTCCTGGCGCAACTCAAAGACTTGCAGCGGCGGTTTCCCAAAGTCATCGGCGACACGGATGGCATGGGACTGGCTCTGCGCATCGAGATTTGCCGCGAAGATGGGCACGAACCGGATCGCGAATTGACCGACAGGATTTTTCAGGAAGGAATGAAGGGTGATCTCGACGCGCGCGGCCAGGTGATGGGTCTCGTGCTGGATGTTGGCGGCTATTATAAGAATGTCTTCACGCTGGCGCCCTGCTTTGACATCACCGAAGAAGAGATCGATCTGGCCGTCGAACTGCTGGAACAACTCATCCGCCGTTGTGCTCCCGATCGCGTTTGAGATTCTCTAACCGAGAACATGCTGTCGAAGTTTATAGAAGTATTTGAAGGCGTCGCGTTGCGCACGAATCCGGAGCGCGCGATGCGTCTGCTGGGCGCCCTGCCCACTTCGGCGATCGCGGCAATGCAGAAGGCGCGCTTTCGGCGCACGCTTCGGCTCGCCGCTGAACGTTCGCCGTTCTATCGCGAGCAGTTCCGCCAACGCGGCATCGACGTGCGCCGCATCACGCATCCATCACAACTCGGGGATTTCTACACGACCGGAGAAGACCTGCGCACGCACGGCGCGGAACAGTTCCTCACCGGACACGCCGATACGGCGTTTGAAACAACCGGAACCACGTCGCCTCTTCCCAAGACCGTCTACTTTTCGCGCGCTGAGGTAGCAACGATGGGACGAATCACGGCGTTGTGGCTTTCCCTCCTGGGTCTGCGCCCCGAAGATCGCGTGCTGAGCGCGTTCGATTGTTCGTTCTGGGTCTCACCCTGGGTGCTGCGGTCCGGCCTCGAATACCTGAGGTGTTTTCACGTCGAAGCCGGCAAGATCGACCCCTCCGCTTTCTACGAGCGCGCCAGGGTCTACCAGCCTACCGTGATTTTTGGCGAGCCTTCATGGATGGTGCGTCTCTCGGAAATTGCGAGCGGTCGCGGTACCTGGCCGCTGAAGTTCTTGTTCGCGGGCGGCGAAAATATTGCCGAAGAAGCGCGCGCGCTGGTCGAGCAAGTCTGGGGCGCGCCGCTCTATACCAACTACGGACAAACTGAATCGTTCGGCGCGCTCGGGGCCGAGTGCAAGTTAAAGAATGGCTATCACCGCAACGATCTCTATTTCTTTTTCGAGCTTGATAATGTCGGCGAGGATGGCTACGGCGAGGTGATCTACACTACGTTGGCGCGCGACGTGATGCCGTTGATCCGCTATCGCTCGACTGACGTGACGCGCCTGGTTGACACTCCGTGCGACTGCGGAATATTTGCCGGGCGGATTGGGAAAATACGCGGCCGCTGCGACGAAATGGTCGTCTGCGGCATGGGCAATGTAGGCCCATGGGTGTTTGAAGAGCTTCTCCGCGGCATCGCAGGCGCTGGTGAAGACTGGCAGGCAGTCGTCCTACACGAAAATGCGCGCGATGTGGTCGAGCTGCATGTCGAGTTGCATAACGGTTCGAGCCCGAGCGCAGTGGAGGAATCAGTTCACCGCAATCTCCGCGAACGTTTCGGAGACTTCGCAAAGAATCGCGATATGAAGCTTTACGACCTACGCGTCGTCGCGTGCCGCTCGGGAAGTCTACGAGCCGGCGAGCGAAAACTTCGCCGGGTCATCGATGAGCGTTTGATTCGAGGAAAGCAACTGGCGATATTCTAATCCACATAACAAATCCCTGGACCGAAGCGCGGGGAGCGTCTTTCGCAACTCTGAGGTTCGGCTGCAATCCGAGACGACAATTAGAAAATGAAAAGCGTCGTTGTGAGGGCCAGTGTTCGAGTCGGCGCGAAAAAAGCGGCGAGAAGCACGTCCGCGATGACGGCCAAGGCCGCGCAGAAACGCATGAGCGCCGCCGATGAGTGCAAGTTGAAGGCGATGATTGCGCAGCATCAAAAGGTCCGGTCGCAACTGTCGGCGGAGGATCGGAATGAACTCGACCAGCTGACGGCGCAGATGAGGAAGCGACTTTTCGCCTCGCTGCCACGAGTTAGTCTATTGGCATCGGCGAGGCAGATCATGAGGAAAATCATCCCAGGTCTCACTTCAGCAGAGACCACGAGTCTGACCAGGTATACCCTCGGCGGTATCGCCGGCGGCCGCGCGATCGGTGCGGCGGCGAGTGGCTCCAGCGAGACAGGACCGATGCACACCACGAAGTCGATGCCGGAGAAACAGATGAGCTTCAATCTGCAATACCTGCAACTCCAGTCGCAGATGCAGAGCGAGAGCCGGGCGTTCACCGCGATCAGCAACATCATGAAGACCAAGCACGACACGGTGAAGAACAGCATCAGCAACGTCCGATGAGTCAGGAAGTGATTAGGCGAATCATGCTCGGGCTTGCCGCGTGTTTCTCAACTTGATTGGTGAGAGGTGGCGCTTCTTGGCGAAGAATTTTCTGCCGCCCTCTGAGGATGGATTGACGCTGAACGTAGAACGAGACGGGAGAGAAGTGTCGTTCCGACTACAGTGACACTTCCATACTTTCCTACACCACGGACCGCGTTCTCCGCGTAGCTCGAAGCGACAGAACAAGACCCGCCGCCACGATCGCCGACAGGGAGAGATAGGTCACGCCGCCAACGTACGATTTAGTGCGCTGGCTGAGATAGCCAACCACGTATGGACCGGCGAAGCCACCAAGATTTCCAATGGAGTTAATCAGCCCAATTGAAGCTGCGGCTGCTGTACCGGTGAGGAAGCTTGTCGGTAGCGCCCAGAAACCGGGAAGATAGCCGTACATTCCGGCAGCTGCTAAACAAAATGCCGCCACGGCGAGGGCGACGTGATCTCCCACAGCAAGGCTTAACAAAAGTCCAAAGCCCGAAACCATCATGCAGATTGCCGCGTGCCAGCGCCGCTCTCTGGTTCGGTCTGACGACCAACCGATCAAGAGAATAGCGACCAACGCGACACAGTAGGGCAACGCCGAAATGAGAGTTACCTTCAGGTTGGACGCCCCTGATAGCTGCTTGACGATGGTAGGCAGCCAAAAGGTGAATCCATACACGCTTGTGACAATGAAGAAGTAGGTCAGTGTTAAAAGAATCACCTCTCGATTTCGGAACGCCTGGAGTATGCGATAGGAGTGTACTGCGTGCTTTGCCTGGTGTTCGCGGTCCAGTTCCTGCGTAATCCACTTACGCTCATCTTCGGCCAGCCAGTTCGCCTGATATGGTCGATCAGTGAGATAAAAAATGGTAACGACGCCGAAGATGATCGCCGGCGCACCTTCGATGATAAACAGCCAGCGCCAGCCAGTCAGCCCAAATTGATGCATACCGAGCAGTAGGCCGGACAATGGCGAACCCAGGATGTTAGCGATCGGGATAGCGGCCATAAACATCGCGACCGCCTTGGCCCTATCCTGGTAGCGGAACCAGTGGGTGAAGTAAACCATGATGCCCGGGAAAAAACCTGCTTCGGCGGCGCCAAGCAGAAAACGCAGCACATAGAATTGGTTCCGGGTCCGAATGAAGCCCATCAAAATCGCCACTATTCCCCAGGTGATCAAAATGCGGGCTATCCAGCCGCGCGCGCTCCATCTTTCAACCAGAATGCTGCCGGGAATC
>WNFT01002657.1_pt1 | contig 15305 bp, 10 predicted proteins | sample 5400191 | NCBI WGS metagenome assembly WNFT01 (sample SAMN13153359, study PRJNA577476) | soil metagenome | isolation source: 80 cm saprolite under Madrone tree | place: USA:California | collected 2016-06-14 | reverse complement strand
AGTGCCGTTGAGTGCGCTCGTTTGCTAACGTATTGATGGATCTAGTAATTCAGTCACGACTGCCGCAATGCGGCGCGCGGCGAACCGCTGCGAGCAGCAACACAGTCGCGCCGCAGTGCACCCCGGAAACCGGGGTACGCTCATTGGCGCACCCGACGAAGTGGGCCAGACGCAGATCGTCCCACGTGGTACTCGCTATGTGACCGGCGAACGCTGCACGTGGCTTGTCGCGCGCTGCCACGCGACCTGCGCTATCTTAGCCACCGCCCGACCTTGCATGGGATCTCCCAAAAAATGCTGACCACGCTCCTTGAGCCTGACCTGCGAGCCATCCGATAAAGACCGTACCCCGACCTGAAACATGCCACACAGGAACGCATCAGTCGCGGTAATCGGAGCCGGTGACTACATCGGTGCTGCGATTGTCCGGAAATTCGCCTCCGAGGGGTTTGCCGTGTTCGCCGGACGCCGCAATGGGGACAAACTTGCACCGCTCGTCGCCGAGATCGGCGCTGCGGGCGGCACGGCGTTCGGGCGAACTCTCGACGCACGAGTCTCGGAGAACGTCACGGCCTTCTTGACGGAGGCCGAAGCATACGCGCCGCTCGACATTTGCATTTTCAATGTCGGCGCCAACGTTCAATATCCCATTTTGGAGACGACGGACCGGGTATTTCGCAAGGTGTGGGAAATGGCGTGTTGGTCTGGATTTCTCGCCGGCCGCGAGGCGGCGCGGATCATGGCGCCCCGCGAGAAAGGCGCGATCTTCTTTACCGGCGCCACCGCCGGGTTGCGCGGCGGCATCGGATACGCGGCGTTCGCCAGTGCCAAATTTGCGCTGCGCGGACTGGCGCAAGCGATGGCGCGCGAACTGGGTCCGAAGCATATTCACGTCGCCCATCTGGTCATCGACGCCGGAGTCGATACGGAATTCGTGCGCGGGCTCATTGCCAAGCGTGAAGGTCAGGAAGCACTCGACAATCTCGATCCTGGCCGGCTGATGAGCCCCGCGTCGGTTGCCGATGCCTATTGGGCGCTGTATCGGCAATCGCCCGATTCTTGGACGTTCGAGCTGGAAATCCGTCCATTCGGAGAAAAATGGTGAGCAACCTGCCGCAGGTCGAGTTTCTATTTGATTTCGGAAGTCCCAATGCATTTTTGTGCCACCGAGTGATTCCCGCGATCGAGGCGCGGACCGGTGTGCGGTTCGACTATGTGCCGGTGCTGTTAGGGGGGATTTTCAAGGCGACCGGCAATCAATCGCCTGCCACAGCCTTTTCGAATATTCGCAACAAGCCCGAGTACGAGCGCTTGGAGATTGAGCGGTTCGTGCGCAAGCACGGAATCACGGACTTTGGGTACAGTCCGTTTTTCCCCGTCAATACGTTGGCCCTCATGCGTGGCGCAATCGCTGCGCGCGCGCTCGGCGTGTTCGACCTCTATGTCGACGAGGTATTCCGCCACATGTGGGTCGATCACAAGAAGTTGGACGATCCGGCCGTCCTAGCCGCCGCGCTCACCGAGTCGGGGTTCGATGCCGAACGGCTGATAGAGGCATCCAGTACTCCGGCCGTGAAGGCGGAGCTGATCGCCAACACTGAGCGGGCGGTGGAACGGGGAGCGTTTGGTGCCCCGACTTTCTTCATCGATGGTGAATTATGGTTCGGCAAGGATCGTCTAAATGACGTCGAGCAGGCGATCGTGACCAGGTTGAGTGCTGCAAAGTGACTTGCGCGTATTGCGGATGCTATCGAACGGGTCGCGTGAAGTGAGCAGGTCGAGTCGCTGCTTAATCGCCACCAGATCTAACCGAGCCTTCCGCGCCTACTGCTAAAACAGCTCACTATCGCAAAGTCCAATATATTGGACTTTTCCGAATTAGTCCAATATATTGGACCCATGAATCTACAGGCTATTGGCCGTCTCATCGCGGAACAGCGCCGCGCCAAGGGCCTTACGCTCACTCAACTTGCCTCTCGAGCGGAGGTGGGCCGCTCAACGGTCGCAGCCCTCGAGGCTGGCAAACTATCCGAACTTGGATTGCAACGCGTGAGCCGCCTGTGTGCCGCTGTCGATTTGGTGCTTGACGTTCGTCCGGTTGAACTCAAGGAGCCACTGATGGCGCATCGGCATCTGTCGGAGATTGCCGGCCGCGAACTTACCAAGGCCGCCATCGATGACATCATTACCCGGGGCAACATCGGTACGTGGCGTAAACTCGTCCAAGCGGTGAATACCGATACTACCGGTCGCGTCGCCCGTCGAGTCAGTGACTTGGCCCGCACTTTGGGTAAGCGTGACCCGAAGGCACGCGCTTTTGCATCGCTCTTGCGCAGGCTTCGCCGTACCGCGGACGATGCGGCTGTCAAGTGAGTAAACGAGCGGGCATTCCTGATTGGGAAGCTCTACTGGCGCATGCGGCGCTGCTGCAGACGAAAATTCCCGCAGCGATACTTGTGGGTGGCCACGCCTGATCCGTACGATCTGACTGATATCGACCTCTCCGAGTACAAGGGCATCGTCGCGCCGTGGAATACCTGGCGCGCGGTTGAAGAGCAGTGTGCCGCACTCGCCGCCACACTGATGATGCCGCCGACTTAGCTTGCCCGGCACCGAACTTTAATCCCCCATTTCGGCCAGAATGGCCCTTCACGTAGAATGGGCGGTAGGCAGGGTCATCAAAAATGGCTGCCTGTGTGAACTCCGTCTGGCTCTGTCTCTGCTCCGCGACTAAAACTACATGGACACCCTATCTCTTTTCGTATAAAAAGCACCCAAAGCGCCATAATCAAATCTCTGTAGGATTAATGGCTTAGCGCGTCGTCCTTCGCGAGCGTGGAGGCAAGACTTACGATGACTGAGGTCTGGACGAAGTGGGAAGGCCAGGTCATCAACGGGGCCTTTCCCCTGGTCCGCGTTCTGAGTACCTCGGACCTTAGCGCAGTGTTCCTTACCGAATACAAGGCACAGAACCTTCCCAGCGCCGCGCTCAAATTGATCCCGGTCATTCCGACTCTGGCGCAGACGCAACTCGCGCACTGGACGACAGCCGCCGCCCTCTCCCATCCTCACCTGATTCGACTTCTCGAGGTGGGCCGCTGCGAGATCGAAGGTCGCCCATTTCTCTTCGTCGTGATGGAATACGCCGAACAGACTCTCTCGCAGATTCTTCCTCGACGAGCCCTGACTCCCGAGGAAGTGCGAGAGATGCTACGTCCGACGCTGAACGCCTTGGCCTTCCTTCACGGCAAGAACCTGGTGCAGGGCCGGCTGAAGCCATCCAACATTCTGGTCGTCGACGATCAACTGAAACTGGCGAGCGATACCATCCGGCCCGTCGGTGAGTCCTCGGCAAGTATCGCGAAGTCTTCCGTGTACGATCCGCCGGAAGCAAAAGACGGCAGTTTTTCCACAGCCGGTGATATATGGAGTCTCGGCATAATCATGGTGGAGGCTCTCACTCAGCACCCTCCCTCGTGGCCCGACAATAAATCCGACACTCCCTCCTTCCCCGCCGCTCTTCCTGCAACGTTCGCGGAGATCGCGCGGCAATGCTTGAATCGCGATCCCGCCAAACGTCCGACCGTCGCCGAGGTGGAGGCCAAGATCGAACCGGCGCCACAATCGCCGGGCATTTCGGTGCCTCGACCGCCCGTTTCGCCAGCTCAGCCGCCCGTTTCGGGGCCTGAACCACTCGTGTCGATACCGCAGCCAGTCAGGTCGATTCCACAGTCTCCCGCAGGCAAGGTGCCGGGTAGATCCACGCCTCCCGAGGAGTCGCCGAAACAGCGTTTCATCCTGCCGATCACAGTGCTTCTCATCGTGGCGCTCGCAGTTTGGGCCGGCTTGCACTTGCGTAGTTCTCTGACTTCCTCGGAACGATCCGCTCCGCCTGCGGCCGCTTCGCAGAATCCGGAGACGCCGGTATCCGCGCCTACGGAGGTCTTTGCTCCTTCTTCCAACGCGAATTCCACAGGCTCAAAATCGCCGGCCTCGCGCCATGTGTCGGGTCCATCAGATCAACGCGCACAGCCGTCGGCGAACGGGTCGGCGTCCGTGTTCCATGAAGAAATTCCTGACGTTCCGCGCCACGCCCGCGCCACGATCCGCGGCCTCATCAAGGTCGCGGTTCGCGTGACCGTCGACAGCTCAGGTAATGTCGTCGACGAAACTCTCGAAAATCCCGGTCCAAGCAAGTATTTCGCCCGCTTGGCGACCCAAGCGGCCAGAAAATGGAAGTTCGCTCCCGCTGACGATCAGGACTCTCGCAGGTGGCTGCTGCGCTTCGAGTTCTCTCGCGGCGGCGCGACCGGACACGCCGCCCGGACATCCTAGGGCGGTCTCGATACGATGGCGTCGCTCACGCCGCCCGCGAAACGGCAGTCCCGCGACGATCCATGACGCGGCGATCGGGGAACCCGATGGGCTCCTGCACCTGCCGCCGATCGGTCGCGCGCCTCTCGGGCCCCGTCGAAATCCCATGGGCGGCACCGGTGGAATAGTCGCGGCTCGACGTCAGCAAGGCCAGATTGAGCAATTGCAGGCTGCGCCGCGCGGCATTCATGACCTTCATCCTGTCGCGCTCCGTCCGGGCATAGCGCGCCACGATCTCCAGCGCGATGCGCGGATGATCATCGTCATACTTGGCATGGTTGCGGAACCACTTCGTGGTGCGCGGGTTCATGTTCACGCCTTCGCGCGAACCATACGCCTCGAAGCCCTTCAGCAGAGTCCGGGAAAGGTCGCCGGTGGCGCCCTCGATCGCAAAGCTGGTCGCCGCCACCGCCTCGGCGAGCGAACCCTTCGCGTTGATGTACCAGATCCAATCAGTGAGCGATTGTACGTCGCGCAACAAGGGGCGTTCGCCCTGGGCAAGCCCCATCATTTCACTGCGTGGGATGCCGAGGCCCTCACCCATCCAAAGCCAGTGTTCGGCATGTGTCTTCTCGACCCTGATATTGTCGATCAGGAAAGAGCGCGAATACTCGTCTTCCACCTTGATGAGCGCCTCAGCCAGGAACTTGGGAAATGCATGAATGAAAGGATAGAGCTGCAAGCACCAGCCGCGCATGGCATTGGTGGACCATGTTCCATTATTGAGGTTGGTGGCCCACTCCCCGGCCACAAGATTGTGCCAATCGGGCTGAACATAGTTCTTGAGCGTTTCAATCCATTTCATGTCGACCGGCGGCTCGTGCTGGATTTCCATTTGAACTCCATTCGTGAAGAATACACAGGCAAGTTTGGTTGCCTACAAAACTGTCCAGGTGCCGCTTCCAAATGGAATTGTTCTTCGTCGGATCAAACGGATCTGCGGGTCTAGCAATCTTCCATAATCCAGGAGAACGCCATCAAACTCCATTCCCCGGATCGGCGTTCCGGCGTGCGTGCTCGAGGCTGAGGTCATAAATCGCTTGAGCATCGTGGCCGGTCTCGATGAAATCAAACATATTGTTTGATTGTCTGTGCGTTATGTCCAGTCTACGAGGCCATTTGAATTTGAGCAACTCGCGCATGAGCTGCCGCAGCAATTATTTTGGAATCAACGGCTTTTGACTTAATCTCGTTCCGACACCCGTTGCTTCTACGCAACAGCGGGCTCGCCGGTCAAGTATTCGACTCGGGGTCACCGTGAGCTACCGGGCGAATTTCTTCGGCATTCTGTCGGCAGAGTCTGCGTGAGCCGCGAAACCGCTCTCATTTTGGCGCGCCGCCGGACGATAAGCTGTACTGGACTGTTACTCCGGCGGGTCCTTCAAGGTGCATACCAGACTTCCAAGTTGTCCGCGCCACTGTCGGTCCGTCGAGGCTAGCCCAATGCGCACCCTCTAAGAGAACACCTGGCCCCATACCTTCAGGACCATGCGTATGATGAAATCCGGGCGCAGCAACCGCGTCGGGTCGACTGGGATGTCTCGATCCGCGATTCGTTTCGTGGTGCCCGTGCTCGTGTCCTTGAGCGTGATGTTGGTTGCGGCGGTGCTCAGCATCGAGTTGCTCTCAACCATTCGTGCTTGGGTCGGCGGCGAAGGGCTGTATTCGAAGGGACAGAAGAACGCCACGTACTACTTGGCGCAGTACTCCGTCACGCATTCGGAAGGGGACTTCCAGCAATACTTGATCGCCATCGCTTTCCCGCTCGGCGATCAGAAGGCGCGTCTCGCCCTGCAACGAAATCCGGTTGACGTGCAAGCCGCCCGTGAGGGCTTCCTCGCGGGCGGGAGTGATTCGGCCGACATCGACAGCATCATCGTGCTGTTTCGATTGTTTGGAAATGTCGGCCGGGTGCGCCGGGCTGTCGAAATCTGGACTGAGGGCGATGCCTACACGCAGCGCATTTGCGCATTAGCTTCCCGCATGCACCCATCGTCCCAAACCCCAGCACCGCCGGAAGAGCAAGCCGCAATGCGGTCGGAATTGAACCTCATCAACCGCGAGCTCACTCCCTTGGCGGCTCGCTTCTCGTCGACCTTGGGCGAGCTTGCGCGGATGACCCGCAGCCTATTGATCCTTGCGTTGACCATCGGCACCTTGGTGACCGGGTTTTTATGTATCCGCGTGACGCACGCGCGCGTGAGCGAGCGCGAAGCAAAAGAGCGCGGACTGGCGCGCCTGACTGAATTGTATGCCGCGTTGAGCCGGACCAGCCAGCTGATCTCGCGTGTGAGCGATCGGGGCCATCTTTTCGATGAACTGTGCCGCATTTGCGTCGGCACCAGCGGGTTGAGCCTTGCCGCGGTCGGTCTGCTGGAGCGCGACAGTCCCACCATAGAATTCATCGCGTCGCACGGCGAGCACCAGCGGCACCTGCAGGCACTCGCAGCCGCGGTTTCAACAGATACTTCCACTCACTTCGAGGTGGTGCGTCTCGCGCTGCGCGATCCTCGAGCGCACGTATTCAACGACGTACGGGCGTCCGGCAGCATGTTTCGCGCGTTGGCGTCGTTTCCGCTGCGATGCCAGGACGAGGTCGTCGGAGTGCTGTGCGTTTTTTCGAAGGAGGAACAGTTTTTCCAGAAGGACATCATCGACCTGATGGAGCAACTGGCGATGGAAGCATCCTTCGCATTGGAAAGCCTCCGGCGCGAGGCGGATCGCCGCTACCAAGCGGCTATTCTCGCCGACCAGAATCGTATTCTCAATCTGGTCGCCTCGGGCGCAGATCTCAAGGTGATTTTCACGACCCTGGCGCAGTTCGTGGAGGCTCAGTCCGACGGTGTTTTTTGCACGTTGGTGGCGCTGGATCAAAAAGTATCGCGCTATGCCCTGAGCGTAGCTCCGTCCTTGCCTGCGGGGTTCGACCACGCGGTCGTGGGTGCCTCGCATGAAGAGATTTCGGCACCCTGCGCCGAAGCTATTTGCAACCGCTCTCCCGTCGTAATTGAAGATCTCGCCGGCTATCCTCTCGATGCGGCCCTGCGCGAGCTAGTGCGCGAGGCCGGTCTGCATTCGGTCAGCGCCTGGCCTATTCTCGGGAGCACGGGCCAGATCTTGGGTGCACTGTCGATTTACAGCCGGCGGCGCGATAACCCCCTTTGGCTGAACGTGCATCTGGTCGGCATTTGCACCGACCTCGCCGGCATCGCCATTGAGAGTCGCTGGGCCGCCGATCGCATCCGGCACCTGGCGCACCATGATGATCTGACGGGGCTGCCGAATCGCCTGCTTTTCAATTATCACCTGCCCCGGGCGCTGGCTCGCGCACAACGAGCCGGAGGCGCGGTGGGCGTGTTATTTCTCGACCTCGATCGCTTCAAGATCATCAATGACACGCTGGGGCACGGTGCGGGTGACGACGTCCTTCGCCAGGTTTCGAAACATCTGCTCGAATGCGTGCGCGCAACGGACACCCTGGCCCGTGTTGGAGGAGATGAATTTACCGTGCTCGTCGAGCAATTCCGCGATCCCCAGGACCTTGGCGACATCGCTCAGAAGCTCCTTGCGGCCGCCGCCAGGACCCTGACGGTCAACGGCCAGGAATACCATCTGTCCGGGAGCATCGGCATTGCGATCTACCCGAAAGACGGCGCGGACAGCGCCTCATTGCTCAAGAATGCCGACATCGCGATGTATCGGGCAAAAACTTCCGGCAGGAACAACTATCAGTTCTACTCGAGCGACATCAATGAGCACAGCGTCGAGAGACTTTCCCTCGAGAATCAGCTGCGTCATGCGGTGGCGCGGCGCGAATTCGAGGTTCACTATCAACCGAAGATCAATATCCAAACCGGCCGCATCGCGGGAGCGGAAGCCCTGGTCAGGTGGCGGCATCCGCAGCGGGGTACCTTGCTGCCGCGCGAATTCATCGGTGTGGCCGAGGAGGTGGGACTCATCGGCTCGATAGGCCGCTTGGTTCTGGACACGGTTTGTGCCGATGCCAAGCGCTGGTGCGATCAAGGGATGGCCCCGATTCGGGTTGCCATCAATCTATCTGCTCAACAATTCGCGGATTCCCGCCTCCTCGAGGATCTGGACAGCGTGCTGCGCGAGACCGGATGCGATCCGCAGTCATTGGAGTTCGAGATCACCGAGAGCGTCGTCATGACGAGTCCGGACAAAGCCCTGCTGCTGCTCAAGCAGATCAAGGAGCATGGAATCACCATCGCGATCGACGATTTTGGCACGGGACACTCCTCGCTCGCCTACCTCAAGCTATTCCCGGTCGACAGCGTCAAAATCGATCACACGTTCATCCATGAAATCGCGGCGAACCCCAATGATCTTGCCATTACCAAAGCCATCATCGCGCTGGGGCATTCGATGGGATTGAAGGTGGTTGCGGAGGGCGTCGAATCCGCGGCTCAGCTGGAAATTCTACGACGCTCCCGCTGCGATGAATTTCAGGGATTTCTATTCAGCAGACCGGTTCCCTCAGCGGAATTCGAGCTGATAGTCGATGCCCAGTCGAAGCCCAGGGTGCGTCAAGATGGGTCCGTTCTAGCCACCTATTGACGAGCTTTTCCGATCGAGCGGCAAATCCAGGCCGGCCCGGCGCCTTTCATGCGTCGGGTCCGGCTTGAACACCCACGAATCGCGCCAATGCCTCGCGCAGCTCGCGCAGCTTGGGCGGCTTGCTCAAAACACGATCCACATGCGGCGGAATGTCCCCGTCGGCAACCAATCGCTGCCCCCAACCGGTCAACATCAAGACCGTCGTCCCGGGAGCAGCGGTCTTCACGGCGCTGGAGACCTTACGCCCATCGACGTAAGGCATGCCGAGATCCGTGATCACGACAGGGAACGGATTGTCCTGCGTTTGTGCCGCAAGGAAGGCGTCGATGCCGGCTTGGCCGCCGTCCGCCGTGGTCACGCCGTGACCATCCCCCTCCAAGGCGTCGCGCAGCGATTTGAGCACCAGGGGATCATCGTCCACCACCAGGATACGCAGCGGCGGCGGCACCGCGCCGGCCGCGGCCGCCGCAGCAACGGCAGGCGTGGTCGGTATCGCGAAACTCAAGCGCATGGTGGTGCCCTTTCCCACCGCACTCTCGATTTCGATGTCCGCGCTGTGACGCTGCATCGTCCCATAGACCATCGCGAGCCCAAGCCCCGTGCCACGCTCACCCTTGGTGGTGAAGAACGGCTCCAGGCATCTGCGCCGAGTATCCTCATCCATCCCGATGCCGGCATCGCCAACTTCGACCTGAGCGAATTTGCGGGCCGGAGACTCTGCCGAATGGGGTCCTTTCTCCTCCACGACACAGGTCCGCAACGTCAGCGGCCCGCCGTCAGGCATGGCATCGACGGCATTGAAGATCAGATTAATGAGCGCTTCGCGGATCTCATTGTCGACGCCCATGATCGCCGGCAGGTCCGGGGCCAGCTCCGTTCGCACCTCGATGGCGATGCCGCGCTGTTGTGCCATATCGCTCCAGCGGGCGCGCGTCAGGTCCACTACCTGGCTCACCAGGAGGTTCAGGTCCACCGGAATCAGCATCAGCTGCGGCTCACGTTGGCGATAGAACTCGCGCATGCGCGCAACGGTCCGCCCCACGTCATCGACGGAGCGCTGAATCATTTCAAGATAGCTTCGGGTGCGTGGACTGAGGCCGGGCTCCTTCTCCAAAAGCGATTCGGTATAGAGCGCCACCGGAGAGATTGCATTGTTGATGTCGTGCGCGATACCGCTCGCCATTTGACCCAGGGCAAGCAGACGCTCCTGCTGCATCACCGCCTTCTGCGTCTGGCGCAGGTCGTCGTACGCCTGCTGCAGAGCGCTGTAAAGTTGCGCCTGATGGGCTGCCAGTGCGACGTGCTCGCTCGACTGGCGCAGAAACTCGCATTCACCGCTGCTGAAGCTGCCCGCTTGCTGGCGTGCCGCGATGAGGACGCCGAACACCTTGCTTTCGACCAGAAGAGGAGCCGCTACCATCGAGTTCAACCCGCCTCTCGCCAACCGTTGGGGAAACGGGAAACGGACTTGACCGATATCCGGCTCGTAAACCAGCCGGCCGCGCACACAATGCGACAATCCGTTCTCATCGATTTCGACGCGAGCCTGCTCGGTCATCGCAAGCTCCATCGCCAGCGCTTCGCTGCGGGCGCCCACGCTCGTGACGATCAGGCAATTCTCCACCGGGTCATACAGACCGATGCAGCAGAAATCCACCGGCAGATGCTCTTCGAGCGTTCGGATGACGACCTGAAAGATGCTCTGGATGTCCTGGCGCTCACCGATGGCCCGGGTAATTTGCTGGAGCAGGCTCAACCGTGCCAGCTGCGCCTGCACCTTGACTTCCGCGAGCTTGCGGTCGCTGGTGTCACGAGCGATCTTAGAGGCGCCGATGATTCGGCCCTGACTGTCCCGGATGGGGGAAATGGTGACGGAAACATCGATTTTCCGCCCATCCTTTCCAATGCGTACCGTCTCGAAATGATCGGTGGTTTCACCGCGCGCGATTCGAGCCAGGATGGTCGGCTCCTCGGTCGAATGATCCGGCGGGATCAACATGGCCATCGGCTTGCCCACGGCCTCTTGTGCCGAATAGCCGAACAGCCGCTCAGCGCCGGGGTTCCAACTGATGATGATGCCGTCCAGATCCTTACTGGCGATCGCATCGTCGGAGGATTCGACGATGGAGGCGAGCCGCGCAAGATCCGCGGTGCGTTGCTGAACGCGCACTTCGAGCTGATCTTTGGCGTCGCGCAATGCTCGGTCGGCTCGCGTTCGGCCCGCAAAGTCGCGGCGGATCGCCCACAGTGCCAGACCCACCAGTCCGCATGCGAGGAACCCACCCCCGACAATGACCTCTCGAGTCGTCGTGGCGCTCCGGTCGGCCAGTCGACGGCGCTCCTGGAGCAAGGAGGTCTCGGTCCCCTTCATCTGATCGATGAGGCCGCGAATCCGATCGTGAAATTGCTTGCCCTTCCCCGCGAGAATCTCGCTTTGCGCCGCTGCATAACCCGAAGTTCGCCGCAGTTCGATGACCTTCTGCAGTGTCGCAAGTCGATCGGAGACGAGCGGCACCACCGAGGCAAGCCGCTGCTGCTGGACTGGGTTGTCCGCCGTCAGCTCGCGTAGCCGACTCGCCTGGACGTCGGCGACATTGGCAGAGTTCCGGGAGGGTTCGAGATAGCTCTCATCACCCGTGATGACGTACCCCCGCTCCGCAGTCTCGGAATCGGTTACCGCGGCCAGCAGCAATTCGAGGCGGCTCAGAACCTCGTGCGTGTGCTCGACCCAGGCCGCATCCTCGTTCAGGCGCACCACATTCAGATAGGAAACCACCCCGACGATAGCCAAACAGGCGAGAGCCAACGCGAAGCCGAATCGCACCTTCCGCTGCATGGATGCAAGATCTGCGTCGGGGGGGTCGTTTTTTACCGGGTTGGCCGCGGCATCATCGCTCATAAACGCTCCGTGAGACTTCCTGTCCGCATGGGATACTACCAATTCCAGGGGTCCGTGAGATTCGCGCCAAGGATTAAGGATACCGTGAGCAACGATCGGATACAGAGCACCCCCACGCCGTCGAGCGGACTGCGCCATGGCCTTAGGCAGCGGCATATGACCATGATCGCCCTCGGGGGTGTCATTGGCGCGGGTCTTTTCGTCGGCAGCGGTGTGGTCATCAAAGCGGCAGGACCTGCCGCCGTCCTTTCATTCGTGATCACGGGGCTGCTCGTCGTGCTGGTCATGCGCATGCTCGGCGAAATGGCCGTGGCACTGCCGGCGGTCGGCTCATTTTACGAATACGCCCGCCTGGCCTTTAGTGACCAGCCGCGGCTCGGCGAGCTCGCGGGTTTCCTGGCCGGGTGGATGTACTGGTATTTCTGGGTCATCGTCGTCGCGCTCGAGGCGGTCGCCGGCGCGGGACTGGTTCGCTTCTGGTTGCCCAACGAGCCGGCGTGGCTCATCAGCTTGGCGGTGATGCTATTGCTGACCCTCACGAATCTCATCTCGGTGAGATCGTTCGGCGAGTTCGAGTTCTGGTTCGCCTCGATCAAAGTGGCTGCGATCGTCGTCTTCTTGATGCTTGCGGGCCTGTTCGTCCTCGGCCTGTGGCCGGGAGTCGGACCCAGCGTGGCCAACCTCACGGCGCATGGCGGCTTCGCCCCGAACGGTGTACTCCCGATCTTGACCGGCGCTGTGGCCGCCACGGGTTTCTACTTTGGCGCCGAGATCGTCACGATTGCAGCGGCAGAAACGGCCGAGCCCGCGAAAGCGGTCGCCAAGGCGACGAATTCCGTCATCACACGCGTCCTGCTCTTCTACGTGGGTTCGATCCTCCTCGTGGTGTGCCTGGTGCCTTGGAATTCGGCGGGAATCAGTACGCCCTACGTCAGCGCCCTCAGGGCGATGGGCATTCCCGCCGCGGCACAGATCATGAACGCAGTAGTCCTCATCGCCGTGCTGTCGGCCCTGAATTCGGGGCTTTATGCGTCGTCGAGAATGCTGTTCGCACTGACCAGACGCGGCGATGCTCCTCGGGGCCTCGCCAAGCTCAGCCGCAACGGCGTGCCCTCCCGCGCCATTCTGTTGGGAACCCTGTTCGGCTACGGTACTGTGGTCATGTCGTACGTCTCGCCCGACACGGTATTCGCGTTTCTCGTCAATTCGTATGGAACGGTGGCGATATTCGTCTATGTGTTGATCGCTATTTCGGAGCTGCGCCTGCGCTCGCGATTGGAAAAGGAGGATCCGGCGCGGCTCCGCGTACGGATGTGGGCGTATCCCTACCTGACCTATCTGGCGATCGCGGGCATGCTCAGCATCCTTCTGGCGATGGCTTTCATCCCCGAACAGCGAACGCCGCTCATATTCGGCTTGATCAGCCTCGGTATTCTGCTTCTGGGATTCAGTGCACGCGTCCGTTTCGGCAGAAGGCAGGACATCACGAAGCTTGCGATGGAGCCCCATCTATACGAAGACTTGTGACGGCCGCCGGCGGGCGCAGGATTTTCCGCGCGCCTAGAACGGGCGATCGCCGATCACGGTTGCTCGGTTCATGACGCGGCGGGCTGATGCGTTGACAACCTCTACCTCCTGGGCCGCTGCCGTTCGAGCACGCCGCCGAGACGGCGGATGCCTTCGGCGATCGCAGCCGGGCCGATCGATGAGAAACCGAGCCTGAAGAAGTTCAGCGGCGGAATATCTTGGGCGAAGTGCACGTCGCCGGGCTCGATCAGCACCCGCTCGGCACGAGCCTCATCGGCCAGGCGTCGGGTATCGAGCCAGCGAGGCCCCTCAATCCAGAAAGAGGAGCCGCCGGTCACCGGGGGATGGCGCGCCTCGGGCAGGTGGCGGGCCAGAGCGCCGGCCATCACCGTGGCCCGTTCGCGGTACGCCGCCAGCAGGCGACGGTTGAAGGTATCGAAGTATCCCAGCGCCAGAAACTGGGCAAAGCTGCGCTCGATGAATGCGGTCGGGTGACGGATCATCAGCCGCCGCAGTGCGCGCAGCTCCGCGATCAGCGGAGCCGGTGCGACGATGTAGCCGAGCCGCAGCCCCGGCGCAAGGGATTTCGAGAGGCTCCCGACGTAGATCACACGACCACTGCGGTCGAGGCTCTTCAACGCCGGGTTCGGAAGACCGGAGAAGCTCACTTCCGTTTCGTAGTCATCCTCGATGACCACGAAGTCTTCGCTCTCGGCCTGCCGCAGGAGTTCAAGTCGGCGCCCGACCGGCATCGTGACCGTCGTCGGGGCCTGGTGGCTGGGCGTTGCGTACACGAACTGGCAGCCCGACAGCCGGTCTGCGACGCAGAGACCGTGCTCGTCGAGCGGCAGCGCGCGAAGCAGGGCCGTGCGCTGCGCGAAGATGTTGCGGGCATCCGGGTAGCCTGGGTTCTCGATGCCAACCGTGGTTCTGCCGTCGAACAGCAGATCGGCCAGCAGATAAAGCGCCTGTTGTGCGCCGATCGTGACGAGGATCTCTTCGTCCGTCGCCCAAATACCGCGCAGCGGCAGTACCTTGTCGCGGATCTGCTCAATGAGCCCGGGATCGTCGCGTGTGTATCGGTCTTTGGCCCAATCGAGCGCCTCGGCACCGGAGAGCACCTGTTGGCAGCTCGCGCGCCACTTGGCGGCGGGAAACAGGGTCTTGTCGAGCTGCCCGTAAATGAATGGAAATGCGTACCGCTCCCAGTCGGCAACTTTGGAAATGTTCCGCTGCAGGGACGGTTGCCGCTTCATCCGGGTCGCCCAGTTGGGAGAGGCGGCCGCGGCAAGTCCATCCGGTACTACGACCTGAGGCCGTGCTGCGATCACCGCCGGATTGGGGTAGTAGCCCTGCCGGCGCCGAGCGATCAGATAACCGTCATCCGCCAGCTGTTGATACACAATCATCACGGTATTGCGGGCGATTCCGAGCTGCACGGCAAGTGCGCGACTCGAGGGCAGTGGTCGGCTCGGCGGCAGGCTGCCGCCGGCGATCGCTGTGATCAGCTGCGCGCGCAATTGGGCCTGGAGCGTGACGGCCGAGGCGGGCTGCAGACTCAGCAGCTGTCGCCAGAGCACCTGGGTACGTCGCCGTCCTCCGCTCACGGTTTTCACTCCGATCCGAGCGCCGGGGGCAACGCTGGGCGCTGGCCGGCGTCTCCGGCGCCGCGCAATGCGCCCTACCATACCATGCAGGACGGCGCGCGGGATCGTCAACGAGTCGAGGTTTCGACCGGGATCTCACCCACGGTATCTCTCGAGTAACGCCTGTACGTGCCGCAAAATGGCGCGTTCTTCGTCGGCGGCGATGACCCACACCGGGCAGCGCGATTGCCGGGTCGCAATCATCTCCGCATGGCGTGCGTTGTGCTCCGGATCGAGCTCGATGCCAAGCCATTGGAGGTGAGAGACAATGCCCTCGCGCA
>WNFT01003535.1_pt1 | contig 15307 bp, 13 predicted proteins | sample 5400191 | NCBI WGS metagenome assembly WNFT01 (sample SAMN13153359, study PRJNA577476) | soil metagenome | isolation source: 80 cm saprolite under Madrone tree | place: USA:California | collected 2016-06-14 | reverse complement strand
ACCGACTTGGGAGTGACATCGGCGTAGGTCAGTTCCGGGGACTTTCGGATCAACATCGCTTTCCTTTCGATCTCCTCTGGCGTTTCGGCTTCACAATCATTCTACGTACATTCATCTATTTTGGATGCTGGAACCTGCCCCTGCGACATCTTATTCCATTGCAGGGGCCAGGGAGAACAGTTCGCGTTCCTTGCTCATGAGAGTCGCTTGCCAGGGAAAAGTTACAGGCGAGAATGCCGTTATTGAGGGCTTTGCTGGGGCTACCCGTGGAGTTTCTTTAGCACCTTTTGAGCGGCTTCGACACCGCGGTATTGGGCTTCCTCGAAAATGGAAATGCCGCTGAGGTCGGAATTCGCGAAGAGGATGCGGTCGTTGCGGCGCGTCAGGCGACGGCGCTCTTCGGAGAAAATCGAGCCGACAGCGGGGCGGACCATGGCGTGGCGGACCATGGCGTGGCCCATGCGCATAATGTCGATGCGAGAAACGCATTGGCGGATGTTGGAGTGCACGCGCTCGAGGTCGTGGAGAATGGCTTCCTTCCAATAGGCCCAATCCTTTTCGAGGAGAAGCTGGCGGTTTTGCGCGGGCGCTCCTTCGGCGAGAGCCCAGTAAAACGTCCAGACGGTGCGGTCCGCATAGGTACGCAGGCTCTGGTGCATGGCGTCAACGTAGCCGAGTGTGGGCGAATCGAGGAAGACGGTGTCCCAGGAAGGCTCGGCGCCGTGGGATTCGGGATAACGGTCGAGCGTGAGATTGGCGGTGAGCCAGGGGGAATAGACAAAATCGTGGAGACGGGGAAAATTCTCGAGAAGATATGGCGCAAGAAACGTGGGTGCGGCAAAAATGACGAATTCGGCTTGAAACTCGGTGTCGCCGGCGAAGACGCTTGCGTCGCGGAGTGTTTGCGAGATGCGGTGCACCATTTGGCTGGTGCGGATGTGGCCACCAACGCGTTCAAGGAGGCGGCGCGTGATCCAGCCATTGCCTTCGGGCCAGGTGAGCGGACCTTTTTCGTCGGGCTCTCGGGAAGAAAAATAATGAATGCCGGCCCATGCGGAAGTGTCGCTCGCGAGCGCGCCGTAATCGTCGCGGCAAGCGTAGTTCATGTACCAGTTCAGCAGGCGCGAATCGAAGCCCTGCTGGCGGAGCCAATCGGAGAAAGAGATGCGATCCAGATCCTGGAATTTTGAAGAGAGGCCAAGTTCGAGAGGCACGGTGAAAGATCCGCTATTGCGAAATTTGCCGAAAAGATTTTCGAGGCGCTGAAACTGACTGCGATCCTTGGGGCTGAGGCCGACGGCAGGCTCGATGCCTTCCTGCCAGCGGCCGTAAAGAAAGAGCCGCTCCTGCGGCGAAAAAACGAGATAGCGCTCCTCCCATTGGCCGTCTTTCAAGACGCCAAGATCTTCGAAGAGTTCTCGGACGTATGTGGCCTTTGGGCCGGGAACAGGAACATAATGGGCCGCCCAGGGATACGCGGTGATTTCGTTTTCGCCCCAGCGGGCGTTGCCGCCGGGCTGTTGATTCATTTCGAGAAGGACGAAATCGGTGAAGCCGCGCTTGCCAAGGCGCCAGGCGGCGCTGAGACCAGCAATTCCACCGCCGACAATGACAACGGGAAATTTTTCGATGCGCTTCGCCGCAGCGAAACCGGCACCGTCGCGCACCAAGTGGCCCATCTGGAAAGAATCGTTGACAAACGAGCCTTCGATCTTTCGTTCACTCTTGATAGAAAGACCGACGACTAATATCCTTCCAATCGTTTTCGTACGCGCGCACGAGCACCTGGTTGTTGAGCTGATTGGCGGGCATGGGAAGCGGCGCCATGTCCGGCGGAAACTGGAAGAGCGGGGGAAGACCGCTAACACTGACGAAACGCAATCCGGCAGGGAGCGCAGTGGGAGGAGCGTATTCGCGCGTGCCGGCGAGTACGAAACCCCATTCGCCGAACGAGGGGACGTACACGTGGTATGGATAGGTTTGAAGGCCAGATTGCTTCAGCGTCTGCGCGATGCACCAGAAGGAATCGCGCGCGAACATCGGCGAGGTGCTTTGTACCACCATAAATCCCTGCGCGCTGAGGTGGCGCGCGGCGGCGCGGTAAAACGCGGTGGTGTAGAGCTTGCCGAGCGAATAATTCGTGGGGTCGGGAAAATCGATGACGATGAAATCGAAATTGTCGGCGTTCGAATCGACCCAGGGGAAGGCATCGGCGTTGATGACGTGTACGAGCGGAGACAGCAGAGAGTTGGCATTGAGCTTGGTCAGCATGGGGTTTGAGGAAAAAATCCTGGTCATCTCGGGGTCGAGATCGACGAGCGTGATGCTCTCGACTTGCGGATACTTCAGGATTTCGCGAACGGCGAGGCCGTCGCCACCGCCAAGGATCAAGACGCGGCGGGGAGCGGGGACAGCGGCGAGGCCCGGATGGACGAGCGCTTCATGGTAGCGGTATTCGTCGCGGGAGCTGAATTGCAGATGGCTGTTGAGAAAGAGACGCAGGTCGTCCTTGAAACGCGTGAGCACGAGGTGCTGGTAACGAGTGTCGCGGGCAAAAATAATCTCGTCGGCATAGATGTTGTCCTCGGCTGTGGCGGTGATCTGCTTCGCTTCGGCAAGCCCCGCGCCTAGTCCAAATAAGACTAGTAGACAGGCAACGCGCAAGCCGCGTTTGGCGGGAAGCTGAGTGGCGAAAAGGAAAGTACTCCAGAGCGCGACGCCCGCGTTGATCAAGCCGAACAACATCGCTGAGCGCACCAAGCCGAGGCGCGGCACCAGCAGAATAGGAAAGAGGAGCGACGCTCCCAGCGCGCCGAGATAATCGAACGTAAGGACGTGCGCGATGACGTCGCGGAACTGATAGCGGTCGCGGACGATGCGCATCAGCAGAGGAATCTCCAGCCCGACCAAAACGCCCATCACGATGACCAGCGCGTAGAGAATCAATTCGAAACCCTGGGTGAAGGCAAAGGCCAGCATCAGCAACGCGGAAGAAAAGCCGCCAATGACGCCGAGAAGAAGCTCGATCCACACGAAGCGCTGAACGATGCCGCGATTGATATAGCGGGAGAGCGCGCTGCCGATGCCCATGGCGAAAAGATACGTGCCGATGATAGTAGAGAATTGAAAGACGCTGTCGCCAACGAGATAGCTGGCGAGCGTGCCAGCCACAAGCTCATAGATGAGGCCGCAAGCCGCCACCAGCAGCACGGAAATGAACACCAGGACGCCCATGAGCTAGTGAATCGCGGCAGCAATGATAATGCAGATGCCGAGAGACATGGCGCCGACAAGTATGGCAAGCGCCATGTTGTGCTCCTGCACGATTTCCTTCCACAAATGGTATGGCGTGAGTTTGTCCATCACCATGAACGCGATGATGAAGATGAGCATCCCGACAAATGCGAAGACCAGGGCGCTGACGATATTGCCGAGCGGAACTAGATTCATCTTATTTGCCTCCGGTGTAATGGTGATAGAAGCCGTAAACCGAACGGTAGGACCCAGGATTATCGCGGACGGACTTCGGAACGTTTTTGAGTTGATTGATGGTGTCGAGACTCCATCCGCGATATTGGCCGAAAGCGGCGGTGCCGAGAGTCAGGAACCCGTAGAGAAGATAGAATTTTCGGAACATTATTCGTCGTCTCCTGAACTTGTGGAAACATTGGAGAAATTCATAGGCGGATGATCGCTCTCGGACCAGCGCGAGCGTTCGAAAGTGTAAGCCCGCCAAGAAATAAGAAGAGCAGGCAAAAGAAGGGCGACAAAAGCGATGCCATAGATTCCCAAAACCGGGACGTCGCGGGTCACGCTGACGGTGTAGGCAGTGTTGGGCAGGGAAGGATCGGCCTCCGGCTCGATGCGTAGATAATAGTGACCCGGAGGGACGCTGGGGATGACGACGGTATCTGTGCGCTTCCCTTCGCTCCACGAGCCATCGCTGTCGTAGCCGTGGTAATAGGTTACTTCGCGACCGAAGTCCCAGGCTTGTCCAGTGTCCTGGTTAATGAGCGCATAGTTGAGATAAATCCAGTGGTTGTCGACGGGAGCGGAAGTTTTCACTTCGACAGCTGAAGTTCCCCCGGAAAGCTCGAAAACGTCGGTGACGAAAGAGGTCTCGCCTTTCGCGTCCGCGTGGTTGTATTGATAGGTTTCCTGGAGGACGGGCTCCTTTTTTGCGCGCATATCGAAGACAGCCATGAGCGCAAGAAGGAAAACAGCAAGTACAGCGAACGCGGCCCAGATGCCCCTGACATTCGTAGTGACGGGAGACGGTTGATTTTCGAAGACTCCCATCGGCTCCGGCGGGGAGCCGGGGAGCTTGAAGCATTCCCAGATTTCCGGGCCATACATATACTCGCCGATGGACCAAGTGACTTCCTTGTCGAGTTTCTCGCTGGAGAGGACGCGAGGTGGATGCACGTAGTCCGTGACGGCAGCCTTCTCCCCGACGCGAACCTGCCAAGGGAATTCACCGAGGACGAAATCGGTGCTGGCATCCGACGTCTGGAAGTGCTTGTAGGTCTCGCCAAGGTAGTTAGCAGAGTTTCCCTCGGGCATAGGCAACTGCTTGCAGATGCTGATGTCGTTCCAATGGCCGTTATATTCGCTGAGGTAGCGAATTCCCTTGTAAGGATTGAAGAGAACGTATTCGTGCCAATAGTAAGTGATTCCGTCAATCAGGGCGCTGCGCCGCTGGAATCCGATGACTTCGTAGTCCGTGCCGCGAAGCTTCCCGCGCGTCCCAAGAGGAATGAGTGGCTTGACGTCACTCGTCTTTAATTCGAATTGCTGGAGGATGGCAAGGTTAGGGTCCTTGGCATCCAGGATCGAACGGCAACTGCTGCACACTACCGTTACGGCCTGGCCGAACGAGCGGAGCACGATGGCCGCGCCGCACTTCGGGCAATTTAGCGCCTTTGCCTGCGGCTTCGGAGGCCCGGAAAGTGGGGGAGTGCCTGCGCTCATCACCAGCCCTCAAAACTGCGGAGATTTTTCAATTTGAGATCGTCGAACTCAACGAATTCGCCGAGATATAGAGTGGGTTCCGGGTCGCTGTAGTCCAGCGTGGCGAACTTGCCGGTTTCCGTGCGCAGATCGACGAACGTCACGTTGGTCTTGTCCCAATACTGAAACGGCAATTCGCCTTGGACGCCCCGGTAATGCGCGGGAGTAATAACGCTGACAGTATAGCGCTGGTCTTCCCAGTTGAATTGCTGACCCACCTGAACTTGCTCTGCCGCAGGAAGATTTTTCACTTTCGATGGAAGAGAAAACGCGTATTCATTTTGCGCGTCGGAGAGCCACGCGCTGGTGCCATCGTTCATCATGGCGTGCCACTCGTTCCAGCCGCCTTGATCGTACTCATAAAGGATGCGCCCAACCACAACAAATGCCTTGTTGCCGTATTTGCCCTCGGTATTAATCTGAATTGGCGAGTTGTCCGGCGGAAGATCGGCGACCTGGCCGACTTTTTTCAGGTCCACATCGGTTCGAACGAGAATGCTCTTGCAGTATTCGCAAACAGTTTGCACGCTGCTGGACCAGCGAAAAACAATCTTCGCGCCGCAGTTCGGACAGTTGGCGACGGGTTGGGTCATCGCGAAAGGCTCACGCGGCGGACTCGAAGAGATTTGGCCTCAGTCACCGGCGGCCTGCTTCATTTGGGATTCGTAAGGCCGCTGCAATCTACGGACGGAAACGGAACGCGCCGCAAAGAGCTGCTTCAAAATGGATTCGAAATCCCACTCGGCACGTGGAACACAGCAGAAAAGATTGAGACACAGCGAGCCGTGCTCCGGAAACGTATGACACGCGAGATGCGACTCCGCGAGAAGGCAAAGCCCGGTGATGCCACCGGTCCCGGGAAATTGATGCCACTGCGTTTCGCTAACGGGACGGAGCTTCATTTCGCGGATGATGCGGCGAAACAAGTCCTGGAGAACAGCCGTGTCGCGCAACGACTGCGTGGTACACCCGAACGCCTCGATGACCCACTCGATTCCGCTCATGGCAGGCAGAGGCGCTAGGCCTGCGGCTTCCCGCATTCCGGGCAGAACTTGGCGCTCCGCGGGATGGGCTTGCCACACTCGCTGCAGAACTTGGTGTCGGCCGCGGGAGTGACCGCTGCCGCGGCAGGCGCTGCACCGCCGCCTCCCGGTGATGACGTCGATTTCTTTACCGCGTCCATCATAGCCTGGCCCATGGCCACGCCCGCTCCTAGACCCGCGCCTACACCCACAGCGCCTCCGCCTTCATTACCGGCGGCGATGGGGATGGCCTGCGCCACCTGATATTGCGTGAACTTGCCCATGTCGCCGAGCACGTTCATGCTGATGCGCTGGTCGAGCACTTTCTGCAATTCTTCGGGAAGCGAAAGGTTTTCGACCACAAAAGTGTCCAGGGTAAGCCCGTATTCCGCCAAAGCCGGCTTCACTTGCTCGCTGATTTTTTCCGCGAGCGCGCCTTGATTCGCCGCCATGTCCAGGAAGGGCACCTGGCTGGCAGCAAAAGCATCGGTCATCTTGGCAATGATGGTGTTGCGCAACTGGCCTTCGAGATCGGCGACGCGATAGATATCGCGCGTACCGCTAATCTTGCTGTAGAATGTTTTGGCATCGCTCAAGTGATATGAGTAAATGCCGAAACCGCGGAGACGAATCGCGCCGAATTCCTTGTCGCGAATGGTGATGGGATTTTGCGTTCCCCAGTGCTGGTCGGTCTGGATTCGCGTGGAGAAGAAATAAACGTCGGATTTGAAGGGCGACTTGAACGCCTTGTCCCAATTCTTGAGGTAGGTGAGGATCGGCAAAGTTTGCGTGTTGAGGGTGTACAGCCCGGGACCGAAAGTGTCGGCCAATTTGCCTTCGTTAACGAAGACGGCGGCTTGGGATTCGCGAACGGTCAACTTGCCGCCATTCTGGATTTCGCGGTCCTGCATCGGGTAGTTGTAGGCGAGAATGCCTTCTTCCGGCTCAACCCATTCGATGACATCGATCCACTGCTTGGAGATAAAGTCGCGGAGGCTCATGAGGGCTCCTCTTCCGGCACGCTCGCTTGCAAGAATCACGGCCAGTGAGAGCGATGCTACGGTGGCCCATGCAGCGTGTCAATGGCTCGCATAGGAATACAATTGCTCGCATATAGCTGCACGTCATGTTCATAAAGCGCGTGGGGCTATCTCCTGGAAACGCAAGGGGATATCCACCAAATTAGATTGCCGGCGTATTACAAAATCTTTCACGATTTTTGCCAAGACTCAGTGTCCATGCTTCGCAAGAACGCCCATTAACGCGAGAAACGAGGTTATATTGTAGTTTTGGCGGAGTCGACGCATGAATATGGTCGATCCAAATCTTTGTGCACCAAGGGCACTCTGCTGCTGGAGGAGAAATGGCAAGAAGTCAGTTAGAGCGGATTGAGCATGTGGTTGTTTTGATGCTGGAAAATCGCTCGTTCGACAATTTACTGGGCTGGCTGTATGACCCTGCGAATCCTGCTCCATTCAATCAAGTGCCGCCGGCAAATTTTGAAGGCGTTTATGGCAAGGACCTAAGCAATCCCACCACAGATGGGCAAATCATTCGCATAGGAAAAGGCACTGACGTGACCGCGCCGTTTCCTGATCCGGGCGAGCCTTTTCAGGATGTCTATGCGCAAATCTACGGCCAGAAAAACACTGTCGCTGCAAACGCCGTAACCAGTGAACCGGCCCGGCCCTGTACCATGCAAGGATTCGTCTACAACTACGAACTGAAGAACCAGGGGAATCTCCAGAACGCCCCGATCATCATGAACTGTTTCACACCATCTAAAGTTCCGGTCATATCGAGCTTGGCGCGTTACTACGGCGTATGCGATCACTGGTTCTCGTCGATTCCCTCGCAAACTCTGTGTAACCGCTCTTTCATGCAGGCGGGAACTTCTTCCGGATATGTAAACAACGACGGGAACGACGGGATTCTCTTCATCAACGACACGCCAACGATTTTCAACGTGCTTTCGGACGCCAGCAAGTCATGGAAAGTCTATTGCGGTGGATGGACGATCACCAGCTTGGTGCTGCTCACGCAAAGACAAGTGTGGGATTTTGCGTTGCGGCCGGGGCACTTCGAACACATCAAAGACTTCCTTGCGGACGCACAAGAACCCAGTGGCTTGCCCGCTTACTCGTTCATCGAACCCAATTATATCGACTCCGTCGTGCATGGCCCGGAGAATGACATGCATCCCGAGTCGCATGCGTTTCAGTTGTTCGGCCGCTCGAATGTGGAACAGGGCGAGAAGTTCGTTTATGACATCTATAACGCAATCCGCAACAGCCCGGATTGGGAAAAGATTCTGTTCCTGATCCTCTTCGATGAGCATGGCGGCTGCTACGACCACGTTTGTCCGCCAAATTCTGCAATTTCTCCGGATGACGTGGTCATCGCCCCAGACCAGCCCGGCGGCACCGGCTTCAAGTTTGACCGCCTTGGCGTGCGCGTACCCGCAATCGTCATCTCCGCATACACACCGCAAGGAACGATTCTGAACACCACTTTCGATCACACTAGCGCTCTGAGCAGCATCGTAAATGCGTTTGGACTCCCGGCGGGAAAGCTCGGAAAGCGCCAGGCCTCGGCTGCCGATGTGAGCGAAGCGCTCAGTCTGCCAACGGCGCGCTCCGATCGTCCGCCCGTTTTGCCGCCTGCGGCCGCGGACGTCACCGTAGTGCAACGCGCCGAAGCACTGGGTACAACTCTAGTTCACGCAAAATCAAAACCACTTTCAGACTTGCAAAAAAGGATTCTGGTAGGTTCTGCAAGGCGTTTGGGAATTTCAGCACAAGCACAGCAAGAAATTGCAAGCGCCCAAACCGCTGTGGAAGCCGACGCTCTATTGCTGAAGTTTGAAGCGCAAATGTCTGTGAAACGTGCGGTGAAAGCCTTATAGGCGCCACTCCGGCGCGACGTCCGTGATTTGCGTTGTGTAAATCTCTGATGGCTTCCGAAAGCGCCTGCTTCGGAGGCAGTTGCTCCCCAGATTGAAATCTAGAATACAGACAGTCCCACCACCCGCTTCGCAATCTAAACCCGCATGCGATCGGCGATTCGTTCCGCAAGGGCGCTGATCGTGCGCGAGGGGTTTACACCCAGCGGTCTGGGAATAATTGCACCGTCGGCGACGTAGAGATTCTTGTATCCAAACACTTCGCCTTCGTGATTAACAACGCCGTCATTGGGCGTCGCCGCAATATTGCAGCCTCCCAAAGGATGCGGAGTAATCAGTTCGTGCGAGAGCGCCCAGGTTGGCAAGGGAAACGGATGGCCATCCGTGGCCTCCGCAAGTGTGTGATGGCGCTTTTCGATGGTTTCAAACAACGCCAGCGAGCGCGTGATGTCCCACTTCAAATCCAAAGTTCCGTTAGTTAGCGATAATTCGCCATCTCCCGCATCGACTCCTTGAGCGAACCAGGGCATGATGTGCTTGAAAACGTCGAAATTGGCCGCAAATAAAGTCAAATGCTGGAGCAGGGACTTCATGTTGAACCCCTCGAGAAGATGGCTTTCACTTGGTTGTTTTCGTACGCGGTTGAGCAAAGCTCCAAAATATTTGTTCATCACGTTGGGGGTGCCGCCGTCTTGAATCCAGTAAGTCTTCCCGTTGTCGCTGGCATCGAGGTAGTCGATCACCGCGCCTATGGTTGTTCCTCGATCGGGCCAAAGCGTGCGATGCAAATACATCGCAGGCGTGAGAAAATCGCCGTTGCTGCTCCAGTGTTTCCCTAAGGAAGGACTCAGATTTGGCAGCGTGCGGTGAATGTCCCTGCATTGCAGCAGGAGTTCCGTGGAACCCATCGAACCGGCGGCGAGGATCACGCGCTCAGCAGTGGTGGAACTTGGAATGGAGCCGCCATTCTTGAATTCGCTGTGGTAGACGCGATATCCGCTAGGGATGGCCTCAATTTTGGTGACCAGATGCAAGGGGCGAATCTCGGTGCCATTTTTTTCGGCAATGTGCAGATAGTTCTTGTCTAAAGTGTTTTTGGCATCGGCGCGGCAGCCGATGTCGCACTCTCCCAAATGGGCGCAAGTTCCCTGCTCCACGCCGTGCTTGTTGATGAAGCGCTTGCTGTTCTTGAGGTCGGGTTCAGTATCGAAGTCATAGACGAGATCGTTGTCAAATGAAACGGCAAGCTTCGCGGGGCCGAAACGTTGGCTCTGCCCCAGTTTGTCAGCCGCCTCCTTCATTAAATGAACGCGAGGGCTCCACTGATTCTGCGGCACTTCGTGAATGTCTAAAATGTCGGCGACGGTCGCGTAGTAAGACTGAAGCCCTGCGAAGGTGATTTCCGGAGGCCAGCCAGATGCAAATACGGACTCCGGTGGAACCGCGGAAACGTTAGCGTAGATCAGGGAACCACCGCCCACACCGGCTCCGGCAATTACCGCCATACCCTTGAAGCGACGCAAATCTGTCCAGCCGTGATAATGCTCGGGGTCCGCGTGGCTCCAAATCCACTCGTCTTCCGGTTCTCGAGGATAGGTGGTGCGGTCCCATTTCTTGCCGCGCTCCAGCACCAAGACCTTTTTGCCCTTTTCGGCCAGCCGGCACGAGGTAATAGCTCCGCCGAAACCACTGCCAATCACGATTACGTCAAAATCCATCTGGCCACCTCCGCTGAAATGGATGGAAGGCAAAGTCCTGAGTATATGGTGGAACAAAATCTGTTCCTTCTTTTTTCATTGGCCAACTTCAAGCACACGAATAGCGTATGCAGTGCAGCGACAGCAACTGCAGCATTCTAACTACCCGGTTAAATGGTGAATAGGATCAAGAAATCGTGACACGAGAAAAATGAGTAGATAAATGATTTTTGACTTGACAAAAAAAGAACGACGAATAGACTCGCACTCTAACCCAACCGGGTAGTTGGCCCTCAATGAGCCCAGCATCTGTCAGTCACAAGTTGTTTCTCAAAACTTCGGAGTTCCGAGAAATCGCAAATCGCTGACTTCAATTGGAATTGCGCGTTTCCCGATCGCTCCTTGTAAATGGAGGTCACTCAATGAGTCATAAACACGGTACGCCGTTGCGTGGATTGATGTCTGCCAAGAATTCGCCCTTGTTTCAAGGGCGGTTCGGAAGAATGTTTCGATCCCTTCCCGGCGCAAAATTCGGAGCCAACGATGCGGAGAATGTCGCCAACCTCACAAAACTGGGGCTGGCGATGTCTGCCGGCTTCGATCCGCCGAAGGACGGTAAGGACGAGGAAGAAAGCGGTATCCCCGCTCTGTACACCTATTTCGGACAGTTCATCGATCATGATCTAACTTTCGATCCTGCGAGCAGCTTGCAGAAGCAAGACGATCCTGACGCATTGACAGACTTTCGCACGCCTGCGTTTGATCTGGACAATGTTTACGGACGCGGCCCCGACGATCAGCCCTATCTGTACGACGGCGGAAATACGTTCCTCAAGGGAAACCCAATCAAGGGCGGAAGCGATCCGAATGCCACGGATTTACCGCGCAACAATGCCACTCCCAGCAGGGCATTGATTGGTGACCCGCGAAACGACGAGAACGCCATTGTTTCTCAGCTTCAGGGTTTGTTTCTGCGTTTTCACAATCGCACGGTCGCGGACAATCCGAGTTTAACGTTTCCGGAAATTCAAAAATTGGTTCGCTTTCACTATCAATATGTGATCCTCAACGATTTTCTGCCCCGCATCATTCATTCGTCTGTTCTCGCGGACCTGAAAACAAACGGGCATTTCGACCAGCACAAGCTGAGGTTCTTTCACTGGCAAAAGGAGCCGTTCATGCCAGTGGAATTCTCGGTTGCGGGGTATCGCATGGGCCACTCGATGATCCGGCCTGATTATCGCCTGAATGATGCTGTGTTGCTGCCCATCTTCCCTGTTGCTGCTCCACCTGCGCCTCCACCAGGGCTACCCGAAGGGCTCACTGGCTTCCGCGCAATGAATCCCCATTGGGGTATCGATTGGGGACGCTTCATTGATATCGATGTGCGCACATATGACGGGAACGACGATGAAAACAAGAAGAGGCTACAATTCGCTTACAGGATCGATACTTCGGTGGTAAACCCGCTGTCGAATCTTCCGCCCTCCGTTGCGAGCAACCCTTCTTCCCTGCCCGCCAGAAATCTTTTGCGCGGCTGCCACATGGGGCTGCCCTCGGCGCAACACGTTGCCGAAGCGATGGGAGTAGAACCTCTGAAGGACAAGGACATCCTCATCGGCAAGGGCGTGGACCACCCAGCCAAAGGCGAAGAACTTGTGAGCATTACGACGATTGATAAGGTGTTTGCGAACAACTGTCCGCTGTGGACGTATGTTTTGGCGGAAGCCATGGCCATGCAAGAAACTGTCAAAATTCCGGTGAAGGAGAGTGTCTCCATTACCACACCCAGACTGGGACCGGTTGGTGGCCGCATTGTGGCCGAGGTATTCCTCGGTCTCATGTTTGGTGACAACCATTCGCTCTTAAGTCTGTCGCCACACTGGCAGCCAGAAGGTATCCCCAAATACGCATTGAAAGACTTCGTGAAATATGCGTTGGGAGGACAGGCTGCACCGCAAGTGCTCAGACAGGCTGGGTAGCCAGTAGAGAGCTGGCCGGCTGAATGCGGCTCAAAGTGGGCGTAGCTCATCCCATCTGCCACAGGGTTTCTGAGGTTCCGCGGGACGCTAAAGAAACCGCCGGACCTCAGAAACGTCCGTGCTGCGTCCACAGCCTCCGCGTATTCATCTGCGTGAGACAAACAATACAGGAGTTTTCGTCATGCTAAACCTCTCGGGATACTTGCTTCTGTTAAGCACAGATAGTGCCTGCGCTTCTGGGGCAATTGGAATTCACGTGCGCGACGGGAGCATCAAGTGGCAATTGCCTCTCGCCTTCGCCGTGTGTGATGGCGTTGGCTCATTCCTGGGGCCGGTTGCACAGGTCAGCAGAGTTGTCGACCGGAACGCTGCGCAGGCGATTACATTGGCGGCCTACGTTGTAGCAGTCGTCGCTCTGCTGATCATCGCGAGGAGACCAATGGGCAGATCGGGTTCGTGCCTTCTTCGTGGGATAGCGCTTATCGCCGTTCCCCTGTTGCTGAGTGCTGACAATTTCTTTACTTCAAGGGCATTGCCAATGGGCTGGACGCTCGGGATTCTTGCAACCATGACCGCGGCAAGCAGCTACTTGATGGCTCTTTTCGGTTTGGCCGTTGGCAACGCAATACGCTTGCGTCAGGGAAGATTGGTTTGGGCTACGCTGGCTTCGCTTACGTTGTTCGCGACTGCCTGGGTCGCAGCCTAGTCTCTCTTGAACATTCCCAAACACTCGGCAAAGACAATTCACACTTGCAGTGAGTTCTCAGTAGAAGTCCTGTTATTTACACTGGCGCATAGCACTTGGCCTCCAGCCATGGACGGAACGATTCGTTTTCAGCAAGAGGTGCTTACACGATGAAAGTTACAACGCGTTCTTACAACCCGGCACGGACCTGCGCAAATAACGAAGAAAGTATTCTGACACCTCAAGTACTCGGCAACAATTTCATGGTGAAACATCTTAGTTTGCAGGTGGACGACGATCCACGAATTGAGGCGCAGCCTCTCTATATGCCGGGAGTGAAGATGAATGACGGCAAGCTGCACGACACCATTTACGTATGCACCATGGCAAACAATATATGGGCCTTTGACGCCAATGATGGCAAAACGATCTGGAAGACTCCCACGAATCTTGGTAAGCCGATCAAACCGAATCCCGCGCCCCACCCCGGCTTTCCCAACGCAACGGATATAGACCTATGGGGAGTCAACATCCTGTGGGGGATTCTGGGAACGCCGGTGATCGATGCGGATACGAACAAAATGTATGTTGTCTGTTGGACGAGCCCCGACGGCACAAGAATCAAGGCGGTGTACCAACTGCATGAAGTGGATATCACGGACGGAAAGTCACTGCGAAACACGGAGATTCAAGCCAGCGCGGATCAGCAGACTACTCCTGGCCGACCGGCGGCTCAGTTCGTTCCCTCGCGCCAAAAACAGAGATCCGCGTTGCTGCTGACCTCCACCGGCGGAGCGCCGGCGAGAAAGACCCTCTTCGTTGCTTTTGCCATGACCCATGAAGAGGGAGACACCACACATGGCTGGCTGATCGCGTACGACGTGGGAACCCTGCAACGCACGGCAGCGTGGTGCACGACACCGAACGGAGCGGGTGCGGGAATTTGGCAGGCGGGACAGGGGCCCGCCGCCGACGAGCACGGCGAGGTGTACCTGATGACTGGCAACTATGGCATAGAGGACGCCGCAAAGAATGCCGTTGCGCCAGCAGCGGGAGACTTGCCGCAATCGCTCATCAAGCTGCACTACACACCGCCTGCAGGAGGCGCAGCCGGAAAACTGGAGGCTGTCGCGTGGTTTCAACCGTTCCAAGATCACGTGCGGAACAAGAATGGGGCTGACAATTTTCAAGACTATGATTTGGGCTCTGCCGGCCCCCTTCCGTTGCCGGGAATGAATTTGGTGATAGGGGCCGGGAAAGATGGAGTCTTGTATGTTCTTGACACAGACACGGCGAAATTTGGAAAAGGATCCGATTATTCAAAACTTAAGCAGGCACCTATTTTTTTCACCTACTTTCCAGGATTCGGAATTGATGCTTCAAAAGTCGCCAACCTTGACCGCCTGTTCGACGGGAAGACGCATCATCTGCACAGTTCACCGGCATTCTGGGTGAGCCCAGCGCGCGGGCCCATGCTATTTGACTGGGGTGAGAATGAGAATCTTCGTGCTTGGACAATCGATGCTACCGGAAAGGTAACATTCGTGGCGAAGAGCGCGGAAACGGCTTCAGCGGGTATGGGAGGTCTCGGTGGAATGCCCGGAGGATTCGTGATCGTAAGCTCGGATGGTTCCCAGCCGAACACTGGCGTCATTTGGGCCACGGCCCCCATCTCGGGTGATGCGAACAGGCACATCGTTGAAGGAATTCTGCGGGCTTATGATGCGTCTACACTGGACCCAATCAACAACGCGGATGGAACGCCGCGTTTGAAATTGCTTTGGGATAGCAAACACATCCCCAACAATACATTTCACTTCAGCAAATTTTGCGCTCCCGTGGTAGCGGAAGGAAAGGTAATCGTCGCCACGTACAACGGCCAGGTGGACATCTATATATCGGCAAGGCCGCCAAAGGCCGGGCCGAAGCCAACCAACGCACAGAGAATGCCCCGGCATCGCGGGTGAAGGCAAATTCCTTGACAGGTGGCAATTCAGCTCTGCGGCCAG
>WNFT01007872.1_pt1 | contig 15310 bp, 13 predicted proteins | sample 5400191 | NCBI WGS metagenome assembly WNFT01 (sample SAMN13153359, study PRJNA577476) | soil metagenome | isolation source: 80 cm saprolite under Madrone tree | place: USA:California | collected 2016-06-14 | reverse complement strand
ACCGCCGCCGAAGGCAAAGACAATCTCATGCCCTTCATCTTCGACGCCGTAAAATCCTACGCCACCCTCGGCGAAATCTGCGACGCCATGCGCGACGTCTTCGGCACCTACGAAGAAGTCGCCATCACCTAGCTCATGCCGGAAAAGAAAATACGCGTTCTAATCGCCAAGCCTGGCCTGGACGGCCACGATCGCGGCGCCAAAGTCATCGCCCGCGCCCTCCGCGACGCCGGCATGGAAGTCATCTACACCGGCCTGCGCCAAACCCCGGAAATGATCGCCTCCGCCGCCGTCCAGGAAGATGTCGACGTGATCGGCCTTTCGATCCTCTCCGGCGCCCACAACACCATCTGCCCGCAACTCATGAATCTGCTCCGCGAAAAAGGCATGACCGATGTCACCGTCCTCCTCGGCGGCATCATCCCCGAAGCGGACATCGCTCCCCTAAAAAAAGCCGGCGTCGCTGAAATTTTCCTCCCCGGAACCTCCACGCAAGACATCATCGAGTTCATCCACAAGCGCGTTGCGCATTAGAATTTTCTTCTAACGGCCCAGCCGGCTGCGCACTTACTTGGCGATATTGCCTGACTCAAGTTCCTTCTCAAACTTGACGCGCGTATACAGCACCGTAAACCCTCGCCGCACGATGTTCCGCTGCGAAGAGCTCCCCGGCTGCGCCAGGCACACCGCCAGGTCACAGCCAGCCTCCGCAGCTCGCTCCAGCCGTGCGTGCAACAGCGTCGCCTGCACTCCCCGTCTCCGAAACGCCGGAAGCGTGCTCGCCCCAAACAGTCCTTCCACCCCGTCGCGAATCGCCAGCGTCCCGCCGCCCGCAACTTTTCCATCCACGCGTGCCAGGTAACATTCCACGCCGGGGCTCAGCGCGAACATTTTCATCACCTCCATAATTTCCGAAACCACCGGCCCCTTCTCCGCAAATCCCTGGCTCACTGTGAGCGTCCACAAGTCCATTTGACCGTGACCCACCTGTTCAATGACCACGCCGGGTAACGGCCCCGCCCAGTTCGGCAAGCCCGGCTCCCCATCCAGCGGCAGCGTCATCACATTTGAAAACTCCGTCACGCGATAGTTGCGCGTTCCGAAATGACCGAGCAACGAAGCATCCGCCAGCGGACAGGTCTCCACGCGCACCGGCTCACCGCGGCTGCGATAGAAATTCTCCAACCGCTCGAACTCCTCCTCGCTGACCGGCCCATCGAGCCCCATACCCACGGCCTGCGTGGTCGGCGAATCGGCCCCGCAATAAATCGCAAAGCTCCCCGCAATCGGCTCGACCGCCGCTCCGCGCTCCGGCCGCAGACGACGCATCGTCTCCGCTCCTCCTACGGCAGCTTGCGCCTCGGCCAGCTCGATCCGTCGCGCAAGCTCGATGTTTAGCAGGGGTGCGGTCATCCTGCCTCCGAATCCTTATTCTTGTGCCGGTACATTTGGCGAATTCCGCGGAACATTCGTTTGATGCGCTCCTTTTCTTCGTGCCGCGCTTCCGGATCCATCTTCCGCCGCAGAAATTCCTGCTCGCGCAACAACTTCCTCCGGTTTTCGAGTCGCGCCTCGTCCAGCGTTCCCGCACTCAGCGCAGCTTGCACCGCACATCCCGGCTCGCCTTCGTGCGTGCAATCGCTGAATCGGCATTCCGCCGCCAGCGCATCAATATCGGCAAACGTCTGCGAGACGCCCTCCGCCGCATCCCAGAGCTGCAGCTCGCGCAAACCTGGCGTGTCTATTAGAAGAGCCCCTCCTGGCAAAAGAAAAAGCTCCCGCGCCGTGGTCGTGTGCCTCCCGCGGCTTTCCCCTTCCCGGACCGGCTGAACATTTTGCTTCATTTCCCCCAGCAGCCGGTTCGCAATCGTTGACTTACCGACTCCGGAAGACCCCAGCAAGACAACCGTTTGTCCCGGCGCCAGAAATCTCTCGATACCTTTCATGCCCTGTCCCGTCTTCGCGCTGATCACGCATACCTCCGTCCCTAGCGCAATCCGCTCGATCTCCCGGGCCTTATCGCTCGCATCGCCGCACGCATCTGCCTTGTTCAACACGATTACCGGCTTCGCGCCCGCTTCCCAGCATTGCGCCAGATATCGTTCCACGCGCCGCGGACTAAAATCCCCATCCAGCGCAGACACCAGCAGCGCCGTGTCCACATTCGCCGCGAGCACTTGTTCTGCGATCTTTTTCCCCGCCATCTTGCGCACGAACCGGCTCCGGCGCGGCAGAACTTCAAGAATCAGCGCAGAGCTTCCTGCTTCACGTACGTCCGCCACCACCCAATCGCCAACCGCGGGCCATTCTACTCCCTCCTCCGCTGCCAGCCGCAGCTTGCCGCTGGCTTCGGCCCAGCATTCGCCAAACGCTCCCGCAATGCGCCAGAATTTCCGCTGCTGCGCGATCACTCGCGCTGGCACCGCATTTCCCCGCTCGCCTTCGTTCCACAACGCTTCAAAATACGAACTCCATCCCCACCGCTGTAAGGATTCGCACAATGCCATTGGGATACCTCCCGCGGCCATGACGCAACGCACGGCCGGCGCTGGAGCCAAGTCAAAACAACAGCACAAGTCTTTTTGGATTTAAGAAGCGGGAGGGAGAAAGCCGCTAGCGCGAACTACTCGCGGAGGCACACCCGCCCGCATAAACTTTGACGATGGTTCGCACAGGCGCCTCCAAGGTTGAATTGAGCTGCTCTTGCGGTATCACAAGAGCACCTTCCACCAAATCTTATAGTTCCGGTCAGTCCCCGTCAACCCTGCTTCCCACGGCCAGGTCGGCCGCAGGACTGCCAGACCGTCCGTGCCAGGTAGCAAATCCTTCCTTCACCAGGCTGAAAATGGTCCGGCGATTTTGATAAATCACTTTCATCCATGCCACGGGGCCCATCTGTGGAAAGTAAATTCCCCGGAAACACATTCGAGCGATGAAGATGTTTATCCGATAGCCCAGGGGCTTGTCTTTGAGTGAGTCCACAGCTTGGGCCATTGCTTCCGGGCTATACGAACGCGCCCACCCAATTCTCACCTCGGCATGAGCTTCCGCGATGGTCATCTTCAGGGGCGTGTGGGCCATCTCGAATGGGATGAACTCCTGCCAGTGCTTCGGCCGCGTGAGCCGGCCGGCAGCTTCGAGCTTCTTATAGAGCGGCGTTGCGGGCAAAGGCGTAAGCAAACCAAAAATGGGTAGTCCTGCGGGCCAGGTGCGAATCTCCTTCATCGTCCGTTCCGCCACGCCGACGGTGTCGTTGTCCATCCCGAATATAAAGGAAGTGATGGCATAAACGTTGCGCTGCGCGAGCCTCTCAAGCACGGCGGCATATTCCCCCGGCTTATTGAACCCTTTGTTCACACCGGCGAGGTTCGTCGGGTCGATGGATTCCATGCCGATGAAGACCCACTTGCCGCCTGACGCCGCAATCAGGTCCACGAGTTCCTCATCGCGCAACAGATTCGCGCTGATCTGCGCTACCCAGTGCACCTGCGCGCCGGCCGCGATGATGTCGCGCAGCAGCGATTTCGTGCGTTTGATATTGATGGCAAAATTATCGTCGATGAAGAAGACGGCGATCTGCCCGCCCTCGCTTTTCGCCACGGCTTTCAAGAGAAGCAGTTCATTCACGACACTTTCGTTGGTGCGAAACCGGATGGAGTCGCCAAAAAATCCCGTGACCGTGCAGAACTCGCATCCATATGGGCACCCACGCCCGGATTCCATCGGGATGATGCGAAATGTGCCCCAGCCGCCTCCGATCCGCTGCAGCGTGCGTGTTGCCATTTTTGGAACGAGATTGAATTGGCCGAGGTTGATCTTGTCCCATGGAATCGCCGGATATTCCTGGAGACTGGGTTTCCGCTCCTGGCCAAACGCATCCACGGGAGCGTAAACATCCTTAAGCCGGCCGCGTGCGGCATCCTCGACGATTCTGGGCCAGGTCTCATCGGCCTCACCGAGAGCCACCGCGTCGGCATGGCGTGGCCCGCCGTTTCGGCCAAGGGCTTCGTCAGCCTCTTCTGTAACGTGAGGTCCGCCCATCACCACCGGTACACCGACGGCACGGATCGCATCAGCCATGCGGTACGCCTTCGCGATCATCCGCGTCATCGCGCCGATTCCTACCAGGCCGATATTTTCGTCACGCACAAACTGCGCGATGCCTGCCTCATCCATCGGTTGTGCGTTGCCATCGATGAGCACTACTTCGTGGCCTTCTGGAGTCAGTGACTGGAGCAGGAACATCCAGAGATGCGGCATGAAGTTCCGCGTGACCCCGTTGTCCGGGTTGTAAAGCAGGATTCGCATGCGTTCGTCTCCATTCCAGAAGCTTTTTCTTCGGCGCTGGATACGTTGAACCCGCATCCCAGGGTCATTTCATCGGCTGGTTGTCGAAGGGGTACAAAAAGAGATCCGCGAGCGTCTTTGAACATACCACGGTACCTTCGCAGTGGGCGAGGATATCTTTAGATTCTTTCTAATTTGTGTCTAATTTTGAACAGGCAGGCTGAAACGTGCTCGATCAACGCGTTTGACGGGCTCGCGCCACACCCTGACAGTCGCGCCTAATGAACGATCTTTCCTTCTGTGTCGCGAATCTCCATCTTGCCCAGATTCAGCTTCTTCATTTCTTCTTCGATTTTCGCGCGGTCGCCCACAGCCAGAACTATGAGCTTCTCCGGAAGAATATGCTTCTGCGCCGCCCCTTGAGCCTGTTCGGCCGTCACGGCATTGAAGGTTTCCCGCAGTTTCGAATAATAATCCAGCGGCAGATCGTAAGTGAACAGTTCCGCAAAAGTTCCTGCCGCATCCGTGCCGCGTTCGAACCGGCCCGGCAGCGAACGCGTGTTCGAATCCTTGGCCAGGCTCATTTCATCCGCATTCATCGGTGTGTCCCGCATCCGCAGCAGCTCCTTGAAGAGCTCCGATGTTGCCGGCCCGGTCACGTCCGTTCGAACGCCCGCATAACTTCCAAACATTCCTGCCGCGCGATGGTAACTGAAGAACGATCCCGCTCCGTACGTGTATCCGTGTTGTTCACGCAGGTTCATGTTGATCCGGCTGGAGAAAAGTCCGCCAAGCTCGGTGTTCATCACTTCGATCGCCGCATAATCCGGCGTCGAACGTGCGACCCCTGTTGAGAAGCAAACCAGCGTGGATTGCGGAGCCCCGGGCCGGTCCACCAGAATCAGCCGTGCATCCGTGCTCTCCGCAGTCCCTACCGCGGACTCGGCCGCTTTGCCCGCTTTCCATTCTCCGAATGCTTTCTCGAGCAGAGGTTTCAACAACGCGAGCTTAATGTTTCCGCTGACGATCAACGCGGCGCCGTTCGGCGAATAGTTCTGCTGCCAGAAATGGAGCAAGTCGCCATGCGAAATCGCTTTCACGGATTCCGCCGTGCCGCTCTCCGGGTAGCCGTAGGTGTGATGAGCACCGTAGAGTGCCGCGGCCGCTACGCGAAAGGCCACGGAGAAGGGATCGTCTTTTTCTTGCACCAGCGCCGCGAGCCGCTCCGACCGCACGCGTTCAATCTCCGCCTTCGGAAAACTGGGATGCAATGCAACGTCTGCTAGCAATTCCAGCGCGTCGGGAAAACTCCGCGAAAGTGACTGCGTCGCGATCATGGAGCTGTCAATCGTGGCACGCGAACTCAGCGTTGCCCCGAGGTCCGCGGCACGGTCCGCGATCTGCGTGGCAGAGCGCGTCGCCGTTCCCTGCTGCAGCATCCGCGCCGTCATTCCCGCCAGGCCCGGACGATCGATGGGATTCGCCCCGCTTCCGGCACGCAGCACTAGCCCGGCTGCCACCAGCGGCAAGCCCGGCCGCTCGTTGTATAGAACGGTTCACGGGCTCGCCGCCGCCTTGCGCTTCGCTTTTTGCTTCTGCTTTTGGAGTAGGAACGTCCGGGCCGAGATCCGGCTTCCCTGGCACGCCATAAACAACCACGCGCTGATTCGAATTCAGTTGCCCTTGCGCAAACGCCTGGATCGCCGCGACGGATGCATTCTCGTAACGCCCGATGTCCGCCGCCAGAAAATCCGGCGTCCCGAGATAATGGTTGTAAGCGTTCAGCCGGTCCGCGACGCCGCCAAATCCCCCAAGTGTTTCCAATCGCTCAATGATCCGCGATTCGAGTACATTTCGCGCGCGGTTCAGCTCCGCCGTTGTCGGGCCTCCAGTTCTAAACGCATCCAATTCCGCATTGATGGCCTTTTCCAGATCTTCCGGCTTCACTCCGGGCCGCGCCGTGGCTTGCACTTCGAAAATCGAGCCTAGGATCAGGGACTGCTGCGTTACGGCCACGTCCAGCGCGATCTGCTTTTCATATACCAATTTCTTGTAAAGGCGGCTGGACTTCCCGCCTCCCAAAATCGTCGCTCCCAAATCCGCTTCCGCATCGCCGGGTTTGTAAATCGGAGACGTCAGCCATGCCATGTAGACCCTCGGCAGTTGTACATTGTCCTGGATGACCGCGCGCCGCTCGGACGCAAGGGCCGGCGTGCGTGCTTTGATTTTGGGCACGTCTTCTCCACGCTTCAGCGGGCCAAAATATTTTTCCACCAGTTCCCGCCCATGGTCCGGATCAAAGTCGCCCACAATCGCGAGGCTTGCATTGTTCGGCGCGTAGTAGAGCTTGAAGAAATTTCGCACGTCCTCGAGCTTGGCCGCCTGGATGTCTGCATGCGAACCGATGATTTCACCGTAGTAGGGATGCTCTTTCGGGAAGAGCTGGTGAAAGAGGCCTTCTTCGACGACGCCGTACGGAGTGTTTTCCAGGCTCTCCTGCCGCTCGTTACGCACGACGTCCTGCTGATTCGAAAGATTCGCCTGGCTGAGCTGATCGGGAAGATAGCCCATGCGGTCGGACTCCAGCCATAGTGCCAGCTCCAATTGATTCGAAGGAAGCGTTTCGAAATAATTCGTGCGGTCAAAATCCGTCGTTCCGTTGATGTCCGATGCGCCGGCCGCTTCCAAATAGCGATTGTGCGCGCTGCTCGCCACGTGTTTCGAACCTTCAAACATCATGTGCTCGAAAAGATGCGCGAAGCCTGTGCGCCCCGGCACCTCGTTCGCCGGACCCACGTGATACCAGAGGTTGACCGCAACGAGTGGGAGCCGATGGTCCTCGGACAGAATGACATCGAGCCCGTTCTCCAATTTATATTTTTCGAATTTCAGTTGCGGCACTTCAAGTGCCGCGGGCTTGGCCGCAGCCGCCTTGGCCGAAGCGGATTTCGCGGGAGTTTGTCTGGTTGTTTTCGCGGCTGGCTGGGGTCGGGCTTTGGCCGACCCCTTTGCCGTAGGAGTTGCTGGCCCTTGTGCTTGAGCTGCTGCGAACATGGCAAAGGGCAAAATCAACAACCCAAGCATGAAAACACTCCGGTAGAAATGCCTCATCACGGCGTCCTCTCAAATGGAAAGACTTTGGCGTTCAGCCAATGGACAGCACTCGCAGGCGTCCTAGAAAACCTCTGCTAGCTTACCTTGCTTCTGCGCCAGCGCATATACCTGCATGCTATTTCGGCCCGGATGCGCTGAGCCCATTCGCAAAAGCGGAAGCAAAACCCGTATACTGTGACGCTTGGCGCGCATTGTTCGTTAGCTGAGTGGCATTTCAAGTGATTGGAAATCGCCTGCGTGTGAGGTCGTCGCGTGTCTGCTTCGGTGCTGAAAACCAGTGTGAATCCGAAATCGCCTGAGTTCGAGAAGAATACCCGCCGCATCGTGGATTTGCTCACCAAAATCAAGAATGAAGAAGAGCAAATTCGCCAGGGCGGCGGCGCGAAAGCCATCGAATCGCAGCACAAGAAAGGCCGCCTCACCGCCCGCGAGCGCATCGCCAAGCTGATAGATCCCGGCTCACAGTTTTTCGAACTTGGAATTTATGCTGCCTACGAAATGTATGAGGAATGGGGCGGCGCGCCGTCAGCGGGAACCGTAACTGGACTTGCGAAAGTTTGTGGCCGCACGTTCATGCTCATTGCCAATGATGCAACCGTGAAAGCCGGAGCATTTTTCCCCATGACCGCGAAGAAAGTGATTCGCGCGCAGAATATCGCCATCGAAAACAAGATCCCCACGATTTACCTCGTGGATTCGGCCGGAGTATTTTTGCCGCTGCAAGAAGATGTTTTTCCGGATACCGACGATTTCGGCCGTGTGTTCCGCAACAACGCGGTGATGAGCGCAATGGGAATACCGCAGATCACTGCCATCATGGGCATGTGCGTTGCCGGTGGCGCGTATCTCCCGGTCATGTGCGACCACATCCTGATGACCGATGGCTCCGGGCTTTTTCTCGCGGGACCCGCGCTGGTGCAAGCGGCGATAGGACAAAAAACTTCCGCCGAAGATCTCGGCGGCGCGAAAATGCATTCACAAATCAGCGGCACCGTGGATTTTCGCGAACCCGATGACGACGCGTGCATCACACGAATTCGCGCGCTCGTTGACAAAATCGGCGCTCCCAACCCTTCGCCGTTCAGTCATACCAAGGCGCGCGAACCGCTCTTTTCTGCGGAAGAAATCTACGGAATCTTTTCGAGTGATCCGGGCAAGCAGTACGACATGCGCGAAATCATCGCGCGTATCGTGGACGCAGGCGAATTCGAGGAATACCGCGCCGAATCCGGCGAGACACTGCTCTGCGGCTATTCGCGCATCGGCGGCTGGGCTGTCGGCATCGTCGCGAACCAGAAAAAACACGTGCAGACGCTCGCGCGCGGCTCCGACCAGAAGCGCATGGAATTTGGCGGCGTGATTTACACCGAGTCCGCGGAAAAAGCTGCGCGATTTATTCTCGACTGCAACCAGAATCGCATCCCGCTGATTTTTCTCCACGACGTGAACGGTTTTATGGTCGGCAAAGATGCCGAATGGAGCGGCATCATTCGCGCGGGCGCAAAAATGGTCAACGCCGTGGCGAACAGCGTCGTACCAAAAATCACCGTGATTTGCGGCGGAAGTTTCGGCGCCGGAAATTACGCCATGTGCGGAAAAGCCTACGATCCGCGCTTCATGTTTGCGTGGCCCACGGCGCGGTTCGCGGTGATGAGCGGCGACGCCGCAGCCAGTACGCTCGTCGAAATCAAACTGAAGCAACTCGAACGCGAAGGCAAAAAAGTCGACGAGAAACAAAAAAAGGAATTGTACGATTCCGTCCGCGCCACCTACGAACACCAGACCGACCCGCGCTACGCCGCCGCCCGCCTCTGGGTCGATGCCATCATCGACCCAGCCCACACGCGCGACGCATTGGTCTGGGCCCTCGAAGCCGCCGCGCTAAATCCCGATATCCGCGAATTCAAAACCGGGGTGCTACAAACCTGAAGAGGTCAACAGTCGACAGTCTAAAGGTTGATAGTAAAAGCGAAGAACCGGAAGGACAGATTCGGCAATGCAACGTTTTACGGAATTGCAAGTTTGGCAGCGCGGACATTCCCTGGTGTTGAGCGTCTATCGAATGACAAACGGTTTTCCCCAGAATGAACGCTACGGTTTGACCTCCCAGCTGCGGCGTGCAGCCTTGTCCGTTCCCACAAACATAGCCGAGGGATCAAAACGCATTGCCCCCAAGGAATACTCGCGGTTTATCAATATTGCGGAGGCATCTCTGGCCGAAACAGAGTATCTCATCATGGTCGGCCGGGATTTGGGCTATGTGACGCCGATTATGGCAACTAAGTCGTTTTCTGAAATCTCCGAACTGTCGCGCATGCTCCATGCGCTTCGGACTAAGGTGGAAGCGGCGGGAGGAGCAACACCCTAATGGGCTTCTCCTTCCTTTTTCGACTTTCAACTGTCGACTGTCAACCTCCTTGTCTTTACGCTGAGGTTCCATGGCCAACGTGAAACTGATCGAGTGCCCCCGGGATGCTTGGCAGGGGCTACCGGACCTGATCCCGACGGAGTACAAGGCAGAATACTTGAAAGAGCTGGTGCTTGCGGGATTCAAGCACATTGACGCGGTGAGTTTTGTTTCGCCGAAGCATGTGAAGCAGATGGCGGACAGTGAAGAGGTGATGGCGAAATTCAATGCTTCCCTTCCCCCTGGCATTGAACCGCCCGAAATCATCGGCATCGTCGTGAACGAAAAAGGCCTGGAGCGGGCGCTGGCGACTCCGGGCGTGACGACCATCGGATATCCGTATTCGATTTCGGCGTATTTCCGGCGGGCGAATGCCAACATGACGCGCGAAGAATCGCGGAAGCTGGTGGAGAAACTCAGAAAAGAAACAGCAGCAGCAAACCGCGATCTGGTGATCTACATCTCGATGGCATTCGGCAATCCGTATGACGAACCGTGGGGAGCTGAAATTGTCGCCGACACGTTGGAATGGCTTAAAGATATTCGCGTGCGTACCGTATCGCTTGCGGATACGGCGGGAAATGCCACTCCGGAGATCGTCGCCGGCTTGTTTCGCGACGTGAAAGACCACGTTGCCGGCGTCGAATTGGGAGTGCATCTGCACAGCAGGCCGGAGAACGCGGAAGAAAAGATCCTCGCAGCGTATGAAGCGGGTTGCCGGAGATTCGACAGCGCGCTGACGGGACTTGGCGGCTGCCCGTTTGCGGGAGACAATCTGGTGGGCAACGTCGCAACGGAGGATGTTCTCGCCGTGCTGCGCAAGGCGGGCGCCGATCCGGGGATCGATTCTTCGCGATTGACAAAGATTCTCGAGATGACCAATGAGATTCGGGCAAAATACGCTCATGCACCGCTCGTAAATTGAGGAGGTGTTTCCAAAATGTTTTCGACACTTCTTCTGGACATCAGTGGAAATCTCGCCACCATTACACTGAACCGGCCGGACAAGCGAAATGCAATTTCGGCGGAGATGATATCCGAGCTGCAATCGGCGCTCGATGAAATCGAGAAGAGCCACGCGCGCGTGGGAATTCTGACCGGCAGCGGCAAAGCTTTCAGCGCGGGCATGGACCTGGAGATGCTCGCGGCGATCGCGCAGCAATCTCCCTCGGAAAATCAGGAAGATTCGCGGCGGATGGCAAAGATGTTCCGGCGCATCTGGAGTTTTTCGAAGCCGCTGATCGCCGCCGTGAATGGCGCCGCGCTCGCGGGCGGCTGCGGAATCGCTACGCTGTGTGATTTCACATTGGCTGCACCGGAAGCGAAATTTGGATACACGGAAGTGAAGATCGGGTTTCTGCCGGCGATCGTTTCTGTTTTTCTGTCGCGGCAAATCGGAGAAAAAAGAACTCGCGATCTCTTGCTCACCGGAAGAATCCTCGAGCCGGCGGAAGCGAAGGAAATCGGCCTGATCAATGAAATTGTGCCAGCGGAAAAACTGATGGAGCGCGCGAAGGAGCTGGCCGACATTTTGATTGCGGCAAGTCCCGCCAGCGTGACGCGCGCGAAACGCCTGCTGACCTCCGCTGCCGCCGCGGGAGTGGACGCCGACCTGGAACGCGCGATCCTGGAGAATGCCCGCATCCGTTGCACGCCGGATTTCAAAGAAGGGCTGGCATCGTTTCTGGAAAAGAGAAAGCCCGTCTGGCGCAGCGATTCAGATTGAACTCAGTTTTGATACTCTAGCGGTTCAAGAAATCATCAGGACATCCGAATGATCGAATATCATGACGCCACGGTGCGCGTGCGCTACGCAGAGACGGATCAGATGGGCGTGGTGTACCACGCGAATTACCTGATCTGGTTTGAAGTTGGGCGCGTCGAATTGATGCGGGCGCTGGGCGTCGAGTACAAACGCATGGAAATCGAGGACGACTGCCGCATCGTTGTGGCCGATGTGCACTGCCGGTACCATCATGCGGCGGTCTACGATGAGGTCCTGCGCATCCGCACGCGCATCGCGGAATCCCGGAACCGCGTGGTCAAATTTTCTTACGAAGTGATTCGCGAAGCGGACGGGAAAGTTTTGGCGAACGGAGAAACGACGCACGTGATTTGCGGGAGCAATGGCCGGCCGAAACTGTTGCCAAAAAAATACCACAGTGTGTTCAGCGCCATCGTCGCGCCCCAGCCCGACAGGAGAGACGCATGAGCGTCGTGCTGAGCGGCAACGATCTGACGTTTACGCAACTCTATGATGTGGCCCTGCGCGGAGAAACGGTGTCGCTTGCGCCGGCAGCGATTGAGCGAATGATTGCGTCGCGCGCGGTGGTGGAGCGTCTAGTGGCTTCCGGGGCGACGGCGTACGGGATCAACACAGGATTCGGAAAACTTGCCTCGGTGCGCATTTCGGCGGAGCAGGTGCGGCAACTCCAAGTAAATCTGGTGCGCTCGCACGCTTGCGGCGTGGGCGAATCGCTGAGCGAAGCGGAAACGCGCGCGATGATGCTGCTGCGCGCGAATGCGATCGCGAAAGGTTTGAGCGGCGTGCGGCCGCGCATCGTCGAGGCGCTTTGCCAGATGCTGAACGCCAAAGTGCATCCGGTGATTCCTTCGCAAGGTTCGGTGGGCGCCTCGGGCGACCTCGCGCCGCTAGCGCATCTGGCGCAAGTGGTAATTGGCGAGGGCCGCGCGAACTTCCGCGGAGAAATTCTACCCGGCGGCGAAGCGATGAAGCGCGCGGCAATCACGCCGGTGGCGCTGGAAGCAAAAGAAGGACTTTCTCTGCTGAACGGCACGCAGGGGATGCTGGCGCTGTTGAGCCTGGCGTTGCATGAGGCCGACATATTGGTGGACTCGGCGGATGTGGCGGCTTCCCTTTCGCTCGATGCGCTGCGCGGGAGTCCAGGGGCATTTGATGCGCGCATCATGCACGCCCGCGCGTATGCGGGAGCTGCAACGACAGCACGCAACCTTGCGAACTTGAATGAGGGCAGCCAGATTCGCGAGTCGCATCGTTCCGCCGAGAAAGACGCACGTGTGCAGGATGCGTACAGCTTGCGGTGCACTCCGCAGGTGCATGGCGCGGTGCGCGATTCGCTGGCGCAGGCGCGGGAGATCGCCGCGGTGGAACTGAACAGCGCGACGGATAATCCGCTGGTGTTTGTGCGCGACGCAAATCATGGCGACATCATCAGCGGCGGAAATTTTCACGGGCAACCGCTGGCGATGGCCGCGGATCAGGTGGCGATCGCGATTGCGACGCTCGGCGGCATCGTCGAGCGCCGGATCGAGCAGATGACAAATCCGTTGACGAGTATGCTCCCGGCATTCCTGACGCCGGAACCGGGGCTGAATTCCGGATTCATGATCGCGCAGGTGACAGCGGCGGCGTTGACCAGCGAGAACAAGTCGCTCGCAACGCCGCATTCGGTGGACTCGATTTCCACTTCGGGCAATCAGGAAGATTACGTCTCCATGGGGATGAGCGGGGCGCGACGGCTCGAGCGCATGCTGGTTAATTTGCGGCATACCATCGCGATTGAGTTGCTGTGCGCGTGCCAAGGGATCGATTTGCTGGCGCCGCTTCAGACCGGGACGCTGGCCAGGAAAGCGTACGCGGTTGTTCGCGCCAAGTCGGGCAAAGTTACTGAGGACCGGCCGCTGGCGCCGGACATTGAGACGGTGGCGGCACTCATTGCTGGTAGCAACTTCTCAACGATCCTTCATTGAAAGTGAGCGTATTTCAATCTAGGTCGGCCATCCTACGTCGGGTGTCTGGTTAACCATAACACCCCCCCTCCCCTATGTTTTTTGTAAGTGTTGATTCTAAAGAACTTAGGCTCCCTGTAAGTCGTTTGTTTTCCGCACTTAGAAGCAAGTCCACAAGTGTTGATTCTAAGGGACTTACATCGCGCGAAAATTCTTCAGGATTTGCGTTTTCTCTTCAGTTGGATTCAAGCCGAATTGGCCTCTAAAGGTCCGAGTGGACATCCCCAAAAAAGAAAAGCGGCAGCTTAGGCCGCCGCATTCCAACAATTCCAGTATTACCTGAGCCGTATTTTACCATGCGGGTATATGTGGTCAAGCGGTATTCCCCTCAGGCGAGGGATTCGAGGAAGAAGGTGAGCATGCGGTAGCCGGCGATGTAGGAGAAGGGGGCCAGTTCGAGGGAGTAGTGGCCACAGGGGAGTTCGAGGGTACGGGGGTCGGCGCCATGACGGCGGAGGGAGTCCAGCATCTGGCGGGTAAGCTCGGGAAGCATGGTGGGGTCGTATTTGCCGTAGAGCATAAAGGTGTTGCGGCCGGCGCCCATGCCGCGCTCGACGTAGGGCATGGGGCTGATGGGCGCCCAATATTCGCGGAGTTCGTCGACGGTGACATGGTTTTTGAGACCCTCCCAGACGTGATTGGTGGTCATTCCCTGACTGATGACGTCGGCGTAGTAGGTGGAGACGTGGAAAAAACCGCCGGCGCGGATGCGTTCATCGTGCGCGAGGGTGATATAACCGACCGAGGAGCCGAGGCTGGTGCCGAGGATGCCGAGTTTGGTGTAACCCTGCTGTTCGAGCCAGTGGAGGCAGCGACGGGCGTCCTGGACGGCCTGGCGATTGGCCTGGAGGGTGAGGCCGATATTGGGGCCGCAGATCTGGTCGGCGCGTTCGTGGCCATGGGCCATGCGGCGGTCGTGGTAAGGCATGCTCATTTTGAGAACGGTGATGCCCAAGCGCTGAATCCAATGGCAGAGACCGTTCTGGCCGTGCCATTTGGCGTTCCAGTTGGGGAGGAGGAGGACAGCGGGGCCTGCGCCGTAGCGTTTCCCACGCGAGCGAGTTGAAACAGTCTCGCGTGCGGGAAAAAGCTGGGCGTGGACGATATTGTTTTCCGGCCAAGGGGATTCGATGGAACTGGTAAAGGTGAGGACGTTTTCCTTTTCACGTGCGGTCGCCAAGCGACCGACATCCAGGTGGTAGTCGTCGGCAGGTGTCGCGGCGTACCAATCGCGGCTTGATTCGATGGCCTTCTGCGCGTATTGACGGACGAAGGCTCCTGGATTGGGGTCGTCAGGTGAGCCGCCGATGTGCTCGAGGCCCCAGTGGAAGGGCTGGACGCGGCGATTGTCGTCGGTGGTCCAGCGGCGGTGCTCGTAACGGCGGATTTTGCGTTCGAACCAGTTCATGAAAAGAGTCGACAGTTCACAGTTTACATTCAAGAGTTGGCAAAGAAAAAGCTGGATGGGCGCAAAGAAAGAAAACAAAGGATTGCAACACAGAGTTCACAGAGGTCCACAGAGAACCAGGGAGAAGAAAGCGTTAGGGATGAGGCACGGGGGGCGGCGTGGTTCATTGAGGGAGTACTGTACCTGTGAGAGAGTCAAAATGTGGTCATCGTCTTCTTTTTTCTATTTGGCATCGTCATTGGAAGCTTCCTGAACGTCTGCATCACGCGGATTCCGGAGGAGATATCCATTGTTTCGCCGGGGTCGCGCTGCCCGCGGTGCAA
>WNFT01004289.1_pt1 | contig 15312 bp, 15 predicted proteins | sample 5400191 | NCBI WGS metagenome assembly WNFT01 (sample SAMN13153359, study PRJNA577476) | soil metagenome | isolation source: 80 cm saprolite under Madrone tree | place: USA:California | collected 2016-06-14 | reverse complement strand
CGGAAAAACGTGGAGTAGCAAGGGAGGGCACGATGTTTGCAGGGCTGCGCAAGCCGACGGATCTCATCGTCATCGTGGTGACGCTGGTGGCGTATGGTTGTCCAGTACAAGCGATTGTGCATGCCTTCGGCTTAGATGAGCGCACGGTGGCAAGCTGGCGTGAGCGAGCGGGCCAGCACTGCGAACAGGTGCATCACGCGTTGGTCGAACAAGGTCAATTGGACCTGGTGCACGTGCAGGCCGATGAAATCCGCGTGAAAGGATGTAAGATGACGGTCTGGATGGGGCTGGCACTGATGGTTTCAACGCGCCTATGGCTGGCAGGAACCGTGAGCCTGACACGAGACACGGCTTTAGCCGATCGCCTCATGCAGCAGGTGCGACGATGCGCCCAGAGCATGCGGGCGCTGCTGGTGTGCACCGATGGCTGGGCGCCGTATCCCAACAGTATCAAGCGCGCTTTTCGTGAGAAAGTGAAAGAGACGCTGGGGCGTGGGCGCGCGTGCTTGCGGGTGTGGCCGCAGTTGCATATCGGCACGGTCATCAAACACACCGTCAAGCATCGACTTGCAACCATCACTCGTCGCATGGCTTATGGCAGTCTCAAGCGAGCTGCTGTCCTGCTGCATCGCTCCCGAGGAGGAACTATGCTCAACACCGCCATAATTCCACGCTTCAACGGCACGATGCGCCAGCGTCTGGCGACCCTAACCCGCAAGTGCCGTCACGCGGCTCGCCGCCTGGAGGCGTTGCATACGGGTATGTATCTGCTGGGCACCACCTACAACTTCTGTTGGCCGCATCACGAATTGAGCCACGTTCGCGACAGCGCCACTGGCAAACGACACGTCGCACAGCCACGCACTCCCGCTATGGCCGCCGGACTCACCGATCATGTTTGGACCATCTCTGAACTGCTCTGCTACAAGATTGCTCCTGCCTTCTGGGTCGCACCAAAGCGACGCGGTCGGCCTCGCACTCGACCCCTTCCCGACCCAACCAGACCCAAACGTCCGCGCGGACGCCCGCGCAAGCAGGTTCTCTGTGCGACCACCACTTAATGGGGAGCTACCTAGTATTTTGCTGAGGGTGTTTCTTCAAACTTTTCAAGGGGAAATTTTGCCTCAACAAAATTTGAAAAACCCTCAGTCCTTTCTTTTACTTGTTGAATAATATAATCAAAATTATCGATAAAATCTGTTTCAAATACATAATAAATTCCATGATCTGTTTCTATCATGTAAATAAACTCATCAGGGGAAAGTGCCAGTTTCCCTCTCAATTCTTTGAATTTGATGTCACCCTTAAATTGATCTAAAATTTGTTGAAAGTACGGATTCATAATAACTATTATAATATAAATAACTACGATATAAAAAAATAATAGTGAGGAAAGATCAGATATAAAACCTATACGCAAGAAGCGTATACCGCAAAGCGGCGATCTTTCCTCACGGACTACTTAGGCATTTCCTAAGTATCTACTCAGTTGCGTGTTAGCTGCCTTCTGGGCGCTCCCTCCGTATATTGAAATCGCGATCTCGGATGGTGTGGCTATGCTTACCATAAGGCGTCTCGTCGTTGAAGTTGACACCTCCATCGGGACGTATCATATTCCCGTCTTGACCCCAACCATGATACTCATGCCATTGCTGTTGATCCTTGTTATATTGCAACGAACCAGCACGACCATCCGTGTAATGTGCCTTACCTTCCGCAACCATCTTGGCAATGTTTGCCTGCAAGGCATTCATCGCTTCCGGTGTGTAGGTGTAGACAAGATTATTAGGTAAGGCTCTATGTGGCGATCCTCCACCGCCATGACCACAGCCGGAACGGTGATAACCGCCTCCACAACGACGACCCATGTTTGTAGCTCCTTTCGCTACGTGAGAAAAAATCTCACAAACCTGAACTAAACGGACAATAAAAAACGCCGAAAGAGAAGGTTTAGAGCCGGCAAAAGGTGGTTAGCCGTCCGATTTCCTCAACGTATGTGAGAAAAAGGGTGCATCGCACAAGCTTTTGTGGGGTGAACCTTTTCTTTTCGGTCGCTATAGACACACACAAGCGATTGCTTGCATGGGAACTATCGGGCTTACGAGGTTCTTTGCACCTGATAGCAGGAACGGCAATATACTGGCCTGCCTGGCTTTGGCAAGAATGGTACCTGTGTCTGTATGCCACAAGTGGCACAAATCACAGAATACATCTGGCGCGGCTGTCCAGTATTATTCACTGGGTTACTTTTGGTTTGTGTTTTGTTTCGTTCACGACAGGCTTTACAACGGGTCGGGTTGCTCAGTTTCCGGCTCGCATAATACTCTTGTTCACCATACGTGAACTGAAACTGAATGCTGCAATCCTGGCAAGTCAACCACTGGGTTTGACTTGCTTCTACTGCGCGTCTCGCTTGCTTTGTTTTCCGGCACTCATAACAGCGGATCGGTGGATTGATTATGTTACGGCTCGCAAAGTATTCCTGCTCCCTAACGGTGAGGACAAACGGCTGGTTGCAATCATTGCAACTTAGGGTGACATCTAACATGTTTCCTCCAATGGCTTAATGACTTTCAACGACATTCCGGTGAGCATAAAAAAACACCGCAGCCTGGTATTCCCCTTCTTTTCCGCTTCTGTACGGTGAACTTTGAACACATACTGCTGTGCTCATTCATGGATAGGGATAAGTCCTGCTGGTGTCTCTATAGCTCAAACGCTGGCGATCTAGGACAGACCAACGTTTCACAACTGAATATACCTTATCTGGAAGTGTTCACAGAAGAAACCAAGAATAAAGCGCGTTTGTGCTCTATCCCATGTATCTTTGTCTCTCTTCTTCTCAGAAAAGGATTTGTTAAGGTACAAGGCCATTTGAAATGACCAATGAACGGTGAGTATAGCAAAAATATATACTATAAGTCAAATCTCCAATGTTGCGAATGACACGGGATGGAAGACAGAGCAGGGAAGAGGTTACACGTTCGCTTAGCCTATTTCTAATAAAGCGGATTTTCCGCTGTCAAACGGTTTTTCCCACACAGGAGCAAGATACAACCACTCAGGGTCATACTGCTCAGGCAAGGCTAAAAAGCGGAACAAATCGGCCTCATAGATCATGTTCATGGCTGTTAACACCTGCTCGCACCACGAGCGCATCTCACCCCCCCTGTGTTCTAATTCAGTAGTGGCAAACGCAATGGTGATTGAAGGTGTGCCAAAATCCCGTTCATAGTTGCCTTTGGCATACGTTACCAGGCATGCCACTTTTTCCTTGAAGACTTTGACCTTCTCAGTCCCCCGATCCAGTTCCAGCCAGAGACATTGCTGTTCCTTGTTCCTGATACGAAAATCCATCCACCCGTCACACCTGCACGGAAGCTGCATGTTTCTGCTGATGATGAGGTCATGGCGAATATCAACAAGGGTCAGATCAGGATGGGTGTTGGCGATATTTGCGCCAGCGATCAGAAAGTCATTAACAGATAAGGCGTGCCAGAAGTGAGCCGAGTGGACGAGTTTCATTTCAGAGGGATGCCGCCAGTTGGTGAAATCGTAGCCAAGTCCTTTGAGATATTTTCTTCCCGTATCCGCGAGCCAGTAGACATACGGCACACTACCGGATTGTATTTGACTTGGTAAGGGCTTGCGCAGCACATACCCGTTATCAGTGAGGCGTTTGAGTTTTGCTAAGACTTCTTTGTACGAACCACGGCTATACAAGAGTTGGGTGAGCTGCTTGCCCGTCATGTAGGGGAAGATATACAGTGACCGGAGCATGGTATCTTCTGCTGGTTTGACTTCGTATGGCACAGCCTACCCCTAGCATCTTAGAGTTTTGCGCCGCAGTGCTGACAGAAGTTGGCAGTTTGATTATTCTGTGTGCCACACTGCTTACACTGTTTTCCCTGAACTGCTACAGGCGCGGGTACGACTCGTTTGCGCGGGGTAGGAACAGGTTGGGCGGGAGCACCAGGCGCAGCAGCAGGTGGTTGTACGGGAGAGGGTGGAGACAGAGGCGAAGCCGCAGGTGTTGCGGGTTTAGGTTTTGGTGGTTTAGGTTGTTGCGGGGGAGGCTGGGGCATCTGTTGTCTTGCTGTTATTTCTGCTTCAACATCAGCGCGCTTTCTCAGATACTTTTGCGCAAGATTGTACTGTTTGATTGTGGTGATACGCTGGTTGCGCTCGTTCATGCTTATCCCCTGGGTAGAACGCTCAACCTTGAGAACCACAATCGGGTCAATTGCTTTCCCGCAAGCGGTACAATGGGTACTATCACTTCTTTCACGGCTTCCGCAGGTCTGACAAACAATGTAGCCAAGACTGGGTATTCTGATAACTGCCTGCATAGTTGGCTGGTTGGAGAACTGGTTGGTGATCTGGGCGTTTCTGTCTGTTGAGGATTGTTGGACATTGCGGGTTTTCTTTATCCATTGCCCGCTTCCTATCATGATTGGTTCAGTTGCTAACGCCTGCATCACCTGTTTGAGTTCGTTAATCCGCTTCAGAAAACTATCCTTTTCTGGTTGAAGCTCTGTTTGAAAGTAGGCTTCTACTGCTTGTGCAAGATCAGTATCACGATAAAATTTCCATTCCTGACCCTCAACTGGTTTTTTCAGGGTAATGGTTTCAATATATGGAGGAAACTGATAAGTCCGAGTATATGGATAGCATTGCCATTCGATGAGATTAGGGTCAATATGATACCACCACTCTTGAATGAGTTGGTCATGCTGTATTTTATCCAATGCTCGATATAAACCTTTGAGAAGGTAATCACGAGCCATAATTCTTGCCGCATTATCAAGCTTTTGTATTGCCAGTTGTTCTTGCCATGAGCCAGGAGAGGAAGACCAAAGAAGTTGAAATGCTTGCCATGCTGGTTCATATACATAGGGTTTTTCATGTTCATATAATGGCTGGTTATTACCACCTAGTAAATCTTGCCCAGCATGAATTGTCATAATATAGTAACGTCCACCTACTGCATTTGCATATGCTTGTATCAATTCTTTGGTTGGTACCAATTGTGAAATATCGTTACCTGTCATTGCTTGAAAGAGAAGTGCATTTAATTGATCCAGCCTGTTGAAAAAGGCCCAAAATTGTGGTCAGATTACGTTGACCCAGCAAACGAGCGTGAGCGTGCAAAGCTTCCGACGGGTATGGTGTAACCCCTTCCAGGCACCAATGAGGTATAATGCGAGAGAGAGTCCCAACAGAAGCGTTTCCAACTGATTGGACACACATCGAACAGCAAGCGCTCTCAAGACGACGCATTCCAGGATGCGAGACGAGGAGGCTACCCATGCCCGATCTGCCCACCGGAACGGTCACGTTCCTCTTCACGGATATTGAAGGCAGCACCACCCGCTGGGAACACCACCCGGAGGCGATGCGCACGGCGCTCGCCCGCCATGATGCCCTGCTACGCTCGGTGATTACCTCTCAGGGTGGTTATGTCTTCAAAATGGTCGGCGATGCCGTCTATGCCGCCTTTGCTCTTCCTGCTGATGCCGTGTCCGCCGCACTGACCGCACAGCGAGCGCTAGCAGCAGAGGAGTGGGGCGAGGTGGGTCCACTGAGGGTGCGTATGGCTTTGCACACCGGAGCCGCCCAGAGCCGCGACGACGACTACTTTGGGCAGACGCTCAACCGCGTGGCTCGCGTGCTTTCTACCGGCTATGGCGGACAGATTTTGCTCTCTGTCGCCACTGTCGAGTTGGTTCGCGACGCCCTGCCAGCAGGTGCAAGCCTGAAGGACCTGGGTGAGCATGCCCTCAAAGACCTGCTGCGGCCCGAACATATCTTCCAGCTCACCGGTCCTGATTTGCTTGCCGACTTTCCTGGGCTCAAATCGCTGGAGCGTCATCTCCACAATCTGCCGGTGCAGCCTACCCCGTTCCTGGGTCGCGAACAGGAGGTGACTAGTGTTTGTGCGCTGCTCTCACGACCAGAGGTGCACCTAGTGACCTTGACTGGGCCTGGTGGTATCGGCAAAACGCGCCTCTCGTTGCAGGTAGCGGCAGAATTAAGCGAGCAGTTTGCCGACGGCGTGTTTTTCGTGGCGCTGGCTCCGGTGAGCGACGCGGAGTTGGTCATGCCGACGATCACGCAGACGATGGGCTTTCGTGAGACCGAAGGACAATCGCCGCTGGCGCTGTTGAAAGCCGCGCTCAAGGACAAGCAGATGCTGCTGCTGTTGGACAACTTCGAGCAAGTGATCGAGGGGGCAGTGCAGGTGGCTGAGCTGCTGGCCACCTGCCCCAAGCTCAAGCTCATCGTCACGAGCCGCGTGGTGCTGCATGTGCAAGCCGAGCGGGAGTTCGCTGTGCCCCCGTTGTCGCTGCCCGACCCCAAGCATCTGCCCGACCTTGTGACACTCTCGCAGTACGAGGCGGTGGCGCTCTTTATCGAGCGTGCCCAGGCCGTCAAACTGGATTTCCAGGTCACCAATGCCAATGCCCCAGCGGTCGCTGGCATCTGTGCACGGCTGGATGGCTTACCTCTGGCCATCGAACTGGCAGCGGCCAGAGTCAAGTTTTTCGCACCGAAGGCCCTACTGGCGCGACTGGAGCAGGGATTGGCCATGCTCATAGGAGGAGCACGCGATCTGCCCGCTCGGCAGCAGACCTTACGTGGGGCGATTGCCTGGAGCTACAACCTTTTACCACCCCAGGAGCAGCAGTTGTTTCGGCGCCTCTCAGTGTTTGTAGATGGCTGCATGTGGGAGGCCGCGGAGGTGGTGTGTCGGGCGGCAGGTGAATTGGAGGGAGACGTTCTGGACGGGCTGCTCTCGCTGGTGGACAAGAGCCTGCTGCGCCAGCAGGAGTCGGCGGAGGGCGAACCGCGCTTCTGGATGTTGCAGACGCTACGCGAGTTTGGGCTAGAGGTGCTGGCCTTCGCGGGTGAGACCGAGTTGACGCGCCAGGCGCACGTGGAATACTACCTGAGGATGGTAGAGCAGGCCGAAGCGCAGTTGCGGGGAGCAGAGCAGGCCCGCTGGCTCGCGCGGTTGGAGCAGGAGCACGAGAACCTGCGGGCGGCGCTGGAGTGGGCGCTGGAAGACGTGGCAGACGAGCAGATGCCAGAGCGCAGGGACATCGCCTTGCGCTTGAGCGCTGCGCTCTGGCATTTCTGGGAGATGCATGGGCACTTCAGTGAAGCGCGCACCGAACTTTCACGAGCCCTCGCCAGAAGCGAGGGGGCCAGCGTCTCCCTGCGCGTCAAGGTCTTGCAGGCGGGTGCCAGTGTGATGCTTCAGCAAGGCGACTATGCTCGAGCAGAGGAGCTGGTGAAGCTTAGTCTGGCCCTGTACCGAGAACTGGGGAACACACGCGGCATTGCCGACTGCCTTGGTTTGCTCGTTGAACTCGCCTGGAGGAGAGGCAAGATGGCCGAAGCCACCACACTCTCTGAGGAGCAGGTGAGGCTCATGCGGCAGGTGGGCGAGCCGGGGGAAGTCGCCGATGCGCTCTACTCTTTGGCAGAGGTTGTCAGCCGACGTGGAGATCTCGCCAAGGGGGAAGCCCTCTACCAGGAGGCGTGGATGCTCTATCGGAAAGCAGGCAACGACCTCGGGGTAGCTGCCACCCTCATCATATCCGCAAGCGAGCTCTGGTGGCTCTCCCTAGCTGATGCAGCAACCATCCAAACCATCCGTCACCGGCTCCAGGAGGGACAGACGATCGTCACCAAGCTAGGTTCCCGGCACTGGATTGGATTCTGCTCCTGGCTTGGAGTGCTGGTTGCCCTGAGTGAGGGCGAGACGGCTCGAGCAGAGAGCCTGGCTCAGGAGCACCTGGCAATTTTTCGGGAGATCGGGAACCGCTACCGAGTCGCCTGGGCGCTTCATATCTTAGGAAGAGTCGAGGCACAGCGGGGTGATCTGACAGCCGCCCGCAGCTGGTATCAGCAGAGCCTGGCGCTCACCCTGGAACTGGGCGACAAGTTTGTCACCCCATTCAATCTGGAAGGGCTGGCAGGTGTGCTGCTGGCACAGGGAGAGCTGATATGGGCTGCGCATCTGTGGGGAGCAGCAGAAGCGCTGCGCGAAGCAACGGGTGTTCCCCTGCGGCCTGGTGATCGGGCCGGCTATGAGCAGGCGGTGGCCACTGCCCGGGCGCACCTGGGAGAGCAGGCTTTTGCCACTGCCTGGGCCGAGGGACGGGCAATGCCGCTGGAGCAAGCCATTCACGATGTGCTCAAGCTGGATGGCGGGGCAGGAACGCAGTAACATTGCCGAGCGAATGGTGCCAGCTCAGGATGTCAGATGGGGAAAGGTGAGGAAAGAAGTGCGATGCTGTCAGCCATCGCTCGTGTTGCGAGTTGGAAAGGCTACGATCATGATGGGCATGAAAGAGCGGTCCTTTGCTCCGATCGTCAATGTGTCACTTGAAGACTTGGTTCCGGCAGACCACTTCTACCGTCGTTTGGAGCGGACGCTCGACCTTTCATTTGTCCGTCCGTTCGTGCAAGAGGCCTATGCAGGCGGTGGTCGCCCTTCCATTGATCCCGTCGTCTTCTTCAAGTTGCAACTCGTCATGTTTTTCGAGGGCATCCGCTCGGAGCGGCTCTTGATGCGTCATGCGGACGATCGGCTCAGCGTGCGCTGGTTCTTGGGCTATGACTTGGATGAGCCGTTGCCCGATCATTCAAGCCTCACGCGCATTCGTACTCGCTATGGAGTTGAGATGTTTCGTCGCTTCTTCGATGCCGTTGTCGACCAGTGCCAGCAAGCAGGACTGGTCTGGGGGAAGGAGCTCTACGTTGATGCGACCAAGGTCAATGCCAACGCCTCAATGGAGTCGGTCAAGCCGCGCTTTGCGGTCGAGAAGCATCTGCGAGAGCTCTTTGCCACGGAAGGGAAAGAAGAGCCTGCTGCTAATGCGGAGCCATCTCTGCCCACAAGCGAAGCTGGACCCTCGCCTCCCGAGGCGATCCGTGAAGAGACACCTCCACCCAGCCAGGCACCAGTGCCTCCCATCCCTGTCTGTGAACCCACGGTCGCGGCTCCCGTTCAACTGCCTACCTCCCTGGAAGATGCTCTCCGAGAGGACCTGACCAAGACCAATGAGCAGCGTCACGACTGGATCGAGCAAGTGGGAAAACCGGACCGTGAGGTCATCCGGGGAACCTATCGGCGCATGGCTGACTTTGTGGTGAGCACGACTGACCCGGATGCCACCGTCATGCCTACCAAAGGGGAGGGCCGCCATTTGGGCTACCACACGCACTATGTGGTGGATGGTGGCAGGGCGAGGATCATCATGGCCGTGTTGGTAACTCCATCAGAAGTCATGGAAAACCAACCGATGCTCGATCTCGTCTTCCGCACGCGCTTCCGCTGGAAACTGTGGCCGCGTCAGGCGACCGGGGACACGACCTACGGAACCGTCGACAATATCGTGGCGCTTGAACACGAGCACATCCATGCCTATGTTCCCTTACCCGATTTTGACCAACGTACCCCGTTCTATGGACGGCGGGAGTTCCAGTATGACCCTGAACAGGACACTTATACATGCCCACATGGAGCCACATTGCCTCTCAAAAAGCACCACTACACGGAACGGGAGAAGGAGTATCGAGCAGATGCTGCTACCTGCAATGCCTGCCCCCTTAAAGAGCACTGCACTACCAGTGAACACGGCCGATCCCTCAGACGCAGCTTCGATGAGGAGTACCTCGAGCGAGTTCGCGCCTACCATACGACGCTACCGTACCAAAAAGCCATGCGCAAGCGCAGTGTCTGGGTGGAACCGTTGTTTGCCGAAGGCAAAGACTGGCATGGCATGCGACGCTTTCGCCTCCGACGCCTCTGGCGCGTGAATTGTGAAGCGCTGATAAGAGCAGCAGGACAAAATCTGAAGCGACTGCTCAAGAAACGGGGATGGGGCCGTCGTCCATGGCCAGAGGCGGGGGTCTGTGCAGCGTCTCATCCCGACTGGGAAGAGAACGAGCAGCCGAGGGAGGATGCTCCTGGGCGAAAATGGGCCCGGACCTTGGTGGCATCCATGGTCTCACTCGGCTCGACATGGGGGTCGCGTCACGTGGAGCCTGGGACGTTTTCTCTTGCAATCGAGGCTTTTGTGGGTACTCCATCTGCTGCTGATGCCCACGCTCTCACGTTTCTTCTGCGCTTTTGCGGCTCTCTCAACAGGGTGTTGGGAGAGGATGGGGCCAAGATGATCGATGCAGGTGGGACTTCTCCTCTCTACACAATAAGCTCGACAATTGAGTTTTTCAACAGGCTGTGATCTTTGTAGATACCCTTCATATCTGGATCAGTGTTGCAAACAGGAAGTACCTGAGTGGCAAATTGGTTTACCACATCATTTGGATGACTGCCACTATTGAGCAAGTGGTGTACTACATCCTTAACAGGAGTTCGTATTTCTTCAATTCCTATTTCTTCCGGCGGCTGTGCTAGTGGCCGTGTATCAAAGTTGCCAAAGAGTTCTTTTGCATCAGCATCCGACACCCTAAACACCATCAGATTGCTTGCGGTTAAGCTTGCCACTCTGTTTTCCTGGTTCATGCCTTCCTGATAGCGAGCCTGATGGGCAATGGTTGTCGCGAGGCCGTATTTTCTTGCCTCTGTGAGAAGAACAGCCAAATCTTTTGTCGCAAAACGCTGGAACTCATCAACATAGAGATTGAACTGCTTGCGTTTGGTTGGAATGATCTTTTCACGGGCTAAGGCAGCGTTTAAGATTTGGGCGATGATAACAGAGCCGACCAGGGTTGTCATATCCTCTAACTGCCTGTCCAGACGGACAAGGAGTATTTTTCGCTCATCCATGATCTGAGGGAAGTCAAGGGTTGATGTTGCGTGACCGACGATGTTTTCCAACAGGGGATGCAGAAACGCGTCCAGCTTATTCAGAATAGGGTGGACTTCCCGAAGATACTGAAATCTGTTTTTCTCGACTTTTTCATATTCTCCCCAGAACCGCAGGACGGTACGGTTTTTCACGTTGGCAAGCAGGCGGCGGCGAAAAGCCTCATCCGTTAACAGAAGCGGTATTTCTGCCATGGTGAAACCTTGATTAGCGATAATCGTGTGGGTGCAGTTTCTAAAATAGTAGCTCATCTGAGGAGTGCCCAGGTTCACCTCATACAATCGGTCAAAGATGTGCATGACACGATTAACAGTTCGTTGCACTTCCAGATCATCCTGGGGGGCTTTGCATTCATACAGGTTTAGCCCGAAAGGGAAGTCCTGGTTGGCTATGTCAAGCAGGATAACATCAGATAACCGTCTGGGGTCAATACGCTCGATCACGCGGTTTATCAGATCGCCATGCGGGTCAAGCACACCAACGCCTATATGCTGGTCAATATCCTGCATGATGAGGTTTTCAACCAGGGTTGATTTGCCCGTGCCGGTCGCGCCGATAATGTAGGTTCCCTGCCTGCGTTCAGACTGGTTAAGCGTGATAGGTTGTCCGAAAATATCCGTGCCTAGAACAGAGAAGGTCATGCAGCACTCCTATGCTGATGCGAGAGGTTACAGTCCGTTAGAGCAATTGTACCATCAAAAAAGCGAGAGGGCAAAATAGGCAATTTTTCCTATCGGTCAGAAAAAAGCCTCAAAACACATTGAATTTAGGCATTTTGGAGTGTACTATTAGAACATCATGTAGTTTGAGGTATCTTATGCAAGATAGTGCGTATGTCTCACCTGAAGAAGTAGCAACATATTTTGGTGTCACGGCTGAGACTGTCCGTCGTTTGTGCCGAGATAAAAAAATTCCTGGTGCTCGTAAGTTTGGTGGACAGTGGAGGATACCACGTTCCTTTTTATCTACTGATGTGGGAGACGTGCAAAAGTTAGCAGACGACCAGAAGAAATAATTCTTTCTTTTCTCTATTGTCCTTCTCAGTGAAAGGAGAACTTATGAAACCAAGAAGCGCTTAGCATGCCTGTGCTAAACGCTTCAAGTGAGCTTTCATTCGTTTGTTGTGTGCTGCTCACATTCCGAAGTAACACAGCACATAACACCACAAACCTATCTTTTTACTGTTAGTACAGTGGCAGCATACGACGCTGCATAGCGTTTTATGTTGCCAGGACAGGCTAAAGCTCTATGCTAAGTATCGCATTACCAGGCTTGCCTGTCAATTGAGAAAGGCAATGAACATGCAACACTACGGCGACAACTTTATCCTTGTTGTGCCGGAAGCACATCCGCTTCATACCGCAGAGCACCCGTTTTGCTACAACGACACCTGTGACTGCCATGAAGATCAGGAGCTTGTCTCTGAAGTCAACGCCGCTGTCACGGACGGCCTTCTTACCTTGGATGAAGCAACCGCTCTGATTGCAGGGAGGACGATCTAGCATGAGAGAACAGATAGCGCAGCAAACCAGAAGCTCTCAAGCTATTCCCCGCATACACCGCAGGCAGGAGTATCCCCGAACCAACTACGCAGGAGCATATTTTTGTAGAGCAGAAACGTACACGTTCCCTTGTGCCGTATTTTCTTCTTGGCGCAGGCATTGTGCTTGTAGGGCTTATTTTCTGGAGCTGGATTGTTGTGCCCTGGTGGGCAGGAGTCAGCGACCAGTGGCAGTACGGGAACGCCCGTATTTCCCGGTTTACGGCAGATGTCGGACACGGAGGGACGAGTACCTTTATTGCGTTTGACTTGGACGGCTCGGTCATCATCATTGAGATGCCAGGAGGAAGCATTAATGATGCCAAATTGTACCGGACAGGCAATCTCATTGGCGAGAACGCCGATCACCGGATTGTTACCCTGTCTATTGCTGATGTGGACGGGGTTCGGGATTGTCTGATTGTCCATGTCGAAGGCGCAACCTCGGATATCGTCCTCTATAACACGGGTACGACGTTTCAGTGGACGCCGCCGAAGTAAGGAGAACATCTGTCATAATTCGCGGCTGAAACACTAGCGGAAATGGCAAGGTATCAGGTATACTGAGAGGTAGCAAACAATGAACGCGGGGAAGGTTGCGGTTGCAGCCGACAAGTCTTCCCCTCCCGTCTGTCATGAGTTAGCATGCAGGACGATTAGCCATAGTATACCACACTATGGGCTACGTTTCTCTTCTTGTCTAACTCACGACCTGTTAGGAAATGGAGTTAGACATTGCCTACCTCAGAGTTACCCCAACCGTATGCCGTGCTGCCTAAAGACGCCAGCACAGACCCCCCACCTAGTGTTCTGAACCAGGAAATTTTGTCATCCCAAGACAAAGTAGTTTTGTATGAAGTTCTCCAAGATATTGCTCAGGAGCTAAGGAGGATCAAACGTGGGCGCAACCATCAGAACCGTCAATCGAAAAGATAATAACAGTACAAACCCCTGGTCACAGGGCTACCTTGAGTTTCCAAAGGAGAGGGACGGCGTAATCTACGTCAGGCAATCAAGCGCTGCCCAGGTATTAAAAAACATCCACAGTTTCGAGATGCAAACAGATAAGTTTCTTGAGCATTTCAGAAACATGGGTTGTACTGGACATATTGAAGTGATTGCCGATGATGAGGCAATGAGTGGCACGCTTGATATTCATGAGCTTGCAGGACTTACCCGAGTGATGAAAATGATTGAGGAGGAGAAAATTGGATGGGTTGGTGCTGTCGCGGTGAACCGCTTAACTCGTGATCCCTGGTTGGTTAAACCTGGGACGATCATGAAAGAATGTTACAAGCATAATGTGTGGATTGTTACCCTACGGATGCAATTCAACTTCAAGGATGACTATTCCCAGCGAGTATTTATGCTTGAGGCAGAGGAAGCAGCACGACACCTTGAATGGATGAAATTAATATTAGGCGGAGGGAAGAGAACAGCAAGCGATAACGGCTATTATGACGGGCGACCGCTATCGTTTGGATACATTGTAGACAGAACAGACCCGAAGAAGAAAAAATATATCATCTACCGTCCACATGCCGAAATGGTCTTCTGGCTGTTCAAGCGTTTCTTTGAACTGGATGGGAACTTTCCAGCACTCTGCAAAGAGGTGGATAGTATGCCATATCTCTTCCCACCGTTTGAGCCAGGAATAGATATCAAAGGGTTTCGACGCTTCAAGCGAAGGAAAGAACTCTATCCAGAAATAGGGTTCAAACCCAGCGCAGACGGACTGATAGGGATTTTAACAAACCCGTTATATATTGGTTGGTGGATACCGCTTGATGGTGGATTGATTGAGAACCACCATGAGCCGATTGTAGATGAATGGCTCTTCACGTATGCACACAAACGGTTGAGTGCCTACGACTTGAAAGGGCAGAGACAGAAGCCCGAGCGAATAACCAGAAACGGAGAGGCGCAAGGGATTTTGAAAAAAGTCGCCTTTGCTCCTAGCGGACATCCTGTGTACGCCTATTCCCAGAATGAAAGAAAAGACGGATGGGAAAGAACCGAGACATACACGTACACAGAAAACAAAGCATTGCACAATGAACACTTCTTTCATCTGCAAATCCCAGTCATTGATAGTGCATTTCTTGAGAAGTTTTTTGAACGGCTCAATAGTTGGGAAGGATGCGATGATTGGCAGGAAAAAATGGAAGAGAGACTCGCAGCGAAACAGGCATCACAAGAAGAGCGGAAAAAGCTCATACAAAAACAGATCAATAATGCACAGAGACAAAGGGAAGAGACCATGAATATTCTTGACGACCCCGATGTCCCAAAAACAAAACAGATGAAAATTGACTACGCGAAGAAAATAGCAGGGCTTGAGGGAAAAATAGCACAGTTACACGAAGACCTGCACCTACCAGCAAATGAGGAACAAGAAGATGAAGTGATACAGTACCAGATATACTCTCTGCTTCCTGACCTTATTGAACAGTGGGAATTCCTTACATTTGAGCAGAGACTTCGTTTTGTCGGTGCGTTAGTTCGACAGGCTATTCTGAGTCGTCCTGCTCCTGGTTGGGCAAAAATGGAAATTGAATGGAAACGAAACGATTGGGAAACCGATATCGCCTTCATACGAATTGATACGAATGGAGGCGCATGGACACAAGCAGAGGAGGAACTATTAGGAAAGCTCTACCCCACAGCAACCGCAATGGAGATACTTCAAACATTTCCTACTCGAACATGGAGAGCAATCAAAGTGAAAGCGTGGCGAATTGGGGTTGATGCTCGAAGGAAAAAAGGGGATGAGAACAAAAGTGCTGGCATATATGATTTTTGGGATACGTGCTACAACGATGTTGTTATAGCAGAGCAATACGGATTAGTCTTAAATGAGAAAAATCCGCAATGGTACAGGCAATCCCCACCGCCAGCGTGCTGTTGATGATGGCGAAGAAGACGAGC
>WNFT01002652.1_pt1 | contig 15319 bp, 12 predicted proteins | sample 5400191 | NCBI WGS metagenome assembly WNFT01 (sample SAMN13153359, study PRJNA577476) | soil metagenome | isolation source: 80 cm saprolite under Madrone tree | place: USA:California | collected 2016-06-14 | reverse complement strand
CACCAACACAAAAGTAATCCTGGGTTTCCGGCGTCCATTTTGGCGCGAGCAGAACTACTCCGGAACGATGTTTACAGACGAATTGTTCCAATTGAGTTGGGAGGATCGGCGGTCCCAGTGTCAAACGGGAGCCTGTTTGACCTTTTTTCTGGGCGGAAGCGCGGGCTTGCAAGCACTCGATGGGACGCCAAAGGAATTCGCTAAACGAATCTTGGTAGGCCTTGAGAAGGCGTTTCCCGGAAGTACCGAACTGTGGACAGAGCGGCAAGCACGATCTAACTGGCCGATTTACAGTCATACGATGGGTAGTTATTCTTGCTGCAAGCCTGGTCAATGGGGGCTCGGGCACGAGCTAGGTGAGCGGACAGGTAACTTGCTGTTTGCTGGCGAGCACTGCAGTATTGATTCGCAAAGTTACATGAACGGGGCGGTGGAAACTGGAGTGCACGCGGCAAAGCGGATAATTAGGCTTCTTCGTAATTGAGCCCCAAATGATTGGTAGAACGAATGTCATTGGGAGCCGCGAGACGAGCTTCTACGGGAAAATCCTCAAGCAGCCGCTGTGCTTCCTCAAATTCTTCCCACTTCATCCCTTAAGGTCTCGTAAGCATTTACCAAGTCACCGGACGGTTGGTACTCCATAAGTTGCCCAAAGTTGCCCAACTGAGGGGCGGGATTCAAGGTGGTCCGGTCGTAAGCGACACCGAATAAGGCACTTAGAGTTTCGCAGCCCCGGCTGTTAACCGAAGGGTTGCTAGTTCGAATCTAGCCCGGGGAGCCAACTTCTCGTTCTCAATCGTATAGTTTACAGGCGGCTTTCACCGCTTGCTTTTTCAAATAAATCCGCACACAAAGACCCGGCACGGTTGCTGCTACGAGCCCTCTTGCGCCCGGAGAGCGACCTGGATTACTGGGTTGTTGCTGGCCGGGATGCGTTGGGATTTGCGGCGAGTGACCAGCGGAAAAATCGGTAGTCGCATCTTTCGCAGCGAAACGGCCTGACGAAAAGCACGGCCAGAATTCCTTGTTCCAGGATCCCTTTGCGTTTTGATCGATGAATTCGTTTACTGTGGCACAAGGGGCAGCTCAACATGGCGGTTCTCCTGATGCGGGTCCCTAATAACCGCGCAATCCTGCGACGTGGGAACGCCTGATATCTGTCTCGTTTTGCACACCCGGCTCCAATGGCCGCTATTACCTGGCCAATCTGAGGTTTTGGATTCCTGGGGGCGTCAACGGCCTCCGTCGGACTGTATGGTACCAGAACGGCAAATGTACAATACTGAACAGACGTCGATTTCTTACCGGCACATCGTTAGTTGGAAGGGTCTACCTCCTAGCCGCTCATCCGGATGTCTTTGGGCGGCTTCGACGGTGTACGTGTGGGCATCCCATGTCGAACCTTGCTCAGAACGAATTCCAGTCCGCCCGGAGGAGTTTTCGGCCGGAAAGTGCGGGCTCTCATAGACGCTGCTCCCTTAGCGTCCTTTTCGTTCACCGCGATGCGGACGCAATTGAGAACTGCCTGGAAGAGCTCAAGAAAGCGCGATTCACCGCCAGCGCCGATTTCGTTTTGAACCTGACACAGTGTACGGAGCGGCTCCACTCTCAATCTTACGATGTCGTGGTTGCCGAGTACCCCAGCCCGAGTTGGAAAGGACCGCAGGCTCTGCAACTCCTCCGTCAAACGGTGCAGGAGATTCCTTTGCTCTTCGTGACCACCGCCATGGGAAGTGAATCCATTGCGCAACTAATCGCTGATGGTGCATTCGATTACGTAGAACGAGAGCACATCGCTCAATTGCCCATGGCGGTTCGTCGGGTCTTGAACGAAAAGAGACTGCGCGCCGAACTGGAAGAGGCCGGAAAGGCCTTGCGGCATTCACAATCGCTGTATCGCGCGCTGGTGGAGAATCCCGCTTACGGAATATGCCGATGCGATGCGGAAGGAAAATTTCTCGACGTCAACCAGGCTCTCGTGACGATGCTTGGCTATGAAACCAAAGAAGATCTGCTGGCGGCGAATCGTGCGTCTGAAATCGTTCTTAATCTTGGTCCCGGAGCGCCATTGGCCGGCCGAATGCCCGAGACGATGCAGATCGAGCCGGTCGAAATAGAGTGGAGACGAAAAAATGGCACGACTCTGAAAGCCAGGTTGAGCGGCCATGGCAACTTTGACGAGCATCGAGATTTTGATGGCTATGAAATCATCGCTGTTGATATCACGGAACAGTGGGGTGCTTGTGGAACAACTACGGCGCCAGGCATTCAGCGATTCGCTGACGGGTTTGGCCAATCATCGCCGTCTTTTCGACGTGTTGCAGGCGGAGATCTGCCGAACAAAGCGTACCGAGAGGGGATTCTCTCTTCTGCTGTTGGACCTGGATGGATTGAGACAGATCAACGACCGATTTGGGCATTTGACGGGAAACCGGGCGCTGTGCCGGCTCGCGCAGATCCTATCGGACTGCTGCCGGTCCGTGGACAGCGCAGCGCGGCAAGGCGGGGACGACTTTGCTGTGGTCCTCCCGGAGACAGGCGTGGCTGCCGCCACATTGGTAGCGCGGCGAATTTGTGATCTCCTAGCGAATGATGCCGAAGAGCCAGCCCTTTCCGTCAGCGTGGGAGTGGCCAGTTACCCGGAGGACGCCGATGCCATCTGAACCCTGTTATTCGCGGCGGACATGGCCCTCTATGCGATGAAAGACAAGCGCTCAAGAACTGCCCGGGTCGGCCACGGTTCTTGATTGCTACTGCCAGATCCGAATCCCGGGTTAATTCGAATTCGGGAGTGAAATGGGCACGGCCTGCAAAAGGGAAGGCAGATATGAATAAATCGTATTCTCGTACCGGCGGCCGGTCGCAAAAACGTATGCTGCCTCGTAATTCTGAGGACAAAATCCAGTATGTATTGAGCGTGGAAGAACAACTTCTTCAATCGATCTCCTCCGGTGAGCGCCTCCCGGAAGTGCTGAATGGAATCTGCAGTGCTCTCGATTGTCAGATTGGCAATGTGGTTTCGCTAATTTCCCTGCCGGGCGACGATCCAAGCGAGCTTGCCGCCGTTGCGATGAATGCGGCACTCTTTGGTTTGTATACTTTCTGTTCGGAAGGCATTGTTGCCGAGAATGACGAACTGCTTGGATCTCTGGAGACGTACAGCAGCTTTCCACGAAGCCCCTCTGCCAGCGAATCTCAATGGATTGAACGGGCAAAGCGCCTGGCCGCAATTGCGATCAAGGTTGACCAGGAAGCGGCCCAACAAGGCAATCGTGGCCTGCGCGCGAATCGGCCAGTGCGAGGACGTGTGCTCGAGTGGCCCGTTTCCATGAACTGATTTTCAAGTGCAAACGTTCCTGCCCCGCAAGAAATCAACAGAGTGACTTCCTGCCACGCGGTCGAGAACTATCGTCACGCCAATAAACTGCGGCCTTGTATACAAGTGAACAGACATGCGTCTTGACGGGGCCTAGGATTGAGTTGCGGAAAAAGGACTGCAGTGTTGGCCAGTCCACCCCCTTCAGCTTGATCTCCATCCGGCACGAGCGCTGAGGACATCGAACAACACATGAGTCGTACGGACTGTCTGGATCGAGAGTCCATCCCTCGTAGTGGGTGAGCGTTGGCTACCGGGCAATTTCGCCGAATCCGGAATCCCATCCCAGGCATCGGAGACGGCCGCGTTCGCTCTACTCGTGTAAAACGACCGATAACAACGATTTATTGACTTTGATTTTGCCGTTGTATTCGATGAAGCCCAGTTTTCTGAATTTGTTCATGAAAAAATTCACGCGCGAACGCGTAGTTCCCACCATGCTGGCCAGCGTTTCCTGGGAAACTTTCGGCAGTATGCGGTCCGGCTGATCCTGTTTCCCATAGCGCGCGAGAAGCAGAAGCGTACGCGCCAGGCGCCTTTCACTCGAGTTGAAGAGTTGATCGATCAGATCCTCTTCGACTCGGATGTTGCGCGCCAGCATATACGAGATGAAATGGTCTGATAACTCATGCTCCGCGTGGAGCACGCGCAGCAGTTCGTTTTTCTCAATGACGAGAAGTGTGGTGGGGGTAACGGCTGTAGCCGTGCCCATCCGAATCGTCTGGCCCGCCATGCATCCTTCGCCAAAAAAGTCGCTCGGGCCAAACATGGCGACTACCGCTTCTTTTCCGCACCCATTTACCACCGAAAATTTCACGCCGCCCTTCTGGACATACATGACGCTATCCGCGGCCTCACCTTGCGAGTAGATCGATTCGCCTCGCCGGAAATCTGCAAGTTTCCTCGCCACTCCTGCGGTGTCGAGAAAGTCCTGCGGGTCGAAAGAGTCGGCCTTCCATTTTTCTTGCTTTTTTTGCGTTTCATATTCAACTGGAAACGCCATCCCTAAGATGGTCATTCCACGGCCCCTCTCACCTTACCAAGGGAAGCCCTCTCAGAACTGTATAAAAGGGATAGTCAACATTCTTGCCAACTTACGTTGCGACTGTTCAATATAGAACAGTCGCCAGAACTCAGGCGTCGGAATATGCATGCGGCTCTACCCGTTCAACGCCAAGGATTTCTTGGCGCTAATCAGTCTCAAAGGCGGAGAAAAGAAGCCGGTAAGTGAAGATAGCTAAGGCTGGAATAGCCGGTGCCAAAGTGAGATGAGCATGAGAGAAACTGTCGTGCACTGAAGGGTTGGAGTTTGTTCACAATGGAACAGTAAGTACTAGCGCAGTACTAAAGACACCAAAATTCCCGGGGCCCCAATCTGAGACAGTGACGAGGCGGAGTGTTCGAGAAATGTTGGACGTTTACTGATCTGCGAGTCCACCAAGCTCCGATTCGCAGTTGTAAGGGTTCGGAGACACATTCATTTTCGAATCCCTCCGCCTCGTTGCTGCTTTGGATCGGGCAGGCCGGAATGTGCCGTATCAGTTACCGACGAGCCGATTATAAGTCTTGCTTCGATTCGCACAACCTCGCTAAAACAGGTATTAAGCGGTGATGTCATGCAAGCAATCGCGAGTTCAAGCCCCATTAAATCCAAAAGGAAATCCAGGCACAAACGCGCTTTCGACGCCCAAGCTTTTCTCGATTCGGCCGGCGTAGCCAGAAAAGTTGTGGAATATCGAAGATCACAGAAGATCGACTCTCAAGGTGATCCTGCTACGAGTGTGATGTACATTCAAAAAGGCGGTGTAAAGGTCTCCGTTGTTAATGAGACCGGCAAAGAAGCGGTTGTGGCGATCCTTGGGCCGGGCGATTTCTTTGGGGAAGGATGCCTTGCGGGCCAGTCCATCTGCATGGCGACGGCGACCACGATTGCACCTACCACCGTGCTCGTCATCGAGAAAGACGAGATGATTCGTGTCCTCCATGCTGAACATGCTTTCTCAGACCGCTTCATCGCGTATATGCTGGCGCGAAACATACGCGTCGAAGAGGACCTGATCGACCAGCTCTTCAACTCCAGCGAGAAGCGGCTGGCGCGCACGCTGCTGCTGCTGGCGCGCTATGGCGCGCAAGGCCAGCCGCAAAAGGTGCTTCCCAAAGTGTCGCAAGAGATGCTGGCGGAGATGATTGGCACAACGCGGTCGCGGGTCAATTTTTTCATGAACAAATTCAGGAAACTCGGGTTCATCCGATATAACGGCGAGATCCACGTCAACAATTCCCTTTTGAGCGTTGTCCTGCACGAATAAGCCGGTTGCCGCACCCTGCACTTTTCAGGGTGCGGATTTCACCTACGCTAATACCAACCGCCGCAGCTTGATGCGGTCGGTGCGCACCTGGGCCAGCTCATACTGTGCCTGCTGCGTAAGCCAGCTTTCAGCGCTCCCTCCAAAAACCTTGGAAAGTCGCACGGCCATTTCAGGAGAAATCCCGCGCTTCTCGTTCACCACCTCCGACAGCGTCGTCCGCGTGACTCCCAGCGCGGCAGCCGCGTCCGTGATCGTCAAGCCGAAAGGCTCAATGCACTGCCGCAGCACGAAACCGCCTGGGTGCGGTGGATTCTTCATCGCCATGGTTCAATCTCCCTTAGTGATAATCGACAGGTGCCACTTGCCAGTTTCTATTTTCGATTTTGCGTCCGCTTGCCCTGTCATCCCCATCCTCATCGGCGAAGGCATCCCCCTGATTCAGCCTCGCCATCGCTCCATCCGCCTCAAGCTCCTCTTCCTCCAAGTCCTTCCCCGACCGCGGCGTCCTCCTCCACTACCGCACCACGCCTCCTTCCTGAAAAACTGGAAATTCTGATTGACTTAGGATTGCCGCTGGCGTAGCTTTTTGCCGCACAGCAGGGATCCAAACCGAAGTTCCAGGTCAAGCAGGAATTGAGCTGAAGGTTCCCGTAAGTTTCTCCCCATGAGGGGTTATAGTCGCTGTAGCCACGCCTTTTGCCTGATGGCAAATCCCGGAGCGTGTGCCATGAAAACGAAAATTCGGGCGGTCCCGAGCTTGATGCTTGTTGCCGTGGCCGTGACGTTGGCCATCGGCTCGATTCCGGCACAGGCACAGACCGTGACTACTACGATCCCGGTCGGAACCAACCCCTTCGAAGTAGCTGTCAACCCAATCACTAACAAAATCTACGTGGCAAACCTGAACAGCGCCAATGTCACGGTCATTGATGGGGCAACGAACGCGACGACGACTGTATCTGCTGGATCCAGTCCCCGAGCTGTGGCTGTCAACCCTGTCACCAACAAAATTTATGTGGCAAACGGGAGCAGCAATAACGTGACGGTGATTGACGGCGCGACGAACTCGACCACGACCATCGCCACTGGAACCCAGCCCACGGCTGTGGCGGTTAATCCGGTGACCAACAAAATCTATGTGGCGAACTTTGGCAGTTCCAACATCACGATGATTGACGGGGCAACGAACGCCACCACCACAATTGCGGGCGGAACGAATCCCTTCGGAATAGCCGTCAACCCGACGACCAACAAAATCTATGTCGCGAACAACGGAAGCAACAACGCAACAGTGATTGATGGTACGACTAATGCTACGACAACGATCAGTGGGGGAAGCTTCCCTGCGTACGTAGCAGTCAATCCAATCACGAACAAAATCTATGTAGCGAACCAGCTTAATGATGTGACGGTGATCGATGGTGCGACTAACGGCACTTCAAGCGTCGCGGTCGGCCCGGGTCCCTCCGGAATAGCGGTCAATCCGGTGACGAACAAGATCTACGTCGTGATCATCAACACTAACTCGGCGATCGTGATTGACGGGGCGACGAACAGCACCACTACGGTGGTCGTTGGGACGAACCCCGTCGCTGTGGCCGTCAACCCCGTGACCAACAAGATTTACGTAGCGAACGAAGGCAGCATTTCCACTGCCGGCAGTGTCACGGTGATCGACGGGGCGACCAACTCAACCACCACAGTGAACGTCGGGGCGGTCGCCTCCCTTACGCCAGGTCCATTCGCTCTTGCCGTGAACCCGGTGACCAACAGGATCTACATCGCCAATAATGGCAGCGGCAATGTGACCGTGATCGACGGCGCGACCAACACCACCACTACGGTCACGAACCCGAATGCAGCGAATCCGGAATTCGTTGCCGTGAACCCGGTGACCAACAAGATTTACATCGCCAACGCCATCAACTCCATCATCGGCAGCGTAACGGTGATCGATGGCGCGACGAACAGCACCACCACGGTTCCCGCCGGAGCCGGTCCCGTGGCAATGAACCCGGTGACAAACAAGATCTACGTTGGCAACTTCAACAGCAACAACGTGACAGTGATCGACGGGGCCACCAACGCGACCACCACGGTGGCGGCCGGGTCGAATCCCTACGCAATGGCGGTGAACTCGGTGACTAACAAGGTCTATGTCGCGAGTAGTGTCAGCAGCAACAACGTGACAGTGATCGACGGGGCCACCAACACCACCACCACCACGGTGGCGGCTGGTTCGAATCCCTTCGCCGTGGCGGTGAACCCGGTGACCAACAAGATCTATGTGGCCAACCGAGACAGCGGCAACGTGACGGTGATCGACGGGGCGACCAACACCACGACCACAGTGGCGGCCGCGACGAATCTCTTTGCCGTGGCGGTGAACCCGGTGACGAATAGAATCTACGTCGGCAACGACAGCGGCAACGTGACGGTGATCGACGGAGCGACCAACACGACCACCACGGTGGCCGCCGGGACGAGTGCCTTCGCATTGGCGGCGAACCCGGTGACCAACAAAATCTACGTCCCCAATCAGTCCAGCAATAACGTGACGGTGATCGATGGAGCGACCAACGGCACCACCACGGTGGCCGGCGGATCGGGCCCGGCCGCAGTCGCGGTAAACCCAGTGACCAACAAGATCTACGTCGCTAACAACGGCAGCAGCAACGTGACCGTGATAGATGGCGCGACCAACACCACCACCACGGTGGCGGCCGCGACGGGTTCCCTTGCGGTGGCGGTAAATCCGGTGACCAACAAGACCTACGTTAGCGGCAACAACATGACAGTGATCACTGAGCAGCAGGTGCAGGCGATCCCGCTGCAAGCCGCGATTACGCCGTTGCCGAACAACGTGACGGCGAGCCCGTCGCCGACCTTCACTTTCACCGCTTCCAGCAACTTTGCCCCGACCGCTCCTCCGGCGGACGCGCTGTACTTCCAATTTGACACCTGGCAGGGAGGATGGACTCCCGCCAATCCAGCGAGCACTCCCGGCAGCTTCAGTGCGACGGCACCGACGCTCGCACTAGGAACCCATATCCTCTACGCCTACGCGACCGATGGCCAGGATGCGACCTCGATTATGGGAGGTTTAGGCAGCAGCCCTGTCATCGGCTCGATTAGCGCATATCTCTTCACAGTCCAACCCGCCCCCACGAGTACAACCCTTTCTGCGGATGTGAATCCCGTTTTCGCTGGCGGCTCGGTCACCTTCACCGCAACGGTCACGACGGTTCCCGCAAGCTCGACGGTTCCGACCGGGTCGGTGACGTTCAACGACGGCACGACTGCGCTGGGAACGGTAACCCTGGACAACACGGGTCATGCTTCGTTGAAAACCAGTTCGCTGACCACGGGCGCGCACTTGATCACGGCAGTGTATGCGCCCTCGGCAGCTTTTGCCCGCAGCACTTCGGCAGCGCTCACGGAAAACGTGGAAGACTTCTCCCTCGTTGCGGCGTCGGGCGCAAATTGTCCCTCCGGAGGGAATTGCTCGACGTCGGCAACAATCACTGCGGGGCAGACAGCAACGTACAACCTTCAGGTATCTCCAGCAGGCGGCTTTAACGGAACAGTGATGCTCACTTGCATGGGTGCGCCCGGCGGATCAACCTGCTCTGCTTCACCGGCGTCGGTGCCACCGAGCGGATCCTCAAGTTATGCCTTCACGATAACAGTTAGCAACACCGCGTACGTCGTTGTCCCGCCCTGGCCGCAATTCCGGGGCAGACCAATCTTGCCAGGACTGCGCATCGCATTGCCGCTGTTCCTGGCGGTGCTCATGGTGTTGCTCTGGCGGAAGGCTGTTGCCGAGAAGCGTCCGGCCAGGGCCCTTTTGCCGGCGTTGACTGTTTTCCTTTTCAGTGTGATGTTCTTCTACGGCTGCGGTGGCGGTTACGGTGGCGGAGGAGGAGGTACCAAGCCACCCACCAATGCAACGCTCACGATTACGGGCTCATCCGGCGGAGTGAACCGGACTCTAACTTTGTCCCTGACCATAAATCACTAATGCAGGACGCCATGGGCGCCGGTAGAGTTTACCCCAACTGGGCCGAGGCACCTGGGCCTTTGGCTTTGCTTTTTTCTCGTTCGCCGCGTCGCAGCTTGAACCTATCCCGTATCTCTTAGGGTGAAGGTCCTGCGCAACGGGCGGCTGTATGCGCTGAACCGATGCTATGCTCCATTGTGATCCGGCATCCAGCCACGGAGGTCACACCATGAAGCTGCTTGCAGCAATTGGCGTTCTATTTTTTGTTTCCGTCCCCGCTCACGCACAAACGGCAAAGCCTTGTGAAGAGCTGAAGGATGAAATCACCAAAAAGCTCGACGCAAAAGGCGTGAAGGGCTACACCCTGGATATCGTCGCGAAGGACAAGGACGCGGAAGGCAAAGTCGTCGGGACGTGCGACGGCGGCACCAAGAAGATCATCTTTACCAAGACGTCAGCCCCCGCCGAAACCCCGGCGAAGGAACCACCCAAGCCCTAATACACGGGCTGCCCGTAGTCTGGCGTAGAGGCGGGTTCATCCCGCCATTCTTCTTTTTCTGTCATCCCGAGCTCGCCGCGGCGGGAGGGATCCGCTCTATTTCTTTGTAGTGGCGGTCTTTAGACCCGTCCTTATGACCTTCCTTAGTGTAGGGGCGAGGCTTGCCCCGCCCGCTCCCGTCCGAACAACTTGCTTGGCTGTACATTTTGCCGGTTGCCGCGCCCTGCGGTTTTCAGGGTGCTGGTTTTTGCATCTACGAATCGGCAAACCACATCCTTTCAACACTTTCCGGAATCATTCGAATTACACACTAAATAAACATTGACAGCCAGTACCTTCCGCGTTATACTCCCCATGTTCTTCAGCGCGGCGGAGAAAGGAGCGCCTCCCTTTGTCCGCTACCTCTTTACCCCGAGTGAAACCCGATCTTGCGGTCCCGGTCGTTTGTCGACACGAGGGGTCTATCGCATCTTGTCTGCCTCCCTCACTGTCCACTGGCCTGCCCCGACCGGGTCGCTGTTCACTGCCCACTATCTTCTTTAGAATCAACACTTATGAAATCTCTCGTAAGGGCGATAATATACTTGACTAACCACGGCGTTCTTGCTATGATTCGGGGTGTTGAGGGACGCCATGAAGCCAAAAACACTCCAGCAAGCGATTCGGTACTTTAGCGATGAGCAAGTATGCATCGACACGATTGCCGCTCTCCGTTGGCCTAACGGCCCGGTCTGCCCGAAGTGTGGCGGTCTGGAGCACTACTATCTGGAGACTCAGCGCCGCTGGAAGTGCAAAGAGTGCTACAAGCAATTCTCCGTCAAAGTGGGAACGATTTTCGAGGACAGCGCAATCTCTCTCGACAAATGGCTTGCGGCTCTGTGGATGCTGGTCAATTGCAAGAACGGAATTAGCTCCTATGAGGTTGGCCGCGATCTCGGAATCACTCAGAAATCCGCATGGTTTGTTCTTCATCGTCTCCGCTTGGCTCTACAGAGCGGAAGCATGGAAAAACTAGGCGGAGATGGAAAACACGTCGAAGTTGACGAAACTTTCATCGGTGGGGCTGCCCGCTTTATGCATCCTGAACGGCGGAAGCGCATGATTACAGAGCGCGGAGTGAAAGACAAAACAGCCGTAATGGGCATTCTTGAGCGTGGCGGAAAAGTACGCGCCATGATGATTCCAAACCGCAAGAAGCACGCAGTACAAGGAAACGTTCGGGCGCATGTCAAAGCACAGAGCGCGGTCTACTCCGATGCCTTACTGTCCTATCAGGGACTCAAGGACCAAGATTTTGCCCACCAAGTCATCGACCATGCCGAGAAGTACGTTGACGGGCAGGTTCACACCAACGGCCTCGAAAACTTCTGGAGTTTGGTTAAGCGCGGATTGAAGGGAACATATATCAGCGCGGAGCCATTCCACCTGTTCCGCTACTTGGACGAGCAAGTCTTTCGGTACAACAATCGCGGCAGTAAAGAGAATCCGGTGAATGACGGAGACAGATTTCAACTAGCCTTATCGCAGATCGCGGGAAAGCGGCTCACCTTTGCGGAGGTGACTGGCAAGGTGGGAGCCGCCGCGAATAATTGACCTTAAGCGTGGGAAGCGTGGGAAGCGCGGGAAGCGGAAGATTTAGCTCTCTTCCGCTTTTCGGCATCAAGCTTGGATTTTATTTCAGAGTGCGGTACAGATAGGACTTTCTTAAGTGCAGTCTCAAATGTCGCGTATTCACCTGTCGCATTCTTCCCCGAAGGTTTCAGGTGGCGCGCCACTGGCACCTCTCAGAAGAGAGGATGCTTTGGTGCGCTCAAAAAGTCAAGACAGCTCATTCCCCAAAGAATTGCTTTCCAAACGAATCGATGACCATAGTTGTGCTGGCAAGAATCCTGCGCAGGACCTGGACAACGGGCATGTTGTCGCAGATTCCCTCAGTCCCATTGAACGCTACCGCAAGGGCGTAGTGGGGATTCACGTCCACTTTGGGTGGCGGTGCATCGTGGCGAGCAATGGAGCCATCGCTGGTTTGCAAGACTATTTGGAAAATAGTTTCTGTGCGGTCTTTCAGGCGCTGCCAGGGCGGGTTGTCAAATCGAAATTGCTGCGTGCGACCATCAACGGTAATGTCAGCAGCCTGACAAATCGTCCATTCCTCTACGACGATAAGCAGGCGGTGTTTATTGATGTTGTCCAGAGTTGCGAGACGATGAAGGTCAGTTCTGACGATGTCATCGGCAACGGAATTGTCTCTCTTGTACGGTTGAAAGAACTGGATTCTTGCGACGGCTTCAGTGCCGATAAATTTTCCGAGCTTCTTGAATCGGCGAGCGGTCTCCGGGGTCTCTTCCGAGAAGATGGGGAACTCAGTATGGCAGCACTCTTCACGGACACGGAGCGCCAGTTGACAAGCGAGATGGTCCAAACTGGCGCGCATGTTGCTGACTGCATCGCCGATGATGAGTCGCCACTCTACTGGTGGCTCAGGAGCGGGAATAGTGCCATGCCCTTCAGATTGTTGTTTGAGGACGGCAGAATGCGCGGCCTGACGCGCCCCTATACCGGCCCCGAAAATCTCATCAAAATGGTCGAGGTGGTGTTTAGCCCAATCAATCTTGTGTCGCACTCCGGCTAGGTAGGTGGATTGCATGCACTCAATCGTGCCAGAAACGACTTGGTTAGCCAAGTATATTATTGCCCTCGTAAGTGTTGCAGACAAAGAACTTACAGGATCGTTAAGTCTTTTAAATACAACACTTACAAAAAACAGGGGGGAGAGGGGTGTCATGGTTGACCAGATTCGTCCTACCTTCAACATTCCAACGTTCCAACGTTCAGACGTGCGACGGCTCTCGGATCTTTACCAAGGAGGTTTCTCGCATCCCTGTGTCATAGCGAACAGCTATTTGTTTTCATGGCCCGTAGCATCTAGCGATAGACGGCGAGAATGAGCGACATTGGCCGGGATGCAGGCTGGGCCGGACGGTTTCCGTCATCTCGCCGTCCTGCTCATGTAGATCCTGCAGAACGTGTTCTCTTGCAACCGTTGCCCGCGTTCTCATTTTAGGAAGATCAAATGTCAGCCAACAACACGTACGGAACCATTCTCATCAGAGAAAATACTCTCTTGCCCGCAGGCTTGGCGGTCGAGAGTGAATCTTTTTTGCCCGGCTGGAGAGTGGCCAAGAATCTCGATGGATACGGACTCGCCCGAAAAATCGAAGACGCGAAGTGGAACTATTTCTATCTCGCGGGTGTGACCAGGACGGTGGTCTTGGGTCGCGAAGGGCCAGAGACTATGCGCCGGGCCATCCGGCGCGCGCTGGCGAGACTGGACCGGTTGAAATTTAACTCTCTTGAAATTACAACTGCTGTCTCGAAACGGTTCCTCGGCATTCCTTTCACGAGTGTTTCCATTCATTCCCGGCATATCCAGGAAGCGATTAGCCTGGTTCCCACAAAGGAATTTGTCCTGAGCATGCCTGCTCCCGCCCCAATGGGAGAAGCGCTCACGAAGCCACAAGTGGCGATGATTACGAGTTCTTAGGAATTCATGGGAGAAATGAAAATGAAAGCCATCAGCAGTTTGATTCTTTGCCTTGGCGCTGTGCTTCTTGCGGCTCCTGCGCTTCGCGGACAGGATTTTTCGAAGTATCGAGATTTCTCACTGGGAACGAGCCTGGCGAGCGTGCTGAAACATACGGACAAGAAGCTAACAGATGTAAATGTGACGCATGCTGGCCGGCCGTTGTTTCAGGAAGTGACTTGGTGGCCGCCGAACATCCCCGGGACTTCGTTCCGGGCGGACAGCGTCGAACAGATTCTTTTCTCCTTCTACAACGGCGAACTCTACAAAATTACCGTGACTTACGATCAAACGTCCACCGAAGGGCTGACTTCGCAAGACATGGTGAAGTCCATCGCCGCGACGTACGGGCCTGCCACAAGTGTTGTGCCGGAGGTTGATTCCACGACCATCGGGCGCTATGACGTGAAGCAAAAGCCTGTCGCGTCCTGGGAAGATTCGCAATACTCCTTCAATCTGGTCCGTTCTTCCTTCACCGATCGTTTTGGGCTCGTCATCTGGTCTAAGCCTGTGAATGCGGAAGCCGAACTTGCTATCGTGGAAGCCGTGAGACTAGAAAAAGAAGATGGCCCAAAAAAGGAAGCTGAGCGCCAGAAGAAACTGACAGACGACCTCGGGGTCGCGCGTCTGAAGAACCAGAAAATATTCCGTCCGTAGTGTCGGCCTAGAGCCACAAAGAAACGCGCATGCTCTCGCACCGTGACCAGACTACACATTTGTCTGCTTCGAAAATGTGTGGATTCCGCATTCGAGTTTTGTTCCGCCCCAGCGGCCAGATCTTGGATTGTTCGGATCCGCGGGCAGCGCGGTGCAGGGCTGGCATCCAATGCTGAGATATCCTTCGTCGTATTGAGGCAGGTGGCTAATCCCATTCGAATTTACGTAATTCCAAACCTGCTCCCAACTCCAGTCCGCAAGCAGGTTTACTTTCCACAGACTCTTGCCCGTGGGAAGGCGATGAAGCTCAACCTTCTTCAGGTTTTTGCGGGTCGGTGACTGTTCGCGCCTCAGGCCCGTGAACCAAACATCGAATGGTTCCAGCGCACCTAGAAGGGGTTCAACCTTGCGCAATTGGCAGCAGCGTGTTGGATCGCTCCGATAGAGGATACCGAAAGCTGATTCTTGTTGCGCGACGGTTTCGGCGGGGAGCACGTTGACGAGATTCAGCGACCATTCTCTCGCCAGGCGGTCGCGGTATTCATATGTTTGCGGAAAATGGTAACCGGTGTCCAAGAAAAGCACCGGTACGTCCGGGATGCGCTTGCGGAGAAGATGAAGCACGGCCATGTCCTCCGCTTGAAAGCTGCTCGTGAAGCAGGGGCGCGCATTCTTGTTGGCGCCCAGCACGGTTTCAAGCATTGCCTCAGGTGAGATAATCTCCACTGTTTCGGCGATTTGATCGACGTTCATTTAGTTCACCTTTTCCTCATTCTTTTCCGCTCGAGGAAGCCGGAGGGCCTGCGCGAATGCAAGCGCCTGCCTTGCGTGCTCTTCTTCAGACAAATGCGAAGGTTTCGATTCGGCCAGGTCGAAGCATCGGCCTTCCGAATTC
>WNFT01005735.1_pt1 | contig 15320 bp, 9 predicted proteins | sample 5400191 | NCBI WGS metagenome assembly WNFT01 (sample SAMN13153359, study PRJNA577476) | soil metagenome | isolation source: 80 cm saprolite under Madrone tree | place: USA:California | collected 2016-06-14 | reverse complement strand
TGCATTTCTGATTCGGGCAAAATACCTGCGAGGCATTCATCTGTTCTGTGTTTGTTTTGTTCATATGCACAGCTTACAGATGGATGCTCGTTTTTTCCACTCACCCGGACTTCTCTCCACCAGTTAATGGAGTCCTACCCCCTCACTAAACTCTGACGATTTGCAGAATGCCCATATTGCAGGAATATGTTCAGGATTTTTAGGAATAAGTATCGCTATATTGGTATCAGTCTTTTCGCCAGTGTACAGTGTGCACGGTAATTGACCCATCTGGCCCACCGCAATTCCCCTCTTTCCCCATCCCATATGTCCACGAATATATGCTTTTCCACTTTCAACTGCGTACATTAAATCATCGTTCCACCATAAAACTTTTGAACGTCCACCATAGTCAGTTGTAATATCTGGACTTCCCTGCCAGAAATGCCATTCGCCTTTTAATTCAACCTCCCAAAATAATCGACCGAATCTAGAAAGGTCTGCGGGTGAAATTCCTTGCAATGGTATAGCATATCTTTCGAGAAGTAAGCCGCTCTTAAGATCCTTTAATGATATTCTCACATCAGGATTTCGCAGTTGTAATGCTTGTTCTATAATTTGCAACCTCGCTTGACGAAGCTGATGGTTTTTTTCAATAGCTGATTTGTAATCGGAAACATCGATACCTGTCGTCAATTGCTCATTTGTTGGAGGCTTGTTAGTGATAATAATCAGTGCAACCTTAACAACTTCACCATTGATCGTCTCAAATGCTCTGGCTCCTAGACGGCTAATATGATCCAATGTTTGCTCGCTTAGTAGATGTACACGCATATTTTTGTAAGAGCCTTGGAAAAGCCAATTTTGAGGTGTAACAACAGCATAAGTGCCAAGAGGAGTAGTAAATGCACGACACCGATCAACGAAAGATGTAGCTAGATCTCCGGATGTATTTGGATGGTGTACTTCACAGAAATGCCTTAATACTTCATTTTGTTTACCCGCAAGAAGATAAGGGACATTAGTTGCTACAAGTATGTAAGTACCAGCAAGTAATCGCGCCGCACGTGCCACGCCTTCAGCGGCCGCACCAAATACAGCTGAAACTGGATCATCATTGGTACGTTCCTTTGCTAGTGCTCTTGCCAGCAATGGTTCTACCTGAGCATAATCAGCGGAGAACATACGATCTCGTAGGGGAACATCATTGGGATTAATAAGACTGCCAAGGTCAGGCGCATTACGGAAGAGGTGGTAATGTCGCTCAAGAGTCATGCGAAGATTAACATCATCACCCGCAAGTCTCGTCCACGCTTCTAATTGGCCTGTCACTGCGATACCAGAACAAGCAATATTTGGCAAAGGTAATTGTCGATAGCCTCCAGATCTCCAAGCAGCAAGGGCCAATGCAAAAGTAGCAATCTGCGTACAACGTGGGTCTATCTCAAGGCCGAAGAGATTATCGCACAGGACAACATCGGCTGCCTGCCTTTCTGACAGATCTTCCTCCTCCATCCGCATCTGCTTCAACATCTCGAAGGCTGCTACAAGGAAGTGCCCCGAGCCGCAGCAGGGATCCATTACAGTGACCTTCGCGGCTCTCTCAGGCCAGCCAGGAAAGGTACCGGCGGCAGGCGTGCCATCATCTTTGAAGCGAAGATAGGTGAACAATTTCAATAGGGGACTGGTAGGATGGTGAGCAGCCCACCATGCGCCCAGCGAGTTTTCGAGCAGGAATTGTACCATATAGTGCTCAGTAAAAAGCTGGGTTACCGGTGCCAAATCTTCTCCACCGATTTTTCGTCCGCTATTATTTACTTCTTTTTTCCTCTTCGTTTGCCAAAACTGGTAGACCCAGCCAAGGGTATCGTCGGCAGTGAAGAGTACGGAGGGGAAATCAGCAATGATTTGTTCAAGCTTATGCCGCCCTTCTGGAGAGAATGATACCTGTACAGCAGGATCGTCAGCACGAAATATGCCTGGCAGCATTAAACTGGCATAGCGCGCAGCGAGTTGCCATCCACCAGCCTCTCCTTCTTCCTCCGCCAGTTCTTCACACTCTTCTAATGTAACAGCAACACCGGATGGATGCATAAGCAGGTTATTTTCTGCCAGGATGCGCGCAAAAAGTCTGCGGTGCCATTGTTCATAGGCAACTTCCTCAACCAGTAGCTTGAACCCTGTGTCCTGAGATGAACTGCCGCCTCCTAGCTGCCGCATTTTTGCTCGCAAGGCATTACGCAGGCGCCGTTGCTCTGCATTTAACGATGCAAATGGCTCATTACGGTTGACTGAGAGTCTGATCAGGGCAGCCTGAGCCTCTTCCTCAGCGATTTCGCGTGCCCTGATAATTGCTCGCTCTAGCATGCTCCGTAGTTCATTCGATAGCGGTGCCATAAGCTTTCCCTTCTATCCCTTCCAGGTTATATCATAACCGGATTCCCAGTTTCGATATATTTCATAATTTCAGTGCGAAGCGTTGCAAGGTAGGCATCCACCTCGTCAACCGATTTTAAGGTGGCTTGAGGAATCAATACGCGAACCGCTTCCGGCAATAGCAGCTTTACCGTCTCTTCGCGCACTTTCTTCACTCGTCCTGCAGGTGCAGCTATTTTATCTTCCCATGCGGTCAGTGGAGTCGCATCAAGGGTGGCTAGTAACTCTTCGTCAGTTCCAATATTGAGTTGGGGTACGGGACCAAGTGCATTCTGGTTCAAAATACGCTGGCGATCGGCTTCTACTAAACTCTGCCACTCTTGGGAGGTTTCAAGGGCTCTTATTTCCCGTTCCTGAGCTTCGATCAGACTTTTGCGTGCCCTTTGCAGTTCGGCTCGCAATGCCGTCGTTACTTTGTTAAGCAATGGGGATACCGGGTCAGGATCATCTAACAGTGTGCGGGAATCTTTGATGGCTGTTACTTGCGGAGCCACCTCGTTTGCCACCGGTAGGGTACGAGCTTGTACGAGCAAGCGTTCTAACATCCTCCAGCCAGGTTGACGCTGTGCAATTTTGTCACGTGCCCGCGTCCAGGCATTGAAACTGCTCAGTAGCTCATCACGCTGTCCATACAATGCGACGAACTGTTCATTGCCGCTTATCGATTGCAGGTGTTCAATTACATCGATTGAAGGACGTCCAGGAAGAGGAGCATCACCACCTGCGGCAGCAGCAAGCTCAGCCAGGCGTTTCAATACCAATGGGATGGCCTCTGCTTCCTCGCCTGGTTTGACTGCGAGTCCCATATCAGTAAATAGCTTCCGCACCGCGATACGCTGGCTGCTGCTAATCGTAATTCCTTCACTGTAGAAGTCGGTAACACCAATTTGTTGCACTGTTATTTGCTTGACGTTCACTGACTGGCTATTTCTAGCAGCGCGTACAAAGCCGCTTGCAACAAGGCAAAGTAACACACCATCTACTGCTTCCTGAGGCCAACCATAGCCAGCACCCATGAAGTGTTTACGGACCTCGCTTCCTTTTTTCCCGGAGCCGCCGATAAATGTCCTGATCTCCTGGCAGGCTGGATATTTATCTACGTCTCCATTGTAACCAACAACTGACAGCGCATCAGCGGCTCCCTGGGTTGCCCGGTTAATTACGGTGTGCCAACTTGGGTGATCCACATCCTTAAATTTGGGGAAAAGTCGCTCCAAGGCTGCCTCGATTGCAGCCTTTATTGAAGCCTGTAACGATCCTAGAGCAATCTCATTACCACCGCCCTGATAGATCCGGGCATTGTTCACAATACTGGCAACCAAAGCATCACGTTTGCCCTGCTCCATTTGACGCTTAGATTCCATAGCACGTTTTGCCTCTAATCCTTCTGCTGCTGTTGGTGTCGGATGGGATGTCAGGGACTCGTTAGCCGCGGCATAGGAGGCGAGTGCATCCTTAAGTGCATCACTATCCTGCTGGGGAAGGAATACAAAGACAATAGGACTGTCAACTCCGGCTGTCTGAGCATCCTCACGCACTGTTTTTTCGCTTACCGCCCATTCATCGCGGATCCATATCGGCACATTTCCTGTATTCACAGGAGGAGTATCAGCCCACTCTGCACTCTCGCGTGTTTGCAAGCGATAATCATCGCCTACCTGCATGAGTGCGCCAGATTCTACAAGCCCTTGCAAAAGCAGCGGAATGCTCTGGCGCAGAGTAGCATTGGCACTGACATCGGTTACATCCTCCACAAGTAAGTCGGCAAGTGTAGCGATATCTGCACGGAGGCCTGTAGCAGCAACTCCATCCGTTGGAAGCTTCCCAATAAGGAAGATAGCTGCACAGAGGCGTGAGCGTATCTTTCCATCGGGTGTGCCATCATCAAGGTTTCCGATAGTGGTGGCCACGTCTCGAAGTAACACGCTACTTTGAAGCATATCCGCTTTCAGATGATTGTAGATCACATCCCCAGCAACAACCGTTCCGATAGGTCTATTCGCAACTTCTTTGATCGCATCGTATACAATGCGAAGTTGAGTGCGCAGTTGGCCCGCTGTGCCAAGACTATCGACACTGCGCAGGATGCTTTCCCAGAAACGGTTTCTAACAGGAAGCAGAGGATAATCGGAAACCAGCCTTGCACTATCGGTTGGCCTTGGGCCAATCTTGGTTCCGGCTAGTTCACGGTCGATCTCACCACTGGCCTTATTGAGCACATCTTGTAAGGCTACCGTTTTCGTGGGATCTTTTCGTAGAACCACTTCCCGCACCACTTGTTCAACATCGCTATCAGTGAGCGTTACCCTCACTGTAAAGCGACCTTGTAGTTTTTGCAATTGTGGCGTTGCTTGAATTGCTGCTTGCCCTGTAGCAATGAACAGCAAGTGACTTCCAAACCTCGAGGAACATGCCTCTACAATCTCCTGTACCTGGTTGGTACGTTGAGAGTCTTCACCGATAAACTGTTGCAACTCATCAAACACGAGAAGTGTACATGGTAGTTTTCCGGGAGTGGTTGATTGCATTTCAAGCAGATCTTCCATGGTACGGAGGAGTTCGTCGCTAGAGATATCCTCTTTGTTCGGATATTGTGCCTTTAACAGATTGCGTGCATCAGCTGCACTTGTAGCAAATCCAGGATATACATCAAGTAGACTTTGCGCCAATATGGGAGATACATACATATTATTCAGCTCTTTTGCAAAATCCCGTCCACTTCGTTCAACACCGGCCCTCATGTCTTTGTAAAAACCATTCTGCATGAGCCATATAACAAAGCGAGCTGGTGCATACTGCTCGGGAAGGCTCGCACTGCGGAACATAATACCAAGAAGAGCCAGCCGAACGCTCTTTCCTGCACCTGACCCGAGTGTCCCTGCTGCTGACCACAAACCACCCTCACGCCTACCTGCGGTTGAGAGTTCCCTCAGGAGATCAGCAATGTCGTTCGGGAGCTTTGTTAAACCACGAGCACTAGCGCCATCAGGGAATTGTGTATCGCGCCAGAGATACTCGAGTACACGCACAAAGTGAGATTTACCGCTACCATAAAAGCCACTCACCCACACGGCGGGCTGTTCTGCCTTTGCTAAGTTAGCAATATACGTAGAGAGGATAAGAGCTAACCCGCGGTGATATTCACCCTCGCAGACAAAGTGCTCAAGCTCGTACCGTAAGACATTCCATTCTTCGGGAGTTCGTGGGTCAATGACCTTCGTAACGCCATTGTTTGGAATCGTATAGGTGGTGGGATCAACGAGAAAAACATCGCGGTTCTTTATCATAGATTTATTTCCCCTCTATCCCAGTTATTGGTACAGCAAGATAGTTCCAGCCATCTCGGGCATCTAAAAATCGGTAGTTTGAGCCGTCGTGTTGACCGGGGAAGAAGACGAGTAACCTGCCACGAATCGATGGCGCGACTGTCTCAAAAATGGCAGATGCATACGTCAATCCAAAGAGCGAACCTACCCCGGAGACTGCAACTACTGCATTTACATCGACTTTGGGCTCTGTAAGCGCGTCGACGATCCGTTGAGATACAAAGCGCGCGAAATCTTGTAAGGCAAGATCCATGTCCTCTGGCTGTTCAAAATATGCTTCATGATATTCGTGCTGCGCCATCCAAGTTGCAAAGAAGTCCGTTAGGTCGAGATGGAACCAGGAATGACCTGCTGCTTTTGTCACCACCTCAAATTCTGGTAAGCGAAGTCGTAAACGACGTTCCTGGGATGGTTCGTAGATGGCAAACCAGATTTTTTGTGGTCCCGCTAATGTCCGATCCCAGGGAAGTTGCAAGAAGCGCTCGTAAGCTTTAAGCAATCCCTCAATCTCGTTCACAGCTTGTAACCCTTTCTTTACTTCACTTCCTCAATAAATACCGAAAACCAACTTCGGTTACATCTCCCATATGCCGGTATTCAATCCAACCACGTTGTGAAGCCGCGAGGGCCTGCTCATGCAGAACGTGTGCGGGTGCATCTAGTAATCGACACCAGAGCGTCCGGAACAGCGCTTCACCACGCGCGCTTGAGAGGTAACCCAGTAGAAGGGCGTATGCTACGGAGGCAGGCCGACATTGCGCCATGACTCGCACTTTGTGCAACTTTCCGCTCAATAAACCAGCCTGCTGCCAGGATGAAATGATATTTCGTCCGGTGCTTTTAAGCGTTTTTGGGCTATATCGATCAGGGAAGCTCATATTGACAGCTTCCATCATCATTTCACTTGTGACCGTCTCTCCTACTGGGATCGCCAGAATTCTTTCAGCAGTGTTCCTTAGGAGAGTATCTCTCGCGACAGCGCTGAGCAATGCAAGAAGTGGCTGTGCCTGGGCATCCTCATCCCAAAGGTCTCTAAGGGCACGAAATAATAGTATTTTTCTGTCTAAGGCATAGAGCTCGCGCAGCCAACGAAAGGTAATCTTGCGCGCTGGCACGGTCTTTTTAAGTAGGACATTTTCGTCAACAACTGCAGATCGGTACTCCTCTAAACTTGCGGATTGGGGGCGTGCTGCCAGAAGCAGGCGGAGTTCTGCTAGCATCATAGTACGGTTGCTATGTGCTCCTACAGGTTCGTTTATAAAGCCGTACTCATCTGCTAGCGCTGTAACTTGCATTGACATCCATATTCCTGCCTAACTAATAAATGATGAGATCAACGCACGTATCAAAGAAGTACATTTGGAGTACATTTGAAGAATACCGGGGGCATTTGCTAAAAAGGCGTTCTCGAAGGATCACGGATGGCATAGTTGCAACTCCCTTCTAGCATAACTTCCCTGTATTCTACCATGGATAATCCTAATAATATATATGCGCCAATTGTACACTAGAGGGTAATTGCTGTCAAAACTAGGCTCTTCCACAGGGTTTCATGATGTAGGTAGCGCACCCGAGGCGACGTTGACGCTGAAGACCAATGCAGGATCAATCAACCTGAATAGAGGCTGAGGGATGGCAGTTGGTTATCAACCACGGGTTTGAAATGATATAGGCAATTTGGGCTATACTTCAAAGCGTTTCATCGCATTTCAAGATATGTATGCTATCATAACACATGTTCCCCATTTAGATGTGCGCCAAGAGCGCCTGTCAGTCGTGCTTGTAAGCGCACATGAGGAACAAAACTGCTTGTGGAGGTTTGCACATTTTCTCTAGAAAGAAGATTCATGCAAACATTTCAACACATCCAGATGTGTTTACGACAGCGTATTACAGGAAGTCTTGTAGGAAAGTTTCGTATTGGTGTAGTTCTTGGACTGCTCCTTTTAGTCGCAACATTCATTTTGAATGTGCCTGGTGCAAGTGCACAAGCGCGCACTGCCTGCTCGGGGAGTGACCGCACCTACATAGTTGTGAGCGGTGATACGCTCAGTAGGATTGGATATCGCTATGGCACAAGCTGGTCAGCACTTGCATCCTACAACCAAATTGTCAATCCCAATTTGATTTATATTGGTCAGACTGTCTGTATTCCTTCTCAAGGAACGGTCAGCAATGACCCAGGGCAGGTACAGAACAACAGTGCCTCGACAAACGTTGCTCAACAGCCAGTACCGGCCGCTAGCAATAGCGTCGTGGCTCTGATCAACCAGACGTTTGGCTCTTACGCATCAGGAGCTATCAATGTAGCGAGCTGCGAGTCCGGTCTAAATCCCGGTGCTTCCAATCCATCGGGTGCTGCTGGTCTCTTTCAAATAATGCCGGGTACATGGGCGGGGACCTCAGAAGCAGGCCAATCGCCCTATAATGCCTCTGCAAATATTGCAGCAGCTTACCAAATCTTTGTACGCGATGGGTACAGTTGGAGAGAGTGGACTTGCCAGCCTTAGTGCTACTAAGCATGACAGGTCTATAAAGAAATCCACAACCTTCGCGCCTCCTAAGCAGTAGGACAGTAAGAAGCCCAGGAGTTCACAAGAATCCTGGGCTTCTGCTCAGAACCTTCTTATTATTGATTGGGTGGCACATTACACCTTGACCCATGACGAGGACAGGTCTGTTGTTTACACCCATCCCCCTGACATCGATGAACCTGCGTAAAGGCACCCTGAATAGTGGGCATTGTGCCATCGATGAACCAGTCGGTGACGGTAGGCTCGCCTGGATGCGGCAAGAGACCTGTAATCGCGGAAACAGTGTGGGCATGCACATCGGGCGGTTTGATAAAATCGTCAGGTGGGTAGTTATAGTATTGCGAGACGTACTCCATCACGTCGTGCCAGATAGGACCGGCGCCCGTAATACCAATTACATTGTTCATGATACTGTTGTCGCTGTTCCCGGCCCATACACCCACAGCCACGTGCGGCGTATAGCCCATTGTCCAGTTATCGCGGAAACTATCGGTGGTACCGGTTTTTGCGGCGGCTGGGCGATCCAGCTCGAGTGGGTTACCCGCGCCGAACTCGTGAATGCGCGATACCTTGTCTGCGAGTATGCTGCTCATGAGGAAAGCAACATCTGCACGTACAGCTCGGACACCACCGGGATGGGCGGCATTATAGGTATACAGCGGATGACCCTGGCTATTGGTTATCTCCAATATTGACGTTGGCGGCACACGTACACCCTGATTGGCGAAAGTGGCGTAGGCGCTCGTCAGATCTAATAGTGACACCTCAGCCGTACCTAGCGCCATCGACGGGCCAAGACTGCTCGGTTTTCGGCTGGCCACTTCCTTGATTCCAAGACGTCCCGCCATGTTCAACACATTGGGAACGCCCGCAAACTCTAGCGTATCGATGGCCGGGATGTTAAACGAATTGGCTATCGCGTTGCGCACGGTCATGGGAAAGCCCGTGTGGAAGTGTCCGTCATAGTTTGGCGGCTCATAATACTTGGGAGGATTATCTGAGACCAGCGTCGGGTAGATCGTCTGGTGATCTTGCAGGATCATAGCAGGATACCAGCCCATCTCAAAGGCGGTTGAGTAGACAACCGGCTTAAACGACGAGCCCGGCTGGCGCAGCGCTAAGGCGGAATTATATTCGCCACGCACCTGGGGGCTGTTGTCATTGTAGTTCGCGCTGCCATTCATCGCCAGTATTTCTCCGTTGGCAGGATTCATCACCACCACGGCAGCATTATTGACATTATTCGACGTATTCAACGGCCCATAGCAGCCAAAATAGTTATCGCAGTTCACCTTGTAGAGATGGTTATACGTAATCTGCTCGACCTTCTTCTCTAGATCGAGGTCCAGCGTCGTGTAGATATTGTACCCGCCATCGTACAGATTTTGTGCTCCGATCAATGGCACCAGCACCTGGTCAATCACATATTGTACAAAGTGAGGTGCCTGCATACCGTGCGTAAATTGCTTGAATGTGAATTTCGCCATCTCTTGTTCCGCCTGGTGGGCCTGCTTATTGCTAATCATGCCCTGGTCGACCATCGCTTGTAAAACACCCTTTTGCCTTGCGAGCGCGGCGGATTTATTTGTGATCGGATCATAGTAGGATGGACTCTGCGGGAGACCGGCCAGCATGGATGCCTCGCCGAGATCAAGTTGCGAAACTGCCGGAGTGCAGCGGTTGCGTGTGCATTTGGGTTGAAGGTGGAAGTAGTTCTCAGCGGCGGCTTCGACTCCATAGTTCAGGTCACCATAATAGACCGTATTCAGGTACATTTCCATGATCTTCCACTTGGGATATTGCCCTGTCAAACCATATGCCAGCAACGCTTCCTCGCCTTTGATCTGAAAAGAGCGAGGCTGGTTAAGAAAGAGCTGGTTCTTGATCAACTGCTGGGTAATCGTGCTGCCTCCTTCGACAACGGTCTGATTTTGCAGATTGGCGACAGCAGCACGTAAAATGCCCTGGAAGTCAACACCGTTATTCTGCCAAAAGGTGTGATCTTCAGCGGCAACGGTAGCATTTACCAGAAACGGTGAAACATCGTTGTAATTGACATAAGTACGTCTTCCATATTTAGGGTCATAGAGTTCATACAGTAAGCGCCCTTTACGGTCATAAATTCGCGTCGATTGGAACAGCGTATGGTTAGCCATGCCATTAAGCAGCGGCAATTGCGACTGGTAGTAAGCAAAAGCACCCCCTGCGCTGCCTGTAAGTAGAGCAAGCAGCACCGCAAAGATGACAACCATCATAGTCAACAGGCGTGGGACAGCGCTTTCCCTGTGGTTAATTCGTTCTTGCCGCCGCTTCCTTAAAATTATGCGATTAATATGTGTGCGATGCAGCGCGAAATTCTGTTCATCAAGTTTTGCCGGAGTTGTAGATAGAGCATTTTTCTTTGTGTGAGTAGCCGGGTAAACGGCTGGGCTTGCCTGCACCCCACGATTATATCCGTTGGCCACTTCATTGCCGGTGTTTCCAGCAGGAATCAGGGCTCGTACTTCTTTATTGTGCTTATCGTTATACTCGTCCATTTACGATCCTACCTTTAAAATAGTTGCTAAAATATATGTTAGTATCATGACTGGACGCTTGGTCGCACTCCATTATAGTATAACGCATTGCTACTCTAACTTGTATCAAATATGTATTAAGATGTACTAATGTATAGTACCGTGTGCAACCCTCGTATCTCCATTACGTATGATATGTAAGAGAACGATATATCGCCTTGTATGCAGTAAGATGAAAAGTATCACGTATGATGAAGATTAACGACCAAGATCGGTAATCATCGCGGGTCACTTGTCATCCTGAGCGCAGCGAAGGATCTCTCGATGGGCAGCCAGATGCTTCGCTACGCTCAGCATGACACGACCGACTTTGGTCGTTACTCTTCATTGTCGATATCCCTGGAGTGGAGGCAGAGGAGCCTTTATGAGCCAACAACAATTTTCGCCTGAGTCGCAGTCCAATCAGCAGGGTGCGACAAACGAAGAAGCTGAAATTCATCAGCCGCAGTATCCTTATTCCTGGTCAGGCAAGCTGAAACAAGGAGGGGTTCCCAGGGATGAGCTGCCTTTCAACTATGACCCCACCGTGACACCACAAGATCACGGTGCGCAAGCCCCCGGCAACGCTAACTCTCAAAGCTCAGCGCAATCACAGCCCGGGGTTCAATACATTCCACCTATGAGTGACGGTGACGTCTACGAGCAGGGATATCGCCCGTACCAGGGGTATCGCCCATATAATTCATACAATGCGACACAGGGTGGGCAGGGTGTCCCTCCCTGGGCAAGGCCACAACCGCACAGGCGCAATCCTATGCGCTTCGGACTTCTCATACTCATTTTGATTGTCATAGGATTGTCACAAACAATTTTCGCACACGGGGGACTATTATTGGGTTTAGCCGCATTCGCTTTCGGCTCAATCATCTTGTCGGTGTTGTTCTTCATCCTGCTGCCGCTTATAATAGTACTTGTTATACTCGGCCTTTTCATGAGGGCGTTCCGGCCGCGCCGCGTCCGCTACCGCTCCTGGCGGCGCGGTCGATGGCGGTTCTAGGGAGATACCAGGAACCCTGTCAACTGTAACAAGGGACTGGGCCTGTAGATTCCATTTACTTAAAAACTGCTCCCCGCAAGGGGCAACCGTTCCCCTCCTATCTAAAAAGAATGCGAGGGTTATCCCGGTTGGAGAGTTGTATAATATATGTATGTGATAAACGTTGATTATAGAGTAAGACATTGACGGAGATCGAACAAAGCATCCCGCAGATAGATAATGAAATAGACCTGACAAACCTACGTGAGTTACGCAACCTGCTCTACGCCCATCAAATGCGGCCCAACAAAGCCTTTGGGCAAAATTTCTTAGTCGACCGTTCAGTGTTGCAGCGTATCATTGGAGCAGCAGAGATTAACGCGGACGATCAGGTATTAGAGCTTGGCGCAGGAACAGGCGTTTTGACCCGAGAACTGGCAAAACATGCCCGGCGCGTAGTAGCGGTCGAGTTAGAGCGCGATATGCTGTCGCTGCTCGCCGAAACTACACGCTATTTTGCCAATGTCGAATTGGTCGAACGCAACATGCTCTATGTTGATCCAGCAGAGGTTTTTGAGTCGGCAGCCTATAAACTCGTGGCTAATTTGCCATATTATATTACCGCCCCAACATTCCGTCATTTCCTGGAAAGCACCAATCCGCCGCGCCTGCTCGTGGTGATGGTACAATATGAAGTCGCACAGCGCATCGTTGCTGAACCGGGCGATCTCAGTTTACTTGGGGTGAGCGTTCAGTTCTATGGCAAGCCGAAAATTATCGCCCATGTGCCGGCGCGTGCATTTTATCCCGCGCCCAAAGTTGACTCGGCTATTCTACGCATCGACTTGAAGGACGAGGTGCCGCTGACGAGCAACCAGCGTGATAGCTTCTTTCGTCTCGTACAGGCCGGTTTCTCAGAGCGCCGCAAACAACTGCATAATTCGCTGGCGCACGGGCTGCATCCAAAAGATGCGGTAGTGCAGGCCTGGCTTTCAGCAGCAAGTATCGATCCAGGTCGCCGTGCTGAAACGTTAAGTATCGAAGAATGGTTACAGCTTTGGCATAAAATGGAAAAGCTATGACAACGCAAGAAAAGGAACAATATTGCGATAACTGCGGGGCAGCGAACCCGGTAACGGCTCGCTTCTGCCAGTTTTGTGCCACGCTGCTTCCTTTCCAATACACAACTGGTTCTCTGCCAGTGCAGACCTTGCTTGCTGGACGTTACCAACTGCTGAGCCGTATCGGTCAAGGCGGAATGGGCGCTGTCTACAAAGCCGCCGACACGCGTTTTAATAATCGCCCGGTAGCTATCAAAGAGATGAGTAGCACGGGATTACCTCCTGCTCGCCTGCAAGAGGCCGAAGAAGCCTTTGAACGTGAGGCGCACCTGCTCGCGGACTTGCTTCATCCCAATTTGCCGCGCATCTATGACAGCTTCACCGAAAACGACCGCTCATACCTGGTGATGGACTTTATCGAGGGCCAGACATTAGAAGAATACCTGGAGCAAATTGGCGGTGGTCCACTTCCAGCAGATCAAGTCATCAAGTGGGCGCAGCAGCTATGTGATGTTCTAAACTACCTGCATACGCATGAGCCCCCCATTGTCTTTCGCGATCTGAAGCCTGCCAATGTGATGATCAGCGAAAGCGGCCATATTTTTCTGATCGATTTTGGTATTGCGCGCATTTTCAAGCCGGGAAAACAGCACGATACGGTAGCGCTTGGTTCGCCTGGCTACGCGGCTCCCGAACAATACGGCAAGTCACAGAGCACACCGCGCTCTGACATCTATAGCCTGGGAGCCCTGCTGCATCACCTGCTGACGGGCCAGGACCCAAGCGATCAGCCTTTTTTCTTTCCATCTGCCTCGCGGCTGAACCCTGCTGTCAATCCCGCGCTCGATGTCTTGCTGCAAAAAATGCTGGAAATGGATAGCGATAAACGACCGGCCAGTGCGATTGAGGTATTGAATGGGTTAGAAGCAATTAGTGCCTCCCAGTCCCGGTCGACTTCGGGGTCATTAAGTCCTGACCCGCTGCTGGCAGATGCCTATACACTCTATACGCAAAAGCGCCTGGATGAAGCCGTTGCCGCTTACAACAAGTTATTGCAGGCGAATAATACCAGTCCGTTAGGATGGCAAGGATACGCTTTAACCCAGCGCATGCGCGGGCTGGAACAGGAAGCATTGACTTCTTTTGAACGTGCCCTACAGCTGGACCCAGGGCTGGTGACTTCCTGGAATGGCAAAGGAACGGTGCTCAGTAAGCTGCGCCGCCACCGGGAAGCGCTCGATGCTTTCGAACATGCTTTGCAGTTGGACCCCAATAATGCGGCAGCCTGGAATGGTAAGGGTATAGCTTTAAATGTCCTGGGGCATTCCCAGCAAGCTCTGAAGGCTTTTGAAACAGCACTGCGCTCCGACCCCGGCTTAATCCAGGCATGGAGTAATAAGGGTGTGCTACTCTATGAAATGGGTCGCTATGCCGAGGCTGAAAGAGCGTATCAAGAGGCTATTAACCTGGATAATAAGCTTGCTTCTGCTTATTTTGGGTGTGGCCAGGCCTTGTATGCTCAGCGTAAATTGAAACAGGCGCTGCGTATGTTTGAGCGCGCCATTCAGGAGGACTCTAAATATACCGAAGCCTGGAATAGACGCGGCAACATCCTCGATGAGTTAGGCGACACTACGCGAGCTTTGCAGTCCTACGACCAGGCGCTGCAGACCGATGCGCATTTTGCTCCTGCCTGGAGTGGCAAGGCAGGTATATTGCGCCAGCTCGGACACCATTTTGATGCCTTGAAAGCCTATAATTTCGCGCTGGACATCGACCCGAACTTTTCGCTGGCCTGGAATGGCAAAGGCAACACACTGTATAGCATGCGTAACTACTACGAGGCGCTGATCGCTTATGACCGCGCTCTTAAGCTGAATCCACGTCTCAAAACCGCCTGGCATAACAAATCGCTGGTACTTTACCAGCTGGGTCGTCATGAAGAAGCATTGAAAGCCGCGGACGCGAAGAAGCGCGTTTTGCCGAGGCTCAGGCTGCGCACCTGCGAGGAAACGCGTAGCATCCTTTAATCGTCCCCCTCTTCGTGAAGGGCATCTCGCAATCGCGTAAGCGCCCGGTGGAGCAGTGAACCAACTGTCCCTTCAGGCATATGCAACATGTGTGCAATCTCGCGGTTCTGGAGGCATGCAACAAATTTTAACCCGATCACCACGCGCTCTCGCTCTGACAGCCGTTTGAGCTGGGTAAGCAAAAGCATACGCTCCTCGCGAGCCACTATCGCCTCCTCTGGTGAACATTCCCTGGGATGGTTTGTATCAATAAGCGACTCCAAAGATACCATTGTGCGGTGCCGCCGGTAATAATCCGAAGCGCAATTGCGGCCAATGCGAAAGAGCCATGCGCCTACTGCTCCTGGTGATTGCAGGTCGTCAAGATGGCTCAGGGCACGCTCAAACACCTGTGATACCAGT
>WNFT01003188.1_pt1 | contig 15320 bp, 10 predicted proteins | sample 5400191 | NCBI WGS metagenome assembly WNFT01 (sample SAMN13153359, study PRJNA577476) | soil metagenome | isolation source: 80 cm saprolite under Madrone tree | place: USA:California | collected 2016-06-14 | reverse complement strand
GATTAGGTTCTTTGCACCCATTTAGGTTCTTTGCGCCCATCGTTGAGCGAGCCTCATCGAACTCTAGTATCCTTGGCGTTGCTATGACGACGTTGTTCAGGATGGGGCGGACGTGGCGCAGGGGCATCAGCGCGGGCGGCGCCATGGTGTTGCTGTTCGCACAGCTTAGTGTCGCCGCCTACGCTTGCCCGGATCTCTCGACGAGCTCGGGGGTTGGCGCGACGACCATGACCGAGCACTGCGCCCAAGGCGGCTCGGTGCTCGACCCCCAGCATCCCGCGGTCTGTCACGAGCAATGCAAGCCCAATGCGAACGTGGACTACCGAATTCAGAGCCCCGGCCTTCCGCCAGCTGTACCTACGGGACTCATCGTCACCTGGGTCGACCCGTATCGTCTCCTAAGTCGCGCCAGCCTCGCTGAGCCCGACGCCGCGCGGGCGAACGGCCCACCCCTTTCCATCCTTTTCTGCGTCTCGCGAACCTAGCCTCCGTTTGACTTCGCGCCGACCCGTGTTGGGCCGGCTGTCCGCGGGTCTTCGATAACGGAGGTTACATGCAGCTTTCATCGCTGAAGGCGCTGCCGTCACGGCCGCGCTTGCCCGCACGCCACTTGAGCCCCGGGCTCATTGCGTGTGCGGTCGCCACCCTTCTCGTGTTGCCGGTCGCACGGGCCGACCCGGCGTCCCCCCTGTCGCTCGACGAAGCGCTGCGCCTGGCCAGCGATCGCTCTGCCCAAATCGCTGCCCAACGGTCCGCGATCGACTCGGCGCAGCAGGCCTCCGTGTCGGCGCGCCAGTTGCCGGATCCGAAGCTGTTTTTCGGGGTCGAGAACCTGCCGGTGAACACATCCGAGTCGTTCAGCTTGACCCAGGACTTCATGACCATGCGCAAGATTGGATTGATGCAGGATTTCCCGCGTTCCGAGAAGCGCGACCTCAAGGGCAAGCTGGCCGAGCAGGTCGCGGCGAGGGAGCAATCCATGCTGGGAGACGTGCAACTGGCACTGCGCCGGGACGTTGCCGGCGCATGGATCGAACGCTATTTCGCGCAGCGCATGGCGTCGGTGGTCGATGAGCAGATAGCGGAGGTTCAGCTGCAGGCCGACGCCATGCAAGCCGGCCTTGCGAGCGGCAAGACACAGCCGGCAGAGCTTCTTGCGGTGCAGCTCAACCTGCAGGCGCCGATGCGGCAGCCCGGCCGCTGGCGCCGTTCGCGCTACCGGCCGTGCCGACGGACCGGGGCGCATTGGCCGACCACCTCGTTCACCACCCGCACCTGCAATCGCTCGAGCACCAGGTTCAGGCCGCACAGGCGGACGCTTCATTGGCTCAGGCGTCGGTCAAGCCCGACTGGAGTCTGGAATTTGCCTACGCGCAGCGTGGACCGAGCTTCTCCAACATGATCTCAGTGCAGGTCACCGTCGATCTGCCGTTGTTCCGGCACAACCGACAGAATCGTGACATCGCCTCGAAGGTCGCGCTGATAGAGCAGGCGCGCGATCTGAAGGAGGAAGCTCTGCGTCAGCACCTGTCGGAGGAGCAGGCGGCCTGGGTCGACTGGGACAGCGCTACCGCGCGCCTGCAGCGTTTCGATGACTCGCTGCTGCCGCTGTCTCACGAGCGCACACAGGCGGCGCTCGCGGCCTATCGGGGCGGGCGCAGCGATCTGGCTCCGGTACTGCAAGCTCGGCGCGACGAGTTGGACATCAAGTTACAGAGCGTCCAGTTGGCCGCGGACCAGGCCCGCGCCTACGCGCAACTGCTCTATTTCCTGCCCGAGGCGATCCAATGAGACGCAGCCTCCTATTCCAGTCGATCGGGGCCATCGCCCTGCTCGGTGCGGGTCTAGGCGGCGGCTACTGGCTCGCCATGAACCGCGCCCACCCGCACCGTGCGGCCAGCCCGAATGCACACTCCCAGCTTCCCGTTCAGGGTTCGGCGTCTGCGGCAGCGAGCGACAGGGCCGATTCCAAGACCGGTCACGAGGTCCTGTACTGGCACGACCCCATGGTGCCGGGACCGAAGTTCGACAAGCCGGGCAAATCCCCTTTCATGGATATGCAGCTGGTGCCGGTGTATGCCGGCGAGGCGCGGGACGACGGGAAGGTCGCGATCAGCCCGCGCACGGTTCAGAACCTCGGCATACGCACCGCAGAGGTCAAGCCGGGCGCGCTCGAGACGGGCTTCTCGACAGTTGGAGCCGTCGGCATCGACGAGCGCGGCATTACCGCCGTGCAGTCCCGCGTGAACGGGTACGTCGAAAAGCTTCACGTACGAGCCCAGTACGACTCGGTGATGCACGGTCAGCCCCTGGCCGAAATCTATGCGCCCGACTGGCTCTCGGCTCAGGACGAATACCTGGCGCTCAAGCGCAGCAGGCAACCGGGGGCCGATGCGCTGTCGCAGGCCGCTCGTGAGCGCCTCGTGCTGCTTGGTATCCCGGAGGAACAGATCCGGGCCATCGAGCGTGACGGCAAGTCCGACTCGCGCATCACGTTGTATGCGCCCGCCAGCGGACTTGTGTGGGAACTGGGCGTACGTGAGGGCGTGGCCGTCAGTCCGGGCATGACGCTGTTCAAGCTCGCTCCGCTCGGCACCGTGTGGGTCAATGCGGAGGTGCCGGAAACCCAGGCCGCGCTGATTCGCCCCGGAATTCAGGTCGAGGGGCGGGCTGCGGCCTTCCCGGATACGGTCTTCAAGGGTAAGGTCGAAGCGCTTCTGCCCGATGTGAACTCCACCACGCGCACCATCAAGGCGCGCATCGTTCTCGCAAATCCGGGGGGACTCCTGAAGCCTGGAATGTTCACCCGCCTCGAGTTCGGCAGCCATAACAAGAACGGTCTGATGGTGCCCACCGAAGCCGTGATTTACACCGGTACACGAAACGTCGTGATCCTCGCGGATGCAGAAAGCAGATTTCGGCCCATCGACGTCGAGGTGGGTCGCGACAGCGGCGACCTCACCGAGATCCGAAAGGGGCTGCAAGCGGGACAGCGGGTTGTGGTGTCCGGTCAGTTCCTGATCGACTCCGAGGCGAGCCTGAAAACCACGCTGGATCGTATGAACGCGCCCGAAAGCGCCGCATCGGCAGAAAAGGGAGAGCGGCCATGATCGCTCGGCTGATCCGCTGGTCGATCGAAAATCGTTTCCTGGTCTTGCTCGCCACGCTGATGGTCTGCGCCTGGGGCCTATGGGCCATGCTGAAGACCCCGCTGGACGCGATCCCCGACCTGTCCGACGTGCAGGTGATCATCCGCACCAGCTACCCGGGCCAGGCCCCGCAGATCGTGGAAGACCAGGTGACGTACCCGTTGACCACCACGATGCTCTCGGTGCCCGGAGCCAAGAACGTGCGCGGTTACTCGTTCTTCGGGGACTCGTTCGTCTACGTGCTGTTCGAGGATGGCACGGACCTGTACTGGGCCCGCTCCCGGGTCCTGGAATACCTGAACCAGGTTCAGGGCAGGCTGCCGGCCCAGGCCAAAGCCTCGCTTGGACCCGACGCGACGGGGGTCGGGTGGATCTACGAATATTCGCTGATCGACCGCACGGGTCAGCACGACCTGAGCCAACTGCGTGCGCTGCAGGACTGGTTTCTGAAGTACGAGCTCAAATCCGTGCCCAACGTGGCCGAGGTCGCATCGGTCGGCGGCATGGTGCGCCAATACCAGATCGTGCTCGACCCTGATCGTCTGCGCGCCTATGGCGTGCCGTTCAGCCGCGTCGTACAGGCCGTCAAATCCGCCAATCAGGAAGCCGGCGGCTCGGTCTTGGAGCTGGGCGAGGCCGAGTACATGGTGCGCGCGCGTGGCTACCTGAAGACGCTCGAGGACTTCCGCAGGATTCCGATCGGACTGGGCGACGGCGGCACCCCGGTCCTGCTCAAAGACGTCGCGCGCGTGCAGGTCGGCCCGGAGATGCGGCGCGGAATCGCCGAGCTGGGCGGCAATGGCGAGACCGTGGGGGGCGTGATCGTGATGCGTTCCGGCAAAAACGCTCTCGCGACGATCGACGCGGTGAAGGCGAAGCTCCAGTCGCTGAAACCAGGACTGCCGGCCGGCGTGGAAATCGTGCCGACGTATGACCGGTCGAGCCTGATCGAGCGAGCCATCAAGAATCTTCGCAACAAGCTGATCGAAGAGTTTGCCGTGGTCGCCCTGGTTTGCGCCGTGTTCCTGTTTCATCTTCGGTCCAGCCTCGTGGCCATCGTCACGCTTCCGCTGGGTGTCCTGATCTCGTTCATCGTGATGCACTACCAGGGCGTCAACGCCAACATCATGTCGCTGGGCGGCATCGCGATCGCGGTGGGCGCGATGGTGGATGCGGCGGTGGTGATGATCGAGAACGCACACAAGCACATCGAAGCGTGGCGCCACGGCCATCCCGGCCAGGCATTAAGGGGCGCCGAGCACTGGCGAATCGTCGGAGACGCCGCCGCTCAAGTGGGGCCGGCGCTGTTTTTCAGTTTGCTGGTGATCACCCTGTCATTCATCCCGGTGTTTTCACTGGAAGCCCAGGAGGGGCGGCTGTTTTCGCCGCTCGCCTTCACCAAAACCTACGCGATGGCCGCGGCCGCGGGCCTGTCCGTCACGCTGGTTCCCGTGTTGATGGGCTACCTGATCCGGGGCCGCATTCCGGACGAACACCGGAATCCGTTGACCCGCTTCCTGATCGTCGCCTATCGGCCGCTGCTGGCAACGGTGCTGCGGTTTCCCCGGGGCACCCTGCTGGTGGCGCTCGCGTTACTGGTCGCAAGCCTTTTCCCGGTGCTCCGGCTCGGGGGCGAGTTCATGCCGCCCCTGGATGAAGGCGACATGCTGTACATGCCCTCCGCCCTGCCGGGCCTGTCGGCGGGCAAGGCGGCCGAGGTGCTGCAGCAGACGGACCGTCTGATTCGACAGGTTCCAGAGGTGCAAAGCGTATTCGGCAAAGCCGGACGGGCCGAAACGGCCACCGATCCGGCGCCGATGGAGATGTTCGAGACCACCGTTCAATTCAAGCCGCACGATCAGTGGCGGCCGGGGATGACGACAGCAAAGCTGATCGAGGAACTCGACCAGATCGTGAAGGTACCGGGTCTGTCGAACATCTGGGTTCCCCCGATCCGCAACCGCATCGACATGCTGGCAACCGGCATCAAGAGCCCGCTCGGGATCAAAGTGGCCGGCGCCAACCTCGCCGACATCGAGCGCGTGGCGCAGGACATCGAGCGCGTGGTGAGGAACATCCCGGGCGTCACATCGGCTTTGGCCGAGCGACTGACCGGAGGCCGGTACATCGACATCAAGGTCGACCGCGAGGCCGCGGCCCGCTACGGATTGAATGTCTCGGACGTGCAGGACATCATCACGAACGCAATCGGTGGCGAGAACATCGGCGAAACGATCGAAGGTCTGCAACGCTTTCCGATCAATGTGCGCTATCCACGCGAAGTGCGCGACTCCGTGGAGAAACTGCGGGAACTTCCGGTCGTCACCGAGCGCGGCGCCCAGATACCGCTGGGGGCAGTGACCCAGATCGGTTTTGTGGACGGTCCGCCGATGCTCAAGAGCGAGAATGCCCGGCTGTCGGGCTGGGTGTATGTCGACATTCACGGGCGCGACCTGGTGTCTGTCGTGCGCGATGCGAAAAGAGCGGTGGCCGAGCAGGTCAAGGTGCCTCCCGGTTATTCGGTCTCGTGGTCGGGGCAGTTCGAATATCTGGAGCGGGCAACCCAGCGGCTGGCCGTGGTGGTGCCCTTCACGCTGATAATCATCTTCGTGCTGTTGTACCTGGCCTTCCGTCGGGTTGACGAGGCCCTGCTGATCATGCTGGCAGTGCCCTTTGCGCTGATCGGCGGCTTCTGGCTGCTGTGGCTGCTCGGCTACAACATGTCGATTGCGGTGGCGGTAGGATTCATTGCCCTGGCCGGCGTCGCGGCCGAATTCGGCGTGGTCATGCTGCTTTACCTGAAGCAGGCGCTGGAGCGAAGACAGGCGCTGGGCGAGCCGATGGACGTTGACGCGGTCCGGGACGCCATGATGGAAGGCGCGGTATTGCGCGTGCGACCCATCGCGATGACGGTCGCAGTGATCCTGGCCGGGTTGGTTCCGATCATGTGGTCGAGCGGAACCGGGGCCGAGGTGATGCAACGCATCGCAGCACCCATGGTGGGGGGAATGGTCGTCGCGCCGCTGCTGTCCATGTTCGTGATCCCTGCCGCGTATTTCCTTCTGCGCAAACGCCAGCTGCCCGCCGCAAGCGAGGCAGGGCCGCGCCATGGTGGGATGCCAAGTCCGGTTGCGGTCTTCGAATGAAGGTTTCCGAGTGACGTAGTCCACCCGCAGCAGGCCGGCCTGCTGCAGTGATTCATTGTGGATCTGTTTTCTTCGCGCGGCGCTGTCGTCCGCACCACAATCGGCGCAGCGATCCACCGAACCGTGCTTACTTGAAGGCCGGGCGGCGCAGGGTCAACCGCGGCGTGGTGCATCGCATCAAATTAATCCTCATCACCGATATCAACGTTCCCATGGGATGATTGTCGTACGTATGACTGCAGCGGGCGCCGGGGCGCCTTAGTCTCGGCCCCAGAGCAGATCCGTGGCGAGGGAGATCTGGGTGACACAGGAGGCCATGGCGCCCGCAACCGCCGACACGTTTCCGCGGCTGTTGCTTTGGCACGAGCGCACGCGGCCGAACCATCCCGCGTTGCGGGAAAAGGATCTTGGGATCTGGCAGACCTGGACCTGGTCGGACCTTGCAGCCGAAGTCCGCCTGCTCGCTGCGGCACTGCATCAACTGGGACTTGCGCATGGCGGTCACGTGGCGATCATCGGCGAGAACCGGCCGCGCCTGTACGCGGCCATGCTCGCGAGCCAGTCACTGGGTGCGATCCCGGTGCCGATGTACCAGGACGCGACTGCCGCTCAGATGATTTACGTCTTTCAGGACGCGCAGATCGAATACGCGATCGTCGAGGACCAGGAACAGGTCGACAAGCTGCTCGAGGTGCGCGAACAGTACCCGGCACTGGCCCATATCATTTTCGAGGAGCCACGTGGGCTGCGCCATTACGATCAGCCGGGCCTGCTGTCGTACGATGATTTGCGCTTGCGCGGCACCGAGCTTGCCGGCAAATCGCCGGGATTCTTCGACGAGCAGGTTGCCGGCACGGTGAGCCGCGATACTGCCGCACTTTTCTACACGTCCGGAACCACCGGGCGGCCCAAGGGAGTGGTCCAGACCCACGCAGCGCTGATCGACCGCGCGCGCGCAGCCACCGCGTTCGACCGCCTCGGGCCGGACGAGGACGTGCTCGCCTACCTGCCGCTCGCCTGGATCGGTCAGAACATCTTTTCCTATGCGCAGGCGCTGTACACCGGCTACACGGTCAACTGTCCGGAATCGCCGGCGACGGTGGCCAACGACATGCGCGAAATCGGTCCGACCTACTATTTCGCGCCACCGCGGGTGTTCGAGGCAATGCTGACCCAGGTGATGATCCGGATGGAGGATGCCGGACAAATCAAGCGGGCCTTGTTCGGTCACTTTATGGAGGTCGGCCGCCGCGTCGGCGGCCGGATTCTTGATCGCAAGCCGGTCAGTCGTGCGATGCGGCTGTGGTACTGGCTTGGCAACGCGCTGGTATACGGGCCGCTGCGCAATCAGCTCGGACTGAGCCGGGTCAAGGTGGCCTATACGGCCGGCGAGGCGATCGGTCCGGACCTGTTTGCCTTCTACCGCTCCCTGGGCGTGAACCTCAAACAACTGTACGGTTCGACCGAGACTGCGGTGTTCGTTTGCATGCAACCCGACGGCCAGGTGCGCGCCGATTCGGTCGGCCCTCCGCTCCAGGGCGTCGAACTGCAGATCGCCGACAACGGCGAAGTGCTGGTACGCAGCCCCGGTTTGCTGAAGGAATACCATCGCAACCGGGACGCGACCGCCCAGGTGCGCGACGCCGATGGCTGGTTCCACACCGGCGACGCCGGGATGCTCGAGGGCGACGGCCATCTACGGATCATCGACCGTGTCGTCGATGTCGGCCGCCTGGCCGACGGTACGCTTTTCGCTCCCAAGTACATAGAGAACAAGCTCAAGTTCTTTCCCCAAATCAAGGAGGCGGTTGCTTTCGGCGACGGCCACCCAAGCGTGTGCGCATTCATCAATATCGACCTGGAGGCGGTCGGCAACTGGGCCGAACGAACCGGGCTCGCTTACGCCGGCTATGTCGACCTTGCCGGCAAGCCCGAGGTGCTGGACCTGGTGGCCGCCTGTGTTGACAAAGTCAATGCCGATCTGGCGGCCGATCCGGTGCTGGCAAATTCTCAGATCCACCGCTTTCTGGTGCTGCACAAGGAACTCGATCCGGATGACGACGAGCTGACCAGAACGCGCAAGGTGCGGCGGCGATTCATCGCCCGCAAATACGAGGCCCTGGTCGATGCCCTGTACGCCGGCCGCGAGTCGCAGTACATCGAGACCGAGGTGCGTTTCGAGGACGGCCGCGTCGGCAAGGTGGCCGCGACGCTTGCGCTGCGCGCTGCCAGAACCTACGCACCGGTGGCGCAGGTCGCATGAGGCCAAAACGGCGCCGCTGCACCTTGCTGTGCAGAGCGCAGCGGAAAGCGTGGCGGCCGTGAGTCGGACCGGAAAGATCGGCGGTGTGTTGCTGCACATCGAGCACGTGTCACTGACGTTCGGCGGCGTCAAGGCACTGACCGACGTCTCGTTCGATGTTCGCGAACACGAGATACGCGCGATCATCGGACCAAACGGCGCCGGCAAGAGCTCCCTGCTCAATGTGATCAACGGGGTCTACACGCCGGTTGGCGGCACGATCAACTACCGCGGCCAGGTGCGCGAGCGGATGCATCCGCACGATGCCGCACGAACGGGAATCGCGCGTACCTTCCAGAGCCTTGCACTGTTCAAAGGCATGAGCGTGCTCGACAACATCATGACCGGGCGCACGCTGCGGATGCGCTCGGGACTGCTGGCCGTGGCGCTGCACATCGGCCCGGCGGCGCGCGAAGAGATCGAGCACCGCAAGGTGGTCGAGCAGATCATCGACTTTCTCGAGATCCAGGCATACCGGCGCCAGCCGGTCGGCAGTCTGCCGTATGGACTGCAGAAGCGCGTCGACCTCGGCCGCGCACTGGCACTGGAGCCGCAGTTGCTGCTGCTCGACGAGCCGATGGCGGGGATGAATCTCGAGGAGAAGCAGGACATGTGCCGCTTCATCCTCGATGTCAACGACGAATTTGGCACCACCATCGTGCTGATCGAACACGACATGGGGGTGGTGATGGACATTTCCGACCGCGTGGTGGTGCTCGATTACGGCTGCAAGATCGGCGATGGCACACCCGACGAGGTGCGTACGAACCAGGAGGTGATCAATGCCTACCTTGGGGTCGCGCACTGAGCGCGGCGATTGACGGCAATGACGAGACGATGAAGCATCCTGCGATCGCGCGCTTGCGCGACGATTGGCCGGTAGCGCTACTGGTCACGGCGATGGCCGCCGGGCTGGCAGCGCCGCTCGTTTCGGGCGCGGCCACGACCGGGTTCTTTGTCGAAGTGCTCCTGGGCGGCCTGATGACCGGGGTGTTGTATTCGCTGGTCGCTCTCGGCTTCGTGCTGATCTACAAAGCTTCGGGGGTGTTCAACTTCGCCCAAGGTGCGATGGTGCTGTTCGCCGCACTGACGACCGCCCGGCTGGCCGAGCATATGCCGCTACCGCTGGCCATTGCGCTGGCCTTGGTGCTGATGGTGGGCTTCGCCTGGCTGGTTGAGCGCCTGGTGCTGCGGCCACTGGTCAACCAGAGCGCGGTGTCGCTGCTGATGGCAACGCTGGGAATCAGCTTCTTCCTCGAGGGCTTCGGTCAGGCGGTCTGGGGTAATGACATCTACCGGATCGATCTCGGGCTGCCGAAGGACCCGATGATCGTCGGCACCCACCTGTTCGAGGGAGGCATCCTCGTGAGCCAGGAAGACCTGGTCGCCGCGGGCGTCGTCGGCGCGCTGGTTCTGGTCCTCGGACTGTTCTTTCAGAAGACAGCCACCGGCCGGGCGCTGCGCGCCGTCGCAGACGATCACCTGGCGGCGCAGTCGGTCGGCATTCCATTGAATCGGATCTGGGTAATCGTGTGGTCGGTGGCGGGCTTCGTGGCCCTGATCGCGGGCCTGGTGTGGGGCTCCAAGCTCGGCGTCCAGTTTTCGCTCGCGCAGGTGGCGCTCAAGGCGCTGCCGGTCGCAATCCTGGGCGGAATGACCTCGATCCCGGGAGCCATCCTCGGCGGGCTGATCATCGGCGTTGGCGAAAAATTCGCGGAAGTATTCCTTGGCCAGGCCCTGGCCCGCTGGTTCCAACTCGAGGGCGGGGGCATCGAGGAGTGGTTCGCCTACGTGCTGGTACTGGCTTTCCTGCTGGTGCGGCCCGAGGGACTGTTCGGCGAACGCCACATCGACCGCGTCTGACCGCACCGAGGACCCGATGCTGTACCGCGAAAACGGCCAATTCAAGACCAGCTACGCGGCCGACCAGCAACTGCTGCCGATCGCGCAGGATCGCTGGTTCATGATGGCTTTGGTCGCGTGCTCCCTTATCGCGGTTCCGCTGCTCGCCAGCGATTACGCCCTGCGGGCGCTGATCATTCCGTTCCTGATCCTTACCATCGCCGCCATCGGACTGAACATCCTGGTCGGTTACTGCGGGCAGATTTCGGTGGGCAGTGCCGCCTTCATGGGTGTCGGTGCCTATCTGGCCTACAACCTGACGCTGCGCGTCCCGCAGCTCAATTTCCTGGTGGTGCTGGTGCTTTCAGGCTTGGGCGCAGCACTGGTCGGCATCGCGTTCGGCATCCCCAGCCTGCGCATCAAGGGTCTGTACCTGGCGGTTGCCACCCTGGCCGCGCAGTTCTTCCTCGACTGGGCCTTCGCCCGGGTACGCTGGCTTACCGCCGATTCGCCTTCCGGTTCGGTATCGACCCGTTCGATCCACATGCTCGGCTGGACCGTTGAGCGTCCGGTCGACAAGTACCTGCTGGTGCTCGGATTGCTTTGCATCCTGACGTTGGCGGCGAAGAACCTGACCCGGTCCCACATCGGGCGGGCCTGGATGGCGACTCGCGACATGGACGTCGCCGCCGATGTCATCGGCGTGCGCCCGCTGTCGGCCAAGTTGAGCGCCTTTGCGGTCAGCTCGTTTTACGCCGGGGTTGCCGGGGCGCTCTGGGGCTTCGTCCACCTGGGCTCGTGGGAGCCGGCAGCCTTCAGTGTCACGATGTCGTTTAACCTGCTGTTCATGATCATTATCGGCGGCCTCGGGTCGATGGTCGGCAGCTTCTTCGGGGCCGCGTTTTTCGTGCTGTTGCCGGTGCTGCTGAATCGCGCTCCGGCGTCGCTCGGGATCGAGCTGTCGACCGCGATGAAATCCCACGTGGAGGCGATGATCTTTGGCGGCCTGATCGTATTGTTCCTCGCGATCGAGCCGCGCGGACTCGCACGCTTGTGGGCGATCGGCAAGGAAAAACTGCGCATCTGGCCATTTCCACATTGACCGCCCTGATCGGGCAACTGCACCCAAGGAGACCCCTATGAGAACGACAATGCAGAACTGGATCGGCTGGATCGCAACCGCCGCCTGCACCTGCGGCCTGGCAACTACGGCTGCGGCCGAGGACGCCAAGGCGGCAGCGGAGCAGTTCATTCCGTTGCTCGTCTACCGCACGGGGCCGTATGCCCCGAATGGCACCCCCTGGGCCAACGCCAAGCAGGACTACATCAAGCTGATCAACGCGCGCGACGGCGGCGTGAACGGCGTCAAGCTGACCTACGAGGAATGCGAGACCGAGTACAAGACCGACCGCGGGGTCGAGTGTTACGAGCGTTTGAAGGGCAAGGGCCCGACCGGCGCCGCGCTTTTCGACCCGCAATCGACCGGAATCACGTTTGCGCTCACCGAGCGGGCGCCGGTCGACAAGATCCCGCTGATCACGGTCGGTTATGGCCGCTCTGAATCGCAGGATGGCCAGGTGTTCATGTGGAACTTCCCTTTGCTAGGAACCTACTGGACGGCGGCCGACGTGCTGGTGCAGCACATCGCGAAGAAGGAGGGCGGATTCGACAAGCTCAAGGGCAAGAAGATCGCGCTGGTGTTCCATGATTCACCGTTCGGCAAGGAGCCGATCCCGCTGCTCGAGGAGCACGCCAAGCTGCATGGCTTCGAACTGATCAAGATCCCGGTGACCGCGCCGGGAGTCGAACAGAAATCGGTGTGGCTGCAGGTTCGCCAGCAGCGCCCCGACTACGTGCTGCTGTGGGGCTGGGGCGTGATGAATTCGACGGCGCTCAAGGAGGCCCAGGCGACGGCGTTCCCGCGCGATCGGATGCTGGGCGTCTGGTGGTCGGGCGCGGAACCGGACGTGAAGGACGTCGGCGAGGGCGCGAAAGGCTACAGCGCGCTGACGATCCAGTACGGAGCCGGCCTGAGCAAGGTGCAAAAAGACATTTTGAAGTACGTACACGACAAAGGGCAGGGCACCGGCCCGCGCGAGGAGGTCGGCACGGTGCTCTACAATCGTGGACTGCTGATTCAGATGCTCTCTGTCGAAGCCGTTCGCCGCGCCCAGGAGCACTTCGGCAAGGGTAAGCCGATGACCGGCGAGCAGATCCGCTGGGGCCTGGAGAACCTGACGCTCGACCAGAAGAAGCTCGATACGCTCGGATTCGGCGAGATGCTCAAACCGGTGGCCACATCGTGCGCCGACCACGTCGGCGCCTCGTATGCGCGGATTCAGACCTGGGACGGCAGTCGTTGGGTGCCCGGGGATCTGTACGAGGCCAATCAGCAGATGATCGCGCCAATGGTACACAGCGCGGCCGCCGCGTACGCGGCATCGAAGAACATCACGGCCCGTACGGCGCAGACCTGCCAGAGCTGAGGGGGTGCGGGCGGCGCACACCGCCCGCCTTCGGACGACTCAGGCAGCAACCAGGAGAACGCAAGTGTCCTCGCAAGTGCCCCGTCAGGCGTCCGGCGCGGATACCGAGCGCGGCGCGCTGCTGGTGCTCAACAGCATCGAGGTGATCTATAGCCACGTGATCCTGGTGCTCAAGGGGGTGTCGCTGTCCGTGCCACGCGGCGGAATCGTCGCCCTGCTGGGCGCCAATGGCGCCGGCAAGACGACCACCTTACGGGCGATTTCAAACCTGCTGCGCGGCGAGCGTGGCGAGGTCACCAAGGGCAGCATCGTGTACGACGGTCAGCGCATCGAACGCCTGTCGCCGTACGATCTGGTACGTCGCGGCGTCGTCCAGGTGATGGAGGGCCGGCGCTGTTTCGCTCACCTCAGCGTCGAGGAGAACCTGCTGACCGGCGCATACACCGGATCCGCGTCGGCTGGGATGAACGGTGCATCGAGCACCGATGCGCTCGAGCGCGTCTACAGCTACTTCCCGCGACTGAAGACCCGGCGTACGAGCCTGGCCGGGTATACGTCCGGAGGCGAGCAGCAGATGTGCGCGATCGGCCGCGCGCTGATGGCGCGACCGTCGATGATCCTGCTCGACGAGCCGTCGATGGGGCTGGCACCGCGGGTGGTGGAGGAGATTTTCGGCATCGTGCACGATCTGAACGCACGCGAGGGTGTTTCCTTCCTGCTGGCCGAACAGAACGCCAACATCGCGCTGCGCTATGCGCGCCACGGCTATATCCTCGAGAACGGCCGGGTGGTGATGGATGGCGAAGCCGCGTCGCTGGCGAGCAACGAGGACGTCAAGGAGTTCTACCTGGGACTGTCGCGTGACGGGCGGCGCAGCTTCCGTGACGCCAAGTTCTATCGCCGTCGCAAGCGCTGGCTGGCTTAGTGCGACTCGGGACACTGGCCGATGTCGGACCATTTCGATGCCCTGGAGACCCGCGATCCTGCGGCACGCGAACGTGATCTCATGCGGCGGCTGCCGCAACTGATCGCGGCAGGGCTGCGCGCGCCGGGCTGGCGCCGCCATCTCGGTGCGCTCGACCCCACGAACATCGAATCACGCGCGGCGCTGGCGCGCCTGCCCGTGCTGCGTAAATCGGACCTGATCGCCCTGCAGGCCAACAGCCCCCCTCTGGCCGGCCTGGTTGCCGCGCCGGTGTCGGATTTCTCTCGATTGTTCGTCTCGCCCGGACCGATCTGCGAAGTCGAAGGGCGTCACAACGACTGCTGGCGCTCGGCGCGCGCCTTGTTTGCCGCCGGGCTGCGCGCCGGCGACCTGGTACTGAATACCTTCTCGTATCATCTGACCCCGGGAGGATTCATTGTCGATGCCGGTGCCCGGGCGCTGGGCTGCGTAGTGATTCCCGCCGGGCCTGGAAACACCGAGCAGCAGGTCGCGGTGCTTGCACACCTGAAACCATCCGCTTACTGCGGCACGGCGGACTTCCTGAAGCTGCTGCTTGACGCCGCCGACGGCGCCGGCGTTGAGAACCCGCTGCGCAAGGCGCTGCTTTCCGGTGCCGCGTTCGCGCCGCCGCTGCAAACCGAGTTCCAGGCGCGCGGGATTGACGCCTACCAGATGTACGCAACCGCGGACCTGGGGCTGGTGGCCTACGAGACTGCCGCGCGCGCCGGATTGGTGGTGGCCGAGGACGTGCTGCTCGAGATCGTTCGCCCGGGCACCGGCGACCCGCTCGGCGAGGGCGAGGTGGGCGAGGTCGTGGTCACTTCCTTCGATCCGGACCGACCCTGGATCCGGCTGGCGCTGGGCGACCTCTCTGCGATCGTACCCGGCGCTTCCCCATGCGGCCGCACCAACGTGCGGATTCGCGGCTGGCTGGGCCGCGCAGACCAGACCACCAAGGTCAAGGGGATGTTCGTTCGCCCCGAGCAGATCGCCGAAGTGCTCCGCCGTCACCCCGAGGTCGAGCGGGCGCGGCTGATCGTCAGCCGCGCGAACGACGTTGACGTGATGACGCTGCGCATCGAAGCCGAGCAAGTCCCGGGGCTGGAATCAAGTGTCGGCGAGACGCTGCGATCGATCACCAAGCTCGGCGGCCGGGTCGAGCTGGTTGGCCGCGGCAGCCTTCCGAACGATGGCAAGGTGATCGAGGACAGTCGGGCGATTGGCGGTTGAGCAGGGCGAGCTTCCAGGCGAAGCCCTCAGTCGCGCGACCTGTTGCCGATACGCGTCCATTGGGGCGGATAGTCGATCACCAATCCATCGCTATCGAGCGCCAGGTCGGCGGTGAACCCGGAGTCGATTTGATCCGCGCGGGCTTCGCACCCGGCGCTTAGAGCTGCGCGCACGCGGGTGGTCAGCTCGTCGTCGTCGACGGTCACGTCACGCAACTCC
>WNFT01002651.1_pt1 | contig 15320 bp, 10 predicted proteins | sample 5400191 | NCBI WGS metagenome assembly WNFT01 (sample SAMN13153359, study PRJNA577476) | soil metagenome | isolation source: 80 cm saprolite under Madrone tree | place: USA:California | collected 2016-06-14 | reverse complement strand
CTCGATGATCAGAGCACAGGCGAGTGACAGCTTCTGCTTCATGCCGCCGCTCAGCTTTCCCGCCAAGCGGTTCATGAATCGATCCATGCCGAACTTTTCGAGATACCGCCGTCCGCGCCGCTCGATCTCTTCATCAGACAAGCGCCGCAGCTCGCCCATATAACGCAGGTTCTCGGCGACCGTGAGATCGTGATAGAGACTAAAGACCTGCGTCAGGTAGCCAACATAAGAACGCGCGTCCCGAGCCGAATTACCAAGCATCGTTGCCTCGCCCTCGGTTGCTTGCATCACGCCACCGAGAATTTGAAATACTGACGTCTTGCCGGCGCCATCCGGGCCAATCAGGCCGAATATCTCGCCGACTTGAACGTCGAGATCGAGGCCGCGCACGGCTTCGATCTGGTCGTAAACTTTGCGCAGGCCACGCACACTAATGGCGGGTTGAGACTTAGAACCTGAAGTGGGAGCGGAAGGAATTGCTGCCTCAATTGGGCTCATGTTGATGATTCTGGGGGCCGTTACAGAACCGCGAGCGGTAGCGACCGGCCTCACTCCCATACGAACTCTTCAAGAGACACGAGGCCGGTCGCTACCGCTCGCGGTTCTGTAACGATTCCTCATCGCCTGCCCGTGTCCTTCGGCCAGGTGTTGCCTTCAACCAGGATTTCGCCGTCGGCAGGCATACCTGGTTTGGCAGCTCCGGTTGGATTCTTGATCAGCAGCTTGACGCCGACGACCTGCTTGACGCGTTCGTCGCGAAAGTAAGTATTTTCCGGCGTGAATGATGATTCGGGATCTATTCGAGAGACCACGGCATCAACCGTGACTTTGGGATTCGAGTCCAAATAGATATGCGCGGGTTGATCGAGTTTGACGCGGCCAATGTCACCTTCGGGCACGAATCCGCGGAGGTAGATCTTGCTCAGGTCAACCATCGTCACAATCGCAGTTCCGGGTGATACTACTTCGCCCGGTTCCGCAACTCGGGTTGCGACCGTGCCATCAAACGGGGCGACCACGGTTAGATCCGAAACGTTCGCTTGCGATTCTTTCAGTTGCGCGCGCGCCCGTTCTGCGTCCGCCTGGGCCGAGCCCACATCTGCTTGCGCCTGGCTGATCTGTTTTTGAATCGCGGCGGCTTGCGAAGATCGGATGGGCGGATTTTCGAGATTTGCGCGCGCCGCGGTCAGCGCCCCACGCGCCACAGCGACCTGCTTCTTCATTGATTCAACTACGGCTGCCTGCGCTTCCGCCGTCGTGTGAGCTTGCTCGCGTTGGCGATCCGAAACATCACCGCTGCGCGCCAAACGGGTAAACTTCTCAACGTCGTAGCGCGCCTGCTCGTAGGCAGCTTGCGCTTGCGAGAGATTCGCTTCAGCACTCGCCACTTGCGCTTCAGCCTGTCTCACGCGCCCCTGGGCATCGAGTCTTGCTTGCTCGATAGTTATGTGGGCCTGCTTGAGCTGCTCCTGCAAGACCGCTATCTGCTCCTGTGAACGCGTGACCCGTGTCTCCGCTCCTTGCGCGGCCGAGCGCGCTTGTTCCTCTCGCGCTGCGGCTTGCTCTTCGTCGAGGATGGCGATCACTTCTCCGGCTTTCACAGTGTCGCCTTCGCGCACTCGGATCTCGCGAATGCGCCCGGAATTCTTTGCGGCCACGGTCGAGTCATCGCCTTCGATTCGGCCACTGAGCTGAATTATGTTGTGTGGAACCGGTGGCTGACGGATGAAAAACCACCAGAGCAGAAAGATAGCTATCGCGATGATGGCCAGAATTAGGAAAATCCGAAATGCGCTGGAAAGTTTCTTCTGCGGCATCTCTTCTCAGAAATTTCCGCCAAAATTCTGTTCGTTGTTTAGAAGCGGGCTACCGCCCGCTTAGTCGGGTTGGCCCGACTCTAAACGATGCTAGCGGACTTGCACGGTTACGTTATTCGCCGTCAATGAATTTCCGGTAGCCCGCTGCAATTCGGCAATTGCCTTATTCAGATCAGTCTGCGCGCGCAGTTCGTTTCCGCGCGCGGCCGCCAACGCTGTCTGCCTTTCGAGAACCAGAAAGACAGTTGACTGACCGGCGTCAAGTTTTCGCTTCTCGCTCTCGTACTGTTGTTCCGCGTCGGCGCGGGCAACAGCCGCGGAACGCACGCGCGCTTCGGCTGTCGTCAGCGATTGCAAAGCATTGCGCACCTCGACTTGAATCAACTGCTCAAGTTGCTCGCGCTGTGTAGCGATGCGTTTTCCTTCGACCAAAGCATGTCCGAGCTGTCCTTCGGCGGTGCGATTACGAAGCGGAAAACTGATCGAAACGCCGGCGCGAAAATTGTTGAATTGGTTCGACGCCAGATTTGAAAACGATTGTCCATAACCGCCAATCAGATTTGAGGGAATCGAAGTGGACAGTGTCGGCGGCAACGCCGGCAGCCCAGCCAACGCCGAAAGTTGATTGACTCGTGTAACCAACTGGTTGGTGGTTAGCGTGAAAGGACTAATGGCTGAAGTCAGTGTCCCGGCGTTGCCGACGACGCCATAGGTTCCCACTAGATCGATCTGAGGTTTTGTTTGATCGCGATAGAGTTTTTGATCCAGCAGGTTGATCTCGCGCGCCAGATCGGATTGTTTCAGCTCCTGCCGGTTCTCGGTTGCCGCTTTCATCGCATCGGAGAGCGCAATCTGGGGCGGCGTCAGATCAACGTCGTCGGTGGGCACGACTGAAACATTCCAAAGCGGCGAGCGCTGGTTTTCGGCCACCAGGTTCTTCAAATTATTCTCGGCGCGCGTTACATCTTCGAGAGCGGTGAATTCGGCTTGCTCGAAATTTGCCAACTGAGTTTCCGCCGCGACAATGTCAATCGGCGCCAACTGGCCTTCGGCGACCAGGCGCCGATTGTGTTCGAGCTGAGTCCGCGCGTCCTGGACCGAGTTGCGCTGGATTTGTAAATTGCGCAGCGCGAAAACCAGATCCCAATAAGATCGCTGCACGCTGGTGATTACTTCGATTGCCCGCTGCCGAAACTGCGCATCCGTGAGTGAAAGAGTTTTCTTGGCCACTTCGATCTGACGGCGCGGCAAGTCAATCCGAAAACCGCGCATCAATGGTTGCGTAAAATTGAACGTGAGCGCCGTCGGGTACTGCGGATTCAGAGCTGTGAATGTGTTGTTTGTGGTGGCGCGCACCGCCGAGAAATCGAGACGATAGTTTCCGCCGCCTTTTGGCGTCAGACCTTCCAGTCGACTGGTCGCGGTGAAATCCGCGTTCTCAACCGCACCGGTGGCGCCGCTGAGAAAGCTGGCCGCCGGTGTCTTAATTTTTTCGTAATAACTTTGGGCGCTGAATTTTGGATCGTAAGCGCCGCGAACAGTGAGCAGATCGTATTCGGCGATCTTTACGTGGTCGCGCGCGACTTCGATGTCCTTGTTGTTCTGAAGCGCCATGGTAATCGCTTCGCCCAAGGCGAGCGGCTTTTGTTCAGCCGTATCGACGCCTATGCGATTGAGCGAGGGCAGAGGTTTGTTTGGATTCGCCCGATAGTCAGTGGATACCGAAGGCACACTCAGAGTTTGTTGCTGGGGTGATGGTGTTGGCGAGGGTTCCTGGGCTTGCGCTGATGCGTTAAGTACGCAAAGCAACGCGGCGAAAATAAAGAATTTAACCGCAAAGGAAGCAGAGGTTTGCGCAGAGGACACGGAGGAAAACTCTCTTTTTCCTCTGCGAATCCCTCTGTGTCCTCTGCGGTTAATAGTCCGTATCTTCATAATAAGGTTATTCATAATCTACTGTCTCGAAATAAGTCCCAGCAACGATGCCGCTGCCGTTGCGGCGCGTCGCCGCACACGTCCAAACACTCCCGCAAGCACGGCGTTGACGCGCGACCAGACGCGGCTGCGCGCGAGATCGTCGAACAAGGAATAAAAAACCGGCACCGCGAGCAGCGTCAGCAGCAAACAAAGCGATTGTCCGCCAACCACCAGCACGCCAATCGAACGATTTGTGCCCGCGCCGGGACCGCTCGAAAGCGTCAACGGCGTCATGCCCGCAACCAGCGCAATCGTGGTCATCAGAATTGGCCGCAAACGATCGCGGTTCGCTTGAATGATCGCGTCGTAGCGCTCCATGCCCTGTTTTCGCAATCCGTTTGTGTGATCGATTTGCAGGATGGCGTTTTTCTTCACGACGCCGAACAAAAGCAGCAAGCCGAGGCCCGAAAAAATATTGACGGTCTGATTCGTCACCAGCAGCGAGACGATGCCAAACGGAATCGCCAGCGGCAGCGTCAACAGGATCGTGATGGGGTGAATGAAAGATTCGAATTGCGCCGCCAGAATCATGTACATGAAAACGAACGACAAAACGATCGCGAGCAGGAAATAGGTGGCGGTCCGGCCTAACTCTTTGGATCGTCCGGCGAGGAAGGTCCGATAGCTACTATCCATGTTTTCCGCCTTCGCAAACTCGTTCAGCTTGGCGATTACGGCGGCCTGCGACCCTCCGGGCTTCGTATTCGCTGTCAGCATTACTTGGCGTTGGCGGTTGTATCGATCGATCGAAGATGGTCCGGTGCCTTCTTCGACATGCATAAGATTCTCGAGACTTACCCAACCAAGTTTCTGCGAAGCTACCAACATTCGTCGCAACCCTTCTGCATTCGCGCGAAACTGTCCGACCGCGCGCACGCGCACGTCGTATTCATCGGTGCCGGCGTTGAAGGTGGAGACTTTCTGACCGGCTACCAGGGTATTCAGCGATTGCGCTACATCGCCGATGCGCACGCCCAGATCCGCCGCCCGCGCGCGATCGATGACCACGCGCAGCTCGGGTTTGCCGGAAATCAGTGTTGAATCAGCATCGACCACATCGGGAATTGTCTTGAGCTTTGTCAGCAGGGCGTCGGAATATTTCGTGAGTTTGTCGAGGTCGGGCCCCCCGATAACAAATTGAATGTCAGAATTACGAAAGCCGCCACCAGAGATTGCCGCCACCGGGTTAACGCTGGTGCGCAATTGATCGGGAAATTCTTTCAAGTACCTGCCGACGATTTCGGAACGCGCGCGCAACATCAACTCCTGTTGGTTGACGCTGCGTTCTTCGATAGGCGAGAGCTTGATGTAGATGTTCGCGAGATTGACGACTTGCTGCTGGCCGCTCCCGATCGTTACCAGCGTGTCAGTCACGCCGGGAAGCTTGCGCACGTCAGCGGCAATGCGCTCGCTGAGGGCCGAAGTCGATGAAAGCGTGGAACCTTCGGGCGTGCGCACGTTGATTTCAAATTGCGATTGATCGTCGATGGGCAAAAAGTTCTTGCCGACGAATATGAACAACGGTACCGTGCTGACAATTACCAGAATCGACAGCAGCACGATTGCCCAACGATGCGCCATGGACCATTTGAGCAGCCACGTGTAGGTGCGATCGATCGGACGGTAGAAGCGCGATTCTTTTGATCCTGCTTGCACATATTTGTCTTTGAACTCCGCCAGCGACGTGCGCTCTTCTCTGTCGGGCGTTGACGACGTGTGCTTGCCGGCGCCCTTTGCCACACTGGCTTTCTTTCTTTTAATCATGCGCGCGGCCAGCGTCGGCGTAAGCGTGAATGACACCAGCAGCGAAACGGCAATCGCAAACGAGGACGTGAATCCGAACGACGACATGAAGCGGCCGACGATGCCCGCCATGAATCCAACCGGCAGAAATACCGCCAGCAATGAAAGCGTCGTCGCGGTGACGGCCAAACCTATCTCGCGCGTGCCTTCAATAGCTGCCTGGAACGGCGGCATTCCCTTTTCTTCGATGAAGCGGAAAATATTTTCCAGCACCACGACGGCGTCATCGATCACGATTCCCACCATCAGCGTCAGCGCCAGCATCGTGATTTGATTCAGCGTGAATCCCATCGCAGCCATTAATCCGAAGGTCGCGACAATCGAAGTGGGAATAGCAATCGCGGCAATGAAGGTCGAGCGGAAGCTCCAGAGAAATACGAAGACAACGATGGCTGCCAGAATGCTGCCTTCGATCAAATGCAACTGAATTGAGTGCAGCGCGGCCTTGATGAAGATCGTCTGGTCACCGACGATTTGGGTCTTAACGTCGCGCGGCAGCGTGGTTCTTAATTCATCCAAACGCTCTTTCACCGCGTCGGCGACGGCAACCGTGTTCTGTCCTGACTGCTTCGACACGACCAGCGTGACCGCCGGCTGTCCGTTCAGTCGCGCTTCAGTGCGTTGTTCTTCCGCGCCATCTTCGACATAGCCGATGTCGCTGAGCTTCACTGCGTAAGACCCGCGATTGGCCACAATCAAGTTGTTGAATTGCGCCGGATCGGGAATACGTCCCATCGTGCGCACGGTCAACTCGCGCTTGCCTGCTTCGACGCGCCCGCCGGGCAACTCCATATTTTGAAGTTTGACCGCATTCGCCACGTCCGCCGCCGAGACATTGAAGGCGCGCATTTTATCGGGATCGACCCAGACTTCGATCTCACGCTTGCGTCCGCCGACGATTTCCACGTTGCCGACGCCATTGATCGATTCGATCATGCGCTTGATTTGTTTGTCCGCCAGGTCGGTTACTTCGCGCAAAGATCGCGGCGCAGAGACTGCAATGCGCAATACCGGCGTGGCGTCGGTGTCGAGTTTTTGCACTATGGGGACTTCGGCTGTTTCAGGCAGATCGTTGACGATCAAATCGATCTTGTTGCGCACTTCCTGCGCCGCCACGTCCGCATTTTTCTCGAGGACGAAAGTAACAAACACCTGCGAGACGCCTTCGAGTGAAGTCGAACGCAACTCGTCAATACCGCTGATGGTGTTGACGGCGCCTTCTACCTTGTCGGTAATTTCAGTTTCGATTTCTTCAGGCGAAGCACCCGGGTTTATCACCGTCACAGTAATCGTCGGCAAATCGATCTTCGGAAAGAGATCGACTCCGAGAGATTGAAATGAAAAGATGCCAACGACCGTGATGCTCAAAATAAGCATCGTCGCGAACACCGGACGGCGAACACAGATTTCGGCGAGTTTTTGCATCTGATTTAAATCTTAAATCTCAAATCTGAGATCGTCTTGGCCCCTCGTTACAGAACCGCGAGCGGTAGCGCCCGGCCCTGGGTAGGCAGTCGTCCCCGACTGCTTGTGCGTGCGCCCGTGCTGAGGCTAAGCAGTCGGGACGACTGTATACCCAGGGCCGGTCGCTACCGCTCGCGGTTCCGTAACGTCGAACTTCATTGTCTTACCGCCGCGCCATCGCTCAATTGGTCGACGTTGCTCGTCGCCACGATTTCGTCCGTTACCACACCGCTCTTAATCTCGATCAAATCCCCTTCCGCTTGTCCCGATTGCACCAGACGCTGTTCGGCGTGACCATTTTTGATAACGAACACATAGGTCGCGCCGGAGATTGTGCGCAGCGCTCGTTGTGGAACTAGTACTGCGGCTTCGCTCTGCGGCAAAAGTACGCGCACGGTTGCGAATTGTCCCGGCTTGAGCGCGCCGCCTCGATTGTCGATCTCGGCCTCGACGGTCAACGTGCGCGAACTGGCCGAGACATTTGGCGAGATGCGCACGACACGTCCGCTGAATGTTCTGTCCGGCCAGGAAGTGGTGCTTAGCGAAACCGACTGCCCGGCCCTGATTTGCCGAACTGCTTGTTCAGGAATGTCGATACGAATCCACAGAGGATTTGGCTTGACGATCGTAGCGACCTTCGTGGTAGTCGAGACATAGGTTCCCACATCGACCGGTCTCTCGAGCACGTAGCCACCAATGGGCGCTGTGACTACGGTATACGACAAGGTTCGCCGCGCCAGATCGACTTGCGTCTGCGCGTTGGTGACATTGGTTCGCGCTACCATGACCGCCGCGTAGTTTTGTCGCGCCTGCGCGATCGCCGATTCGTAAGCCTGTTTCAATGCATCTAGCTGCGACTTTCGCTGATCGAATTCAGCCCGCGAGATATCGCCTGACTCAATCAGTTTTTGCGCCCGCTGAAAATTGCTTTCCGCAAGATTGAAATTGGCCCGCGCGACCGAAACGTCGGCTACTCTCTCGGGATCGAATTTCTGCCCCGGCCGCAATCCGAGCTTTTCTTCGGCCTGACTCACCGCGGCCTTGGCACTGTCGAGTTGGGCGACGGCTTGATCCATGCGCAGTTTGTAATCGGCATCTTCCAGACGCACAAGCATCTGGCCTTTGCTCACTGCGCTTCCCATATCGACCCCGACCGCAACGACTTTGCCGGCAGTTTGTGGCTGCACATCCGTCTGCACGTCCGCGGCGAGTGTGCCCGTGGCTTCAAAGAAGCGAGGCAATTGCCGCACGACTGCCGGCGCGGTGGAGACTTCAAGAATCGCGGGGGTTGGATTCGCCGCGCCGCTATTGCTTGGCTGGCCGTTTGAACGCTTGCAGCTCACGAGGCTCGCGCCGGCCACCGTTGTCAGGCTAACGAGAAGTACGAGCTTGATAAATCTCTGAAGAGTCATTTATTTGATCTAATTCTTCTGGAGTTCGGGTCTACTTGTTTTCGGGCCATGCGTTTCGAGGCCCCAGTTTTCAAAGCAGCTCTTGAGGATGAGAGTTTCCTGAAAGCGGCTTGCGCGATAGTCTTGTCTGCTACCACACCGTGCAAGAGGATGTTCGTGAATTCGCGCGCGGCAGTTTCATTTGAGATATTCAGGAGTCGTCGTTCGCGATCCCAGAGATTGTTGTTCAGAGAATGATGAACAATCATGCCGACGAAGGCGCGCACGATGATCGCGGGCTTAATCTGCACCATTGCGCCTTCGCGCTGCCTTTCGCGGATGTAATCACCCAACGATTGATATACGCGGTGGACGAACTTTTTCCAGAACATTTGAGCCAACTCGTGTTCTTCCAATGCAGAATGCAGCAAAAGTCGCTGAAACTCGGGATCCTGCTCGTGATGGTTAAGAGCATCCAAGGCCATCGCTTCAAAAACAGCCCGGTCGTCTTTGCGGGCAATCGCGTCTGCCACGGCCTGGCACGGAACTATTTCATCATGCAGGCAGGCTTTCTGATCCAGAATCGCGCTGTACAATTCTTCCTTGGTGGCGAAGTGACGAAAGACCATCGCCTCAGACACACCCGCGGCCAGCGCGATCTCTTTGGTGGTGGTGCCGCGAAAGCCGTGCTGTGAAAACAGCCGCATCGCCACGCGCAAAATTTGCAGATGCCGCTCTTCGCCCGCCATGCGAGCTACATTAGTGCCGGCGCCGTTATCGGTGATGATTTTCCGTTTGGCTCGCATTTAACTGCCCCGAAGTAAGTACTCACTTACCATCTCTCATCAGGCAATGTCAAGTCTCCGCGTCTTTAGTCTTTCATTTCTTTGCGCCTTTGCGTGACCCGCAGATTGGTTCGCGCAAAGCCGCGAAGTACAGAAGAACCAAAGGCGCAAAGAATCTGCGCCCTGCAGAAAATCGCAACTGGGTACGAACTTTTGTCGTATGGAGATTTTGGTTGACCCATAAGAGTAATCAAGGAGTTGGATAAATGCAGGAAGCAAGAGAAAATGGGCAGGAAGCGCCAAGCGCGCCAATGATTTGCGGGAGAGAATTCAACATGTCAGAACTTTCAGATACAGCAAGACAATGTGGAGACAAGCTCGCCGACGCCGCCTCACGAGCCACCGATTATGTCAGCGACAAAGTCAGCGCAGTCGGCAACAAGATCAAGGATTTGCAGGGCAAGGACATCAGCGAAATTGCTGACGAAGCCAAAGACTACGCGCGCAAGAATCCAGGTCATGCGATTCTAGTTTCGGCGGCGGCGGGATTGGTTTTGGGATTTTTGTTGCGGGGCGGGCGGCGTTAGAAACCTTGTTAATGGTAAACTTAGCCTCCTCAACGGACTCGATTGCACGCAGTACGTCCGGGATGTTCGGGACCAATCCATCCAGGATTGAATCTCTGTGGCTCAAAGCGGTAACCGCCGCGAAACCGCGTGAGTAGCCATGTTTCAGAGCGTCACCGCTTCGCGATACTCGCCCCACACGCCGCGCAAACGGTAACTGATCTCTCCGACGGTGGCTAGAGTCTCGACGCAATCCAGAATCCTGGGCAGGACGTTTTCATCAGCGCGCGCGGACGCTTCCAGTTTCATCAGCGACGCTTCCGTTGCCACGGCGTCACGACGGTCGCGCAGAGCTCGCAGCCGCTCGATCTGGGTCCGTTCAATTGCTGGATCGACGCGAAGAGTTTTGACTTTGGAAACTTCTTCGCTTTGAAATTGATTTACCCCGACGACGATTGCTTCCTTCGACTCGATGGCTCGCTGATATTCGTAAGCCGAGTTTTGAATCTCTCTTTGAATGTAGCCGGACTCGATCGCTCGTAGGGTTCCGCCCTGCGCGTCGATCTTATCGAGATAGTCAATCACTCTCTGTTCGATTTCATTCGTCAGTTCTTCGATTGCATACGAGCCCGCGAGGGGGTCAACGGTGTCGGCCACGCCTGATTCGTACGCAATAACTTGCTGGGTGCGCAACGCGATTCGCGCGGCGTCTTGAGTGGGCAAGGCCAACGCTTCGTCCATCGCATTGGTGTGCAGCGACTGGGTTCCACCGAGCACGGCCGCGAGTGCCTGGATCGCCGTGCGCACGATGTTTACTTCCGGTTGTTGCGCGGTCAGCGTCGAGCCGGCGGTCTGAGTGTGAAATCGCAGCATCTGCGAGCGTGGATTGCGCGCATGAAAGCGTTCGCGCACGATGCGCGCCCACAGGCGGCGCGCCGCCCGAAACTTCGCAATCTCCTCCAGCAGATTATTGTGGGCGTTGAAAAAGAACGAGATCCGCGGCGCGAAGTCGTCGATTTCAAGGCCGGCCTTGATCGCAGCTTCCACGTAAGCGATAGCATCGGCGATGGTGAATGCCACTTCCTGGACCGCATTAGCCCCCGCTTCCCGAATGTGATAACCGCTGATCGAAATAGTGTTCCAGTTCGGGACCTCGCGCGCGCAAAACGCAAAGGTGTCGGTAATCAAGCGCAACGACGGTCCGGGCGGAAAAATGTATGTGCCGCGCGCGATGTACTCTTTAAGGATATCGTTTTGGATTGTGCCGTTAGCTTTTTCAAATGGAACGCCTTGTTTTCGAGCGACGGCGAGATAAAGACAGAGCAGGATTGCGGCCGTGGCATTGATAGTCATCGAAGTCGACACTTCGTCGAGCGGAATGCCATCGAACAAGCGCCACATGTCTTCGAGCGAATCGATTGCGACGCCGACTTTGCCTACTTCTCCACCGGCGAGTGGATCGTCGGAATCCAAACCAATTTGGGTGGGCAGGTCGAACGCGACCGACAAACCTGTCGTGCCTTGCGAGAGGAGATACTTGTAACGCGCGTTCGATTGTTCGGCAGTTGCGTAACCCGCGTACTGGCGCATCGTCCACAAACGGCCGCGATACATGTTCGGGCGGATGCCACGCGTGTAAGGAAACTCGCCGGGGTCGCCGAGGTCGCGATCGTATTCAATTTCTTCGGTGTTTGAAGGATTGAAATCGACCGGCAATTCAATCCCTGAAGAGGTCTTGAAATGCTCTCGGCGCGCCTGATTGATTTTAGCAGCCATAACGCGAAGCAGAAGCGATCATTGACAGAGCCATCGAAGGCTAGCATACGAATGTTAAGGCGGCAATTGTCGTGTTGTGTCAGAACCGCGAGCGGTAGCGACCGGCCCTGGGTACGCAGGCGTCTCGCCTGCTCATGTGCATGCTGCCAATCGTCGATTAAGCAGGCGGGACGCCTGCGTACCCAGGGGCCAGTCGCTACCGCTCGCGGTTCTGACACGCTCAAGCTGAAGCTTGAACTCTCAACGGTGAGGCCTTAGCATCACTAAGAAAGACGAAACGATTTGGAAATGGATGAATACACCAAGAGACTTGCTGAAGAAGTTGGTACCGCAATCAATGAATCAGTTCAGCAATCCGCAAGTGTCGCCGAGGCCATCGACCGATTGCGCGAAGCGGGGTTCGAAATGGAATTAACGCTGCGCCTGGAAATTGGATTGCGTCCGCATCGTGAGAATCAAGAAGAAACGAGCACCGCGGAAACTTTCGAGTTGACCGAAGACGATTTGCGGGTGCTGCGATCGATGAAGATTAAGATTGATTCGGAGGAATAGTCTGAAAGGCAGTCTAAAGCCTCATATAAGTACCGGGCGACTGATATCAAAGCTTCCACAGGAATTCGATATCTCGCCCAATTGATTTGGAGCGTACCTCCGAGCATCGTATCATTACGAAAATGGTTACAGTCATCGAAGCCTACAAACCGGCGCTAGCCGTCATTCTCAAAGATTCCTATGGTCGCGCGATTCGCGATTTGCGCGTGTCTTTGACCGATCGCTGCAACTTTCGCTGTTTCTATTGTCTGCCGCACGGCGAGCCGCCTATTGCTCCGAAAGAGCAAATGCTTTCGTACGAAGAGATTGAATACCTCTGTGACATTTTTGTTGAGTTGGGAATTGAAAAGATTCGACTCACCGGCGGCGAGCCGATGATGCGGCGAGACATTGAAACGATCATTCGCAAGCTCGCGAAACTAAAACAGCCTGTGTCCGACAAACTTCAGTTTGTCGATGAATCACGCGACCCGAACCTTGGCTCACAGAACGACAAACTAAAGTTTGCCGGACATCGCGGATTGCGAGATCTTGCGTTGACCACGAATGGTTACTTCCTTCCTGATCGCGCCGAAGGTTTGAAAGCTGCCGGCCTCGACCGCATCACAATCAGTCTGGATAGTTTGAAGCGTAACGTTTTCAAGCAGATGACGGGGGTTGATGTTCTGGATCGCGTGCTTGAGGGAATTGAAGCGGCAAAACATGCCGGGCTGCAACCGATCAAAATCAACGCCGTCATCGTGCGCGGTCACAACGACGATGAGGTTGCAGACTTTGCCGCGTTCGCACGCGAGCGTGACGTCAAGATGCGTTTCATCGAATTCATGCCGCTGGATTCCGGCCACGAGTGGTCGCGCGACGACGTGGTTTCGGGACGCGAGATTCGCGAACGGATCGAGGCGCGATTCCCACTCGTCCCGCTCGATCTTCACCGAGGATCGGAAACAGCTTCGCGATATCGTTTCGCTGACGGCGCCCCGGGAGAGATCGGCATTATCGCACCGGTAACTGAACCTTTCTGCGGGGCGTGCTCGCGCATTCGGCTCACCGCCGATGGTCAAATCCGTACCTGTCTCTTTTCAACCGTCGAACACTCTCTACGCGACGTCTTGCGCGACGGCGCCCCACGCGCGGAAATCATCGACTTCATCGAATCGGTGGTGATGAAAAAAGAGCCGCGTCACTACATCAACGATCCCGGCTTCGTCGCGCCTTCGCGGTCGATGAGTTTCATTGGCGGCTAATCATTACCAACTCACCAGGTAATTTCGGAGCATCTGATACATCTTCTCAAACGAATCCGCACAGAATAGCACTGGCTGAAAGTGTGTGGGATCGTAGACCTGGCTTGATGCGGCATCCAGATCAAACGGTCGCAATTCAGCCTCGTGCATCTCTTCAAGTTCGCCGGCCGATGACAACAAGCCGGTGCCATAGGCTTTCACCGATCCGTTCTCGCGCAACACCCCGAATTCAATCGTGAACCAATAAATTCGCGATAGCTTCTCCAGCGCATCAGATGAAGTCGTGCGCCTCACCGCCTGGCCGAATAGTCGATTGAGTTCGGCCAGACGCCCGCTGGCTAACGTCACCCCATGGCCGACGATTTCATGGACCACGTCCGGCTCAGGTGTGTAGAGCGGCGTCGAGTGATGGCGAATGTATTGAGTGCAGAGAAACACTCCATCGGCGAGGTTTTCGAGAAAGACTCGCGGCTGCACCAAACCTGCCACCGGCTCGAGCCGAAAGCCGCTGATCGCCTGCACCTTCTCGTTGACTTCACGCAATTGCGGGATGCGTTCGGGAGCGAAACTCAGACGGTCGAGCGCCGACAGATACTCTGCGCAAGCGTGTTTCTGATGCGCCGGCCCAAGCGCTTTCCAAATCGTCTGCCACACGCGATGCTCGTCCGGCGTGTAGGGCGCATCGGGAATCGGATCGCCCGGACGATAGTTCATCGCAAGCTGCGCGATCTGATTTCGCCGTGCGCGATACTCTTGATCGCGAAAGCCCGGATGATCGGGATTGAGTTGCACAATTGCATTTCGATCAATTGTTCCTTCATCGCTCTCGACGCCGACCAGACGCATGTCGACATGATCGGAAAGTAGATGCTGTTCCTGTTTGGTTGTCATCGCCTGTACTCCTAATGGCTCTGCCATCTGATGTGCGGAAGGTCCTCTGACCTTCCGACTACTCGACCAATATCTTTTTGGGCTGCGCTCAAAGAAAGGGCGTAGCCCCAGTTTGAAAATCAAGCCCTTTCCGGTGGGGCATAGCCGCCACCGCACATCAGGCGGCAGAGCCGGAATTAAACTCGCTTGGCCATCCCATTCCCAGCAAAAACTAAACCGGCCATCGATCCTTCCGCTCTGGAAGGACCGATGGCCGGTTACTGGAAACTTGTCTTCGAGTGCTAAATCGGCAACTCGCGACAGCCCATTGCCCGACGGTCCCTCCATGCGGAGAGCAGACCGTAATAATAGTAACAGCAATGGCTACGACGTTTACTCATCGATCTTTTTGAATACCGACGCTTACGAAAACACACGACCACGGTACGCGCGCAAAGGCTTTGCGTCAAGCCGAGGTTGATGTTGAACCGATCTGCGGTGCACCATCACGAAAACTGTTTACGAAATGGAGCTTGACGATCCCGGAGGTACCTTGGAAAAGCCGAAGCAGATGACGAGACTCGCCCTTTCGCAAATAAACCTTGACCGCGAGATGGAAAACGCTGGAACATGCGGACGCTGCGAGTGCGGAATGATCTGGTGAAATCTGCGCCCTTGCGTCAAAGGTTTTTCAGCGCCCAGTCATCTTCCATAATACTCGCTCAGGAGCGGCACTATGAATACACGCATCATCTCGGTTCTGGTTTCGTGGATGGTTCTGGCATTCTCGTCCGGGGCCCGCATTGCCGCTCAGCGGCCGTCTCCTCAGCCGTTCACGCTCGACGACGAGATGAAAATGAGAGCGATCGTCGACGTTCGGATTTCTCCCAATGGCGACCGCGTGGCCTACGTCCTGTCGACTCCATCACTGGCAAAGAATGAACATGAGGCCGCGCTCTTTGTGGTGGCGTCGCGCGGTGGAACACCGGCACGCCTGGGCGATGTAGTACACATCTTTAATACACCTGTGCCGCGCCCGCAACTCCGCTGGTCACCTGACAGTTCGACCGTGTCG
>WNFT01002650.1_pt1 | contig 15321 bp, 12 predicted proteins | sample 5400191 | NCBI WGS metagenome assembly WNFT01 (sample SAMN13153359, study PRJNA577476) | soil metagenome | isolation source: 80 cm saprolite under Madrone tree | place: USA:California | collected 2016-06-14 | reverse complement strand
GGCGTTATCGTCGTCCACGAGAATCGGGGACTGAATCCGCACACGGAGGATGTTGCACGGCGCTTTGCCCTGGCGAACTTCATGGCGTTTGCGCCGGACGCGCTTACGTCCGTCGGCGGTTATCCGGGCGACGACTACAAGGGCGGCCTGTTGTTCGGCAAGCTCGACGGCGCCAAAAGGACCCAGGATTTCATCGCCGCCGCGCGGTGGTTGAAAGCCCGTCCGGACTGCACCGGGAAAGTCGCCGCAACCGGCTTTTGCTTTGGCGGTGGAATGGCCAATACCTTGTCCGTTATGCTGGGCGGGGAGTTGGCGGCAGCCGCCCCGTTCTACGGCGGCGCGCCCAAGCCGGAGGACGTGCCCAAAATCAAGGGCGCTATCCTTATCCACCACGGCGGGCTCGATAAGGCATTGTCGGGCGCATATCCCGCGCAGGAAGCGGAACTGAAGAAAAACAACGTCCGTTACGAAGGCCACATTTATCCGAATTCCGTGCACGGCTTCTTCAACGACGCCACGCCGGAACGCTACAACGAGGCCGCGGCCAGGCAGGCCTGGACGCGCACCATCGAGTGGTTCAACCAGTACGCACGCGAAACCGCGCAGGGATAAACCGCAAGGGCCGGAGTGGTTCCGAAGCCGTAGCTCCTAAGGCGACGGCATAGGACCACTCCCTTTCGCCCCACTGGCATGAAGTCACCGGCAGCGACGCACGGCGGCAGCGCGCCGACCGATGTCTACGCGTCGAATAACATCTTCTTTGGGTCCAAAATTCGCCGGCTTAGGGCTGGTGCGCGAACGTGTGCTTTCCCCGAAAGCGGCCACTGGCTGCGCTGAGTCGATGCGGCTGGGGTTCGCCGGCAGCGGGCGGCGAGCGCCATTCACGCGCACGCGCACCGGGTGTAGGGTTGGGACCCGCGCGTGAGAAGGAGATCGCAATGGCAAAATCTGTCATGGACTGCGCTGTTCTGGTTTTGGCCGGCTTGCTTTGCTCTGGCGCAACGACCTTACCTGCTGCGTCCGCGATTCCGACCGCCTTCGCGCCCAATGCCAATGTCGGCTGGATTTCCGTGATTTCCGAGTACGCTCAGCCGCCGTCCGGCCCAGGTCCCGTCGCCCGGGATCCCACCCGCCCCCATGTCACCAACGAGGACTTTCGCAGGACCGGGCGACAGCCCACGATCGCCGTCGGCGATCCCAATAGCCCCATCCTGCAGCCCTGGGCGAAAGAGCAATTGCGCAAGCACAACGAGATCGTGCTTTCCGGCAAGGGCGGCCTTTCCCCGCAGGCGGCCTGTTGGCCCGTCGGTGTTCCCGCTTTCGATTTGCATGGCATTCATCCGCTCTTCTTCGTGCAAGGGCCGAAGGAAGTTCTGATGATCTGGCAGGCCGATCACCAGGTTCGTCACATCTATCTCACCGATAAGCATTCGCCGAACGTCAAGCCTTCATGGTTCGGAGAGTCGATCGGCCACTATGAAGGGGACTCGCTGGTCGTCGATACGATCGGCCTCAATGCCAAAACGTTCGTTGACGGTTACCAGACTCCCCACAGCGAGCAGTTGCACGTCGTCGAGCGTTTCCGCGTGGTCGAGGGTGGCAAGTTCGTGGACGTGAACATTCATGTCGAGGATCCGGGCGCTTACACGACACCGTGGAACGCATCCAATCGTTGGCGGCGCGTGGAGCCGGGAGTGGCCGAGAACGATGTTCCGCTTACGGAGCTTTCCTCGTCGGCGGCGGCAGGGCCCCTGCACGAAATGGCGTGCGCCGAAAATCCGGGCTCCTATTTTGGCGGCAGCATCCAGATCCCGCAGGCAGCCAAGCCCGACTTCTGATGGAGGCATCGATGCGTTTGACGGCCTTGGCGGTTTTGGCGGGCGTTGCGCTGGCGGGAATGAACACGCCGGCGATGGCGGCTTGGCATGGCTACATCAGCCATCCTCTGGGTTTCGCCTTTGCGGCGCCCGGCGAGCTGAAAGTGGAGAAGGGAACCTATCGCGGCGACGTGGCCGGCCGGCACGACACTCTGGTCTACAAATTTGTCGACGACAACATCGAGTACAGGGTCCTGGTCATCGACATGAGAGACAAGGCCAACAACGCTGCGACGCTGCTGGGCGAGGCCGAATTCGCCTTCCAGGAAAACAAGAAAGTGCTGATGGACACGTTCGAACGGTTCGATCGCCAATACGGGCGCAAGCTCACGATCGATCTGCCCAACAATGGCGGACGGACGACGGCGGCATTCTATTTCGTCAATGGTCGCATCCTTTCGCTCCAAGCGACGGTTCTACCGGCCAACGGCGATTACGATACGCCGGAGATGGGGCGGTTCGTCGACTCCGTCACGTTCTTCGCGGTCCACGCGGCCGACGATGCTATCGAGCTGCCTGCGCCGCCGAAATAATTCGATTTTCCGATTTGCCGTGACCAGGCCGCCAGGGCCCGATTTTTGATCTCAGAGCACCGGTGGGTCCGCGCCGCCATAGGGTATGGACCGCCCCCTGACCGTTCTTTCCGGTCAGAAATCCGGCTTGGCCGCCCGCGGCACATCGGAGTCCCTTCCCGGGTACCACTTGATGTTTTCGGCGCAAGTCTGTTCCACCCAGTCGAGGGGGCCGTTTCCATTATTTCTATACGTCATGGTCGCGCTCCACGACGTCGTGAAGACGTTTTTATCCTCGACCGTGAAGCGGAGCTGCAGGTACTTGCCCTGAGCGTTCGGGGTCGGCATCCCCGGCGCCACGTTATGCTCCTTGGCGTCTCGTTCGAACCCTTCTTTCGCGGCTTCGTAATCGAGCATCCGATAGCGTTCGACCACGTGCAGAGCCTCGCTGTGCGGCGTGCCATACCAGTCGACCATGGAATACGGTCCGACCTTGATGCCCACGGTATCGATAATGAGCGTGTCGCCCTCATAGTGGCCCACCGAGTCGCCGTACCAGGACGGCGTTACGTGTGCCGGATGAGGTTGGTTCATGCGCACATGGCGGACCTGATGATTGTAGCCATAAAGGATGGTGACCTTGTCGCGCTGTTGCACCAGCTCAGTTGGGCCATTCGTAAAAACGAAAGGCGGACCTTCGGGCCAACACTGGTTGCGCGGGTTCGGATCGCCGGTGTAGCTGAGCCCGAGCTCGCCATGCTTTTTCACAATTTCCGCGGCTTGAGGCTTCAGAATAGGATTGGTGTTATCGCCGGCAAGTTTGAGGATGTCGCCGGTGCCGTTCGCGCGGCGCGACCGGTTGACCAGCGCCGTCGGACCGGATGGCAGTGGTTCGAACCCGGGATTCGCATGCACCCAGCTGCCCGAGAAATCCGGGATGGATTTGGTGGGCGCCGTTTGCGCCAAGCCCATCGTCGCCGCCGTGGCCGCAATGGCCAATGTCGCCAGGTGAAGGAAATCCCGCCGCGCCATGTTCCCCTCCGTTAAATGCGTTCCACCAGTATTTCTCGGACGATGCTACACCCTTTGCGTCGTCCCTCAAAAATCCGGCTTCTCCGCAATCGGCGTGCCGTAGTCGATGCCGAACGGGTTCGAATTGTTCTCGGAGCAGATGTCCTCCGCGATGGTCCGGTTCACGCGATCGTACTGCCGCAGCGCCTGCCACGGCTGGTTGAACGTGTCCGGGTCGTCGATCGTCATCACGATTTCCAGCTTGGTGCCGTTCTCGATCAGCCGCCAGCGCTCGGTGACGTGCAGCTTTGCGGTATGCGGCGTGCGATAATTGTCGAGGAATGTCTTGTCGTTGAGGCCGATGGTATCGACGACGAGCGTATCGCCCTCGTAATGGCCGACTGAGTCTCCGTACCAGGAGGGTTTCGGATTGGCGGAATGAGACGCATTCAGCGGGATATGCCGCGTTTCGGCGTTCCCGGAGAAGATCATCGTCACCTCGCGCGGCGACTGCAGGATGAACAACGCACCGCCGAGCAGCACGTCGAAGCCCGGAACGCCGGCGGCCTTGCAGGACGAACGCGCGGTGAAGGCGAACTTGCCGGCGAGCACTTCGTCGTTGTCCTTCTTCATCACGTCTTTCGCCCATTGCTTCAGATTGGGGTTGCCGATGTCGCTGATGCGTTGGGTCGGCTGTTGTCCCGGTGTACCGTTGGGCACGTAGCGATAGGCGGGGTCCTGCATGGTGGGCGTCGGCGAGCCCGGAACCGGAAGTAGCGCGCCGATGCCGATGCCGACCCAGGCCGTCTGGCCGGTCGGCGAAAAATCGGGCGGCGCGCTCGCCGCCATGGCCTGTTGCACTGCCGCCGTCCCTGCGAGGCTTGCCAAGAGCCCCAGCGTGAGTATCTGCCGTGTCCTGTAAGATGTGCGCATCGTTTCCTCTCCGGTCCAATCCTCAATTGCGGATGCGCGTTATTGCGCTCGATCGGCAGGCGGTACGTCGATAGTGCTGACATGTGCCGCTACCACTCGCCAACCTTCGGGAAATCGTACCCAGGTCTGCATCTGGCGGCCGACCTTGCCAGGCGTATCGGCACGATGAGTCAGCGTCGAGGCCACTGCGAAATCGCGGCCATAGGTTGTGATGACGGTTTTCGATAGCGTGCGCGGGGGGCCGGCCGGTGGACGAGCAGCAGCGCGGAAAGCCTCGATCTCCTTGTAGCCGTAAAGATTCTCCGCATTCCCGTAACGAATGGTGCGCGGGTCGTTGCGAAAGGTCGCGTCCAGAACGGCGACGCTGTTCGAATTCACCGCCTGATTGTAGCGGTCATAGGCCGCCTTCACTTCCGCGACGACCTCCGGCAGATCGATCTCCAAATTTATCTTTGCCGCTTGTTGAGCCGTTTGTGCGGTCCCGCTCGGCGGAGAGGAAACCGTAAAGCACAGCAGTGCAATGGCTGTGAGAGCGAGCCGGTAAAATCGATACATGACATTCTCTCCTCGATCTTGAAAAAATTCAGCTGCCGGGTTTCAGAAATCCGGCTTATCCGCCGTCGGGAGCGCCACGTCCTTTTCGGTGCCGTATTTATGCGGGTTTTCGGCGCAGATACTTTCCTCCCATTCGGTCACCTGGGGACGGTACGTCATGGTCGCGGACCAGGGCATCTTGAAGACTCCAACATCGTCGACCGTGAACGCGAGCTGCAGGTGCTTGCCCTTGTAGTTGGGATCGATGGTGTTCTGCTGGACTTGAAAATTCTCTTTCGCGTCCCTCGCCAATCCTTCTTTCGCGCGTTCGTAATCGAGCAGCCGATAGCGCTCGACCACGTGCAGCGCGGGCGTGTGCGGCGTGCCGTACCAGTCGACCATGGCATAAGGCCCGACCTTGATCCCCACGGTGTCGATCACCAGGGCGTCGCCTTCGAAATGTCCGACGGAATCCCCATACCAGGACGGCGTGACCTTTGCCGGATGACGCTGGTTCATCCGCACATGGCGCACCTCGTGATCTTCGTAATAGAGGAAAATGATCTCGTTAAGCTGCTGGAGGATCTGTATTCCGGTGGTCGTAAAAACGAAGGGCACCCCGCCGGGCCAACACTGGTTGCGCGGCGTCGGATAGCCGATACCGGCCAACGACATTTCGCCGTGCTTCTTCACGATGTCCGCCGCCTCGGGCTTCAGGATCGGGTTTGAGTAGTCGCCGACAAGCTGGCGGTTGTCGCTCGTGATGCCGCGCCGCGACAGGTTCTTGAGCGAAGTCGGGCCCGAGGCGAGGGGCTCGTAGCCGGTGATGGACGTGTGGGCCCAGACGCCCGAGAAAGACGGGATGGATGGAGCGCCGTTCGTGCTGCTGGCGGTCGGCGCCGCCGCTTGCCCCAAGCCGGACGCCGCCGCCGCTGCTGCCAGTGTCGCCAGGAGGAGGAATTTCTGTCGCCGCATATTCATGCTCCCCTCCCTTTCTTGGTCTCGCCGGCATTTTCGAAAGAGATTCTATACCCCTTGCGTGCGCGCGTGAAAGAGGCGGCGCCTCCTCTTGGAGCAATGGCGCGAGCACTACACACCGTTCATCCCTATTTCATCGCTCAGATATCGGCCCCCAGTGCCCCCCAACGTTCAGTCCCCTTGATCGGTCCTGCCCGACGCAATACTCTTCGTCCTGCCGGCAAGATCGTCGAATGAACATAGAGTCCACCACTGCGCTGGCACGGGAGGGTTCGATGACGACCGCCACGCGACTTGGAAATGGTCTTGCGAGATTGTCCTTCGGCGCAATAGCGGGCATGGGCCTGCTGGCTTTGCCGAGCCATCCGGCGATGGCTCAAAACCACGGCCCGGCGGCGCTGGCCGGCACCGTATCCTCACCGCAAGAAGGAAAAATGGAAGGCGTTGTGGTCAGCGCCAAGCGCCCTGGCTCGACCATCATGGTTTCGGTCAGCACCAACGCGCAAGGGCAGTACAGTTTCCCGCAGGACAGGCTCGCGCCCGGTACTTATGACATCACCATGCGTGCCGTCGGCTACACGCTCAAGCCGACAACGGCAACGATACAATCCGGCGGCTCCACGAAACTCGACGTTAGCCTCGCCAAGGCCGCGCCGGATGTTCTCGCCCTGCAAATGACCAACAGCGAGTGGCTTCAAAGCGCGCCGGGCACGGACCAGCAGAAAATGGCATTGCTGAGATGTTTCGATTGTCACGGCCTGCAGCGTCCGATCTTTTCCAAGGAAGATGCATCGGAAATGGCGATCATCGTGCAGCGCATGGCGGCGCACAGTGCCAACGCTTCTCCCAATTTTCCTTTCTTCCATCAGAACGCAGACGAGATACTGAGCCGTCCGCCGAGCAAGGCGCAGGAGGAACTCGCGGCCTACATCGCTTCGATCAATCTCAGTTCCGGGGAAACCTGGCGCTATAAACTGAAAACGCAGCCCCGGCCGACCGGCAAATCGACTCAGGCCATCGTCACGACCTATGATCTTCCTGAATCCGCCGCGCCGCATGACACACTCCTCGACAAGGCGGGCAACGTCTGGTTCTCCGATTTCCAGCACCATGTCATCTCGAAACTCGACCCCAAGACCGGCAAGGTCACGCGCTATCCGGTTCCCATCTCGAGGCCCGGCTTTCCGACGGGTAGCCTCATGATCACGATGGATAAGGATGGAAACATCTGGGAAGGCATGATGGGGCAGGCCCAAATCGCCATGCTCGACCCGAAGACGGAAAAGGTCTCCATCTACCTGGCGCCCGATTGGGACAAAGGCGACACGCGGATCACCATGATCGACGCCTTGCATTCGAACGTCGATGGGAAATTGTGGACCAAGACCAATGGCGGCCCCGATCCCAACCACGCCAACAAACTGTATCAGTTCGACCTCGCCACCAAAAAATTCAGCGAAGCCCTGCCGCCGGCCGGAAAGCGCGACATTGCCGCCTACGGACTGGTCACCGACCTCGACAACAACGTCTACAGCCTCGACAACAATCCGGACCAAAGGCAGATCTGGCGCACGAACGCGAAGACGGGGGAGACGACGTATATCGATCTTCTGTCAGGCGTGGGCGGCGCGAGGCGAGGACATATCGACTCGCAGAATCGCCTGTGGTTCTCGCAATTCCATGCCAATCGCTACGCGAGGTACGACGCCAAGAGCCGCAATATCTCGGTGTGGGATGTGCCGGTGCCTTATGGCGGCGCATACGACGTTCAGTTCGACGACGCGAAATATGCGTGGGGCGCCGATATGAGCACGGATCTCGTTCAGCGGCTCAATGTGGAGACCGGAGAATGGAGCTCATATCTCCTGCCGACTTCCATCAATACGCGCCATGTCGATGTGCAGAAGAATCCCAACGGGCTCTCCAGCATGTGGAGCGAAGGCCAGCAGTCGAGCAAGATTGTCCATATCGAGCCGCTTACGGAGTAACCACGGCATCCCCCGGTGCTTCGCGTAAGCGCGTCACCCTCCGGCCGCGCGTAGCGCGGTCCGGGTGGCGGGGGAGCCATCAGGCCTTGATCGTAAGCAACACCATGCGTGACGAGCGGCGCGACGCTCCTTAGAGCCGTTTCCGTTTGGCTGGGATCATCAAACCCAAAAAATTGTCATGGTCCGCTGAGTTTACCCTCGGGCCGCGCAAGCGCGGACCCGGGGGCGGACCACCCAACAGGCGATGCAGGGCTCCGGTCGTGCCAGCAAACGCGGTGCTGTGGCGAATCCATGTGCGCGTTGTACGTAATCTCACCCCAAGCAGTTTTATTTATGCGCGCCGCGATCGGTCGGGGAAAACGTCGTATAAATGGGGCACCAGCCGCTCGGGCTGATGTCGCCCTCGACCACAGCGCAACTCTTGGGAAATACGAAATACGGACAGGTGCCGCAGCTTTCGTTCCCCTTCGGGTGGTCTTGATACCGGGCGGCCGCCTGCGTCAGTTTCTTCTGAACCTGAGGCTTGTACTCCTGGGCTTTGGCGGCCGCGGCGCGGCCACAGGTCGCGGCGGCGGCGACAACGCCCATTGTTCTGATAAAAGCCCTCCGCGATGATCCGGAAGTCGGCATGGGCTGTCCTTTCCTCGCGCCTTGGCTCAATGATATCCAAAGTACCATGACCAGCCAATGCTCGCGCAGGACAATACCGGCGCGCGGTCGTTGAGCGCTTTGGGTTTGAACGCAATCACATTTACTCACCATGGCCGGCCTCCGAGCCGGCCAACCAGCCTGCCTTCGCGCTATGCGCTTCGGCAAGGCAGGCCGCCGCGCGCTTGTCCGCCTTAGCCTTGGCGAAGGCGGATCAGCGCGGCAATGAATCTTTTACGCGCGTGGACACGCGCAGCGGGCGCCGCCGGCTACCAGGATTTGGTCAAGGTCACGGACCATATGCGGCCCAAATCGGGTTTCAGAATGTCATAAGCCGCAATGGAGCGGCCCGTATTGCTGGGCCCGTATTGGAAGGCCGGATGCTTGCCCATGAGGTTCTGGATGACCAGCTGGACGCCGACGTCTCTTAAGTAGGGGTTGGCGGGAGCATCTCCGGTGTCGTACCCGAGCGATAGATCGAAGGTGTACCAGGACGGCTCGATATTCGTGTAACCGAGGATCTTGCACGGGAACGTACCGCCGCCCAGCGTGCCTCCTGCGACAACGCATTGGTTGTTGACGTTCGGCGGCCCGGATTGCGTGTGAAAATAGTGCGATTGGTAGTCCATGAAACCGGTGACGCTCCACGGGCCGTTGCTCCAGCCGAGCCGAGCACGGTAGCGCATGCGCGGCAGCGTTTCGACGCCGGCTTGGGTAACCCCCCCGATGGCTGCGATGGTCTGGTGGTAGTGGTCGATGATCGGTGACCCCGGGACCAATTGTTGGAGCCGGTGCAGATAGTAGGTGCCGGTGATGCCGGTATTGAAGGCACCGAGACCGCCCCAATCCCAATCGTAACTCGCCTGCCAGTCGACACCCTTGACCTTGAGGAAACCGACGTTGACGGTGCCGCCATCACTTATCCAATAGATGGAGGTCAGCGCGGTGATCGGCGCCGAGGCATTGTTCGGATCGGCCAGCACTTGCTGCACCATCAACTCGAAGGGTGCGCAAGCTGTAGGATTGGCGTTGGCGGCGTTTATGGTCGCCGTAGTTGGGCTGGAACCCGCGCAACCGAGGTCGCTCGGAACGATGAACTGGAATCTCCGATTGGGATCGTTGAACGCGCTCGCAGTCGGATTGTTGAAGTTCGTCAGTGTTCCATTGATCTTGATGCTGTACCAGGTCGCCTGCACGTCCAGTCCGCGCAAGAACGTCTGCGGCGCGAACTCGAGACCGAGGGCGTAATTGGTCGCTCTCTCGGGCAGCAGAGTAAGGCCGCCTTCCCGGCTCGCGGGAAGGCCGGTATTCGGATCGGTGTACAACCGAACCTCCTTATGCGGAGCGCCGCCGTAACCGAGGCCCGGCGGCGGTGGCGCGTTGCAGCCGAAGCCCGCGTTGAATAGCGCTTCGGCTGTCGATCCGGTGGGGGGAGCGCTGGGCGCGCACTGAAGGTTGATTGTACCGAAGGCGCCAGCGCCGCCAGGAACTCCGAAGTCCTGAAAGTTGGCGCTGGCGATCGTGGAATATTCGCCCGCATTCGCGAAGCGGAACGACGTCCCCCATGAGCCTCTGACGGTCACGCCGGCATCCTCGGACAATCCCCAGTTGAATCCGAATTTGGGGTTGCTCGTCCCGCCAACCAGCGTGCCGTGATACTGGTCATGACGCCACGACGCTTCCAGCTCGAGTTTCCGCAACAGCGGGAAGCTGAACTTGTCCCCGAATACCGGAACGTTCACTTGGGCGAAACCAGCCCAGACATTATAGGGCTCCGAATCCACGATGAAGGGCAAAATCAGGGTGCCGCCGGTGTTTTGTCCTCTGACGAATTTGACGTTGAAACTGGTGTAGGTGCCGCCCACCGCGGCCTTGACCTGCCCGGCAGGAAGGTCGAACAGCGGGCCATCGAATTTCACGCCCTTTTCGTCGAGCGAGACCCGTTCGTCCAATCCTCGGAACCCGGTCACGTAATTCAAGGTGGTCGGCGAGTTGCACTGAAACGCAGTGGCATCGCAGAAAAGGTTCATGTACGGAACGCTCGCCGGCTTGGTCCAGGTGGCAATAGCGGGGGTAGTGCCCGAAGCCGCCGTCGTGCCGATCGTCCAGCCGAGCGCCGCCGAGACGGCGTTCTTGTTTATCGTCGCATTTTCATACCGGACGTTCGCGTCAAAGCTTCTTGAATCGTAGATCTGCCCGGTCCAATGGTATGGCAGAGCGATGTTGAGGCCGAGCGCATATCGGTGGGACAATTCATACGCGTAGCCCGTGGGGGGAATCTCGCGCGCAATATCATAGGCCACGCGCAAATTGGTCGGAGCGCCGCCGCTCGGATAATATGGATTGAAAGTGGGCACGCCGACCGTGAACGTATCGTTGGTCACCGGCTGTGTGGCTTCGGAGGGCCGGTGTTCGACGCGGCGATTGCTGTAATACCCTTCGCCGAAGAACGAAATATTGGGGGTCAGCCGCTGGTCGATCGTGATCGTCGCGGCGTTGCGCTGCACCGGCGCGACTTCATAGGCTGTGCCTTGGTGCAGAGGATCGAACACGTTGGTTCCGCTGTTCGCCGGCGTGCCGAACGTCGACCAATTCAGGGTCGACGCGCTGAACGGAGCGGTCGGGCCAAGGCCGCCATTGATGGGACTGAACGGCACACCCGTGCCCCGCGGAATTGCGTAGCAATTGGTGCAGGTCGTGCCGAGGGTGGGGCTGGTCCCCTGCCCATTGGTTATGCTCGCAGGCGCAGATGGCGCACCGATTGCGATCGTTCCGGGAAAGGATGCGGAAAGAGGCCTTCTGTCATCCAGTCCCCACGGCGTGAAATCCGCCGTGTACTTCGAATGTGCCGTGCTCGGGACGGACCCCTCGTCGTACCATTCATAGCTCAGCGTGACGCCGCCTCCGTCCCACGTCCGGCCCCACAATTGGGACGCCTGGTAATGGATGCCGGCGACGTCGGGCGCGGAGAAATGCAGCTGCGTGATGGCGCCGTCAAAGTTGCGCTTCAGTATGATATTGATCACCCCCGCGATCGCGTCCGAGCCATAAACGGCGGATGCGCCGTCCGCGAGAATGTCGATATGGTCGACTGCAATCGAGGGAATGATCGAAGGATCGATGGTGCAGATTCCGTCGGCTTGCGGCGGATGCCGCATGCCGTCCACCATCATGACCGAGCGAGGCCCGGAGGCATCAAGGCCGCGTATATTGACGCGCGTCAACCTTTGCAGTTGGCCCGGCGAATTCGTGGCCACCGCGCCCGGCGAGACATTGGCAACCGGAATGGAGCGGAACAGATCGGCGGTGGTCTGCGCGCCCGTGGTACGGTAATCCTGGACGCTTAAATTCGTCACCGGCACGCCGACCGCGGCCGTACCGTGAATGAGCGAGCCGGTGACCAGTACGGTTTCCGGCACTTCCTCGGCCTGTGCCGTCTGCGCTTGCGCGACCTGTTGCGCGTGCGCGCCGAGATAACCGGTCAACACGAATAGCGAAGCGGACTCGAGAAGAAGAGTCGAAATTCTGCGCGTTTTCGGATTCATTGTCTCCCCCTTAGTGCATTAGGACCGGAAGCGTGGTGGAGCAGACCGGATTTCCCCCTCTGGTCGCGCTCCGACGTTCTCGAGTTATGTCGAGCGCACTTCGGCGCTTCGCTATGAGTTTGACGAACAACTAAGCTGAGGAACGCTCCCAGATCGCAACGAACACCATCTCACGGGCGGCGACTCTGCTTTACGCACGTTCACGGACGCACTCGCAAGTGAACCATGTCCTTCGCCCGCAGTGATTACGGCAACATTGGGATTTCCCAACCTTGCGAGCGTGTCGAGCGAGCAGGCTCGCTGACGACGGACGTGCCGACGAGGCGTTGAAATTCACGCCCCCTGCCGGGAAATGCGGCGCGCGCAGGAGGTACCCTTGGCCCATCGGCAGGCGACGGGCCGGCGGTGTCTTATTGGCCAGCTCTTATTGAAAGCTGATCATGTCCGTGCGGGTCAGCGTTACGGCGTTTGGCTTCAAAGGCTGGTTCGCCAAGTTCGCATTGCCAGAATTCAAGACATTGTAGAAACCGATGGTCGTCTCGTAGTCGCTGCCGGCCGAAGTCGTATCCACCGGGATGACGACCGTGTAATCGTGCGCCATCGCTCCGACGGATGTGTAGGTCACCGAACCGCTGATCTTCCAGCCGACCATGATGAGCGTCTTGATGCCCTTTGCCTTCAGCGCCTTGTCGAGATCGGTGCCGTAGAACCGGTCCTGGGCCGTGTTGATGATCTTGATGTCGTTCGGAGCCGGAGCGACCTCTTTCAGCCACTTGGTCATGTTCTGCGCACGCGTGCCATATGCCACGGTGAGGCCGGCTTGGCGTACCTTCGCCATGAATGGAGTCATGGCCGGCAGCATCTTGGTCTTGCAACTCGCCTGGTTGTTGCAAATGTCCTCGACATAATCGAGCACCATCAAAGCGGTCGTCTTGGGATCGAGGGTGACGCGGGCCGGGTCCGGCGTCGCCGGCATTTGCAAGGTCATCATCTTGCCGCCACCGGCCGGTGCAGCTTGAGCCGCTCCAGCACAGAATGCGAGGGCGAGACCGCTCGTTAAGAGGACAGTGCGAAACAGCGTCATGTTGGAATCTCCTCGGGGCTAGGCTTTGGAACTACACTAAAGCAACCTCCGACAGATTTGAACTGCTCTTTCCGCCGTCACGCACGCGTATACCCGTTAAGGCAGGCGTAAACGCCCATAATTCGGCAACCGCCCGCTTTCCCCAGGAAGTGAGCGTTATGCGCTATCCTCAATTAATCGCATTCCCCATCCACTTGACAGCATATAAGATTTTGTATATTCATCCCAATGACGGATCGCAAGCCCATCTGTTTTGTCGGCAGCTCGCTCGATGACCTGCGCGCATTCCCCCAATCGGCACGGCGGGCGGCGGGCTATCAGCTCGACCGCGTGCAGCTGGGCCTCGAGCCCGACGATTGGAAGCCGATGAAGGGGGTGGGCGGCGGCGTTCGCGAGATACGAATTCGCGAAGCGGATGGAGCTTTCAGGGTGGTTTATGTGACAAGGTTCCGGGAGTCGATCGTCGTTCTCCACTGTTTCCAGAAGAAGTCGGAGAAAACAGCTCAGCGTGACCTTGATCTGATCGCACGCCGCTATCGCACTCTGCAGGAAGAAACCGGTCATGAAGCGTAAGACATACGCAAGCGTCTGGAACGCGATCGAACAATCCCCTGCTGCCGCGGAGAACATGAAGCTCCGCTCGGGACTGATGACGGCGCTCAAGGGCCACATCAAGAGCCAGGGCTGGAGCCAGGCCGAGACAGCACGCCGGCTTGGCGTAACCCAGCCGCGCATCTCCGATCTCGTGCGCGGGCGGATCGACCTCTTTAGCCTCGATACCCTGGTCAACTTGGCGACCGCCGCAGGCTTGCAGGTGAAAATCCGGATCGCCAAGGCCGCCTGAAGTCACGTGGGGTTCACTCGTGTGCTGGAGCCAAGATGAAATGATAGGCGGTCCGTCCCTGAGACTGGTCCTCATTCTAGCTGCAGTGATGTTTTCGGGATGCGCAGCAAAGGAGGAAACTGCTTCTTCCCTACCTATGCAGGAATCGATGCCGCCAACCCTGCCGGCCCAATCCATACGACTGCCAGCCCCGCCAACGCCACCAGCTCTGCCGCTGCTCCAGCGTGGATAGCGGGCAGATTCATTTTGCCCGCTAGGCGGCCGATGGCCGAATCGAGCCCGGCCATCACACCGCGAGATTTCCCCTTCCGCTACACACTCCCGCTGAGATCCTGGCCGCGGATCGGCAGCGAGCGCAGCCGCCGGCCGGTGGCGGCGAAGATCGCATTGGTCACCGCAGGCTGGATCATCGTCGCGCCAGGCTCGCCGACACCGCCCCAGCGCTTGCCGGGCGTGGGCGAGATGTAGACTTCCGTCTTCGGCGCGTCCTTGAGGCGCACCACCGGGTAGGTGTCGAAATTGCCCTGCTCGACGCGGCCATCCTTGACCGTGATCTCGCCGAACAGCGCCGCCGAGAGCCCGTAGATCATGCCGCCTTCGAGTTGCGTCTCGACGCCGCGGGGGTTGACGACAGTGCCGCAATCGCAGGCGATGACCACGCGCTCGACCTTGACCTCGCCGTTTCTCACCGCAACCTCGGCGATCATGCCGACGATCGAGTCGTAACTCTCATGCACGGCAACGCCGCGTCCTTGGCCGCGAGGCATCGGCTTGCCCCAGTCGCCCTTCTCGACCAGGAGATCGATCACCTGCTGGAAGTCGGGGCGATGCGCAAGCAGCTCGCGCCGGAACTGCACCGGGTCCTTGCCGGCCGCGTACGCCATTTCGTCGATGAAGCTTTCCATGAAGAACACGTTCTGGGAGTGGCCCGGCGCGCGCCACGGGCCAAGCGGCACATGCGTGTTCTTGAGGATGGAGACGACGCGGTAGTTCGGCACCTTATAGGCCGTGTTGATCAAGCCTTGCATCGTCTGCGCGTCGATGCCGTCCTTCACGGCGGCCGGATTCCCGCTGCCCGCCGAGTTGCGCATGTCGAGCGCAATCGCCGTTCCGTCGGCGGCAAACCCCGCCTTGAAGCGGATCGCGGCCTGCGTGCGGTAACGCCCCTGGCGAATTTCCTCCTCGCGCGTCCAGACGAGCTTCACCGGCTTGCCGACCGCCTTGGAAACTGCAACCGCCTGGGCAACTTCGTCGGGACCGAGCCGCCGGCCGAAGCCGCCGCCGGAGAACGTGTTGTGGATGTAGACATTCTCAGGCTTCATACCGGAGGCCTGCGCGGCCAACGCCAGCGCTGCGTCGACGTTCTG
>WNFT01005138.1_pt1 | contig 15322 bp, 13 predicted proteins | sample 5400191 | NCBI WGS metagenome assembly WNFT01 (sample SAMN13153359, study PRJNA577476) | soil metagenome | isolation source: 80 cm saprolite under Madrone tree | place: USA:California | collected 2016-06-14 | reverse complement strand
GAAAAATCATCTGTTGTTATGAAATGAGTCAGCGCGTGGAAGTTGTGTCGAACCTTCACGTGCGAAAGAATTTACCTGAAGGTTCGACACAGGGGCTCTCAGCCCAGTATTTTCGTCCGATCCTTCAGGTCATTTACCATCCCGCTCGTTATCTACCACCAGGATGGTTGCACCGTATTTGTTCATAAACTCTCCCTTGCTCTTTCGCTCCGCAGCAATTTTATTTTGTCGACTGGAGTAAATTCGCTGCCAGAGCCGTCCAGCCGGTCTGATGACTGGCACCGAGGCCACGCCCGTTATCTCCGTGGAAGTACTCGTAGAACGGGATGTAGTCGCGCCAGTGCGCATCGTTCTGAAAGGTCGCGTTGGTGCCGAATACAGCCCGGCGGCTCTGCTCATCATGCAAAAAGATGGTGGTGAGACGACGCGCGATATCTTCCGCCACCTGGCCCAGCGTCATTTGCTTGCCTGAGCCTGCAGGATACTCTACCAGGAAATCGTCGCCATAGAACTGGTGGTATTTCTGGAGCGCTTCGACCAGCAGGAAATTGATGGGGAACCAGATTGGTCCACGCCAGTTGGAATTCCCTCCGAAGGCACCGGTGGTCGATTCGCCCGGCTCGTAATTCACAGAATAGTTCCCGTATTTCGTATTGAGCACATAGGGATGCACCTGGTGATACTTGCTGATCGAGCGAATACCGTAGTCGCTCAGGAATTCCTGGGGGTCAAGCATGCGTTTGAGGATATCCACCAGATCAGAACCGCTCACGAGCGCCAATAGAGCCTGGGTTTTCCCCTGGCCTTTCTGGAGTACATCCTGCCATCGCGTCAACAAGCGTGGGATATAGGGGCGGTTTGCCGCAAACCAACGCATGCGCCTGGCGAGAAAGTCTTCTACCAGCTCCGTTTCAAACGTCTCTATGGCCAGCAGTGGAATGAGCCCGACCAGGGAGCGTACTTTCAGTGGAAATTGCCGACCATCGGGTAAACTCAACTTGTCGTAGAAAAAGCCGTCCTCGTCCTCCCAGAGCCCCAGGCCGCTCTGTCTCCCACCGTAGATGGCGTCGGCGATGTACATGAATCGGTCAAACAATCTTGTCGCCATGTCTTCATACACCGGGTCCGTGCGCGCCAGTTCCAGGGCCATTGCCAGCATGCTCACAGCGAACATCCCCATCCAGGCGGTGCCGTCGGATTGCTCCAGCACCATGCCGTCTGGCAGGGTCGTATTGCGATCAAAGACACCGATATTGTCCAGCCCCAGGAATCCGCCTTCAAAGATGTTATTCTCCTCCGCATCTTTGCGATTGACCCACCAGGTGAAGTTAAGCATCAGTTTCTGGAAGATGCGCTCCAGGAAGAAGGTATCGCCTTTCCCCGTGCTTTCCTTCTCCTGCTTGTAGATATGCCATGCGGCCCACGCATGCACAGGCGGATTGACATCGCTAAAGGCCCACTCGTAGGCGGGTAACTGGCCGTTGGGATGCATGTACCACTCGTGGAGCAGCAGGAGCAACTGCTTCTTCGCGAAGTCACTATCGACCAGGGCTATCGCCACGCAGTGGAAGGCCAGGTCCCATGCCGCGTACCAGGGGTACTCCCAGGTGTCGGGCATGATGATGATATCGCTGTTGCTGAGATGTCGCCATCCTTTGTTGCGGCTGCGCCCGGAGGGTGGTGGAGGGCCTGCCGGGTCACCCCTCAGCCATTTATCCACATCGTAAAAGAAGAACTGCTTGCTCCAGAGTAGGCCAGCGAGTGCCTGTCGCTGCACTGCACGCGCATCCTCTGCTTGAGCCGTATTCATCGCCCGGTAAAACTCGTCCGCTTCTCCCATGCGTGTGGTGAAGAGTTCAGCTGCTTCATCAAATGGCTTTTGCTGCTGGTTAGCTGACAGGCGCAAGATGATAGTCTGAGTGGCACCTGGTGCAATGGCCATGCGATAGTGGGCCGCTACTTTGGTACCAACGCCCTGCGGGTTGACTTTGCCCGCGGCTCCGTTGACTACCGTCTCATGAAAGCCATCTTTGACGAACGCTGCACGGCTCTGGGTGCCCCACAGTCGCCGGGCGTTAGATTCGTTCTCCGTAAAGAGCAGATCCGGCGCCCCCTCACAGGCCAGCCAGTATTCACCCAGTTCGTGATGCTGCGCATGCACAAGACGGATAGCTCGCTCTTCACCGGCCTGCACCGGTTCAATCTCGACGGCGGTCAGCACAGGCTGGCGGTCGGCGTAACCCCAGGCCCAGGTGTTGCGGTACCAGAGGGTGGGGAGCAGTTTGACTTACTTACTGTACACGGGTAAGTTTTTTGCATGTTACTAGCTTTCTCGGCATGCTGTTGTTCCCTTTTCCTTTCAGAGCCAGGTTGGTCAGCGTTCCTGACTAGGAATCTGACTTTGCGTTCTTCAAGAAACACACTCTCTGCGGATCATTGGTGCCTTTTCAACCAGCCTACCACTCCACCAATTTCTCCTCACCAAAAAAGACCGGAAGCAGCTATAATGCGTTTCAAGGGTCAGATTCCTGGTGAGGCAACCAGAGGACTCTCTGTCATGTCGGCACAGATGTCTCGCGCAGGACATTTGTAAGGGAGGCGATCATGAGAGGAGGAGTGAGTCTTCACACCAGGCGCGAATTCCTTCAGCACATGATACCACGGTATCGCAAGGCATCGTCTGTCAAGAAGAAAAGCAAGCTGCTTGATGCCTTTACAGCAGCGACTGGATACAATCGCAAGTATGCGATGGAGCTTCTCAACCATGCACAAGACGGGCAACCCCTACCTCAGCATCCCCGTCCTCGGCAATACGGATCAGACGTCCAACACGCGCTGCTCCTGGTCTGGAACGCCGCATAATGGCTTGCTTCACCTGACATGTCTCTTTCCTCGTTTCTTTGCTTCACTCATTGCAGATGCGGCTCCTGCTCCCTTTCTGCTACGAGGTGAGCGATCCGAGAAAATCCAGCACGATCTGGTTGAACTCGGCTGGCTTCTCCAGAAACGGATGATGCGCTGTCCCTGTCATGATCACCGTTTGCGCTCCTGGGATCTCGGCTGCCAGGTGCTTCAGCGGGTTGGGTCCGTCCCACTCCCCCAGAATGACGAGCGTCGGCACGCCAATCTGGGACAGGCGTCCAACGGCTGGCGACTCTAAAGGCACCGGCGGCGTCTGGGCCTGCGCCTCATCATCCGGGCGCTGCCAGTTGCGCATCGTCATCTCGCGGACCCGCTCGCGCACCTCAGGGGCCGCCTGCCGCGGGAGCCGCCCGGGTCCATCCGTCCACAAGACCAGCGAGATCTCGACGGCTCGCGCCACGTCGTGCTGCTCAAAGGCTTGCTCCAGATCTGTATACATGCGCACGACCTCCGGATGCGTTTGCAGCACTGCTTCTGAGGGCCGATAGCCGCTGACGCCTGCCGCGACCGGGATCAGCGCATCGACCATCTCAGGATGCTCGAGCGTAAAATCGATCGCCAGCGCGCCTCCTCCCGAGACGCCCATCAGATAAGCGCGCTCGATGCCCAGAAACTGCATCAAGGCGGAGAGATCCTGGCGATCAGAATACAGCTCCCCTGGCGTAATCAACCCCGCATCGCCAAAGCCTCGCTGATCATAACGGACGACCCGGTACCGCTCTGCGAAGACAGCGAACTGCTCGTCCCACGATCGTCGATCCAGCAGGTGTCCATGGACGAGTACGAAGGGATGGCCGACACCGGCAACCTCATAATAGAGGGTGGTGCCGTTGACCTCTGCAAAACCTGCCTGGACCTTTGGTGAGTTTGACATCGTCCTGCTCCTCTCTTTTGATGGCTCTCTGCTTATCATAGCATCAAAAGCGGTCAGAAACGACCCTGTATCGGGCGGTTCTGATCAGGGGGTGGGGTTGCCCAATCAGGAAGATATAGTCCAATCCCTCCACGCGCTCTATGGAGCTTTAAATACACCTGAGCTGGTTGACCAACAACTCCTCATCAATTTCATCTCGGTCATCATTCGTTTTGTGGAAAACGCCGGTATGGGCTACGCATTCAGCAAAGCGTTCATGGACAAGGCCATTCGCGTCTACCGTCAAGCGGGGTTTTCGCCCATCGAACTCTACCAGGAAAAGGCTGGTCTGCTGCGCCTCAACGAGCTGGAGAGCGCCGAGCGCGAGCAGGCGCTCCTGGAGGCAAAGCGCTATGCTGAATCTTCAGAGGATGCAGAGATGCTCCTAAGAGTGCTCTTATCTTGCGCTGTCTACTATACAGAAGTGAGTCAGTACCGAAAAGCTCTTCAAGCCTGCCAGGAAAGTGAGCAACTGATCCAGAGCCACCATCAGCTTCAAAAGTATCAGCCTAGATTGCTGACTTTTTTTGGGATGAACTACACCCCTCTCTTCAAATACCGGCAGGCGAAAAACTGCCTGTTGCAGGCCAAAGCCTTATTGGACGCTGACAGACGGGATGAGGGAATCAGATTGTTGAGCCAGTATCTCATCCAGGTCCTCTCCACCCCTTTCAAAATGTTGAAGCGCACTCCTCATACGGTGATGGGGGCTGGAACCCTCAACGCGACACTCACCACCTGCATTTGCCCTCTCCACCAATTACCAGCCTCCAGCAACAACGCGATCAGCGGCAACAAACGGCTGCACACCGTGCCCAACAGCGCTGGAACAAGACGCTGCGCCACCTTGCCGAACTGGGAGCCAAGGTAAAACAACACGAAAAACCCTTAGCAGGAATTTGGAGAGGTAAAAATGTTGGGATCCTAGATTATCGCTTCTATAAACTTAAAGGGCAATGAGTAGAGATTAGCAGGTGCTTAACGTTTTTATTGTTGACTTGCTTTTGTAGAAGCATTTGGCTACATTTTGTATTGTAAATACACAGTGGATATAAGAAAAAGTGCTAGTCGACTCTGATCACCAGGTATCGTTCTGTACCAAAGGAGCATCTCAGTTCTCGTGATCAGAGAATCAATGGCAAAGAGAGCAAGGAAAGGAGAATAAACCTATGACACTTGCAACATTTGTGTTGGGCGTCGCCCTGAATCCAGGTGGTCTTCTCGTATGGTTGGTTGTCGGCCTGATAGCTGGCTTCCTGGCGAGTATGGTCATGCGTGGCGGCTATGGCATCGTGGGCGACATTATTATTGGCATCGTGGGTGCTTTCATCGGTGGGCTCATAGCGAGCCTGCTGGGCTTCGGTGGCAGCGCTGGATTCGTTGGAAGCATCATCATTGCCTTCCTCGGTGCCTGTATCCTGATCGCAATCCTGCGTGCCGTCTCCAAAGGCTCCAGACGGACAGGTACTCTATAGAAGTGCGCCGCGGCATTGCTAATACTTACCCCTTCATTTCCTTTGGTATAAGAGAAAAGGTACCTCTCGAAAGTGAGAGGTACCTTGCTTTCTGTTTGGGGAATTTTGTCTCCATAAGCCTGACCAGAAGAGACAAGGGCATCAAAGTTCCTTGTCTCTTTTACATGCTGGGAATAGGGTCAACAAAATTAAATACTCTGGCATGCCTGTTATGATTCTGCTATAGTAATTACTAGATGCACCGCGAAAATATTTTCTTGAGAATCCGGTGCTTACAGATCACATACGCAATCCAAATCTTGAAAGGAAACTCTTATGTATAAAAAGGTACTCGTAGGCTTACTTGTATTTGGTGTGCTGACCGCATTATTGGCCGCGTGTTCCATCAGGGACGAGACCGCCAGCACCGGCCCGGCAGTTCACATGGGCGGAGCTAATTTCATCGTACCCTCAATCACTATCCATAAAGGCGATACACTCACTTTGGTTGATGATGCGCCCGTGCCACACGAAATATTCAATGGCAGTTGGGAAGGTAGCCAACAGGTCAAAAAAACGGAAAGCGGAGCCCCGGTTGCAAACGATATAAAGTACAGTGGCAACGATAGCGGGCCCCTTGGCGCATTCAATACGGCCGGCACATTCCATTACTACTGTTCTATTCACCCAGGCATGAACCTGACTGTGGTAGTCCAGTGAGGTAATCACAGGAAGCAAGAAAGAAGAGGGGCGGAAGACGCAACTGGCATACACGTTGCGTCTTCCGCCCCTCTTCTTTCTTGCTTCCTGACAACGGATAGAGAAAATATTTCCGCTAAACTGTCATTTCCTTCTCTGGATAACGTTTATTTTATGCGGTATCTGTCTTCTTAAGGCAACCAGGGATAGTACTTTTTTGGTAGAAACAGGCAGGCCGTGCGGTATTTAAGCTCCATCATGCTATACTGTCTCACGAATATGATAAACAGACAAAGGTGGTTCTCGTCTAATGTGGTCGCAACGCTGGAAACAATTGAAAAAAAATACTTCTCTATTCTTCCTGATTAAATGCGGGGCTATCGCCCTCTTCTTTATTCTGAGTATCCTCGTCGTCTCTTGCGGCAGTAGCAGTCCTCAGGTAAACTCTACGGACCCGGTCGTCACGGTTACCATCCATCTAGGTCAGATCAGTGGTTCGCCAACACCACGATTCCCTGATTACGCCTGCGGAGGATGGGCAACCAATACATCACCACCGTTCAGTCTATCCAGTAAAGTGGATGTCTACGCTAAATTTACGCATACCGTTCAAGGTAACCCTGTAGGGGTAGCCGATGCCAGTGGTACGGCCATAGTTCTGTGGCCTGACGGTACCACTGATACACTGTCGGCGACCACCGGCACCGATGGGCTGGCAGTCTTTCCTGTGGCCTTAAAGCCCATTGCTCTTAACAAAATAGTACTTATTCAAATATCATTTTCAAAACAGGGGATTCCCTCGTGTTCGATACCGCAGGCAGCATATTTCACAGCTATTCTTATATCGCCGACATCATCAGCCTCGCCTTCGGCGACGCTTCCTTCAGGTACAGGAACGCCAACGGGCACTCCATCGGGCACTCCATCAGTGACACCCAGACCGACTAAGACGCCCAAGCCTCATTGATGCTTGAGGTTTTGACCCTGCACGGCGGCCTGTGCTATAGTAGCAATAGAGGTCGCCGTTTTTGTGTTCGCTGATCCGTAGCTACGAAAGTTAACCAGACATTCAGATGAATGGAGGGATTGTCTTATGGCCATTGAACAACAGCCTTCCGATATTACGCAGAATACTTCTAATACTCGATTAGAGGGGCAACAAAGGCAGGAAAATGCTCCTCGCGATGTACTTGTGGCCTATAACGCTACTACAGGTAAGGTGATTGGTGAGCTTCCAATCGCTGACGAGGCTGCCGTAAGGGACGCAGTTGCAAAAGCTCGGGCCGTTCAACCGGGGTGGAGCACGCTCACCTTTAAAGAGCGCGGGATATACCTGCTGCGCTTTCGGGATGTCATGCTCAAACGCTCGGACGACATTGCACGGTTAATTTCGCAAGAGGTGGGCAAACCTCGCATCGAAGGACTATTGAATGAAATCATGGCCGCCACCGATTTCATCAACTATTATGTCAAACATGCGGAGAAAATGCTGGCAGATGAACCGGTACCCTTGCACCTGCTGAAGCATCGCAAGAGCTACATCCACTATGCTCCCCTGGGTGTGATTGGCATTATATCGCCCTGGAACTTCCCATTCGTACTCGGACTTTCCGAAGTCGTCACTGCCCTCATGGCGGGCAACGCCGTCATCCTCAAGCCTTCGGAACTGGCACCGCAATGTGGTCAGATCATCGCCGACATGTTTGCAGCTGTTGATCTCCCTGAATCTGTATTCCAGGTTATCCATGGAGACGGCAAAACAGGTGCCGCCCTGGTGAAAAGTGGGGTAGATAAAATTTGCTTCACGGGAGGCGGCGCAACCGCACGCCACATTATGCGTGCCGCTGCCGATAATCTGACGCCGGTGGTCTTCGAGCTGGGGGGAAAAGACCCCATGATCGTCTGCGCCGATGCAGATATTGAGCGAGCGGCCCAGGCCGCCGTCTGGGGCGCTTTTGCCAATTGTGGCCAGGTTTGCGCATCTGTAGAGCGTGTCTATGTCCACAAAAGTATAGCCGATGCTTTTATTGGCCGGACACTGGAGCTAACACGGAAACTGCGTGTTGGCAATGCTGCGGATGGCGAAGATGTCGATATTGGCTCTATGGTGCATGAACGCCAGGTTCAAGTAGTCGAGCAACAGGTGCAGGATGCGGTGAATAAAGGCGGCAAAATTCTTCTTGGTGGACGCCGGCCTGAAAATCTTACGGGACCGTATTACGAACCGACCATCCTCACGGATGTGAATTCCAACATGGATGTGATGCGCGAAGAAACCTTTGGCCCGTTACTGCCAATCACGGTGGTAGAGGATGATGAAGAAGCTATTCGCCTGGCAAATGACAGCATCTTCGGGTTGGACGCCTATGTCTTCAGCAAGGATAGCAAACATGCCGATAACATCGCAAGACGCCTTGAGGCAGGCATTGTGATGATCAATGATGTGATCGCTGCTTACTCAGCACCGGAGACTCCATGGGGCGGCGTGAAGCAGTCCGGCATCGGGCGCGTGCATGGTGGTGCCATGGGCTTGAAAGAGTTCTGCCAGGTGCGCCACATCATGGGTGAACGCATCCAGCTGCCGATGAAGCGCGAATTGTGGTGGTTCCCCTACCGGCAATGGCAGGTGCCTCTGTACGAGCGGGTGATCAAGTTGCTCTTCGGCTTTGGTGGCAAGAAAAGATAACCTCTCTTAAGCAGTCCTCTTGTATCCATTTTACTCTTACCAAGAGTGTTCTAAGAAAGAGCAATGCATTCATAGTTTCATAACAGACCCTATGACCTTCTTGTTCTATTTTGATGATCAGAGCAAGCTGCCATATTTGCTTTAGGCCAGATATTTTCAATTATGTCCAACGGTGACACAATTTATATTTTTATCTGATCTAATCTGTTACCGGCACTTCTAAAAAGAATATAAGCTGGACAACGAAAGGTCATCAGTTATGTCTGGGCAACAGCGATTAGTTATGGGTGTAGCAACCGGGGTAGGTATAGTGGGGCTTGCGGCTACCAGCAGCCTGTTTATGATAGCAAACTACTTTGTAGATCAACTCTCCAGTCCACATGCCTCGATAGATCCAGCATTTAATACCTGGAGATTGCCACAATTCGAACCTGAGCCGCCACTTTCACAACAACGCGCACTAATTTTTCATACTGCTGATGGAAAACTTCTCTGTGGCGATTTCTGGGCGCAGCCACATCCCGCGCCTACGGTGATCGTTTGCCACGGTTATCGAGTCTCTCGCGCATTCCTGCGCCCTGTTGCGGCACTGGAGTACAAATTTGGCTATAACATCTTGTTGTTCGATTTTCGCGGACATGGAGAAAGCGACAGCGTGACAACAAGCGGCGGCCATGCCGAAGTGCGCGATCTGCAAGCCGCATTGACAGTGGCCAGCCAGCAGCCGGAGACGCTTCCCAGCAGGATCATTATTCACGGCTTTTCCATGGGTGCTGCCATTGCCCTATTGACACCACCTCGTCCTGAAGTTGTCGCCATTATTGCTGATAGCCCTTATGCACGCTTAGACCAGGTACTGAGACGCGTTGTGCATTGGGAACTGACACGAGGAAGTGCTTCCTGGTCCCCTATGTTACGCCGGCTCCGTAGAACCTTCCCTGCCCTGGCCTGGGCTACGGTAGCTGTGAGTAGGATTATCTTTCGCCTGCGCTTTGGCTATGCCTTGATTGCGTGTCCTTCATCCAGCTTTAAACGCTGGCAGGCACTATCAAAGAAATCACTGCAACGAAGACACCCCCCCATCCTGCTTATTCATGGTATGAAAGATGATGCTGTTCCAATCAGCCACGCGTACCAAATTGCTCAGCAGGCAAAAGCCTGCGGAATTCCCCTCGAAACCTACCTTGTTGAGAATGCTGAACATTGTGATGCTTACGCACACGACCCAGAACGATATGTTCAGGTGCTGCAACAATTTCTCGCACAACATCTCGGCAACGATTTTCCCACCTTTCTGCTTGCTTAAGAATGGCTTGAAATGGCGGCAGAGATATTGCAATCCGAATTTGTCTAGTAAAAAGCCTTGCAAAATTGCAATTATGTATGCATAATTGGAGAAGGGAGAATTTACTACCTTAGATGCAAGAAGCGCATGTCTCGTGTGCATATGTTGCTACCTATCGTTAGATTACTATTGCAAGGGAGCCGATGATGATATCGCCAGATGATACTACCGATACCACAACAGGACCATATGAACGATCATCGCGTACAGTTACCCGTCGGGAGATCATAAACGAGAAACGCCAGAGGCAGACGGACATCCTGCCAAGGGTCAATGGCGAAACAACGTCGGGTGGGAAACTTGCTTTGCGCCAAATGGCACACATGCGCGAAGAGAATAAGCGCCTGCGCTGGGACCTGGAAGACATGGAGGGTCTTCTCAGGGAATATAAGCATGCTCGATCACAATTAGAGAGGGAGATTGCATCTATCCGCAGCAGTCACCAGTTGGAGATCGAGCAATACCAGGCTCATCTGCGGGATATGATGGAAGAGCGCAACCAGATGCAGGAGGTCAACTCAGAATTGGAGCGCCGTTACCAGGAACTTTATCGCTCTTTCCACGAAAAAGTTGAAGAGGAAGCCTCCACGATGGTATCTGAGGCCGCCAGGACCCTGGTACTCTCTCCCGATCACACTCCTCCATTACTGCATGACGTTGTGAAGACGCTGGAATTTCAAGTCAAACAGACCGAAGACCAACATGTGGCCGAGATTCTTATGCTGATGCGCCAGGCACAACATAAAGCCCAGTTACTCGAACAGGAGATTGCAAACGAGCGGGCCGCAATATACGTGGAACGGCAGAACCTGATCAAGCTCCAGAACGGTGTGCGTGAGCAGGCACAGAAACGTTATAAATTTCTGGACGATCATCTGCGGTCACGCTGGGTCGCTGGTCTAACCTTCTTGACGACAATCGCGCTACTTGTGTTACCTATCCTTCAGTTGACTTTCCGCGCACTGGGACTACCACTTTACATCTGGCTATTTTTACCAGTTGCTCTTTGTATTGGGTTGGCCTACTACCTTGCACATACGCGCGTTTCGAGCCGCACCTATGATGCAAGCAAACACAACAGTCAGAAAGCAACCATTAAATTGCCCAACCCAAAGATGACCAATAAAAGCTGAGAAAGCGGCTGCAATAAGAGTTAGAATAAAAAAAGTGGCGGAACACCTGGTACCATTTGCGGTATCAAGTGTTCCGCCACTTTTTTATTGTGCGGCTCCATACCCCAAATCGTACGCTGATACGTGATAATTATTGTGAAACATTCTTGCTACTGACAGGACAGATAAGAGAGATACACGAAATATGCCAGGGTGAGGTATACTCTGGATACAAGCATAAGTTTTTTGTAAGGAGAGTTATTATGGCACAAGAAGTCCAACCGGCGAATGCACTCCAGCAGCATACAGCGTTAAAGCCGCATACTATCTGGCAGGATAACCAGCTGCCTGAGCCATGTGTTATCGTGATCTTCGGAGCCACGGGTGATCTGACTCAGCGTAAGCTTTTACCCACCCTGGCACATCTTTCACATACCCATCCTTTACCACAAGGCTTCTCTATAATCGGCTTTGCGCGCCGCCCGATGAACGACGAGCAATTCCGAGGTATGGCACTGGAATCGATCAACAAATATATGCCTGAGGATGATAAGTTAGATAGCAAAGCGCAGCACGAATTTGCCCAACGCATATTCTATTGCCAATCTGACTTTAATGACCGCGAAGGGTTTCAGAAACTGGCTGACATGCTCGAGTGGCTGGACAATGAGCGAGGCACACAGGGAAATCGTATCTACTACCTGGCCACACCACCTACTCTCTACTCTGAACTCATTCATCAGCTGGGCGCTGCCGGTTTGGCTCGTCCCCAGGTCAATAATGACGGTGAAGAGGGATGGGCGCGCATCATCATTGAAAAGCCTTTCGGGCGCGACCTGGTATCGGCGCAAAAACTCAATCGCGAACTTGCCCGTGTCTTCCGCGAGAATCAAATCTATCGTATTGACCACTACATGGGCAAAGAAACGGTGCAGAACATCCTGGCGTTTCGCTTTGCTAATGGTATCTTTGAGCCCTTGTGGAACCAGAAATTTATCGACCACGTACAGATTCTGGTAGCAGAGAGCCTGGGTATCGAGTCACGCGCTGAATATTACGAGGAGTCAGGTGCGATTCGCGACATGGTGCAGAACCATATCATGCAGGTACTCTGCCTTACGGCCATGGAACCTTGTGTTGCATACGACGCCGATGCCATCCGCGATGAAAAGGTCAAGGTGATGCGGGCCATTCCTCTTTGCGCTCCTGAAGATGTTAAGCAGCGTACGGTACGCGGGCAATACACAGCAGGCATAATTGATGGGCAACCTGTACCAGGCTACAAAGAAGAGAAAGGCGTTGCTCCCAACTCGACGACCGAAACCTATGTAGCTCTGAAACTGTTCATCGAAAACTGGCGCTGGGCCGATGTTCCTATCTATATTCGCACCGGCAAACGCCTGCCGAAACGCAGCACCGAAGTGACCATCCAGTTCAAGCGCGTTCCGCACCAGCTCTATAAACCATCTGAGACGAAGGGACTGGTTCCCAATCGTCTGACGATACGCATTCAGCCAGATGAGGGTATGACTCTGAAATTTGCGGCCAAGGTTCCAGGCGCGGCGCGTCATCTCAGCGATGTAAACATGAACTTCTCGTATGCGAGCGCTTTCGGCATTGAACAACCGGATGCGTACGAGCGCCTGATTGCCGACTGCATGGTTGGAGATTCGACGCTCTTCATTCGCCGCGACGAGGTTGAAACCTCGTGGCGCATCATCGATAGCATCACCGGTGTGTGGAAGGAGATGCCCCCCGATACGGTTTATCCCTACAAAGCGGGAACATGGGGTCCAGAGGAAGCCAATGAGTTGATAGAGAGAGATGGTAGAGAGTGGGATAATCCATAGGCTACATCTAGCCCATCCGCCTATCACGAGAGACCGGAGAAACCGCTCATGTCGAGCGTTGGAACCAGATGTTGTGCCAACGTCTGGTTCATTTTGTGCGCATGACGTTCTCGTTTTCCAGGTCGGTGGTAATGCACGAGGCGTGTTTGCTTATCTTTCTTCATCTCTACAGCCGAGAGCGGGCCATCCTGCTCAAGTGGGCCACTCCCCAAGAATGCAATATCTCACCCCTAATTAAGAAGTGGGGCGAACGATTCCTTGAAATATTGTCTGAGGTTTTCACAGGACTGCAAGGTTTCATCTCTGATTTTCGATTGCGGGATATGTTTCTGTACCTGGGTAATAAATATAGTTATTCCCTCATCAATTATGGAGAGATCAACGATCGTTACAAATAATCTGTCGGAATTGGTAAGACGGAAACGGAGGGTATGAATATGGGAAAGTAGCCAGGTGCGGTCTTTTGACGGTTTCCTGGCTCTTACAATAGCTGCATAGGCCATAAGAATATTGTTTAAAGTCTTGAGGTCATTCGGAGAAATAAACACTGTTTTCATTGTCTTCTCACTTTCCAGCCGATAAACCTGAGAAAGTATACACCATAATCTTACAGTTAGTCAATATAAGTATGAACTTGTAGATATGAATATGGAAGCTTATACTTACGGACATAGTTCCGCAAGTTCGGTCACTCCTGTATGATAAAGAAAAACAGGAGAAGAGAATGCTTCGGCTGCGGGTTAAAGAGATCGCCCAGGCGCAGAAATTATCTATGAATATGTTGTCTCATCGGTCTGAGGTTTCCTACAATGTGATTAAATCCATCTACAGAAACCCATATAGGGCCATGAGTACTGAGACAATAAATAAGATTGCGAAGGCTCTGGGTGTCCCGGCAACAGATCTACTTGAGGACGTTTCTGAAGATTACGCGCAGAATGAAATGGAAGAGAGAAAAAAGAAATAAAGGGATTAACCTCGCCCGCGGAAGAGATCTACGAATAACGATGAGAACAAAGACCAGCGGGATGAAATGGAACGATCGATGTCCTACGAATGAGTACAGGTGTCATCCTCTGGCACTATCCCGCGAACAAATAGGTGTTGCTGGCCTTTCCCATTAAAATTCCTTGTGTCGGAAAGACCATAAAATCGCCACTTCTGACTCATAAAATCGCCAGTCCAATGAGCTTGAATGGATGAGCCAAAGGCGGTTTCTCTGACGCATAACTTCGCCCGGAATCCATTTTGACTCATAACCTTGCCGCGAAAAGTTGGGCAGGAAATCCGCCCGATTTTGTGCTCAAACCTCCGGTAAATGGCTCTTTTTAGGCAGAGATATGCGTCAACTTGGCGAGGATATGAATCAATTTGCCATGTGGCAAGTATTTTGCTGGTCCGCCCGTGTCATGTGCCTGTGTATCTCTCCTCTACCGATCCAAGCGTCCCGGATCGGATTCGCCAGTTCGCCAACCTCTCCTTGACAGGATCATCTCTCTCCCTGTATAGTAATAAAGTAGTCACTCGTTTTTTGGGGAGGTTTTGACATCTATGCCAGTGTGCTGCTAACTCCATCCTGTTTCCTGTTCAAACAGTGAAACAGACGTGACCATGCTTGCTTCCATCTATCGCGTGTCTCTCATCAGGCATGAGCGCTCAGCCGTTCTCCGCCTGGAATGCCGCAGGGCATCATTCCTGCTCGACGGCCCTTCTGGCGAGGCCTAAGCGAGACGGCGGATAGTGAGAACGCAAGCATTTGATGGTGCTCAGAGATATGGAGAAGCGTGCGGCAAAGAGGTGTCAGGCATGGAACTCCGGCGAACGCATCGCTGATGTCCCCCATCCACCACACCATTGGCAGGTGGATGTCATCTTTTCCCCTGCCGCGGCAGCCGCATATTCGATCATTGTGCAAGCAATGACCTGCTCTCTCTCCTCCCTCTTTCTGCCCCATCGTTTCCTCACGTGTGTTGATACGATCGTGCTGTTTTTTCTCTAAGAAAAAAGCAAGGAATACCTATCATGACAGAAAATCAGCTTTCACTCCTCCCCTTCTACGCGGGTTGGGGTATCTACCAGCAGCGTCTTGTCGCGGCCATCGCGCCCCTTACAGGAGAGCAGCTTGCCTTGCGCCTCACGCCACAACACTGGTCGATTGGCATGTACGCGACGCATATTGTCGCAAATCGCGCCTGGTGGTTCCACGCACGGATGGGCGAGGGGAGCGCCGATCTTACTTCCCTCGAATTATGGGCTCTCGGAATCTGTGAGGGGGGCGTGGATCCATTCCACCCAGCGGCAGAACTGGTTGCCGGACTTGAGAAGACCTGGCAGATGATCC
>WNFT01002649.1_pt1 | contig 15326 bp, 12 predicted proteins | sample 5400191 | NCBI WGS metagenome assembly WNFT01 (sample SAMN13153359, study PRJNA577476) | soil metagenome | isolation source: 80 cm saprolite under Madrone tree | place: USA:California | collected 2016-06-14 | reverse complement strand
CAGCTGGTCGACGTCGGGCATTCGGCGGCCGAGCACCGTGACGGTACCCGCATCGGGCGCGACCAGGCCGACGATCGATCGGATGAGCGTCGTCTTGCCGGCCCCGTTCGGGCCCAGCAGGCCGTATATCTCGCCCGTCCTGACCCGCAGCGTCACCCCATCGAGCGCACGTATGCCGCCGAACTTCTTCTGGACGCCTTCGACATCAACCGCAAAGGCCTCAGCCATTCGCTCCCTCCTCATCCGGTCTCATCGCCCGCAGCCAGTTTTCCGCCAGCATCACCACGGCTTCCTCGACTTCGATTTCGAGCCCCAGCAATCGCTCCGCGAGTCGTCGCGTCAGAAGGTGAAAAAAGATCGGCCCGATGAGCGACTGCAGCGCCAGCAGTGGGTGCATCCGCCGCAGCCTGCCCGCCATCATCTGCTGCATCACGTAGGCGCCCGCGGAACCAAGCGTTGCCGCCACAAGGTCGCGAGCAGCATCTTCCGAGTCAGGGCTCAGCGAGCTGAGCTCCAGGAATATGGCTCGGAGCAGGCCGATTCGGGGTCCACCCGAGCCGTACACGGTCCTGGCGACCGTGCGCGCGATCTCCGGCACAACGACATCGGGTGGTTGGTCAGTCATCGAGCTGAGGAGGCTGGTGACAGGCTCGAGTGGCGAGTAAGTCAGCAGGAGACTCGTGAACAGGGCGGATTTGCCTGGGAAGAGGCGGTACAGGGTGGCTCGGGAGACGCCGGCTCGAACCGACAGCTCGTCCATCGACAGCGCCGCGAGGCTGCCGTCGCCCACCATCGCCGCGGCGGACTCGAGGATGCGTTCTTTTGCCCCTGGTTCAGGCTCGACATCGAGGGCATCGAGTAGCGCTCGCCGCGAATCGAACGCCCGGTAGAAGCTGGCCTTTGACACTCCGGCAGCATGTGCGACCTGCCCGACCGTTGGGCTCTCTCCTCGGGCCAGAAGGCCCCGCGCCCCGACGAGGATGCGCTCCCGAGTCTGTGTCGTCACCTGGAACGATACTAGACAAGACGTCCTGTCTCGTCAAGTATCAATCAGCTTTGAGCCAGCGCCCGGATCTCCTCGAACTGGTCGTCCCATAAAGGAATTGCGCGCTCACGCACCCAACGCTCGTACTTGTCGAGAAGCCGCTTTGCCTCTTCGGCCCTGCCCTGCCTGGCAAGGAATCGAGCCAGGTCGAGAGCCGGGTCGACCTGGTTCCATAGATAGTCGGTCGGCTCGAGCACGCTGAGACCGCGGCGTAGGGCGGCCTCAGCCTCCTCTGTGCGGCCCTGTGCCGCTCGAATCACACCCAGGGTCTGGTTGACCTCCGAGACCGCGGTCACGTCGTAATCGCGGAGGCTGTCCATGGCGCTCGTTATCCACGTCGCCGCGCCGGCCATGTCGCCCAGCTCGAGTCCCACGCGCGCACGCATGGCGTACAGCTCGCTGCGATTCCATCGCTCTCCGCTTGCCTCGCTAAGTTGCAGCGCACGCTCGACACACTGCGCAGCCTCGGCGTCTTTGTGTTGATACATGAGAGTCGTCGCCAGGTGGCGGAGGGCGCTGACCTGATGCTGAACAGCGCCTGCCTCCTCGGCCTCAGCGAGAAACTTGCGATGGCTCCTCTCAGCATCGACCAGGTCACCACTCGTCGTGAACCACCCACTGCGCTGCCACAAAGCTGCCCGTGCAAGGTCCCTCAGTCCATACGCAATACCAATCTGTTCGGCTTCCGTGAGGTATGGATCTGCGGCGGCGACGTTGCCGCGCATTTCCTCAGCCGGCGCAAGGCGAACCAGGATCGCACCTACGTGGGCGTGAGCTCCAATGGAACGCGCCCTCTGTAGCAGCTCCTGGTTGACGTCGATGTATTCAGAGATGCGACCCGTAGCCCATAGGTAATAGGCCGCGACGTGCCGTGCTTCGATTTCGCCGGCGATGTCGCCTGCTTGCCGGCAGGCTTCCACCGCTCGCTCCGCTACGGCCTGGAAGTCTTCGATCGGAGTTTCGAGGCTCCAGTTCATGATCCAGGCCTCGGCCAGGCGGGCGTTGGCCACGAGCTTGGGTAGTCCGGCCTGTTCGGCGGCGGCCGCCGCGTCCGCGGCGGCCTTCATGGCCCGGGGGTAGTCGGCGCCGATCACCAGCAGCTGGGCCTCGAGCAGCGCCGTCCTCGACCTCGAGACCGGCCCGCCGGCATCGGGGAGGATCGCCGCCGCTGCTCGCACTGTGTTCAGTGCCGCCTCCAGGGTGGTTCGATCGCGCCGCGTCACAGCGCGGTCGCCCATTGACAGCGACCACTCGAGCGCACGGCGGGCGCGATCGGCGAGCGCGTCGCCCTCCATCGCGAGCTCGATTGAAAGTGTCAGCGCGCGTTCTGCGTGATGGGCCAGGATCTCGGTCAGCTGGAGCGTGTCGCCGGCCTCAGCCTCGAGAACCGATCCGAACCGATCATGCAGGTCCGCCCGCTGAGATTTAGGCAGCGATCCATAAGCAGCGTCGCGGACGAGCAGGTGGCGGAATCGCAATTCGTCGGTCGGACCGTCGCCGCCGCTCACCAGCGACTTGCGCCGCAGCGATACGAAGCCGGCTTCGGGATCCGAGCCGGTCAGGTCTCTGACCTGTTGCACGCCGAAGCGCTCGCCGACGACGCTCGCCGCCTGCAGCAGCCTGCGCTCGCCCTCAGGCAACCCATCCAGCCGAGCTGCGAGCACGGCCTGGATGCTCGCCGGCACCCGGATCGACTCGATCGGCCCGACGGCGTGCCAGCCTGCTCCTTCGCGAAGGAGCCGCCCTTCATCGATGAGCATGCGAATGAACTCCTCGCAGAAGAGAGGTGTCCCGGCTGAGCGCTCGATGATCTGCGATTTGAGGTTTGCCGGTAGTGACTCGATTTCGAGGAGGCTCGATATGAGCGTGCCCGTCTCGGCTGCATTGAGGGGGTCGAGGGTGATGTTGCTGGAATTGGACTTGCCCGCACCCCATGTCGGGTGGCTTTCGAGAAATTCGGGGCGGGCGACACAGACCAGGAAGAGCGGCGCGTCGACGGATCGCTCCGCGAGCTGCTCGAGCAGACCGATCACTGGCGGTTCCGCCCACTGTGTGTCGTCGACCACGACGATGAGGGGAGCTCCCTTGGCGACCGCCTCGAGATAGCGCCTCATGCCCCACGCAATCTCTCGTTCGACTCGGTCTGGCGGGGTGTCGGGCATTCCTTCCGTTGAGCTCACCAGGCCAAGCATGGCCGCGACACGCCCGCGCACCGCCGGCCGTTGGGGATCATCAGAAAACAGCTCTCCGAGCCATCGGTCGAGCCTTGAGAGAGCGGCATCGCGGTCATCCGCGATCGTGATGCCGGTGTCCTGCCGGACCATCTCTATGAACGGCCAGTACGTGATGCCGCGTCCATAAGGCAGGCAGCGTCCTCGCAGCAACCTCGCGCCGGAGCCGGCGAGCGCCGCAAGCGCCTCTGTCACCAAACGCGACTTGCCTACCCCTGCGGCGCCTGTGAGCGTGAAGAGGTGAGGGCTGCGGTCTTCCGCGGTGCGCGCGAAGGTGTCGACCAAGAGCCTCAGCTCGCGGCGGCGCCCGACCAGTGGGGTGTGCAAACCAGGCAGCCCACGCGCCTGCTCTGGGACCTGCGTCCGCGGCCGAACAGCCCTGAACGCGGGCAGAGCCTGGGACTTGCCTTTGGCCGTGATTGGTTCGCGCCTTTCGTATTCGATGACGCTGCGGGTCAGCTGCTCGGTCATCGGCCCGACGACGACCTCGCCGGGCTCTGCGCCCTGTTGCAGGCGTGCCGCGATATTGACGGCATCGCCGCTGACCATGAACTGCCGATCCTCCCGAGCGGCCGTTACCGCTTCCCCCGTGTTGACACCGATACGCACCGTGAGGTCGCCGGCCCGGTCGCGCACCTCGAGGGCAGCGCGCACCGCTCGCTCCGCATCGTCATCGTGTACAGCCGGCACACCGAACACGACCATGACCGCATCGCCGGCAAACTTTTCGACCGTCCCTCCATGCGCCGCGGCCACTTCAGAGATTCGCTCGAAATGCCGCGACATCCAGCTGCGAACGACCTCGGGGTCGCGTTGTGAGGCGAGCTCGGTCGAGCCGACGACGTCGGCGAACAGGATCGTCACGATCTTTCTCTGCTCGGCCACGCAGCGATTCTAGGATCGAGCGGACACCTTAACGACCGGGGTTTGAGCGCACCGCCGCGGCGCCTAGTCTCGGCGCGATGTTTCGCATGGTTGCGGCGGCGATTGGAATCGCGGTCGGGTTGTTTCCATCTACTGCAGCCGGAAGCTCAGGCTGGGGCAGTCCTGGCTACGGAGACCCTCCCGGCTGGTGCCCCAAACATTCCGACATGTGGACCAGGACCCTCGTGACCAACGATCCACATGTCGGCACCAACCCGGAGCGGGATACGTTCTACGGCTTCCATCGGAATCCGGGCTACGACGACTGGTACGGGTATTTCTACGGGGACTTCCGGGGCAAACCTGGCGACTCGTCGGGGTGGGTCCAGCTCCTTCACGAGGACTACCCCAACCACTATCACTGGAACTTCGCTGACAACGGGTGGGCGGTGCGCGGCCACGTCAAGCAGTACATCGCGTACTACAACTGGACGTTCGGTGGCGAATGCGGCCTCGGATGGTACAGAGGAATGTCGCCGCCCCCATACATGGCCGACCAATACGGATATCCCGTCGTCGACATCTACGTCGATGCAGTGCCGCCGCAAGCCCCGCAGCCGCATGTCTCGCTTGTGACGGCCGATTCGGTGTCGTTCACCTGGGACCCCGTCGTCGACATCGGCGATGGCGCCGGCATCGACTACTTCGTCGCCGGCATGGATCACTACACGTCGTGGCTGACCATTGACGGCGGGTCGCAGCGGCTGCAGCTTCTTTCAACTCCGGAGCCGCGGACGATCACGCAGTCGGGCATGTCGCCGCTGGACATTGCTTGCGTGCACGTCCAGGCCGTCGATCGAGTCGAGAACGCAAGCGCTGAGCAAGTCGCCTGCTCGCGAGCTCTCGCCACGCCGCCCATGCCGGCGTGGACCGCCTTTGCCTCACGGGTCGCCGCCAACCCTGGGCCTGCCGGACTGGTTGGGTTGGGCTCATGGTTCTGGCTCGATCCTTCGCCACGAGGGCTCACGATTCATGAGAAGGACCGAGGCACCGACTACTCGATCACCGCGACCCCACGGTCGGCGGCGTGGGATTTCGGCGATGGCGTTACGGCGAGCCTTCCCGGACCGCGGGGCTACGGCCGCGCGTACCCGGAACAGTCCCCGGTAACGCATGTCTATGAAGCTCACAACCAGGCCGGGTACATCGTGCGGGCGTCGGTGCGCTACGAAGTCACGTGGACGGCAGTGCTGGGCGGCCTGACCGTCGGGCCTTACCCGATGGGCGCGTTTGTGCAGGAGGCGATTCCGCTCCGGTATCCAGTCCAGCAAGCCCAGCCGGAGCTCCTGCGCATTTGAGTGGAGATCACGATGCCGACCATCCAGTCATGCGCTCGACCTTGATTTCGACCACTGGACCTGCCGGGCGATTCGATCGGTACTGCTCGTATCGCGCGGTGAGCAGAGAGATCGCCTCGTCGAACTCAGGGCCCTCTTCAACAATGCGCGCGGTCCCGTCGACGCGCACCCACCACAAGCTGAACCAATCGTCCTCGTAATGGTCGACAAGAACGCTGACGGCGGGATTGGCCACGATGTTCCGAAGGCGCTGGAGATTCCTCGTGCGCTTCGGCTTCTGGTCGACTGCGAAGTACAGGCTGCCGTCGGCAGGGGCGAATGTGATCGGCACGATGTGCGGTCGCCCATCAGGGCCGACCGTGGCAAGACGGGCCACCATCGCGGTCTTGATCCGGTGGCGCATCTCTCGCTCGTCCATCGCGTTCATGCGGCAAGTCTGCTGCTATATCGTTGAGCGGTGCAGCGGCTCCGTACGTATACCGTCGAAGAGGCGAACAACGAGCTGCCTCGCGTGCGGAGGATCGTCGCCCAGATCGCTGAGCTCTCGGCGCTGCTGCCCGAGCTCGAAGACCAGGCGCGGATCGCAGAGTACGAGTCGAAACGTGCCGGCGCCGGCGAGGAAGATCGCGACAGGCATCAACAGGCGCGCGATGCGGCTGGCGGCGCGGAGCTCGAGCTGCTCAAAGCGGTCGCGGGCCTCAACGGAATGGGCATCCAGCTGAAGGGTCCGCTCGAAGGCTTGATCGACTTTCCGTCTTATCGCGACGGCGAGCTCGTGGAGCTCTGCTGGAAGCTGGGCGAAGAAAAAGTGGAGTACTGGCACCATGTCGGCGAAGGCTTCGCAGGAAGGAAAAAACTCTAAGCCGAGTCGCTCCCCGTTTCGCTCGGGACCGTGCCTTTGATCGCCGCAAACGTCGACTGCGCGATCCCCGCGGCGTCCAGCCCGAACTCTTTCAAGATGTCGGCCGCCTTGCCCTGAGGCAAGAACTGGTCGGGCAGCGCTATGGTCCGCACGCGCCCGGCCAATCCGTGCGGGGCCAGTGCCTCGAGCACCGCGCCACCAAATCCTCCACTGCCGACGTTGTCCTCGACTGTCATCACGATTGGATGACGCTTCGCCCAATCCACGATTCGCGGATCGACGGGTTTCACCCAGCGCGCGTTGACCACCGTGACCTCGATGCCTTGCAATGCCAGGCGTTCCGCCGCTTCCTTCGCGACCTCGACCATCCGCCCGACCGCGAAGATGGCCGCGTCCGACCCCTTGCGCAGCTCTTCCCAACGGCCGACCGGCAATGGCTCGACGGGCAGGTCTGGCGGTGCGGGAACGGCGCCGCTGGGATATCGAATCGCCACCGGGCCATCCATCGTGAGCGCGGTCTCGAGCAGTGCGCAGAGCTCGGTCGCATCCGCCGGCGCGGCCACTTTCATGTTCGGTATCAACCTCAGATAGGAGAGGTCGAGCATGCCGTGATGCGATGAGCCGTCAGGTCCGGTGACGCCGGCGCGATCGATGACGAACACCACCGGAAGCTTGTGCAGAGCGACATCCATGACGGTCTGGTCGAACGCGCGCGCCAGAAATGTGGAGTAGATGCACACCACCGGGCGCATCCCCGCCATCGCCAGCCCGGCGGCGAACGTGACCGCGTGCTGCTCGCAGATGCCGACGTCGAAGAACCGGTCTGGAAATTCTTTGGCGAAGTTGAGGAGGCCCGTCGATGAGGCCATCGCCGCGGTGATCGCGCACACTTCGGGCCGTCGCGTGGCAGCAGTCATTAGCGCCTCGCCGAAAACATCGGTGTACTTGACGTCGGTGGAGCGCGGCCGCCCGGTCAGCGGATCGAATGCGCTGACCCCGTGGAGCTTGTCGATCTCGTCCTCCACGGCCGGACCGTAGCCGTGGCCTTTCTCGGTGACGACATGCACCACGACCGGCGCCTTCAACTTCTTCGCGCGCGATAGAACTGCTTCGAGCTCGGCCTCGTCGTGGCCGTCGACAACTCCGGCGTACTTGATGCCGAGGCTTTCGAAGACCGTGGATGGCTGCAAGAGTTGCTTGAGGCTCTCCTTGACCCGATACGCCGCCTGGTCTGCGGTCGAGCCCACCAGAGGGAGGTCACGCAGAAGGCGCGAGATCTCGACCTTCACGCGCTCGTAGCGAGGGTCGATGCGCAGCTGCGACAGGTGCCGTGCGAGGCCGCCGACGGTCGGCGCATAAGAGCGGCCGTTGTCGTTGATGACGATGATCAGGTTGGGTGGCTGCAGATGCGCGATCTGATTGAGTGCCTCGTACGCCATGCCGCCGGTCAGCGCGCCGTCGCCGATGACTGCGACCACGAAACCATTCGTCCGCTTCCGCAGCCGCGCTTCAGCGATGCCGAGCGCGTAGCTCAACGAAGTCGACGCATGGCTGTTCTCGACCAGGTCGTGCTCGGATTCTTTGCGCGACGGATAGCCGGACAGGCCGCCCGCTTGACGAAGCCGGGCGAAATCTCGCGCGCGCCCAGTGACGATCTTGTGGACATAGGCCTGATGACCGGTGTCCCAGACGATCGCGTCCTTGGGACTGTCGAACACGCGGTGGAGGGCGAATGTCAGCTCGACGACCCCGAGGTTTGGTGAGAGATGGCCGCCGGTCCTGGACGTCTGTTCGACGAGAAAGGCGCGGACCTCGGCGGCGAGCTGCGCGAGCTGCGACTGGTCGAGGCTGCGGAGGTCGGCTGGCGAGTTGATCGTCTCGAGGAGTGCCACGGTGTTCTTAACGCGCCTTCCGGGAAATGTGTTGCGGTCCAGGGATCAACACGCCCCCAGTATGGCCGGTGGGCCCCTAGGCCAGGTGCTCCGCCACCAGCTCCAGGACGTGCGCGACCCGAAGATCAATGCCTCGCTTGCGAGCCGCGGCGGCGATATGCATCAGGCAGCCCGGGTTGTCCGAGGCGACGACTGTACAGCCGGTCTTCGCGATCGCGTCGAGCTTCCACTCAGCCAGGCGGCCGGCCACCCGCGGCCATTCGAGGCTGAATGTGCCGCCGAAGCCGCAGCAGTTGGCGATGTCGGGGATGTTGACCACCTCGTAGCCGGCCATGTCGAGGAGCTGCCTAGGCTCGCTCTTCAGCCCAAGCTGCCGGAGGGTCTGGCAGGAATCGTGGTAGGCGACCTTCAGGCTCATCTGGTCCGTTCGGACCAGGTCGGGGTGTTCGGCCAGAAGCTGGAGCGCGAAACGGGTCGAGTCCCGGAAGCGGTCACGCAGCCCGGCGTCGATCCGGGCGCCCCAGTCTGGGGCGTCGATCGTGAAGGCGCCGAAGCAAGACGCCGACGGTGTCACGATCAACCCCTCGGAATTTCGAAGGCTTTCCGAGAGCCTTGTATTCAATTTGTCGGCACTCGCGAAGTCGCCGGCGTTGGCAGAGATCAACCCGCAACACCATTGGCCCTTCGGAAACCCAACGTTGTAGCCAGCAGCCTCGGCGATTCGCTGCAAAGCCACGGCTGACTCGGGGAGCATGCGGTCGACCATGCACGAGGCGAAGATCGTGAGCGGCTCACCCTCTCCATGGCTCTTGACGGGCGCCCGATCTCGATACGGCACCCGCGCCAGACGAGGCGCCCCGGGTACGAGGCCGCTGAAGGGAGCTCCTGTGCGTAGAAGACGATCTGCCAGCTCCGGCCGCTTCCACACCCCCAGCACGGCTTTCTTCCGCAGCGACTTCCGGCCCTTGCGTCGGTGCTCGAGGATCTGGCGCGGCAGGGGGATGTCGACCGGACAGATCTCCTGGCATGCATTGCACTGCGTGCACAGCGTGTTGGGCAGGTCGGCCTCGTCGAGGCCGTGGTGAAACGGCGTCAGCACGAGCCCGATCGGACCGTTGTAGATGTGCCCGAACTGGTGGCCGCCGACGGCCATGAACGCCGGGCACGCGTTGGAGCAGGCGCCGCACCGGATGCAGGTCAGAGCATCGCTGAAAACCGGATCGGCGCGCATCTCTTCGCGGCCGTTGTCAAGGATGACGCAGTGCATCTCACGCGGACCGTGGACGCCGATCGTCAGCGACTGCTCGATGTCGGCCGAGCGTGAAGGACCCGTGATCCAGTTGACGTAGCTGGACATGATCTGGCCGGTGCCGCTGCGTGGGAGCATGCGCAGCACCGCGACCGCGTCGTCGAGTGAGGCCACGACCTTGTCGACGCCGAACAGCGCGATGTGCACCGGCGGCAGCGTGACCGTGAGGTCTGCGTTGCCTTCGTTGGTGACCAGCATGATGGTTCCCGTCTCCGCGATCGCCAGGTTGGCGCCACTGATGCCGACGGAGGCGCTGATGAACTTCTGCCGCAGGGATTCGCGTGCGTGCGCCTGTATCGCCTCGACCGTCGCTTCGGTTCCGAACACGCGCGCCGCGTCTTCCTTGGTGAGGTGGATCGCGGGCGCGATGAGGTGGGAGGGATGTGTGTGTGTGAGCTGTACCATCCGTTCGCCGAGGTCTGTCTCGACCACCTCCATTCCCAGCGACTCGAGGTATGGGTTGAGCTCGATCTCCTCGCTTGCCATCGACTTGACCTTGGTCACGATGGGCCGGTGCTGCCCACCGGCGGCGTTCCAGCAGATCTGCCCGATGATGTCGCGCGCTTGCGCCGCGTCGCGAGCGAAATGGACCTTGCCGCCCACAGCCTCGAGGCGTTCGGTGAATTGCTGCACCAGCTCCGGCAATCGTTGGAGGTTGGCGCGCCGGCGCCGCTTGAGCTCGGTGCGGCCGGCTTCAAAGTCGAAATCCGCGAAGGCTGCGTCACGCCGAGTGCGCAGGCCGGTCATCGCTTTGGTCAACGCGCCTTGCAGCTTGGGGTCGTCCAGAGCTTTGTTGACGCGCCTGGCGAAGTGGCGGCGGGATTCAGGCACGCGCTTGGCGTGCTTCCTGGATTGCCTCGCCGATCGCAGCCTGGGTCGACACCGGGGCCAAGCATATTGTCCCGACGCAGACCACCGCGCGGTCGTCGCCATTCGGATCGAGCACCACGTATGGGTGCGCCACGACCGCGGCGCGCGCCAGCTCGGCGTTGCCAGTGCTGACCTTGATCACGTGTTGCGTTCGGTCAAGCGCACGCGCGAAGACGGCCGCCATCAAGCCGTACTGGCGAGGGAGCGCGGCCACGGACTCGAGCACGCGTCGGGCGCGGACCAGGTAAGGCTGCTCGGGATCGCCAACCAGCTGGTCCAGCTCCACGAGCGCGATTGAAGCGATCGAGTTCTCGACGAGCGGCTTGATTCGTTCGCTCAGCCGGCCGAGCTGGTCAGTTCCAGCGTGGTCGAAGTAGCCGCCAAGCTCGGGATCGGTGTATGCGGACTCGAGGTGCTCGGCGATGTCGCTCGCGATCGTGAGCCAATCACCGGCCACCCTTGATTGGTGAGCGCGCACCGCAGCCCAGAGTCCCCAGACCTGGTCGGCCAGCTGTCCCGCGACGCCCTCGCCGCGCGCGAGTCCCGCACCGCGCCGGTACCGATCGCGGAACAGCCTCTCGAGCAGGCTGGCCGCGTGCTCACGCAGCGCCGGCCGCTCGCAGCGCAATGCCGCGTCCAGGTACGAGATCGCCAGCGCCACATTCCACGAGGTGTAGACCCGCCGGTCGACGTAGGGTGCGGTTTCATGTGCGCGTGCAGCGGCATCGAGCGAGTAGTAATTCTCGTCGGCATCCTGGCTGCCCGCGTAGAGACCGGTGGCCGGATCGCGGAGGATGCGGTCGAGGTACGCGGTTGTGTCATCCAACTCAGTGCGCAGTCCAGCAAGGGCCAGCGCGCCGACTAGGCCTGCGTGGTCCTCGAGCATCTTCTCGAAATGCGGGACGCTCCAGTCCTGCGTTGTCGAGTAGCGGAAGAAGCCGCCCTCGACATGGTCGTAGGTTCCACCGCCTGCCATCCGCTCGAGCGTGTGCACGGCCATCGCGCGCAGCTCCGGGTCGGATCGCAGCTGCGCCTGCTCGAGCAGGAGCAAGATGGCGTCCGTCTGGGGAAACTTGGGGGCGGACCCAAAGCCGCCGTACTCGGCGTCGTAAGCATTCTTGACCGCGTCGAGGACTTCATCCACCAGAGAGTTGTCGAGCGTCCCCGCGCTGCGTGCCACCAATGAGCCGGCGCGCTTCTTGGTTTCCAACACGCGATCGGCGATCTCCGGCTGATGCGAGTGGTAGTAGCCGGCCACTTTCGAGAGCGCATCGGCCATCTGGTCCGGCGGCATGTACGTGGCTCCGGTGAGCAGCTCGCCGGACGAGGTCAGGAATGCCGTCGTGGGCCATCCGCCCATGTTGTAGCGCTGGTTGACGTCGGGTCGGAGGTCGTTGTCCACCCTGATGGGAAGGTACTCGCGGTTGATGAGGTCGATGACGCCCGCGTTCGAGTAGGTCGTCTCGTCCATGACGTGGCACCAGTGGCACCACACGGCCGAAATCGACAGAAGGATGGGCCGGTCCAGGGTGACCGCCTCGCCGAAAGCCTTCTCTGACCAGGGGCGCCACTTGATCTCGTGGGCGCGGTTGGGCCGCGGGGAGAAGTGGAACTCCCTCCCCGCCTCGCGGGGAGGTCGACCCGGCTGCGAAGCAGCCCGGTCGGGTGGGGGGATCGAATCTGGCATGGCGCCTAGCGTACGGGCAGTGAAAGAATGAAGTCGTGATCTCAACCAGCGCGGTCGACGCTTACATCGAGAAGAACTCCCGGCGGTTTGTCGAAGACCTCGAAGAGCTCTGTTCCTTTCCAAGCATCTCCAACCACGGGCTGGATGCTGTGACGCCGGCTCGTGACTGGATCGCCGATCGCCTCGGCCGTTTCACCGAGCGCGTGGAGACGCTCGACGAGGGCGGCATGCCCGCGTTGTATGCGGAGGTGGCCGGCGCGGGCCGGCGCAAGCTCTTGCTCTACCAGCACTACGACGTCCAGCCTGTAGACCCGATCGAGCTGTGGGAATCGGATCCGTTCAAGCCGGTCGAGAAGGACGGGCGCATCATCGCGCGCGGTGTCGCCGACGACAAGGCGGACGTGATGGCGCGAATCCACGCGCTCGAAACACTGAAGGGGCTGGGCGAGGTCCCGGTCACGTTGCGGTTTCTCGTCGAGGGTGAGGAGGAGATCGGCTCCATGACCTTCGAGAAGATCGCGCACAAGCACGCGGACAAGCTGCGCGCCGACGGCTGTTTGTGGGAATCGGGCGCGTCATTCGACCCGGCCGGCCGGCCGACGCTGCAGTTCGGATGTCGCGGCCTTCTTTACGTGCAGCTGCGCGTGAAGATGCTCGACTTCGACCAGCACTCGGGCCTGGCTTCGATCTATCCATCGGCCGCCATGTACCTCGTCGAGGCGCTGGCCAGCCTGCGCGATCAGGACATGAACATCCGCATCGACGGTTTCTACGAGCGCATGATCGAGCCGACTGACGCCGACCTGCAGATGATGGCGAAAATCGAGCCAGAGATCGCGCCGATGAAGAAGCTCGTGGGATTCGAGCGCCTCATCCGCGACCCCGCTCCTGAGCACGTCATCGAGCAGCTGCTGTTCACGCCCACCTGCAACATCGCCGGGATCACCACCGGCTACCAGGGCCCGGGGTCGAAGACCGTGCTGCCGGCCGAGGCGACGGCCAAGCTCGACTTCCGGCTGATCCCCGACCAGGACCCCGCAGACATCCTGATTCGCCTCCGCAAGCATTTCGACGCCCACGGATTCGAGAAGGTCGAAATCTTCGGCCACGACGCAGAGAAGCCGGCGCGCTCAGACCCCAACTCCGAGGTCGCCAGGAGCGTCATCGACTGCGTGAAAGAGCTCCACGGCGAGCCGGTCCTGTGGCCGTTCATGCAGGCGACCGGGCCGATGCACCCGGTTGTGGTCGACCTGGGGGTGCCGACGGTGCTGCCAGTCGGGGTCGGCAGGCCCGACAACCGCATCCACGCCCCCAACGAGAACATCCACGCCGCCGACTACATCAACACCATCCGGCTCATGTGCCGGGTCTGGGAACGGTTCGGAGCGGGCTAGAGTTAGCGCCTGATGGAGAAGCTCACCGAGAAGCTGTTCACGGTCAAGTACAAACAGGACACCGGGCGGCCGCACATCGAGATCGTCAACCAGGCGGTCTGTGCCGACGAGTGCAAGGGCAAGTTCTGCACGCATTTCTGCCCGGCAGGCGTTTATGAGTGGAACGAGGAACAGAAGAAGACGCTGGTGAGCTCGGACAACTGCATCGAGTGCGGCGCCTGCTCGATCGGGTGCCCTTACGACAACATCGCCTGCCACAGCCCGCGGGGCGGCTTTGGCGCCCAGTACAAGTTTGGCTAGCCCGACCCTCAGGAATACCAACCCCCGCGGCGCAATTGAGATTGATGCAATGAGCAAGTACGACGTGGTCATCGTGGGCGGGGGTCCGGCGGGGCTGGCGGCCGGCCTGTACACGGCCCGGATGAACCTGACTACCCTCCTCCTCGACCGCGGCCCGCTGGGCGGCCAGCTGCTGAACACCGAGCTGGTCGAGGACTACCCCGGATTCGAGTCCATCTTCGGCAGCGAGCTGGCGACCAAGATGGGGGACCACGCGCGCAAATTCGGGCTCGAGGTGCGCGAGTTCGAGCCGGTGAAGGAGATCGACAAGGAAGGGGACATGAAGGTCCTCCGCCTGGAGAGCGGCGAGGAGATCCGGACCCCGGCACTGATCATGGCGGCCGGTGGCCTGCCCCGCTACCTCGGCGTGGCCGGAGAGAAGGAATTCCAGGGCCGCGGTGTCAGCTACTGCGCGGTTTGCGATGGCGCCTTCTTCAAGGGCGAAGAGCTGGCCGTCATCGGCGGCGGCGACGCGGCTGTGGAGGAAGGCGACTTCCTGACCCGCTACGCCAAGAAGGTCTACATCCTTCATCGCCGCGACCAGCTTCGCGCTCAGCCGATTCTCATCGACCGGGCGCGCGCCAACCCCAAGATCGAGTTCATCCTCGAGGCGGGCGTCAAGGAGATCGTCGGCAACGGCAAGGTGAATGCGCTTAAGTACGAGCAGTTCGGGCTGGACAAGGAGCTTCCGGTGGGCGGAGTCTTCATCTTCATCGGGTTCGTGCCCAACTCCGGCCTGTTCAAGTTCCATGTCGACCACGACGACGCCGGGTACATCCACACCGACCGCAACATGCAGACTTCGGAGCCGGGGATCTGGGCGGTGGGCGACGTGCGTGCTCAGCTGACCAAGCAGATCGCGACTGCGGTCGGTGACGGCACCACGGCTGCGGTTGCGGCCGCCGCGTACGTCTCTTCGTTGAAGGACGTTGCCCGGGCCTGACCGCCGCGCTCGGCCCGCTCGCCGCGCGCCTGACTCGTGCTGGATGTAGAGAACCGCCCGGCGGCTTCGACTACATCTCGAAACCGCCCGATCGGAATACCGAGGAGCGACGCGATGAAGTACATGATCATGACGTTTGGGTCCGCCCAGCAGGGACTGGCCACAATGGGCAGGGAGTGGATGGTCGAGATGATCAAGTTCATGACCACGCTCGACGAAGACTTGAAGAAATCGGGCGAGTACGTGAGCGCTGAAGGGCTTGCCGACGGAAGCCAGGCGAAGACAGTCAGGTTCGTTAACGGCATCTCCGTCGCGACCGATGGACCGTTTGCCGAATCCAAGGAGTCGTTGGTCGGCTACTGGATCGTCGACGTCGAAAGCGAGGCGCGCGCGATCGAGATCGCATCGAAAATCGTCGACTTCGTCAAGGTGCCCATCGAAGTGCGCCCGGTCATGGACGCACCACCCGACCTCTGAGCTTTGGAAACGCGAATCGAGGACCGGCTGCGCGAGCTTGCGCCGCAGGTCCTCG
>WNFT01008269.1_pt1 | contig 15328 bp, 13 predicted proteins | sample 5400191 | NCBI WGS metagenome assembly WNFT01 (sample SAMN13153359, study PRJNA577476) | soil metagenome | isolation source: 80 cm saprolite under Madrone tree | place: USA:California | collected 2016-06-14 | reverse complement strand
GTTTCTCGCGCCAGACTACCGGCGCCTCGCAGTCGCCTGGCTCATCTTTCGTTCCATCCAGCGGTCCAGGATCGTTTTACGCAGTTTCCAACGGTTGCCAAGTTTGAACGCGGGAATCTCGCCCTCGGTGATGTAACGGTACAGGGTATCCGGGGAGATGCCCAGATACTGCGACGCCTGCCGCACATTCATCACTTCGCGCGATTCGCTCACTAGAACGCCACCCCGGCATCCGGATGAACCACAAAATTTAACGACCGTGAGTTGCGCCGACCTGCGCTTGCGGAGGTTGTGAGGGCGCAACCCGTGGAAGCTTTATGACATTCTACCACTCCGAGCGTCAAGGGAATCTATGGGGCTGTTGCCCTAAGAATACGGGTAGTTCTAGGCAGTTTGGGGGGTATTGACCGATAGTACCCTGCCAGGTAGTGGATACTGCTGGATTGGACCACAATTAGTTGTGGTTTTCTTCACCCCTCTACCTGTACCCAAGGACGGTTATCCTTTGAAATCAGTCCTAAACCTCGATATAGTACTACTCGGAATTTGCCCTACTGATCCGTTTTTTTTCGCGCTTGATTCTACTGTGCAAACTTTTTTCCCACGCACCCAAATGGTTGACAGCAGTTTTAGTTAAACTTTCTCACGCCTTATCCAGCAAAAGAGATTTCCACAGGGCATCGACCCGCTTCTTTGTACCTTCATCCATCAATATCTCATCCGGCCAAGCCCGCGTAAATCCTTCTGACGGCCATTTGCGAGTTGCGTCGATCCCCATCTTCGATCCGAAGTCTTGCATGCGCGCCGCGTGATCCAGCGTATCCATTGGACCCAGAGAAAACTGCACATCCCGCTCCGGATCCAACGCACACAGCGTCTTCCAAACTACTTCACTGTAGTTGTGGATATCAACATCATGATCCACCACCACGATCACTTTCGTGAACATGGCCTGCCCCAGCGACCAAATCGCATTCATGATCTTCCGCGCATGTCCGGGATACGACTTGCGAATTGCCACGATCATCAAGTTGTGAAAAATCCCCTCCGCCGGCATCGCCACATCCACAATTTCCGGATACTGCATCTTCATCACTGGCAAAAACACGCGCTCGACTGCGTGTCCCATATAAAAATCTTCCTGCGGAGGCGGGCCAACGACCGTCGTCAAATAAATCGGCTCTTTGCGGTGCGTCACGCATTCCACGTGAAAAACCGGGTACTCCCCTTCCAGCGAATAAAACCCCGTGTGGTCCCCGAAAGGCCCTTCCGTGCGCATTTCGTTCAGATTGACGTAACCCTCCAACACGACCTCGGCGTTCGCGGGTACTTCCAGATCGTTCGTCTCGCAGGGCACCATTTCCACTGGCTCGCGTCGCAAAAATCCCGCAAACATCATCTCGTCGAGGTCCGGCGGAATCGGCAGCATCCCCGCCAGCGCCGTCGAAGGATCGGCTCCAATCACCACGCTCACGGGAATTCTGCCTTCGGGATTCTTAGCCCGAGCTCGCCGAAAATGCTCCGCTCCATGCTTTTGCGTCTGCCAGTGCATCCCGGTCGTCCGCTCGTCGTAAACCTGCATGCGGTACGTCCCTACATTTCTTTTCCCAGTTTCCGGATTCTTCGTAAACACCAGTGGAAACGTAATGAACCGCCCGCCATCCTGCGGCCAGCATTTCAGAATAGGAAAATCAAAAAGGTTGACGTCGCTTCCCTTCTGGATCACTTCCTTGCACGCGCCGGTCTTCACGCTCTTCGGAAAGAACGATCCAAGCTCCGCGAGCTTCGGCAGCATCTTGACCTTGTCGAAAAATCCTTGCGGCGTTTCCATTTTCAAGAATCCCTGGATGCGCTCCGCCACCTCATCCAATTCATTCACTTCAAACGCCAGCGCCATCCGCCGCACGCTTCCAAACGCATTGATCAACAATGGATAGCGCGATCCCTTCGGCTTTTCAAACAGCAGCGCCGGTCCCACCGAACTCGGCGCCCGCTTTGGGTCGCGCGCCACACGCTGCGTTACCTCCGCTATCTCCAGCACAGGGTCCACTTCCGCGCGAATCCGCTTTAACTCCCCTTCCTTCTCCAGCTTCTGGACAAACTCCCGCAAGTCCCGATACGCCACTGCTCCCTCCCGATTTCGATCTGCGGCGGGTAATTCGAGGGGAACTGTAGCACGATCTTGGCCCTGAGCACCCCCCGGCCTATCCCCTGGCTACTTCGCGTCGGCGCTCTCCGCTGGCCGCAGCAGCGTCGCCTGCTGCGAATCACCTGCCAATACCCGCCCGTAAAACCCTCTCAGGCCCAAGTATTGTTGCTGCTGGACAAAAAAGGTTAACATCCGCCACTCGCGCGTCATTCGAAGGGTGTTTCCTTCCTGCTCTGCTGAAAACCTATAATAAGCCCCGCCCTGATCTACCTTGTTGGCTGCAGGCAGGGACTCCGCCTGCATACCTGCGGGCAGCTCCAGCTTGACCTCCTCGTACGTTTCTTGCGGATAGCTGAAGTAGATCGGGTGCACTCGCCTTGGAGAGGGGAACGGATTTCGTTGGTTTACTTGAAATATGCCCAGCGGCAGCACCAACCGCTTGCCCGCTGGCGTTGCAAAATCAGGAACCTCGATCTCGAATTCCGCTTTCAAGGGACCTTCGGTGCTGTCCCAGCCCTCCGCGCTGAGCAATTTCACCGTGGCTCCTTGTGCCAGCCCTTCCTTCATTGCCCCCTCGAGTTCCTTTCGCTTGGCCGCTTCGTCCTGCCGCACGGACTCGAGTCGCCTGCTCAACGCCTCCTGGCCAAAGTAAGCCACTTCGACTCTTCCTTGTAGTCCACCTTCGCTGTTCAATCGAAGTTCCGCTTTCCGCCGCGTCACAGCGTCCGTGCTCTTGAAAGACGGGGTCGATGCTACTTTCGACCACATGCGGTCCACCCGCACACCACCCGTATTCGCTTCGTCCCAAGGCAACAAGCCATACGGGCAGAATCGCGTTGCTGGATCCAAGTAAATGGTGTTTGAGTGATCCAGCACCTCAACCACCATCGCATTGAGCTGAGATTCGCTAGGAAAATCCTTCATGAAAAAGGAGCGATTTCGCGAGGTCACCAGAACTGGATAGACTTCAAATCCCGCCGCACGGGCCAAGGCCACAAACAGCAAATTGATTTCATTGGCAAAGGCATATCCCCGGGTCAGTACGTCCTCGGCGTTTTTATTTTCTTTCAGATTTTCCTGCTTTCTTTCCTTCTCCGACTTTTCACCTTCGTAGCTAACGGCGCGGATTTGCTGCGCCCGCGCGTAGATTTTGCGCAACTTCGTCTCGTTCGAATCACTCGCGGCAATCAGCCGTGCCGCCTCCCGCTCGATACCCTTGGACTTTCCCAAAAAGGACTCGTACTGCTCCGCTCTGCGCCTCCCCAATCCCGTCCAGAAGCCCTCCGGCCCATAGAATCCAACGCTATAGTAAAGATCGACCCGCAACTTCAGACAGTCTTCCGGCGGGGCATACTCTTCTTCCTCGTATGCCGGAACGTTTTCCATATCCAGTTGAATACTGCCGTCGGCCATCGATCGTGGCGCTATGTTCTCCGGCAAGCCCACGCGATGTTGCTTCACCTCCGCTCCTTTTACAGGGTGCAGAGTAAGGTGTGCGTGGCGCACAAATAGGTCTTGCTGGATCGTCCAATCGGCTGCGGGATACGAATATGCGCTGGTGACCAGATATTGCCCGGGATGTCGGAACACATCCGGGATGTTTCCCTTGAAGCGTAAACGATACGCATACTCGATAACGCTGCCCACCTGAACGTTCGGTAGCGTCAGCACTTTGGCGTTCACACGAAACTTCTTCGCCTTCACGATTTCCCGGTCGTAGATTTGGTCTGCGAACTCCGTCGCCTTGCCGTCTAACCCCACGGTGCGCGCTCGAATCTCTTCCACTTGGCTTGCTTTATCGAAATAGGGAATTTCAATGTTGGCGTGCTTCTTACCTTCCTCGCGGAACACCTTGATCCGCATGGCACGCGCTTCGGTCGATTTTGTGTTGTCGGTATCAACGGCATAGTAGAGAATCATCGCAGCTGCTCCAGGTGCAGTCGGATTGTCTTTCATCGTGAGTTCTTCAGGGGTGATTGGAGGCAGGTTGGGAAGTTCCTGCGCCTCTGCCCTGGCGGTGCCCAAAGCCCCACCGAGGAACACCACTGCCACAAAGGCGGAAAGATGTTGCCGGGTCATAGGGACCTCCACGAGAGGGAAAGACTTCTGCCAACATCCTGCCCCCACGCTGAGTCCCATGCAAGCGACAAGCTACGCCAGCCCATGACTGTCGCCCAATGTCGCCACACGTATCCAACGCAAAATCTTCGGGCCTGACTACCATTAAGAAGGCGGCATCCATCGCCTCCTTGGTCCGCGATTACCTCGTCTCGCTCTCATGACACAAACGTTTCGATGTGACACAAACTGTCTCAGACTGACTAGAATCGCTGTCAGCCTTCCGCCTACATTGCTTTGCGCAATTCTTCGCCTCACTCTAAACGCTGAATCTTCAAGAAGTTACTGACATCTTCAAGAACTGGTTACAGTTTATCGCCTCCCTCAGGTTGGCCGTCCAATTGCACCTTATCCTCCTGGCATTGAAGAGATCGTTCGCACACATTGTCTGTGCGCGTTGCTCGAAGAGTCTCGCAACCTTACTATGACGGGACAATAGGCCTGGCCAGCTAGAAAAAGAGAATGGGAAAACCCGGAACATACTGGCAGATTTTCCCGCCAGTTTGCACCAAGTTCACTTACGAGGCATGCTGAATACACTACATTTGATTCGACTGGATTATCTGTCTTGCATTCTGACCGTTCTCGCCACCGTCCTCATTGGCAAGAAACTCTGGCAAGGCTGGGTCGTTGCTGCCCTTAATAGCGCCGTCGTTTGCGTCATTGGCGTCCGTACTGCACAATTCGGTTTCGTTCCCGCCAACCTTCTCTGCATCGCCCTTTACACCAGCAACCTCGTCAACTGGCGCCCCAAGAAGCGGGACCAATAGTTCTTAACTCACGAGCGGAGGCATGCGGCACACCTGCCCTCTGAGTTGAGTGATTCCCTCAATCCGCACGGAAGTGGAAACGACTTTACTCGGTAGATACGTTCACGGGGGATAATCACTACGCGCCCTGCGTCGGAACTCACCATTGATGCAGGGCCGTTTATACTTGAAGATCTCATACGCAGGGCTTCTTTAAATCTTAGTACGGGCGGGGTCGAAAATGTCTTTGCGATTTCACCCGTGACGAATCTCGTGTTTGCCGAAAGTCCTGCAGAGAGGGAAAGCCAATGCGCCGCTGGATCCTAGTGGCACTCTTTGTTCTTGCAGGAGCGGGGGGTGGCTGGATTATGTTTCAGCGCCATAGCGACGCAGCGTGGTCCCAATCTTTCGCGCAAGCCTCCCGAGCGTTTATTCGTCAGGACTATGCGGGGGCAGAAAAGATTCTGGTCAGCATTCTCCCCGACACGGAGAAACGATATCCGCACGACGTCCGTCTAGCCAATATGCTCGGCATGCTCGGCGCCTCCTACCGCGCTGATCGCAATTACGATCAAGCAGAACCGGTCTTGAAAAGGGCACTCCAGCTTTACGAGAGTCTTTCACAGACCCCCAGCGTCGAGCTAGGCAGGGTGGAGTTGAACCTTGCACAGGTCTATCGCGATAAGAACCTCTTGCCCGACGCCGAGCAGCACTTTTCACGGGCGCTTGCGATTTTGGACAAAGATCCCGCCGCCACTGGCTATGACCGCGGGGGCGCCCTTCTGAATCTGGCGTTTGTGTGCGTTGTGCAGGGGCGATACACCGAGGCGGAGCCGTTGCTCGTGCGCGCGGTGGCGGCCTATGAAAGTTACCCACCGGCGTCGATGCATCCAGATCTTGCTAGCGCTTTCTACCAGTTGGCGGAACTATGCAGACTCGAAGGAAGATTCTCGGAGGCAGAGGCCCACTACCTAAAAGCATTGGCAATCCAAGAGAAAGTCTTGGGACCCGAGAACCAATCGGTGATGGATTCGCTGGAGGGATTAGCCATGGCATACGAGCGTCAGGGCAAGACTTCCGATGCCAAGCAACTGCTCGATCGCGTGGAGCGAGTTACCCAGAATTCATCAGCCCCAGGTGGCGACGCGAATGGTGGGAGGTTGACCGATCTCGGATCGGTTGCAGAGACCCAAGGGAAATTCACCGAGGCAGAATCACTCTACAAACGGGCCATTTCTGCCTATGAGAAATCTCCTGGGCCGTACCCCGCCGCCATCGCAATCGCGATCGGGAGTTTGGGACGCCTGTACCGCGACCACAAGCAATTCAATCTTGCTCAGGCTGAACCTCTGCTTAAACGCGCACTCGCCATTCGCGAAAGGGAGTTGGGGACGGACCACGCTGACACAGCGGCGACATTGAGTGATCTTTCGCTGCTTTACTTCTACGAGCACAACTTTGCAGAAGCTGAACAGCTAGGGGAACGGGCCCTTGCCATAAGTGAAAAGGCATACGGGCCAGAGGGTCTGCAGGTTGCCGCCGATCTGAACCGTGTCGGCATCGCGCAGCGCGACCAGCAGAAGTTCGGCCCGGCTGAGATCGCGCTGAAGAGGGCGCTCGCGATTCGCGAGAAGCATTTGCCTTCCAACCACCCAGGTATCGCCATAGTCCTCGAAAATTTGGCTTCAGTGTATTTGCTTCAGGGTAAACAAGACCAAGCAGCGCCGCTGCTTGCGCGAGCCCAGGCCATTCGGTCACACGCTTCCGCGAGTTAGGCGTCGTAGTGGATCCAAGATCGGCAAAGGACATTGGCAGGGGCGCAGACCATAGATTTGAAAAGATTCTGTGTGCCGCGTACCCCGGTGGTGTTTGCCCTGAAGGCGCCTGCGAGTTTAGAGGCACCTTTGTCGCAACTGCCAGCCCAATGTCCGTGATCGTTGGCTCGGACTGCCGCGTGGCGGACTGAATTACCTCCCGGCTTCCTTGAAAGGAAGCGCGATCTAATCAATAACAACCGCCCGTATCGCCCTCGCGTTGAGTCGCGTGGGTGCCCTATCCTTTCGGGTTTGGTTTATGAAAGGGTGGGCCGCTCTTCGCTTCTTTCGTTTCTTCCGCCTCTCTACGACCGGTTGCCCCAGGTGCTATACCCCTCCGCATTCCATGGCTCTTGATCCATTGCACCAACACGCAGTGAGCTCTACCCCTTTGTTTTCTTCTCTTTGCAAAATCTTTCGAACAAAAGATGCCAATTCGCTAAATACTATTACCAGGCTAGTATTTGACAAGTCATATAATTCATGCTGGCATGGGTCGTGATTTATCGACGCCACCTTCAGCATTCCGCCCTGACACCTTCATCTCTGCCCACCGCCCCTACACCCATCGAAGATCCAGACCCTGGGATCCCGCCGGGGGCACTGTCCGCTATTGCGTTATGTTCTTTATCTGCAACACTTATGGAACCCCCCGCAAGTGTTGCAAACAAAAGGCTTACAGTCTGGTTAAACCCTTTAAATGCAACACTTACAAAAACAGGGGGTGGGGCAGTCGCGAGCGATTGTCCGCCTTCGCTTCATTCGACCCTACCTCCCATCTTCCGTACGCTCTTCCAAGTTGCGTATCTCACAACCCCTTTGTCTGCCCCTCTTGCGAAAACTGCCGGGTGTGTACCAACAATTCCTATTCCGAAACTCGCACTCGCCACTCCTCACTCGTCACTCGCAATTCCACCCGCTGGGAGTATCCTGTGGGTAGCCATATGAACCGCGTCTACCTCGATTTTAACGCCACCACGCCCATCGAGCCCGCCGTGCTCGACGCCATGCTTCCCTATTTCTCCGCCGAATTCGCCAACGCCGCCTCCATCCACACCCCCGGCCAGCGCGCTCGCGCCGCCGTGGAAACTGCTCGCGAACAAGTGGCCGCCCTGGTCGGCGCGCGCCCCCAGGAAATCGTCTTTACCAGCGGCGGCACAGAATCCGACAACCACGCCATCTTTGGGGTTGTTGCACAGCCACTCTTGGCTGTGCGCTCTGGCGAAACCGGCAGGCACGTCATCACCACGGCCATCGAACACGAAGCGGTCCTCAACGCCTGCCAAGCTCTCGAAAAAGAAGGTGTGAGCGTCACCTATCTACCGACAAATCGCAACGGACAGATAGATATGGAGGAGCTGCGCCGAGCCATCCGGCCCGAAACGGTTCTCATCAGCATCATGCACGCCAACAACGAGCTCGGCACCGTGCAACCGCTCGAGGAAATCGGCCGCCTCGCGAAAGAAGCCGACGTCTACTTCCACGCCGACGCCGTGCAATCCGCAGGAAAAATCTCGATCGACGTCAACAAGCTCCAAGTCGATCTGCTCTCTATTTCCGGACATAAACTGTATGCGCCCAAGGGCATCGGCGCTTTGTACGTTCGTGGCGGAACACGTTTGCGCCAGCTTCTGTACGGCGGACATCACCAGCGCGGCTTCCGTCCCGGCACGGAAAACGTCGCCGGCATTGTGGGGCTCGGCAAGGCCGCGGAAATCGCGCGCAAGTCGCTCGTCGAAGACGCCCCGCGCATCTCTGCCCTGCGCGACCGCTTGCAGCAAGGTCTCCTGCACCGCGTTCCGCAGTCGCGTGTGAACGCAGCCTCTGCTCCGCGCACGCCGAACACTACAAATCTTGTTTTCCCGGGCGTCGAGGGCGAAGCTCTCCTCATTGCTCTCGACTTAAAGGGCCTCGCATGTTCGACGGGCGCGGCCTGTTCCTCCGGCGCCGTCGAGCCATCGCACGTCCTCACGGCCATCGGTCTTGCTCCAGAGGAAGCCCGCGCCAGCTTGCGCTTCAGCCTCGGCCGACACACCACTCCCGCGGATATCGATTTCGCCCTAAATGTAGTCCCCGCCGCCGTCGCCCAGCTCCGCGAACTCTCTCCCACTTATCGCAAGGAGGCCACGGCCCACTCCTGACGCTCGCCCAGAGGTTGCCCGAACTTTGTAGCCACCGCACAGGTAAATGGAGAGATTGCCAGATATAATGAAATAGGAATGATTGCCGCAACCGCGGTGTCGACTCTTCCGCCGTCGCCGCCCTCTTGCAACAGCAAGGCCGCGCCGTCGTCGGCCTCACCATGCAACTCTGGAACCAGCGCCGCCTCCCCGAGCTCCAGGGCGACGGCCCCGCGCAGCACCGCTGCTGCTCTCTCGATGACGTCTATGACGCTAAAGCCGTGGCGCAGCACCTGAATTTTCCGCATTACGTGGTGAACTTCGAGGAGCAATTCGAGGCGCGCGTTGTGCGTCCCTTCGTCGACCAGTATCTCGCCGGCCGCACGCCTATCGCCTGCACCAATTGCAACACCGATGTAAAATTTGAGCCGCTCTTGCGCATGGCGCGCCAGATTGGCGCCGAGCGCCTGGCCACCGGCCACTACGCGCGAACTCGCAAGAACAACGCAACCGGTCGCTGGGAATTGCTGCGCGCGCGTGACGACTCCAAGGATCAATCTTATTTTCTTTGGGGACTTTCGCAGGAACAGCTTTCGCGCAGCGACTTTCCTCTCGGCGAACTTAGCAAGGAAGAAGTTCGCGATTTAGCCCGTCGCGCGAATTTGCCAGTTGCCGAGAAGCCGGAAAGCATGGAGCTTTGCTTTGTGCCCGCCGGCAACTACGTGCAATTCATCCAGGCGTATTCACATGAGCGCGGCATTTCCTTGCAGAACGGCGAAGGAGAAATCGTCAACGAAAACGGCGACGTGATCAGCCACCACAACGGCGTTCACAATTTCACCATCGGCCAGCGCAAGGGCCTCGGCTTTGCCGCCGGCAAGCCGCTCTACGTTCTCTCGATTGATCCAGCAAAGAACCGCGTCGTGGTCGGCAAAGACCATGTCCTCCGAAAGACAACCTGCAAAATTGAAGGCGTGAACTGGATTTCCTGTGATCAGCCGCCCAGTCCCCTTCGCGCTTTCGCCAAAATCCGCCACAAGCACGAACCCGCCCCGGCCACCATCGAGCCGCTCGACGCCGCCACTACGCGCGTCACATTCGACGCGCCCCAGCGCGCCATCACCCCCGGCCAGGCCGTCGTGTTCTACGACGGCGACGTCGTCCTCGGCGGCGGCTGGATCCGTTGACGCGTGACCAAGGTTTCGATCTTGAATTTTATTTTTTCGACGTCAGGCCAAAAAAAAGAGAAAAGAAGGAAGAAAACCGGTAACGAAGGCGAAAAGAATCATCGAAAACAGGAGCACACGCGCTCAAAATACCGGCGAATGAAGTTCAACGTTGCGCTGTCGATCGAAGATTCCGGCCTTGGCGGGACTGTCAACTTGGCTAAATAAAAAGTTCCTCTTCCTGCTGCTCGCGCGGCTCGTCGCCGCTGCGGCGACTGCGGCGCGACCGCAGAAGGTCGAGCCCCACTTTAATTCCCTGCACCAGCGCCGACGCCTTCTGAACCGGCCTCCAAAAACTGTGACTGAACTTCGAGCCCGCGTCCTCAACCGCTTCAAGCGTCCCCGTCAAAATGCGATCCGCATGCAGCAACTGTCCGCGGAGCCGGTCCGCCGCGTCCGTGAATACGCGGTCGATCTTTTGCGCCTGCCCGCGCGCCAGATACACGATGTGCGACGCGTCATTTACCATGTTGGAGATTTTCGGTTGGGTGTCGTCGAGAAGAATCTGCGCGCGCGTCAGAATCGGCCCAACCCGCGCGTGCAAATCGCCCACCAGGCGATTCATGTTTTCTGTCGTCCGCCGCAGTTGAAAAAACAGCAACGTAAGGATCACTACCTGCACGACAAGCGCCGCTGCGGCAACCAGACTGAACACTTCGAGCCACACTTGCATACTAGCCCCGTACGCCTCACCGGGAGGCGCCACTCCATCTTACCGCCTAGTCGATCCTCTAAGACTTCGACTGGCGCAGATACGCTTCGCGTCCGGCTTCCACTGCCGCCGTGATGGAATCCTTCTTGCTGACCGCAATTTCTTTGCTGCGCTCGATCAACTCATCCGCGCGTTCCCGCAGTTCGCGGGCTTTCTTTTGAGCGTAGTCCTTCCCTTCGTCCGCCTTTTTCGCCAGAAACTCGCGCGTCTCTTCGCCAGACTTCGGCGCAAACAAAATTCCTACCATCGCCCCAACTCCCAGCCCTACCAGGAAATACGTCACCTTGGAACCCACATTGTCCGCCATAGCAACCTCCATGGAAACCGTAGCATAGCACCGAGAAGTGCGCAATCCACCCTAACCGTTATACGCGCTCGAATGCGGTTATAGCGCTTTCGAATCTCCCAGCCGGCTCAGAATTTTCTCCGCGCTTTTCCGCGAAACGACGCTGCTCAATTTCTGCAATCCCGCCCTCTGAATATTGACAACGCTCCCAAATTCCTTTAACAGTTTCTGAGCGGTTTTCGCGCCCACTCCCGGGATTTCGCTGAGCACCGTCTCCGTCTGCCGCTTCCCTCGCCGCTGGCGGTGAAAGCTCACAGCAAACCGGTGGGTTTCATCGCGAATCTGCTGAATCAGGTGCAGCACTGGCGAATGCCGCTCCAGCACAATCGGCTCGTCCTCCTGTCCCAGCACGTAAAGAATTTCCTCTTTTTTCGCGATGCTCGCCACCGGCTGATTGATAATGTGCAGCGACTCCAGCGCCTGCGCCGCGGCGTGCAACTGGCCAATTCCACCATCGATCAAGATCAGCCCGGGCAGTTCCTTCTTCTCCTCCTGCAATCGCCGATAGCGGCGGCTCACGGCTTCGCGCATGCTCGCGAAATCGTCATTCTGCCGTATCGGCCGCAGCGGATTTCCATCGCTGCCCTCTTCGACGCCCCCTTGTTCTCCACGCTGTTGCTCGCCGCGAATGATGAATTTGCGGTAGTCCGACTTTTTCATGCGCCCTTTTTCCCAGACCACCATGGACGCAACAGTATCCGTTCCCTGGATATGCGAAATGTCGAAACTCTCGATTCTGTGCGGCTCCTCAACTAGATTGAGCGCGTTCTGCAAGGCCTCGCCAATGGCCTTGGACGTCGGCTTCAAAACGCGAAATCGTTGTTCGAATGAATGCTTGGCGTTGCTTTCCACCAGATCGAGGAAAGCGCGCTTGGTCCCGCGCTGCGGCGTGAAGATTTCCACTTTATGCTCCGCGCGTTCCGTCAGCATCGTTTCCAATAATTCGCGATCCTCAAAATCCGCTGATACGTGAATTGCCTTCGGCAGATACTCCGCCTCCAGATACAGTTGCTTCAGAAGCGAAGTCACAAACTCCTGCGGATCAAACTCCTCCAGTTCTTCCCAATAGAATTCGCGGCGATCCACCACACGCCCGCCGCGCAAATGAAAAAGGTCGGCAGCCACGAGCGGCGGCTCGGCGTAAAAAGCCAGGACGTCCGTATCATCTCCCTGCGCGGCGGCAATGCGTTGCCGTTCCTCGATGTCCTCCAGCGTCCGCAGCAAATCGCGGTAAGCCGCCGCTTGCTCGAACAGTTCCTTCTCCGCGGCTGCCGCCATGCGCTCTTCGAGACTCTTGATCAGATCGCGCCGGCGTCCTTCCAGAAACAACCGTACATCGCGCGCCGCTTCCGCATAGCGTTCGTCCGTCGTCAACCCGGTTACGCAAGGCCCCAGACACCTTTTGATGTAGTACTGCAGGCAAGGCCGCGGGTGGCTGCGCGTCAGATCCACCGTGCAGGAAGGAACCAAGAACCGTTTGTGCACGAAATGCAGAATCCGGCGCGCCAGGCTCGCAGGAAAGTAAGGACCAAAATAGATTGAGCCGTCTTTCTTGATGCGCCGCGTGAAGTACACGCGAGGATATTTCTCCGCCGCCGTGAACTTGATATAGGGATAGGTCTTGTCGTCGCGAAGCACGACATTGAATTTCGGCCGGTACTGCTTGATGAGGTTGTGCTCGAGCGCCAGTGCTTCGCGTTCGTTGCCCACCACAATGGTTTCGAGATCGGCGATCTCTCGTGCCAGGGAGCCGGTCTTTGCATCAATCCAGCGCGATTCGAGGAAGTACGAGCGCACTCGGCTGCGCAGGTTGCGAGCCTTGCCAACATAAAGAATGGTTCCACCGGCATCCTTGAAGAGATACACGCCGGGACTTTCCGGGAGTTGCGCGGCTTTTTCGCGGGGTTCCATGAAGGCTCAAAACGCAAATCTACAATCGTCAGACAACTTCCATCATACTAGACAGAATCGGAGTACAGGGAGACCTCCGTGACCGGCATGCAATTCTTGAAGACAATCTTAATTCTCGCCGCGGTCTTCCAACTTTTTGGATCGCTTCGAGCACGCGCGCAGGATCCGCCACCGGAGTCCTCCTCAAAACCAGCCAAGCCAAACGACGACATGAAGCCGAAGTCGTCTACCAAGCAAAGGAAGGATACCGCCACGCAAAACGCTCCTGACCAGCCCGCCTGGGATCCGCTGCGCGCGGAAAAGGATCTCGAAGTCGGCCAGTACTATATGAAGAAGGGTGACGTGGATGCAGCGATTGACCGTTTTCAGGATGCCGTCGTAGCCAAGCCCGGTTACGCCATCCCGTTTCGCTTCCTCGGCGAAGCTCAGGAGAAGAAAGGCTTGAAGAAGCAAGCCATCAAGTCTTACCAGCGCTATCTGGATTTATACCCGCACGCGGAAGATGGGGACAAAATCAGAAAAAAAATCGATAAGCTTTACAAGGAAGTGGAAAAAGAGAAGAGAGACTAGCGACCTTCCGCCGTCGTCGCTGACGCAGCTTTGGAGCCTCCGCCTGCAGCCTCACGAGAGCCACTGGTCCGATAAAGCGACTTGCCAGGCAAGTAGATTGTGTGATTGTGTGGCTAGCACTACTTGGTAGAGAGCGCTTGCATCAATTCCTGATGAGCCGTAGCCAGCAGTATTCGCGCTTCATTAGTTCCACGAAGGCTTGGAATCAAGTTCTGTTCCACCTTACCGAGCCGCCGAATCTTTGATTCCAAATCATCGACACGGGACTTTGCCTCAACCGGGGGTTCACGCAACGCCGCCTGCGCCGCCAGCATGTATTCCTCGTACGCACGAATCTTGTCATCACTTTCCGGCTTGCCCGCTGTTCGCGACTCTTGAAGAAACCGATCCCCAATCGCGAATTCCACGCCCCATGCCGTCCCCCCAATCGAAACCATCCTCCGGGATCGTTTCGACGACCACAGACAGCTCCGTTTTCTGCTCCTTGTTCAATTTTCCCTCTCGGGCGCTGTCGCGAAGCGGATGCAGGTTATCCAGAATTATTGCATGGGCTATAAGCGCTGCAATCACAGGACCGCTGCGTGATACATCCTGCCCAAAGTGGACCCCAGCCAGCCATGTATCCACAGCTGTTCGCGAATCGCCATGCGCCATCTCGCGTATTCCCTGGAGTGCATTCAAATGAGACAGCAGCCGCACTCGCATACCAAACCAAAGGGGAATCGTCCCGCCGTTCCGGTAATCGAATCCCCAATTGCATGCAGGAAGCTTCGTGGCCCGCTGCATGGTCCGAAGTGCGTCGAGGTTGGAATCCAAAATCGGTCCAAGTTTTGCTTCGTCCCACGCAACCTGGCCAGCGAATGTCGCTTCGAACAAATGCCGCGTCGCATCATCATCAGGCGGCTCCTGCACCTCCGCCAAAGCAAACCAATAGCGCAGCGCTGCATTATCCGTTTCCGGCGGAAACACCGCCTGGGCCCGCGCTGTGTGGGCGCTGGCAAGAATGGCCATAATCGTCGCCAATAATCGGAATTTCATGGGTTAAGATACATCTATCGTAAGCTGAGACTCGCAACGGGTAACCCAAGACATTAGCAGCGGATAACTGTCAGTAACGGTCTCTGTGCCTGTCAAGTAGCTTAGTGCTTGATTAGCGCGGTAACTAGCCAAGTGAGATAGTTACGAAGCCAGATATATCAGGTAAGCGACTCCTCAGATTCAGAGAACGCTGGAAGGACTCAGCGGGCGAGGCGGTCGAGAATTTTTCTGGCGCGTTCGAATTCAGCAAAGCGCTTCTCTTCTTCTCGAAATTCCCGCGAGTGCGAGACCATGCTGCAACCCGAACGGCGCGTCGGATGTTTCACGTGCAGCATTTCGTGAAACAAAACATATTCCACAGCGCACGCGGGAACGCCCGGACGATCCATGCGGCGATTCAGCAAAATCTGATTCGGCCCGGGATCGTAACACCCGAATTGCCGGCGCCAGCTTCGCGTACTCCAACCAATGTGCGGGCGCTGTAACTGGCCCGCAAAGTATTTTCCGTTGAGCTGGTCGAAAAGTCCGTCCAGATCGAAGTGTTCCCCGCGAGGATTGGTGGCGGCCAAGCGAAT
>WNFT01002648.1_pt1 | contig 15328 bp, 15 predicted proteins | sample 5400191 | NCBI WGS metagenome assembly WNFT01 (sample SAMN13153359, study PRJNA577476) | soil metagenome | isolation source: 80 cm saprolite under Madrone tree | place: USA:California | collected 2016-06-14 | reverse complement strand
TCGGCGAAATCACCGGCCACCATTTCTCGCGCATGCCGGTCTACCGCGGCAGCCCCGACAACGTGATTGGCATCCTCCATGCCAAGGACGTGGTTACTCGCCGCCTCGAGTCCACGCCACTGCGCCTGGACCGGCTCATACGGCCCGCCTACTACGTACCGCCAGGAAAGCCGCTGGGTGAACTATTCGACGAGATGCGGCGCGGACGCTTTCAGCTCGCGCTTGTGGTTGACGAATACGGCCGCGTCCTCGGTCTCATCACGCTCGAAGATCTGCTCGAGGAACTTTTCGGCGAAATTCGTGACGAGTTCGATTTCGAGGGTCCGGAGGTCACCCGCGTCGGCCGTGGCGAATGGCTGGTCTCGGGCACCGCCGAACTAGACAAGCTCAAGGAGGCGCTCGGCGACAGTAATTTGCGGTCGAGCAACGGTCCGCAGACCTTCGCAAGTTTCGTGCTGCGGCGGCTCGGGCGCGTGCCGCGGCCAGGTGAAAAATTTCGATTGGGAAAACTCGAGGCCGCCGTCGAGAAGGTGAGTGGTGCAACCGTCGAATTGGTGAGGCTCAAGCGATGGGAATAGGCGCCCTGCTCGCAATTGTTATCGCCTGCGTGATTTTTCAAGCCTTCTTCGCGGCGAGCGAGATCGCCGTCGTCGCCGCCGACGAACTCAAGGTGCACGCGGAGCGCGAGCGTGGAATCAAACATGCGCAAAGGCTCGCGCGGCTGCTCGAACGGCGCGATCGCCTGATTGCCCTTATTCTCACCGGCAACAACCTCGCGACCGTGATAGCGGCCGCAACACTGACGAGCTTTCTGCATGGCCTGAGCCCGCGCAGCGCCTATCTTGCGCCCTTCATTCTCGCTCCCGTCGCTTTGATACTCGGCGAATCGCTGCCGAAGATGCTCGCGCTCAAGGCCCCCCTGGCGGTCACACGCTTCGCCGCGCGCCCCTTGAGCGTGCTCGTAACGGCGTTGGGACCGTTCCTTGCCGTCGAGACCGCGCTCAGCCGCTGGCTCCGCGGACGGGTTGGCGTGGCGTCGGAGGCGACCAGCGTGTTCTTAAGCCGCGAGGACCTCGTGATGCTTGTGCGGCGGAGGCCCGCCGACTCCGGCGCCAACCCCGCCGATACGGACGCTATCCTCCCCGCCGAACAGCAGATGATAACCCGCATCTTCCGCTTCACCCGTGCCGAGGCGCGCAGGGCGATGGTGCCGCTGATTCGCGTCGAAGCCGTACCCGAAAACACCACGCTGGCAGGCGTAATCGAAGTCGTCCGCCGCGAAGGGTTTACGCGCATACCGGTCTACCGCGAGCACATTTTCAATATCGTCGGCGTGGTCCACGCCTTCGACCTGCTGGAAGCGCCGGACTTGAGCCGGCCGTGCGCCGAAGTAATGCGCCCGGTGAGTTATTTTCCCGAATCGACACCGCTCGACGAGATCCTGCTCGCGTTCCAGCGTACGCGCGAATCACTCGCGGTCGTGGTCGACGAGTACGGCGGCGCCTCCGGAATTATCACGATGGAGGATCTGCTCGAGGAAGTCGTGGGCGAGATCGAAGACGAGCACGACGTCCGCGAAGACTTGGGGCGAGTGCTCGGACCGCGCACGCTCGCGATACCGGCCCAGAGCGGGATCGCTGATCTCAACGACCGCTTCGGACTCAAGCTGCCCGAGGGAGCCGAGTATGCTACCATCGGCGGCCTTGTGGTCGAACGGCTCGGTCATATTCCTAAGCCCGGCGAGCAGGTCAAGGTGGGGGATGTTACGATTACGGTCACGCGTAGCGACGCGCGGGCAGTGCGCGAGGTGGTGCTGCATCTCGAACGCGCGCTTCGCGTCGAGCCTGCGCGCCATCTATGACCGAAGCGAAAATCCACGAAATCCTGAAGCTCGTTGAAGGTCGGCGCTTGAGCGCTGAGGAGGCCCTCGACCGCCTGCGCCATCTGCCGTTCGAAGATCTGGGTTTTGCCAAGCTCGACAATCATCGCGGGCTTCGGCGCGGCGTGCCCGAGGTGATATTCGGGGAGGGCAAGAGCGCGGATCAGATCGCAACCATCGGTAAACGTATGGCCGCCGCCGGCGTGAATCTGATCGTCACGCGGCTCGCCCCCGATAAGGCGCGCGCGATCAAACGCAAATTGCGCGCGCTCGATTACCGGCCCGAAGCTCATATCGGAATGCTCATTGCGGAACCGCCGAAGGCCCTCGGACATGGCACTATAATGGTGCTGAGCGCGGGCACCTCCGATATTCGAGTCGCCGAAGAGGCCGCCCTGTGCGCCGAGCTCTTCGGCAACCGCGTCGAGCGCCTCTACGATGTTGGCGTCGCCGGACTCCATCGCCTGACTGCGAATCTGGATTCGCTCAAGAGCGCAAGCGTGCTGATCGTCGTCGCCGGCATGGAAGGCGCGTTGCCGTCCGTGGTTGCGGGTCTCCTTGATAAACCGGTCGTTGCGGTACCGACCAGCGTCGGCTATGGCACCGCGTTCGGCGGCCTCGCAGCGCTTTTGGGGATGCTCAACAGTTGCGCGAGCGGAGTCGTGGTCGTGAACATCGATAACGGCTTCGGCGCGGCATTTGCCGCGACACTCATCAACCGCGTTGGGCTTAAGCGTGGGTCCGCGTGATGGCGGAACGCAAGCATCTCACGAGCGGCCGCGCCCGGCGCGCAATGAAGATCGGCGGTCTCGCTTCGCAGGTTGGGTCGAGCTATCTATGGCAGTCGCTACGCCGTCCGTTTCTCGAACCCGACCGCTACGAGCGCGAACTGCTCGAAACCCATCTCAAGAACGCGCGGCGGATCGTCGAAGGCTCCAAGCAGTTGCGCGGCGCCTTCATGAAGCTAATCCAGATGCTTTCGATGCGCGAGGACCTCCTTCCAGGCGAAGCGATCGACATCCTGAGGGCGACGCAGGCGAGTGTGCCCCCGATGGATTACTCGATGATCGCCGCGCAGGTCCGCCGTGAATTCGCCAAACCGCCCGAACAGCTCTTCGCCAGCTTCGAGCGCGAGGCATTCGCCGCAGCGTCGCTCGGCCAGGTCCATCGCGCGCGGCTCAAAAGCGGCGGAGAAGTGGCGGTCAAGGTTCAGTACCCCGGTATCGACAAGACGGTCGAGCAGGACCTCGGCAATCTCAAGCTGCTGCTGCGTACGCTCCAGGCGCTCGCCGGCGATCTGATGCGGCAGAAAATCGACACTAAGACGATCTACGCCGAACTCGAAGAGCGCCTGCGCGAGGAACTCGACTACGTCAACGAGGCGCGCAATATCAACGAATTCCGCCGCCTCCTCGCTGGCGATGACGACATCATCATCCCGCGCGTCGTCAAAGAATTGAGCTCGCGCCGTGTCCTGACGATGACGTACGTCGATGGCTACCGCCTCTCCGACGTATTCGGCGGCGCGACGGACCCGAAGCTGCGTGCGTGGGTCGCGCGCAAATACTACCGGCTGGTGTGGCGGCAGATCCTCGAGTTCGGCGTCCTCCACACCGACCCGCAGCCCGGCAATTACCTCGTGACGTACCATCCGAAACTCGGCATCCTCGACTTCGGCTCGGTGCGCCGTTTCTCCGAGCACGTGCGGCGCTCGAGCCTTCAGCTTGCGGAGGGAATCATCGCGCGGGACGATCGCGCGATCGCCTCCGCGCTCGTGAAACTCGGCTACCTCGATCGCAGCCAGGACGCGGCGCCGATGGTGCAGATCATCTACATCCTGTTCGAACCTGTTATCACCGACCGGCCGTATCATCCGGACGAATACGACGCGGTTGGCAAGGCCGCGACGGTCGGTGAGATGGCCTTCGAGCACAAGCTCTACAAGTCGCCGCGGCACAGTATATTTTTGCTGCGCGCGCTAATCGGGCTCGACGGCATAATGAAGGGGCTGGGCGCGAAGCTGAATTACTGCGCGATGTTCCGCGAGTGCGTGCGGCATGCCGCCCAAGCCGCGGTATGAGTGCGAGGCCGCGGACGGCGGCGAGTCCCGATCTCGCCGACGTGCTCGAGCGCCATCGTGACCATCATTTCAGGCGAATCCCCTCCCGTCGCGTGAGCGGCGAAAAGACCGCCCTTCAGTTCATCAACGAGACCGGCTTCTGCGCCGCCTTCACGGCCGGGATGGGTGTCGCGTGTCTGCGCGAAGCTATCGAAGGCCGCCGCGAACCCGAACTCCCCGAGCATATCCAGCACGACCGCGCGATCATCATGACGTGGAACCTCAAGGACACGCTCCCCGCCCGCAAGCTCGTGTACTATGGCAAGGTGCTCGGCGGCCGCCCGGGCTTCATCTCCCTCGAGATGCTGCCGGCGTTTCTCAAGCTGCGCGTCCCGTCCGGCGGCTATCGTGCGCTCTACGAGCGCGGCCGATTGTCGCATTGCGCCAAGCTCGTGATGGACACGCTCGTTCGCCGCGGACCATCCGAGACCAAATCACTCAAACTCTCGAGCGGTTACTCGCAGCCCAATCGGCGCGCGGAGTTCGACCGCGCAATGAAGGAGCTGCAGGGAAAATTCCTCGCGCTCAAGGTCGAGGAACGCTACGACCCGTTCACCTACGTCTGGGGCACCGTCGAACATCGATGGGGCGAAGCGATGCGCGAGGCGCGATCACTCGCGCCGGCCGAGGCGGCCTATCGAATCACGCGGCGCTACTTCGAAATCGCCGGCTTCGCCAACGAGCGCGCGGCCACGCGTCTTCTCGGGCTCGATTCCGCTCTGCTCGAGCGAGCGGCGCGCCGGCTCGAACGGGAACGCGTCATCCGTCGCGGTCTTGCGGTCGAGGGCTTTCGCGAGCGTCTCAGCGTGCTTGTCCGCTACATCTGAATTCCTTCTCCCGATGACACGGGGTAGGGTGAGAACAAGGAACGTGGAAAGTGCGAACCGGTGCAGCGTTGGTCGCCATCGCCGCCCGCCGGGAACGCAAGGGCGGGAAAAAATCGGGAGGGATAAAGAGGTGAACTCAACGGAGCGCCTGTTTGTGGGAGTGCTGGCGTTAGCGGGTGGAGTGCTCGGCGGCATTATATCCAGCTCATTCACCGGACGACGCGCGCCGGCTACGCCGGCCACCGTTACCGCGAAGAATTTCGTCCTCGTCGATCAGACCGGCAAGCGGCGCGCGCAGCTCGGCGTATCGGAGCGTCAGACCGCGAATCTCGATCTCTACGACGCAAACGGCGCGTCCCGCGCGCAGCTCGGCGTCCTGCCCGATGGAACCACGGTCTTCACCTTCTCCGACGAGAGCGGCAAACCGTCGCTCCTGCTCAGCACGACCGCGAAAAGCGGCAGCGGGACGCTTGCCTTCTTCAACCCCGACGGCGCATTGCGCGCCCAGCTTGGAATGGAAAAAGGCGATCCCAAACTTGCGCTCAACGACCATCTCGGCAAGCAGGTGATGCGCATAAACGTCGACGGCGATCAGCCCGCGCTCGCGCTGTACGACGAGCAGGGCGTCTGGCGCACGCTCGTGACGCTTAACCAGGACGGTACGCCCGAGCTCGGCCTCGCCGATCAAAGCAACAAGCCGCGCCTGATGCTCGGGCTTCAGCCCGACGGGCGCGCAACTTTCGTGATGACCCGCGACGACGGCAAACCGCTCGCCGTCTTCAGCCAGATGCCCGACGGCGCGCCTTCACTTCTCCTGATGGGCGACGACGGCGCGGTGCTCGGTAAAGTTCCGTGATTGGCCGGTGGACCGCTACGTTCGATGGCTATCCTTGATGATTCGTCACCGGCCACGGTTTGTGTTCGATGAACCTTGCTGAAACAAAAATTCACGAAAACGAGGCCAGAGGTTTGCATCACGTGTTGACCGGCATGGAGAGTCAGCGATAATCGCTGCGGCCGATTCGCCCGCATGCAAACGGGGCGCGTACGAAAACAGTCCTCACGGTGCGGAGATGCGACGATGAATGACCAAGTTATCCTGGTGGACGTGGCGCCGCGCGACGGTATCCAGAACGAAAAGCTGATGCTCACGGCGGCGCAGAAGCTCGAGCTTATTAGGCGGCTCGCGGCTGCCGGAATGTGCTGGATCGAAGTCGCCTCATTCGCCAGCCCAAAGTGGGTGCCGCAGATGGCGGACGCCGAAGAGGTGTTCGGCGCGGCGTCGAAAATTCCCGGTATCAGGCCGATCGTGCTCGTGCTCAACGACCGCGGCTACGACCGTGCGGTCGCGGCGGGTGCCCGGCATATCCGGTTGGTTGTGGCGGCGACCGATACGATGAATCTCAAAAACGCCAACGCCCGGCCCGGCGAGACGATGGCGTCCTACCGGCCAATTTTCGAGCGCGCGGCGCGGCGGCGTCGAACTGACCGGTGCGATCGCAACCGCCTTCGGCTGTCCCTTCGAGGGCCCTGTCGATCCCGAAGCGCCGCTTCGGCTCGCAGCGCAGTTCGTCGAGGCCGGCGTGGCGGAAGTCGATTTCGCCGACACGGTCGGGATGGCGGTGCCGAATCAGATTAAGCCGATGCTCAAGCGGGCGCGCCGCGAGTTTCCCAGGGTCCGCCTCGGGATTCACGTTCACAACACGCGCAACATCGGTCTTGCGAACGCATACGCGGCGCTCGAAGAGGGCGTCGACGTGCTGGACGCGTCGACCGGTGGCGCTGGGGGATGCCCGTTTGCTCCGAAGGCGACCGGCAACATCCCGATGGACGACCTGGTCTTTATGCTCGAAGGGATGGGCGTCAGGACCGGCGTCGATCTAGACGCGCTGGTCGAAACCTCGCGATGGTTCGAGAGCTCCAGAAGCCGCTGCCCGCGATGTTGCCGAAGGCCGGTCCCTGCTGGAAGTCGCCCCCGCCGGTCGCGTCGCTGTAGCTTCGTCGCTTCTTACCGTCCGATTCGCGAGGCCCTTCATAGGAGGGAGCGAGGACGCGTCACCCGTCGCCCTACCACTGCTCGTAATGCACGGCGCGGCGCTCATAACCGGCGCCGCGCAAAAGATCGCGAATCCCAAGTACGCCCTTGCCTACGCCGCATACGTAGAAATGGCGGCTGCGGTCACCGTCCGCATCGACCCATCGACGTCTTATCTCGTCGAGAAGATGCGGGTCGATTTCGCTGCGCACGGTGATCATCGTTTCGAAGTGGAGCTCTGGATGCGCGGATCGCCATTGTTCCACCTCGCCGCGATAGAGAATGTGATCGGCGCGGTCCGCCGCATACAGAAGATGGATAGGATGGATGGGGTTGCGCGCGAGCATCCGGCGAATCATCGGACGGATCGGCGCGATCGCGGTGCCTTCAGCAATGAAAACAGTTTCTGCATTCGGCGGGCGGTCGAGTGTGAAGGCGCCGAACGGGCCGGTGAAGTTGAGCACATCGCCGACGCCGCGCTCGAACAGGTATGCGACCCCGGCGCCACCGGGAACGCGATTGAAGCAGATCTCGAATGGCTCGCCGTCCTCGGGGCTCGATGTAATCGTGTAGGGCCTCACCTGCGTTTCACCGGGAAGCGGGATCGAAATTGAAATAAACATTCCCGGGATGAACGCGGGCGGCGTTCCACTCACCATTTTCAGGAATAGCGAGCGCGTGTCGGGCGCGTGGTCGAAGATTCGTTCGATCCGCGCGGCATAGGACGGCCGCTGCCGTGCGCCGCTCGTGGGTGCGGAGCCGCTCGTTGACTCGCTCATCGATTGTTCCTCTGCGCTGTCATTCGTCGCGGCTCTCGCTTATCTGGTTGATCGTATAGCGCGGTACCACGATCACAATTTCGGCATTCGGATCTTCCAGTACGGCCTGGCATCCGAGCCGCGAGCTCGGAGTAAGCCCGGGCGCCTTATCGAGCAGGTCCTCTTCCTGCTCCGACGCTTCGGAAAGTTTGTTGAATCCTTGCTTGACGATCACGTGACAGGTGGTGCATGCGCAGTTTCCGCCGCACGCATGTTCGAGATGGATATGGCGGCCAAGCAGGACGTCGAGAATCGAGCCGGGCTGACCGTCGTGCTGGAACGGAGCGTCGGCCGGGTTGAACTCGATAATCTGCTCGGGCTCGCCGCTCTCAAAGGTAACGCGAATCTTTGCCATCAATTACCGTAGATTTTCGGATAATGAGCGGGAACCGCGCCTGCTCTCGTCGTTTACCATCGGAGCGAAAACGCCGTGCGCCGCCGGGCATGACAGTGCTCGACCAATCCCTTCAAAGCCAGAGTATGTGCCCCGGGCCTGCGGTGAAACCGCCCCTGGACGAATTGCCAGCCAGGCGGTCAAAAAAAACCACAACATTCCTGGTAGTGAGCCTATCCGGGACTATCCGAACTCTATGCGCATGCCGCCCTACCTTGGTCACGTATCCACTTGAAGTTTCGCCTGATTTTCGCCATGATTTAGAGGACGATGTGGAGGATGCGACTATGGCGACCCTGACGAAGCGACAGAAGCAGATGGTGGATTTCCTCGAACATTATATCGAGGAGAACGGGTACGCGCCGACGCTTGCCGAGGCCGGCCAGTATTTCGGCCTTTCATCGCTCGCGACCGTGCACAAGCATTTGCGCAATCTCGAGGTCAAGGGATTCATCAAGCGAACGCACAACCATAGCCGCGCGCTCGAAATTGCGGGTGCGGGTGGGCATTCGGGGGTTCGCGAAATTTCGCTGTTAGGCCAGGTCGCAGCAGGCGTGCCGATCGAAGCTATCGAGGGGCAGGATACCATATCGGTGCCGGAGGAATTCGTTCGCCGCGACAACACCTTTTGTCTGCGTGTCAGGGGCGAATCGATGGTCGACGAGGGAATTCGCGACGGCGACTACATCATTGTCGAAGGACGCGACGGCGCGAATCCGGGTGAGACCGTCGTCGCGCTTATCGGTGGCGAGGCCACGGTCAAAAAGTATTATCCCGAGCCGGATGGTAGAGTTCGGTTGCAGCCCGCGAATCTCGCGATGGATCCGATTTTTGTTTCTGAGGAGGACCTCCGGATTCGAGGCGTGGTCGTCGGGCTGATGCGTCACTACCGCTAGGAGGCGAGTGCGCGTCAGGTTAGAGGTTTGCTTATGCCTTGGAGTGCGCGCACCTCTGCACCCTCACCCGCGCGTCACGGTGGTTGCAAAAAAACACGGCAACCGCCGCGCCGCTTGCCCTCTTCTATGAAAATGCGCATTCAGTTGAGGGCAGCAACCTGCTTGGCCGGCGCGCCTGCTCAGCGTACCCCATTTTCAGCCCGCGCGGGGTGGGCCGAAGGCCCATTCAACACTGCCGCAACTGAGCGGGCGAGGGATCTTCAGAAAGAGGCGGTTGCCCTATCCTGCACCAGCGAGCGAGGGATCTTCAAGAAAGGCTAAGCAAGTACATCCTCTATGTTTTCTAGCGAGGGACTTTCAGAGAGCCCTCAAGCAGCGACGCCCACTATATTTCGCTTCGGGGCTCACTGCCGGCGACGCGATTAGGCGATCGTCTACCTGCGCGGACCTTCGGAAGGCATTCGAGGACGGAAGACCGGCGCGGCCTTCGCTGTGGCTCCCGCCTTTGGCATCGGTGACGCGGGTGACGGGACAACTGGGCGGCGTTGGCCTACGGCGCCGTTTGCTGTGTGCACCTGAGCAGGAATTTCGACGACGAAGTCCGAGCCATTGCCAGCCGTCACCGGCCGCAGCTCCACACGGCCGCCGAGCGCCCTTACATTACGCTGCACCACTGCGAGTCCCAGCCCAAGTCCCCGATAACGGCGCGCGCTCGAATTCGACAACTGCGCGAAGGGTCTGGAAGCCCGCTCGAGCATCGCCGGGTCGATACCAGGCCCGGTATCGGTGATTTCGATCTCGAGCGCTCCTTTCTTTTCCGGTGATCGAGAACGTCTGAGCGTAACGGTGACTATCCCCGATTCAGTAAACTTGATCGCGTTGAGCGCGAGATTCAAAAGGATGGAGCGCAGCGCGCGCCGTGGCGCATGAATCGTCGCCGGCGCATCGTCTATTTCGAAATGAAGCTCGAGTTGTTTCCTTTGGTTGGCCGCCTCGAGGATCGGGGTGATGTCGGCCATCAAGCTCGGGAGCATGATATCCTCGTTTACCAGTGGCCCGGCGTTGGCATCCGCGAGCACTAAATCCATCATATTGTCGACGGTCTGGGCGAGGTCGTGGATATTGGCGTTCATCCGCTCGAGGATTTCGTGCGGCTGCGCGGAAAGTTCGGCTGCCCAATCGTCGCGCAGGATGTCGATAAAACCGATCAGGACCTGGATGGGCGTGCGAAGCTCATGCGCGAGGTTGGCCAACACTTCGAATTTTACACCTTGGCTCCAGGAGACAGGAGAGGACTCGACTGATGCCGAGAGGTTGCGTCCCGCCCGGCTCTCCTCATTGGCCGCAGCCGCCCCAGAATCACCATTGACTGAAATTTGATTGTGCACGACGCGGTTCCCCTTTGCCCGGTTCCTTTTTGCTCACTCTTTGTGAGCAGACTCGTGAAAAAAGGCGCACGCTTAAGCTAGCGAACCGGCCTTGGTATCCCAATCGGAAAACCGCCTAGTTAGTATAAGAAAAGTACCTAGATCAGAGATAAAAAGTACTTATATCAAGAAGTTAACACCATTAAGCGGGAAGTGAGTGAACAAATAGTCATCGCTGACCTTGAACCTTACAATTCCGTAATCTGGTGAGCTATTCGGCTTTGCGTGCAGCGTGACCGAAATGTGCTCGCGATGTAACTCGGTGATGATGTCGCAAATTGGGTCGCGACGAAAAAGGACTTGACGATACGAGAAAGGTCGCCTTAAGTAGAACCTGGAGAGAGTTATGGCACAGGAAACGATTGCTTTTGCTCAAGGGATTGAAATGCCGCCTGATATTCTCGAGCAGGCCAAGCAGATGAAACCGGCCGGCTTCAACCTTAACATGCTGCCGCCCACCGCGAGCGCCAAGGATATCGGGGCCGCAATGCGCGACGCCGAGTATCTGCTCGGCTTTTTGCGCTTCCTCCCGGATGAAGCCTACACCGAGGCCAAGCGCCTCAAGCTGATCCAGGTTCTGAGCGCCGGCTACGACATGGTGAATATCGAAGGGGCGCGCAAGGCGCGCATCGCAATTTGCCAGAACGGCGGGGCCAACTCGGTGGCCGTGGCGGAGCACGCGATCATGCTGATGCTGGCGGTCTATCGCAAGCTGGTAACGTTCCATCCGAACGTGGTCGCCGGCCGATGGCATAAAGGCATTCCGCGCACTGTCGACATGTACGAGATCGAGGGGAAAACGGTTGGCCTGGTCGGGCTGGGCAATATCGGGCGGCAGGTTGCCCGGCGCATCAAGGCGTTCGATGCCAAGGTGATTTATTACGACCCGTTCCGGGCGAGCCCGGAGGACGAAGCAAAGCTGGGCGTCCAGTACGTTGCGCTAAACACGCTGCTCGAGAGCGCCGACATCGTGAGTCTGCATGCGCCGCTTAACAACGACACCCGCCATATGATCAACGCCCAGTCCTTCGCGCGGATGAAACCCAAGGCGATCCTGATCAATACGTGCCGCGGGCCGGTGGTTGATGAACCGGCGTTGATTGAGGCGCTGCAGACGGGACGCATCCTGGCGGCGGGACTCGATACCCAGGATAAAGAGCCGGCCGATCCGAACAATCCGCTGCTGAAACTGCCGAACGTGACGTTGACGCCGCATAGCGCGGGACCAACGGTGGACAGTTTCCGCAAGCGTTACGGTAACGGCTACGCGAATATCCAGCGCGTCGCGCAGGGGCAGAAGCCTCTATGGGTGATCCCCGAGATGCGGGATCTTTTCCCCTGAGAAGCCCGTTGCAAATTCAGGTGATGTTCCAAGAGCATTATTCGAGAGAGCATTATTCGAGAGGCGAGCGAGGTGATGCGCAACATGATCGCCCGGCACGTCTTAGGAGTTACTGAAAACCAGGAATCCTCTATCGCATCGCTGGAAGGCGTTTACCCAGGCTCAACGGGGAAATTGAGCGAACGCCTTGGCCACCACGTTTGAGAGGTCCTCGGTGCCGAAATCGGGTATCCGCATTTCCCAGCTTTCGAAGCCCTGGCCCCACCAAATAATCTCTCCCGTCTTGCCGTCTACCAAGACTATCACCAGCAAGGCCCGAGCGCTGTCCTCCTTCGAGATTACGACTCCGGTACCCATAGCGAGGAGCGTTTTCAGCGCCAACTCGGTCGCAGAGCCCGCTCCCGAACGCGCCCAAGCCCGTAGATTCACAAAAACCACTGCGTCGGCGCCGAGCTTGCGGGTGGTTGCGGCGAGCTCGGGGCCTAGCGCGAAGGCGGCGTCCATGGTCGGATGCTCGATTTTTCGCTCGATTACATAGTCAATCTGGTCATAGGCGCTTTAAACCCGGATTTCCATTTTCTAAGTGAACTACCAATTTGATAAAATGCGACAAAAGCCCTGATGGATGCGGGCTTGGATGTTGCTGGGGTGGTGCGGAGGAGGGCAGCCGGTGGGTGAGAGGCAACAACGGCCCTTTCAGCTCTCGTGCAACAGCTCTTTGCGGGTCGACTTCCAAGGCGCGCGGGTGACTTCCGACGGCGGTTTGCTTGTGGTGCGCGAGCTGGACGAGCGTCTGCGCTTGAGCGAACTCGTGGACCGGCACTTGAACGATTCCCGCCGGGGCAAGAATATCCAATTGCCTCTGGCCGACCTGCTGCGGCAGTCGATCTATAGCCGCCTAGAGCGGGTTACAAAGACGTTAACGACGCCGAGCGCCTCTCTCAGGATCCGACCTTCCGGCTCATCGGCTCCCGGAAGATCTGGGAGCGTGGGGCAGCGTCGACCTCCCGCTTGCAATCGTTCGAGACCGAGGTGCTGACACAAACCGACAACCTCGCCGGGCCGGCCGCGCTCAATCGGGAGTTAGTCGCAAGGGTCGAAGCTATCGATTCGCATGGGCGCATCGTGCTGGATATGGATAGCATCGAGATCCCGGTGTACGGCCAGCAGGAGCAGAGGGAGGTGGTCTTCCGCGCCGATGCGGCCTTTGCCAAGCCGGAGCTGTGCGAGGCGCTGGAAGAACGGGACGTGAAGTACGCGATCCGGCTTCCGGCTAACGACAATCTGCAGCGGAACATTACGGAGTTGTTGACCCGGCCGGCGGGACGGCCGAGCCACAAGCCGGTGGTCCAGTACAAGAGTTTTCTCTATCAGGCAGCGAGTTGGACGATGGTCCGGCGGGTGGTGGCGAAGGTGGAGTTCCATTGCGGGGAATTGTTCCCTCGCATAGGGTTCATCGTGACCAGCCTCGCGGCCTCAAGCCAGGCGGTGGTGCGCTTCTACAACAGGCGCGGGACAGCCGAGCAGTGGATCAAAGAGGGTAAGCAGGCGGTCGCGATGACGCGGCTTTCCTGTCACCGCTTTCGCGCCAACGAGGTGCGGCTGTGGCTGAGCCTGATTGCCTATAACCTCGGGAATTTGTGGCGACGGCTAGTGCTGCCGACGTGGGTCGCCACCTGGTCGCTGACCAGCTCGCAGCAGCGGTTGGTGAAGACCGGCGGACGGCTCATCCAACATGCGCGCTACTACTGGCTGCTGCTAGCCGAGGGGCATCTGACCCGGCAGCGGTTTGCCGGCATGCTGCGGAAGATCGCGGCGCTGCCGTCGCCGGCGGAATAGGGCGAGTGCAGAGTGCGGCAGATTTCGACGACGACGTTGTGGCGGAGGGAAACGTGTCTGCGCAATCGATTGGAAAAATGATATTTCCGGCCGTTGCGGACCCACAAGAGTCTCCCTGCGCCGCCGAAAACACCGTGGACCAAAACCTGCCAGAGGAAGACCGTTTGGTCTACAAACCGAGCTTAAGTCGGAGGGCAAAACGGAAATTCTAGTTCAAACGATTCCGAGAACATGCTGAACTGGATCAATAGATCCAGAATCTGAGGTGCTCGGCTCATGAAAACCCAGGCCCTCCCAGCTCGGCCGGTGGATCGCAGGCTTTATTTCGCGGGTTTAGTTTGGCTAGGCGTCGCGATTCTCTATACGTTTCTGTTGCCGCAGTTGCCTCACCGTGCCGCCGACTACAACTTTGATCTGTACTACGTATCGGGCGTAGCGGCGATTAGGGGCTTGAACCCGGCCATTACGGACATTGCGCCGCTTGGCCGTAGCCTGGGATGCCAGATGCCCGAGAAGTATTTTGCCAACTCCACCCCTTTCTTCCGTATTATCTTTGATGGATTCGCTCATCTCAGTCTTTTGACTGCTTACGGGCTGTGGGTAGGTACCGGAGCCATAGCGTTCGCTGGCGCAATTGTAATGTTGATGCGCATGGCCCATATGAGTACGCGGACGGGTGTGCTGGTACTTGGGCTGCTTCTGCTTTATCCGCCCGTGATTAGTCATCTATGGTACGCGGAATCGGAATTTTTGATCCTTTTCTTACTGGCACTTGGTTTGCGGTTCTTGAGGAGAGGGAGAGACATCGAAGCCGGAGCGGTACTGGCGTTTGCGGCCCTGTTGAAAGTATATCCTGTCATCATAGGTTGGCATTTGATAGCCTTCAGAAGGTGGAAGGCGTTAGCTAGCGCTGCCGCTGCAGGCTTGGCCGGAGTTGCCGTATCGGGTTTGTTCTTCGGGGTCGGCGCGTGGACGGGCCTTGTTGCGCTTGACACGCGTGACCTATTTCTCTGGAGTTTTTACAACCTGTCCCTTCCCGCCTTCCTGACCCACACCTATTGGCGCGTCGCTACGGTCTATAATTACCCAAACGCTCCGGCTTGGGTGCTCGTGATTGCGGAACTCGGACTAGTTGCGATCACATATGCCATGACGAACGATCGCAGCCCTGAAGCGGAAAGCCAATGCTATGCACTGTGGGCAGTTGCCAGTCTGCTGTTTTCGCCGATCGTCTGGCTAGCTTATCTGCCGTTGCTGGCTATTCCGATAATCGAAGTGGTTTCAGCCATCGAGAAAGGCAGAAATCGTCGTCGCTCACTTTACATCTTGTTACTCAGTAGCGGTCTTTTATTTGTCCTAATGCCTTTTCTCCCGGGTGTTCCTGGAGTCACAGAGCATTCTTGGAGTCACGGTTTGAACAACAACCTTGCGGCAGACGTTCAATGCGCAGCACTCGCCCTCGCCTACCTATCCGTATGCTGGCTAGTCGTCGACCCGAAACACTCTGCTGGGGGGACGGCCGCCCTTTAATCCCGCGCGTAGGGCCTTCGGCAGTATCCAAGCCATCCGTTTGCTTTTGTCGCAGCAGTGGAAAACTACGTTTACATGTTACAGAGCAAGACTACGAGCAATACGGACAGTCACCCGCGCTCCTGTCCGAACCTTAAGCCTCCGGTTGAGCGAGAGCGCGTTGCGTGGCAGCGGAAATTGGCGTCAAAATACTTCGGAGGCTAGCCGATATTGTCTCGGATC
>WNFT01002647.1_pt1 | contig 15329 bp, 10 predicted proteins | sample 5400191 | NCBI WGS metagenome assembly WNFT01 (sample SAMN13153359, study PRJNA577476) | soil metagenome | isolation source: 80 cm saprolite under Madrone tree | place: USA:California | collected 2016-06-14 | reverse complement strand
CGAAACGCCATCTACGTTGTTGCCATGTCCAAAGCCGGAACGAGTACTTATTTTCAGCGTTTGCATGCACTTGATTTGTCCACCGGTGCAGAGCTCTTCGGCGGCCCAACGACCATCAGCGCAACTTATCCCGGTACGGGCGCCAACAGCTCCGGTGGGAATGTCATTTTTGATCCGAAACAATACAAGGAACGCCCTGGCCTTCTGCAGATCAACGGAACGATTTACACCACGTGGTCTTCCCACTGTGACATTAGCCCCTACACCTCGTGGATCATGGCCTTCAGTGCGGATACACTCGCGCAAACTAGCGTCTTGAATCTAGTCCCGAACGGCAGCGACGGTGGTATTTGGATGTCGGGCGCAGCCCCGGCTGCGGATGCAGCTGGCAATATGTTCTTTCTCGTGGGTAACGGCACGTTTGACCCTACGCTGAACGCTCAAGGATTTCCGGCCAACAAAGATTGCGGAAATTGTTTTGTAAAGCTCTCCACTAGCAGCGGGCTCGCCCTGGCCGATTATTTCACGCCGCACAATACAGTCTCCGAATCGAACGCCGACCAGGATCTCGGCTCCGGCGGGAGCATTGTGCTTCCCGACGTGAAGGACTCTGGCGGCAACACCAAACATCTCTCCGTAGGTGCCGGTAAGGACTCCATCATTTACATTGTGGATCGCGATGCCATGGGCAAGTTCAACGCGAGCACGGACCAGATCTATCAGGAGATTTCCGGCCAGTTGGGCGGCGGCGTTTACTCCATGCCTGCGTTTTTCAATAACACCGTGTACTACGGAGCGGTTGGCGACGCACTGAAGGCATTTCCTGTGACCAACGCGAAACTCGCACTCACTCCTTCGTCACAATCCGTGCATAATTTCGGATATCCCGGGACGACGCCGAGCGTTTCGGCCAACGGCACCACCAACGGCATAGTTTGGGCCATCGAAAACAATGGTGCCGTTCTTTACGCGTACGACGCCACCAATCTCACTAAGGAACTCTACAATTCCAATCAGGCCGCCAATAACCGGGACCACTTCAGCGACAACAAGTTCATCACGCCAATCGTCGTCAACGGAAAAGTTTACGTGGGGACGCAGACCAGCGTCGCCGTCTTCGGTTTGTTGCCCTAGTTCTTCCACGCTGTTTGAGCGGTTCGAGATGGAACTACCCTACCCGTTGGTCTTCAGCTTGCCCAGCATGTGGTGAACGAATTCAGAAATCTCGCCTTCATTGAAGGTATCGCGGTGCACCGGCTTCTGGCCGATCGCGCGATACACCAGCCGTTTCGACGACTCCTTCACGAAGTCAAAAACCACGGTGCCTTCGCGGAAGCGGATATTCTCATAGCTGACTTCCGCCGCTCCCCAGCCCCACGATTCCCAGCATCCATAAGGCCCGCAAACGAGGCCCGGGTATCCACCGGGGTAGACGTGTTCCACCGTAACATTGTGCCGCCGCACCGCCACGTGGTAATCCACCAGGAAATCCGCGGCTTGCGCGTCGCTTACTTGCCGCAATCCCTTCGATGAAAGAGTCTGTTCAATCGCCGTGCGGATGCGCTGGCGAACGATTTCATTGTTGGCGCCGGGATCGCGCGCCACGGTTTCCCCGCGCGTGATCACGTCACGTGATACCACCGGGCGCCGGTCCGCGTCCCTGGAGGTCGCGGCGGGCTTCCAGGCCCAGGTGCTCCCCTTCACCACGGGGATGTCGGGATCGCGAATCACATCGATGTGCTCGTCGCACCCGGCCGCAAACAGTCCGCAAATCAAAATAGAAGCCGCCAGCAGCGGCGACCTTCCAATGCCTTTTGTTGGATACTTCATCAGCGCGTCCTCCAAAGCAGACACCTTGGCTGCTTAACTTAAACACCGAATTCTTCGAAGAGTTGCGGCCACCAAAAAGGGTTGTGCGAGCCACTCAAAAAGGGGAGCGGCCATTCCGAGCCGCTCGCCGCGCCTGCCGCGGCGTCAGGGACGCGGAGCTTCCCAATCTGTCGGCGGAAAAACAACCGGCCAGAACTTGGGGTTCGGTTGATCGAACTCGAAAGCCACGGAGAAAAATTCGGGCGAACTATCATCCACGCGCACCACCCGGCAGGTCTGCTCGATTTTGTTCTGCGGGTTCACTAGGCGCATGGGCTGGCCGACGTGCACATCCATCTTCATCTTCAGCAGGCCGCCGTGAGCATTCACGATCAACGTTAGCGCTTCTTCCTGCCGTGGCTTGTGTTTGGTGTCTTCCGCAATCACCGTAATCCTCATTTGCAGCATTACGCGCTCGCTGCGCCGCCGGTTGATGGGATCGTCGGGAGTTGCCAAGTTCTTCTCCAAGATGAAGTCCGCGAGTCTGCGAAAGACCTTGCGCAGTCTCGTCATTCGCCGCAAAAGCTCTCGTTTGACTCACGAATCTTCTTGCGGCCGCACCAGCTCTTAAGAAACCAGAAATGGAATCGCCTCGGTTCTGAATTAAAGTTTACCTTAGTTGACGAGGAAGGCAGCCTTGCAGAACGGACCGCCGTTGCTCAAAAGGTGAGGGCTTTGCGCCTGCTCTAGTGCTGGTGGGAGCTTAGTTTCGTTTCCAGGCGCGCTTTCAACGCCGCAGACTTCTCACAGCTTTCGAATCAAGAAGAGTGACTGGTCGTCAAACTGCGCTCCGTGCCGCGCAACGCTTTCCTGAAGTGACCGGCAAATCGCGTCCAGGGGCTCCTTGCCATGTTTGTGAAATTCGGCTTGCAGCCGCGCGAGCCCAAATTCTTCTCCGGCGGCATTTGCGGGCTCGAGGAATCCGTCGGTGTAGAGTGCAAAGACGTCTCCCGCCTCCGCGCGAACCTCGGAGCTTGTGAAATCACCGGAGGGAAAAATTCCCAATGGCATGTTCGGGCATTCCAATTGTTGTACTTCGTTGGTTTTTACGGAGAAATGCAAAATCGCCGGGTGGCCTGCCAGCCCCGCGCGCAATCCCTCTCCACTCATGGCGAGAAAACAAAATGTGACGAACATGTCCGGCTTTTTTAATGGATAAAGGACTTCGTTCAGCCGCGACAGAAGGTGCGCGGCGTCGTCTCCGGAGCTCAACAACATGCGTGCCGCACTCTTCGCCATGCCCATCACCACGCCTGGCGCGACACCGTGGCCCGCCACATCCGCCACGTAAGCTACCCAATGGTCCTCTGACCCGGCAAGATCGATCAAGTCGCCGCCGACCTCGCCGCTCGGCAGCGACCGCCCATAAAACTCGTAACCGCCCAATTTCGTATCAATCGCAGGGACCAGCACGCGATGGATCTCGGCGGCCAGTTCGATCTCCGCGTGCTCCCGGAAATAACGGCGGCCCGCGGTAATGGAGGCGTAAAGGAAGCAGCCATAACCCAAACCAACGGCAAGCATGGTGGCGACACCACTCAAGGCGAGCCGGCTTTGCAACCGGATGATGTCGGCAGCGCCCATCGGTACCGGTTGTGGCAGGTCGGGAAGCGACCGCGCCAACATGTACATCAGCGTCAAATGCACGGCAAGGGCGGGCAAGAACGCCTTCCAGAATTGCTTCCGAAGAACAAATCCTGTGAAGGCATAGAACATCGCGAATAATCCCGATAGCAAGACGCCCAAGACGAAGCGCAGGGTTGGCTCACGTCCCATTTCCATGATGTCGGTGGTAAGCCCCATGGTGCTGAAGATGAAGAAGACCCCCAGCAGGAAACCAACAAATGACGTTCGAGGTACAGTTTTCCAGAAAGATTTGGCTCGGCTCATGGGGAATGCGGCGTGTTCGCGCATCCTACCATAGCAATGAGAGAGAAGTGCAGCGATCTCCGCCGCGCCGGACAGGTTTCTCGGACGCCGCTCTTAAACGCGGGCATTCTTAAACTGACTCAGCACCTTTAGAAGGAACCGCTATGAGGGCGGCACTGAACAACTGCTGCCGATGCGCCGTTAGGTGAAGTAGGACACCAGCATTGACCTGCTCCGCGCGGGATAGCGTTCGATGGGTTCGCAGTGTTCGAAGAATTTGCGGACCATTGAACCATCGAGCCAGCCATTCCCAGCTTCGCGGAAGAGAACCTGCTTCGCATCTTCTGGAAGGAGAGCTGTCCGGTAAGGACGGTCGGTAGTCAGTGCATCGTAAATGTCTGCGACCTGCAGAATTCTTGCCTTCAACGGAATGGACTCTCCGCGAAGGCCATCGGGATACCCACTTCCGTCCATTCTTTCATGATGATTCCGTATCACCGGAAGGATGCGGCGAAGCGACTTGAGCGGTGCGCACATCCTTTCTCCAACGACCGGATGCTGCCGCACGATTCTCATTTCTTCCGCATCCAGAGGCCCCGGTTTAAGAAGGATGCTGTCTGGCACAGCGATCTTCCCTATGTCATGAAGCCAGCAGGCAATTCGCAATTCCTGAAGGTCTTCCTCCTGAAGACCGATGCTTTCCCCCAAGAGCTCGGCGTATGCCAGGAGACGCTCCGAGTGGCCATTCCTCATGGCTTGTTTCGAATCGATGGTCCGCGCCAGCGAAAGCACCACGGCCTTCGCCTGCTCGTCCATATAGTTCTTTAGGCGCAGGAGAGTCTGGACGCGGCCCAGCGCATCCCACAGCGTCGAAGGGGTAGCCCAAACGTCCATTGCGCCGGCCTCGTGTCCACGCTGGATGTCCCATTGATTCGGTGAGGGCTTCAGCAAAACGATCGGCGTAAGTTGATTGAGAGGATCTTTCTTCAGCCGGCGGCACAGTTCGAAATTCCTGATATCCGGCAGGCTATCTTGTAGGAGAACCAAATCCGGCTGTGTCTGAAGGCAACAACTCACCGCGGACTCGCCATTTTCCGCTGTATACACCTCACACTCCTGGCTCTCCAGAAAGGATTTCCATTCTTCGAGATTTGTCGAATCTGCATCTACAAGCAAGATTACCGGATTCATGTTTCCCTCGCATTTGTCTGCGCCAGGAGGGTTGAACACACCACTCCCAGTGCGGGACAACACATGATTGAAGGATTGGACTTGCTTGCGATCTCCAATCCCTGTTCGCGGAGGGTTCCGCCTCCGCTTCCCGGGGACGAGAAGGAATGAGGTGGCTTGGCGGGGTCTTTATTATGCTTATAGATTGCCAAAACAAGTCTCCTCACAAGTCCCTAAGAATTCGAGCCTTACGGAGCGCTTCGCAGAGTGGGCGGGTACTGGCACGAGGAATAATTTTCATAGCGCCTGCATGCTTTACCCGATTCCACGCCATTTGTGCCCTCCTTTCGATCCTTGTTCGCCATCTACAACCAAATCTCGTGCAAATTTGCAAAAATGAGGGACTAATTGCCGTGGCTTGTTGTTGCGTCTCTGCTTCAAACTAGCGTTCGAATGGGATGGAATTCTTGGAGGTAACGAAAACAGAATCCTAAGGAAACGGGATGCGGCCAAGGCGCGGCGTAAGGTATGATAGAGTCTTCGGAAACTATATATTTAGGACAACAATGCCGACCGCAACGAATGGAAAAGTATTGCTGAGAGTGAGGCCGAGGGGATTCTGCGCGGGTGTCGTGCGCGCCGTGGATATCGTCGAGCTCGCGCTGGAAGCCTACGGCGCGCCTGTCTACGTGCACCACGAAATCGTTCACAATACCTATGTCGTGGAGCAGCTACGCCGCCGTGGCGCCATCTTTGTCGAGACCATCGAGGAAGTGCCGCACGGCGCGGTGCTGGTGTTCAGCGCCCACGGAGTTCCGCCGACGGTTCGCGAGGAAGCCAAGTCGCGCGAGCTGAAAGTGATTGACGCCACCTGCCCGCTGGTCACCAAAGTTCACCTCGAAGCGCTCAAGTTTGCGCGCGAAAAACGCACCATTATCCTCATCGGCCATCGCGACCATCAAGAGATCGTCGGCACCTCGGGCGAAGCGCCGGACCGCACCATTGTGGTGGATTCCGTCGCCGCCGTCGATGCTCTCGAAGTCGATGACCCCGGCAAGCTCTCCTTCCTTACGCAAACGACCCTGAGCCTTTATGACACGCAGGAAATTGTGGCGCGCTTGCGCCAGAAATTCCCTTTGATCCAGGGACCTGCCAGCGACGATATTTGCTACGCCACGCAAAACCGCCAGGAAGCGGTCGAGCAGGTCGCCAAAGACGTCGATCTTATTCTCGTTGTTGGTTCGCCGAACAGCTCCAATTCGAATCGCCTGGTGGAAGTCGCGCAGCGCAGCGGCGTCAAAGCCCAATTGATCGACTCCGCAAAAGACATCGACGTGAGGTGGCTTGAAGGCGTTTCGCGCGTGGGCTTGACCGCGGGGGCCTCAGCGCCGGAAGTCCTCGTCGAGCAAGTGAGCGAACGGCTGGCGGAGTTCGGCTTCACGGATCAGCGTGATCTGGATTTGATCCGCGAAGACGTGCGCTTCACGCTGCCGCCGGAATTGGCGACCATCGCGCCGGCGCCGCGCCGCTAAAAAGTTCGCAGGACTCGGCAGGGGAACGCCGGGCAGGGCCGGAGTGAATTCCAAGCCTGAGCTTTACACCATCCGGCCATCGGTGCCCTGGCGCGGTAGACGGGGAATACAAGACAAGGAGCCAGACCTTGGCGGTCAAAATCGTCCGTCAGCCGAAGAAGATTGCCTTGATTGGCGCGCCCTTTAGCGCCGCGGCATTTTCCGCCGGAAGCGAGAAGGCTCCCGCGGCATTGCGCGCGGCGGGGCTTGCCGAAAAGTTGCAAGCTGCCGGCTACGAGGTTGTGGACTATGGCGACTGCGCACCGCGTCTTTTCGCTGATGACGACGAACACCGCCGCGCTCGCAATCTCACCGAAATCGTTGCTGGCCTGAACGACCTCAAAACGCGCGCCGAGCTCGCGGTGAAAAGCGGCGCGCTGGTGCTGGTTCTGGGCGGCGATTGCGCCGAGGCCATCGGCTTGCTTACCGGCGCGCGGCGCTACTACAAGCACATCAATCTACTGTGGTTCGATCGCGACGCCGATCTCAATACTCCCGCAAGCACACCCTCCGGCCGCATCGATGGCATGGTGGTGGCGCATATTATCGGCAAGGGCGCGCCGGAGTTGGTGCGCTTCTGGAGCGAAGCGCCGCTGGTGCGCGAGCCGGATGTCACGCTTTACGGGCTGGAGCGGCTCGATCCGCCCGAGCAGGAGTTCCTCGGGAAATCGCCGATGCGGCACATTTTTGCTGCTGACATTCAATCCAAGGGCAGCATCAAAGCCGCGCACGAAGCGCTTGCGCAGGTGCACGCTGACGCGCGCGAATTCGTCCTCCACTTGGATGTCGATGTCATCGCGGCGGAAGAGTTTCCCGCGGTGAACGTTCCCGGCAGCGGCGGATTGCGCTTCGACGACGTCCGCGCCTCCTTCATCGAGTTTGTGAAACACAAGAACTTGCTGGGGCTTGACGTGGCGCAATACAATCCCGACAAAGATCCCGACGGCAGCGGCGCGAAAAAGCTCGTCGACTTGCTGGTCGAAGCGCTTTCCGCCCGCCTCGAAGCGCTGGCCGCGCCCGCAGCGGAACCCGCTGCGGGTCCGCAAGAAGTGTCCTCGTCAGAAACCACCGCGTAAAGCGTTTGCATTTCGTCTTTCACCATAAAAAAAATCTCTCGTCAGACTGCGGCTCGCGTCGACTCTTAACTCGCAACCGGCTACGGAACACCCGAAGCGGCGGCCTCGGCGCGTTTGCGCAGATAGCGCGCGAGGCCCAGAAACGAAAGATTCAAGCCGGCGCTGAACGCGTAGTGGTCGGCTTCACCACCGGGAAGATGCTGCGAGATTTCGGCGTATGTCGCGGACATGAAAGAATCCATCGCTGCGGAATCGCTGGCGGACGTACGCAGAATGTCGGCGGTGAGCGCGGCCCAGCGATGCAGCCGCTCTCGGAACAATAAAATGTGTTCGGAAGGATTGTCCGAATAGCCGTAGTGCGTCAGAAAGAGCCGCGCCGGTTTGCGCTCCAGGATGGCGGCGAAGGATTTATCCCAGATCTCCAGATCGATGTCCGGCGGGGGAGTGGCGGGCATCGCGAAGGAATTTCCCTCGATGCGCACGCCCGTCGTATCGCCGACGAACGCGACCCCTTCCGCTTGGTCGAAATAGCTGACGTGATGCGAAGCATGGCCCGGCGTGTAAACGACTTCGAGTTCGCGCGAGCCGAGCGTGAGCGTTTCGCCGCCTTCGAGGATGCGCAAATTCTCCGCCGGAACGGGAAGAGTTTCGCCGAAGAGGCGCTGCAAATCGTTAGGCCAGAGGCGCTGGGCGCTGGCCAGCAGCTTGGACGGGTCAATCATGTGCTTCGCGCCATTCTTATGGACATACACGGAGAGGCGGGGATTTTCGCGCACCAGCGCCCCGGTAGCGCCGGCGTGGTCCAGATGGATATGCGTCAGAAGAATGGCGTCGAGGTCGCCCACTCCTATTTCATGGGCCCGGAGATTTTGACGCAAAGTCTCGAGCGTTGAGCCCGGGCCGGGGTCGACAATCGCGCGGTGGCCGTCCGATTCCAGCAGCGCGGCGGCAATGGTGTGCGGGCGCCCCGTCCAGAGATTGTCGAGCGTGGCGATCGAAGGCATGGCGGCGGATAGTTTAGCGTAGTTTGCTACCACCGGGCTGGCCTCCCCGCTATGTTTCAAAATGAGCACTGGATGGTGCGCCGGAAACGTCGTCTGAGCTTGCCGGCCACTAGATCGTGAGGATCAGCCCATCGTAGGCCACTTCATACGCATGTTGTTTTGCGAAGGCAGCCAAGTCGGGGTGTGCCGGATTACCTTCATGAGCGATATGTGTCGCAAAGACGCGGCCATGGGGACCCAGCGCACCTTCAGCGCGCATTCGGCCTGCGTGCTCAATCACTTGGCGGGCGTTGAGATGATCATCGCCAGACTGTTCTGGACCGTAGGTGTGATCCAAGATTACAGCATCAAACCTCATCTTGTGCTCGCGAAAAGCCTGCCACGTCTGTTCGAACAGCGTCGCAGTATCCGTACCATAGAAGATGGCGCGGCCGTTGGCTTCAATCGAATACAGCATCGCTCCCATCCCGGGTGCATGGTTGGCGGGAAAGCCTATCACTGAATACGGCCCAACCATAAAGGGCTCCAAGGGCTGGATCTGGTGCATCTTGAAGTTAAGAATCTTCTCTGTTTCAGGAGACAACAAACTGTAACCCGCAAGGTCTCTCTCAAACGTCTCTGCGGCTCGTTCCGAGGTCTCACGGGAGGCGTAAACGTTCAAGAGAGGCGCCCCAACCACGCCATAGCCTGGGCTGCGAGAGAGGAGATGCGACAAGTCCAGATGATCGGCGTGCGGATGCGTTTGCAGGCAATATCGTACGTCACCCAAAGAACAGCCGTGCATGTGCGACGCCGACATAATGTCCGGCCCGAGATCAATCAGCAAATCGTCGTTGATCAACGCTGCAGACCGTTTCCGCAAGCTCGGCCCACCTAGCATTCGCGCCTGCGCGCAGTTTTGGCACTTGCAGAAAGCCTCTGGGAAGGCATTTGCGGCGCCGGTTCCAAGGAAAGTAACGATCATCTGTGGTGGCATCGCTCCGGGTGTGGCGGACACGCACATTCAGAGCGGCTAGTCTGCTTGGTGGTCGCCTGTAGGTAGTGTACAGCGGCGGCAACTCACGCGCGGTTCGCCATTGCGTAATTCAGCACCCGCGTAGTGGATGGATCGTTGGCAACCCGGAAATTACGATTCTCTATGGGCTGAGTTCCCGTCCGGAATTGAATGCCGCGAGGAAATAGTTGCACGATAAGCGAAATGTGGAATAACCTTAGTGCGCCGTGTCATTCTGTTGCTTCAGTTTTCTACGCGCACTTGGGCAGGGGTGTGGGGGAGAAGCCGGTACCTTGAAGGAAAAAGTGACAAGTGAAATGCTGCAATACGTCTAACGCAGCCCGCCAGGGGAAGCAAGCGGTCAGCAGGCGTGCGTGAACCAAACCGGATTTGCTGGATGAAGCTGAGGAGGATCGAGATGCGCAATTGGTGTGCAGCACTGGTGATGAGCGCGCTACTGGCTTTGCCGTTGTGCGCGCAGCAGAAGAGCACGGGCGCGGGCGACGAAACCACGAGCGCTGCACCGAAGGCGGAGAAGCACGCGACATCAAGCAACGCCGCTCCAAGCAGCAAGCCCGTGGCGGCGAAGAACGTATTCGCGTTGCCCGCGAGACCGCGACCGACCCCCTTTCCGGGACCGGCAGCCGCTCCCGCGGACTCGCGTCCACCAGGCAGGCTCGTTCCCCGTTACGAGGTCGCGGGAATGTACAGCTACATCAATTTCGCTCCCGGAGATCCCTTCGCTAATTTCAACAATCATGGGGCGACTGGATCGTTCACCTACAATGCGTCAAGGTGGGTCGGACTGACTGGTGAATTCGGCGGTTATCGATTCGAGCGAAATCTCTTCCCGGTAACAGGAAGCAACACGGGAGTGAGTGGTGGTTTCGTTACCTATCTCTTTGGCCCGCGGTTGAATCTGCGCAAGTTCGATCACTTTGTTCCATTCGGTGAATTCCTTGTTGGCGGCGCCAGCGGCGGGACAGAACTGGTCGGCACCACGAACCAGAACGCGTTCGCGATGGCAACAGGTGGCGGCGTCGATATGGTTCTCACGAAGAACTTCGCTTGGCGCTTGGCTCAGCTGGATTACCTCATGACCACTTTTTCCGGTCTTCCGCTAGGCGCCAGCGGGCGGCAGAACAACTTACGCGCCGGCACCGGCCTGGTTTTTCGTTTCGGGATTCCCAATCCGCCGCCTCCGCCCAACCATCCGCCGGTCGCGGCGTGCGCAGTGAGTCCGGCATCGGTATATGCCGGCTCGGGCGACTCTGTGGCCGTACACGTGACGGCCAGCGACCCGGACAACGATCCATTGACCTACAAATACACGGCGACGGGCGGCGCAGTCGAGGGCACGGGCCCGGAAGCGCGCTGGAATTCGACTGGCGTGGCTGCTGGATCCTACACCGTGAACGTAAGAGTGGATGACGGTAAGGGTGGTTCAGCCTCTTGCGCTGTGGACATCAAAGTGGAAGAAAAGCCCAATCATCCGCCAACCGCCACGCTCTCCATCGAGCGCAGTCCCATCCTGCCCGCCGAGCATACCGGCGTCACCTGCAACGGCAGCGACCCGGACAACGATCCGCTGACCTACAGCTACACGTCGACTGGCGGAAAGATCGTGGGCAGCGGCTCGAATGTGCAGTTTGATGCTACCGGCCTCCCGCCCGGGAGCTACAGCGTGAAGTGCACGGTAAATGACGGCCGCGGCGGCATCGCCGATGCTTCCGGCAACGTGGAAGTGAAGGAGCCTCCGCAAATCAAGCAACTGGAAGCCAAGCTGGCGCTCCACAGCATCTATTTCCCGACGGCTCAGCCTACGGTGGCCAAGCCGAACGGAGGTCTGCTGCCCAGCCAGGCAGCGACGCTGGATGAGTTGGCGGCCAACTACAAGCAGTATTTGACCTTCAAACCGGACGCCCGCTTGATTCTCGAAGGCCACGCGGACGTTCGCGGAGCGAAGGACTACAATGTGAAGCTCTCCGAGCGGCGCGTGGAGCGCACCAAGAGCTACCTCGCGGAAAAGGGCGTGCCCGCTGACCGCCTCGAGACTAAGGCGTTTGGCTTTGAAAAGAATATGACCTCCGAAGAGGTCACGAAACTGATCCAAGCCGAACCCGACCTGAGCCCGGCGGAAAAGCAGAAGATTCTGAAAAACCTGCTAACGGTGCGCCTGGCCAACAACCGGCGCGTCGACGTCACCCTCAGTACCACCGGTGAACAATCCGTTCGGCGCTTCCCCTTCAGCGGCAAGGACGCCTTGACGTTGCTCAGCCGAGGCACTGGTGAGACGCCCAAGAAGAAACCGGCCACTCCCGCGCCAGCGAAAAAGGCCAAGCCCTAGCGGTCAGCCTGTAGTGCTAGGCCGTTCCTGGCGGGACTGACTTGTAACTCCGGCGAGCGAACGGAAAGCTTCATCGGATCAATCTGGCGGGCTCTTCGAGAACTTCTCGAGGAGCCTGCTTCGTTTTGGGAGTGTGCCTCTGGTGGGCCTCCTGGGCGGCCCATTCCCGAATTGGGACGGAAAGCCTGGCGGGATGAGGACCGTGGACCCAAAATGGAACTTGCCAACAGCGTACTCATTCATCTAATGTATTGACAAATGAATAAGTAAGGCCGAAGTTCCTGAAACGGAACCAGAGTTGCAAAGAAGGCCACCAGCCGGAGGCCTCCATGATACCAGTCATGAGCGAGGAAGCAACGGTCCGCCGCGAGATTGTCCCGATGAACATTCTCATCGTGGATGACGAGCAATCCATCCGCGAGAATTGTGCCACGGTCGCGGAGCAATGCGGGATGAAGGCTGTCGCCGTTGCCACCGCCGAAGAGGCGCTCGAGGTCCTGGAACATTCCGCTGTAGACATTGTGCTTACGGACTTGAAGCTGCCGCAAAGCAACGGAGTAGAGTTGCTGAAGCAGGTGCACGACCTGCATCCGGAGGTCGCCGTAGTGGTGCTGACGCAGTACGGAACCATCGAATCGGCGTTGGAGGTCACCCGCATGGGCGCCGTGGACTATGTGACCAAACCGTTCCGCATCGAAGAGTTGCGCTCGCGGCTCGAACGCGTGGCCCGTGCGGTGGAACTTCAGCAGGAAAATCGGCTGCTGCGCGAGCAGTTGCGGACGCGTCCCGGGTTCGGCGGGCTGATCGGCGTTTCCATGAAAATGCAGCGCGTTTACAAAATGATCGAAAAAGTCAGCCAGCATGAATATCCCGTGCTGATCCTGGGCGAAAGCGGAACGGGGAAGGAGCTGGTGGCGCGCAGCATTCATTTTTCGGGTCCGCGCAAGGAGCGGCCCTTCGCGCCGGTGGACTGTTCGGCGCTGGTACCCACGCTGATCGAATCCGAGCTTTTCGGCTACGTCAAGGGCGCTTTCACGGGGGCCATGCAAGCCAAGCAAGGTTTGCTGGAAGCCGCTCAGGGCGGCACGCTTTTTCTTGACGAGATCGGTGATATGCCTGTTGACCTGCAGGCGAAACTCTTGCGGGCTTTGCAAGAGCGTGAGGTCAAGCCCGTGGGTTCGACCGAGCGCCGGCGCATTAATGTGCGCATCATCGCCGCCACTAACCGGGACCTCGATGCCGCCATTCGTTCGGGTTCTTTCCGGCAAGATCTGTATTTCCGCCTAAACGTGGTGCAGATTAAGCTGCCGCCGCTGCGCGACCGCAAGAGCGATATCCCGATTCTGGTGACTGCATTTCTGGAAAAGTTTTCCGACCCTCAAGGCCCAGTCCGGACGATCTCTGAGGATGCCATGCGCCGGCTGATCGCCTACGATTGGCCGGGCAATGTGCGGGAGTTGGAAAACGCCATCGAGCGCGCGGTCGCTCTCGGGTCCGGGCCGATCCTCCATGTCGCAGACCTGCCTTCCAACCTGCACTATCCCTCCACCGAAAGGGCTCCGGAAAAAGATGAGATCCTGCCGCTCGAGGAATTGGAGCGGCGCGCCATTCTTCGCACCCTCCGCGAAACGGGCGGCGACAAGCTTTCGACGGCTCGCATGCTCGGCATTGGTAAGACCACTCTGTACCGCAAGCTGAAGCAGTACCACATGGAGCAACCGGAGCTGTAAGGCCACTAACCGTTCATAGGCCCTCCCTCCACCCCCGGACCATTCTGGGACGAACCCCAAGTAAAGTTTCGGCATGGAATTTTCCGCCGTCGCCCCCTCCTTCTAAGTGATTGATTCATCAGGACAAACTGACACTTCCCGATGGACATGCCAATGCAAGTGCCAATGCGACAGGGCCCGAATCTCTTGCTGCGCGTCCGGCTACACCCGTGTGGACGGAACGAGAGCTCCGCGCGTTCGAGGCGACTGAATGAGGATTTGGCGCAAAACAGCGCAAAAAGAGTCGAGCGGAAGGGGTTTGGCACGTGCCGCCTTGGACGGCGCTTCACGCCAAGAATTGCTCCAAGAGGCGATGAAAGCGCTCGCACGCAACGGACCCACTGACCGCCTCGGCGTCTGGCTCGCGACGGACTCGAACGCGACACCCCACGACGAGATCGCCGCCGGATTTCGCGGTCTGGTGTGGGACCGTGGTAGCAGGGACACCCCCCAGGAATGGGCACACCTCTCGGTGGAGCCGCCCCTTCCAGAGGAATTGCTTCTTCGTGGAAAAACCGTCGAACAAAATCTGGAATCTTCTCCTGGGAATCCCGTCCTTGGGCTTCTCGCGGGACTGCATTACGCGCTGTGGGTCCCCATCGAGTGGAAAGAGCAGTTGAAAGGCATCATCCTTTGGGGAAGCACAGGAAAGCCACCGGACGTTTCCCGGCAGCACGCCGAGTCGATCGCCGCGGAACTCGCCCTGGCGTTGGGGCTTGAGGAACTGCAGCGAATCGCCCGGATACGAGACGCGGACCTCGGCGTCGTGCGGCGTTTCCTCTCCAGACAGGCAACCGATTCTTCGCTCCACGCGCAGCTTTCCAACCTCGTGGATGGCTGCACGCGCGGGCTTTCAAACGAGGAACGTCCCGGCGCGGCATTCGCGGTTATCGGCGCCTTGCCGCTGGAGATTGAAAAGTCCGGCGACGGTTTTCCCGTGGAGTTCCGTTGGCGCAGCGGAGACGAATCGTGGACACGCGCCATCGAGAGCGAACCGTTGGCCAGCGTGTGGCGGCGGGCACTGCAGTCGCGGCGGGTGATCGGAAGCGATCCCGAAACCGGCTGGATGCAGTCAACCGTGGTTCGCATCATTGCGTTTCCACTGGAGTTGGAAGGGCAGCTCCTCGGGGTACTCGTCGCGGGACTGCGGAGCAGTGCAATCTCCCTCACAACTCTCGACCGGCTGGCACTGCGGGCAGTTCTTGCGGCTTTCGTTCTGGAGCAGAGAAGGCGAAAAGAAGAGGAATCGCGCTTCGCCGGCCAGCAAGACGCACTGCTGGAATGCATCAGCGAACCACTCCTGATACTGGATGACGATGGGAGAATCCGGGCGACGAGCCGCGGTGCCCGCGAGTTGACTGGTGCGGTTTCCAGAACCAAAGGGCCTCGCCAGACCGAAATTCCCATGCGAGGCAGCTTGTCCGAGATGTTCCGCCCACACGACCAGGCGCAGGTCGAGACGTGGTTGCGTGCGGGGCTCGCTCGCGAAGCCGGGAAGCCCGAGGCCAATCTCGAACTTCCCCGGGCGGAATTGCACAACGGGGTGGCCGTGCGATTGTCCTTCGTGGCGCCCGCGCAAGGAACCCCTACAGCGATTCTGCTCGAACCACTGGCGGCCCGCGAATCGTCAGGGCTGGCCGGCACTGCCGAAATCGAATTG
>WNFT01002646.1_pt1 | contig 15331 bp, 14 predicted proteins | sample 5400191 | NCBI WGS metagenome assembly WNFT01 (sample SAMN13153359, study PRJNA577476) | soil metagenome | isolation source: 80 cm saprolite under Madrone tree | place: USA:California | collected 2016-06-14 | reverse complement strand
TGCGCAGGCGGCGGTCGCGCGCGACCGGGGCTTTTTCAGGAACGATGCCGATATCGCGCGCGAAGGCTTTCGCCACGCGGGACAGCAATTCGTACTTGCTGACGTCATCGGCGAAGACATGCCGGATACCCGGGGGGATCGTGTCTTGCGCGATGAGGCGCGCGATCGCGCGAGCGAGCGCCAAACTGGTAACGCCGTTCCACAGTTGATCGACGTAGCCGGGAACGGGTCCTTTCTGGGCAAGAAACCAGCACAGCAGCGACTCAAATCCGCGCCGCTCGGGACCGATGATCGAACTGCGTAGAACCAGGCATCCGGAAGGTTCGCCCGCAAGCTTCTGGGCGCCGTACTCATCAGCGGGATTGGCTACAACGGATTCCGCGTAAGGTCCGCGTGAGCCGTCGAACACTCCGTCGGTCGAGATGTGGATCAGCCTCACGCCGGCCGCGGCGCAGCCTCGGGAAAACTCGTGCGGAAATTCCGAGTTGACGCGTGAAGCGACGGCGCGTTCGGCAGGCGGCTTGGCGACGGCTGCGTTCACCGCCGCGGCGGCGCCGGCAAACAGTGCCGGCGGCGGTGGTCCGTCAAGGATGTCATATTGCACGCGTGTTGGAGCGAGAACTTCATGGCCGAGACGGACAAGCACATGATGCAACGCGCTGCCGACGAGTCCGCTGCCGCCGATGAGCAGAACTTTCATTTCCGCGCTGCCGGCGGGCCCTCTCGCGAGCGCAGGATGGCGCCGATTTCCGGGACTTCGACAAGCTTGGCGGCGGTCTCATCGACGTCGAGTTGCCGCGTGTTCGCCGAGGTGTAGTCCTCCGCGGAGGCGCGGCCGCGTTCGCCTTTTGCCGTATAGCTGTCGTAATTGAGATCGCGATCGTCCATCGGAACGCGCAAATAGTCGTCCATGTCTTCGGCGCGCGCATATTCCTGAAACGTCGCCAAGGTTTCGTGAATCTTCTCGCCGTGGCGCACACCGATGACGCTGACCGGCACATCGGAGCTGAAGATCCGCTTCAGGGCTTCGGCCAGCGTGTCGACCCGGCAAGCGGGCGATTTGCGAATGAACAGATCGCCCTGGCGCGCGTTTAAGAGCGCGAACTCGACGAGACCGATCGCTTCGCCCAGCGTTATCAAATAACGCGTCATCGCCGGATTGGTGATGGTGATGGGCCGCTTGTCCAGTATCTGACTGACGAAGAGCGGCGCGGCCGAGCCCCGCGTGTAAAGCACGTTTCCGTAACGAACGCAGGACAGCACGGTGCCGGCCTGGGCGCCCAGCGCATGGGCTTTGGCTTGCACCGTCTTTTCCATTAGCGCCTTGGTCATACCCATCGCATTGACCGGATAGACCGCCTTGTCGGTCGAAAGGCAGACGACCTGTTTCACGCCGTTTTCAATCGCGGAGTCCAATACGTTCTGGCTGCCGTTCACATTGGTGAGCAGCGCCTGGTCGGGAAAGAACTCGCAAGACGGCACCTGCTTCAAGGCCGCGGCATGGAACACCATGTCGACCCCGCGCATGGCGCGATCGACGGTGCGAATGTCGCGCACGTCGCCGATGTGAAAGTGGAGCCGCGGCTCGTTGAAACTGCGCCGCATCGTCTCCTGCTTCAGCTCGTCGCGGCTGAAGATGCGCACCTCGCGGCACCCGCCGGCGAGCAGGCGAAGAACGACTTCATTGCCGAACGAACCTGTTCCACCGGTGATCAGCACGCACTTCTCGTTCAGCAGTCCCGGTTGCATGTGGTCCGTCTTTCTCAACCCGTGCGAGTTTCGCCGCCGGCGCAGCGTCAGCCGCGCTCACGTACCCGAAGTCGCCGTAGTTTTAGCAACATTCAACCAATCCAGCGAATGGCGGGGCGCAGCCGGGGCGCTCCACCTTGTCGGGTAAGCCAAACAGGCGCATCTTCGGCGCGAATACCTTGTGCAGCGGGAGGAAAAGCACATGCGTTATCGCTTGGGAATGGCGCTCGGATGCGCCGCGTTGGCGGTGTTGGCCTGGCAATCGAGCGCTCAGCAGGGACCGCGCAATCCGTTTCCGCTGGCGGCTCCGGCGGAACGCGACAGCAACGCCAAACAGGTGGCGCCGCCGGGCGCGGTGAACCAGGGGCCGTTCAACATGTCGACCTGGAAATATGGCAGCGCCTTCAACGCGCCGCCGGGGACCAAGATCTGGAATCCGGCCAAGATCAAACTGATGCAAGGCGGCAAGATCGTCGGCGGCACAGTTGTGGGCGTCACCGATCCGCAGACCTATTGCGCGATGGCGAACGCGGGCTACGACTTCACCTGGACCGAGATGCAGCATTCGCCCTCGGTGTGGGATGCGGTCGGCCGCGCCTGGCGCACATGTCCGAACGCCAAGGCCGTGCCGGGCGTGCGCATCGCCTATACGGACGAGCAGGAAATCCAGCACGCGCTCGATACCGGCGCGCTGGTCCTGGTCGTGCCCACGGTCGACACGGTGGAAGAGGCGAAGGAAGTCGTGCGCTACGCCTATTTCCCGCCCTTCGGCGGACGCAGCCAAGGCGGCGGCCTAGCCTTCGATCCCAACATGTGGGGCAATGTGCCGGGCGGCTATCGCGCGACCATCAACGACAATCTCGTCGTCATCGTGATGATCGAGACGCTCGAGGGCCTCAAGAACGCCGACGAGATCGCCAAGGTGCCGGGCATCACCGCGGTGTTCGCGGCGAGCGGCGATCTCGGCAATTTCTCAGGCTTCAAGATGGGCGATCCGGACTACGAGCGCGCCATCAACATCGTCCATGACGCCGCGATCAAAGCGGGTAAGAAGCTGTGCGGTCCGTTCGCGTGGAAAGACCGCCCGGATTTCACCTGCTTCCAGGCGGGCAACGAACTCGCCGCGATCGCGCGCGGCGTGAAAGACGAATTGGGCGAGCTTGCCAACACGCAAGCCAAGCCGGAAGTCGGTCCCTTCGCGTCGAAGTGAAGGAATCCTGATGAGCGTCGAAGTCGCGGAAAAGACAGGCAGCACGCCGGCGCGCAGAACGCGCGCCGGACGGGAGCTGATCTACCGCCACCCGCTGTTCATCCGGCTCTCGCATTGGCTGACGGTTCTCTGCATCGCGATTCTCCTGATGAGCGGACTGCAGATCTTCAACGCTCACGCGAGTCTCTATTGGGGCAATACGGGCAATGAGGGCGATCCCGCGATCTTTTCGATCTTCGCGGAGGAGCAGCTCGAAGGACCGCCGATCGGCTGGCTGCAGATCGGCAGCACCACCATCAACACAACGGGCTGGCTTGGAGTCTTTAATGACTACGACGGATTCCCGTCGGGCCGCGCTTTTCCGTATTGGATCACGCTGCCGAAATCCCAGAACCTCGCCGAGGGACGGCGCTGGCACTTCTTTTTTGCGTGGCTGTTCGTGCTCAATGGATTAGCTTATCTGCTTTACGGCATGATCGCGCGCCATTTCAAACGCGACATCCTGCCGACGCGAACGGACTTCAAGCGCGTCGGACGCGTCATCCTGGATCATCTCACGTTCAAACGCGCGCGCGGCGAAGAAGCCAAGCGCTACAATGTGATCCAGAAGCTGACCTACATCGTGGTGATCTTCGTATTGTTGCCAATGATGATCATCACCGGGCTGACAATGTCGCCGGGCATGGATGCGGCGGCGCCGTGGCTGCCGGAGCTTTTCGGCGGACGCCAGTCGGCCCGCACCGTTCACTTCATCAGCGCATCCCTCATTGTTCTCTTCGTCATCATTCATGTCGCTGAAGTGTTCATCACAGGCGTGCTCAACGAAATGCGCTCGATGATCACCGGCTGGTTTGCGGTCGAGCCGAACTGGCCTGCCGAAAGATATGTAATCTATCCATTAATAGCCTTCGCTATTTCAACGTTCTCAAGGGGCATGGTAGTGGGTCCAGGTTATCTGGACGTCCCGGTACTACTTGGATTCGCCATATTTTCCACAATCGTCGGATCGGTTGCCGCGTGGCTCGTGAACCGCTCGGCCGCAAAAGCTAAGGAGCGGGCAGCGCGTGAGAAAGGAACAAAGCCATGAAACCCGAACTCGTCTCGCGCCGCGTCGCGCTAACTGGGCTCGTCGGTGCCGGGGGCTTGATTCTTTCCGGCTGCGAGCAGGCAGCGCAGATCCCGGGTTTCCAAGGAATGCTGGAATCGGCGGAGCATTTGAGCAAAAGCGGGCAGCGGCTGGTACTGGCAACCAGTCAGCCGCTGGCCCGCGAGTACCAGCCCTCGGACATCACGCGTAACTTCAAAGCCAACGGCACGGTGCGGCCGCAGACGGCAATCTATCAGCAACTGATGGCGAACGAGTTCAGCGATTGGAGCCTCAAGGTCGACGGCCTGGTGCAGAAGCCGCTCGAGCTGTCGCTGCAAGAAATCAAGAGTATGCCCTCGCGCACCCAGATCACGCGCCATGATTGCGTCGAAGGCTGGAGCGCGATCGGCGAATGGACGGGAACTCCGCTCTCGAACATCCTCATGCAGGCCGAACTGATGCCGAACGCGCGCTACATCGTGTTCCATTGCGCCGACGATCTCGAAAATTCACCCGATGGCCGCGGCCTCTATTACGAGAGCATCGATCTCATCGACGCGTTCCATCCCCAGACCATCATGGCCTATATGATGAACGGCCAGACTCTGCCCGTGCCGCACGGTGCGCCGCTGCGCCTGCGTGTTGAGCGCCAGCTCGGCTACAAGATGGCGAAATATGTCATGCGCATCGAAGCGGTGGAGAATTTCTCAGGGCTGGGCCTTGGCCGAGGCGGCTTCTGGGAAGACCGCGGCTATGAATGGTACGCGGGAATCTGAAAATAGAAGACGGGAGGCAGGGATCAGAAAGCCGGCGGCGCATTCCGCGTCATTCCGTGATATTCAATCGGCTATAATGCGGTCTTGATTAGGGTTGTGGTAGTGTCCGCGGCCTTAAAAGGCGGTCCGAATCGGCGCGCCGGCCCCCCAACGCTTCCAGGCGAAGCGGGGTAACCGTTCGTGGCTTGGAAGCGTGCTTAGAGATACTCAAACGCATCGGGAGAGAACCATGGCTGTCACACTTAAGGTCAACGGCAAAACGCACACGCTCGACGTCGAGCCGGATATGCCGCTTCTCTGGGCGTTGCGCGACGAGCTCGGACTGACCGGGACGAAATTCGGCTGCGGCATCGCCCAATGCGGCGCCTGCACCGTGCACATCAACGGGACCGCGATGCGCTCCTGCTCGGTGCCCGTCTCGGCGGCCGCCGGCAAGGACGTGACCACGATCGAGGGTCTCGCCGCTACGGACGGCAAGCTGCATCCGGTGCAAGCAGCCTGGCTCGCCGAAGATGTGCCGCAATGCGGCTATTGCCAGTCGGGGCAGATCATGGCGGCGGCAGCGCTCTTAAAAGAGAAGGCCAATCCGACCGACGAAGACATCAATGGCATCACCAATATCTGCCGCTGCGGCACCTATGTCCGCATCCGCAGGGCCATTCATCGCGCTGCCACGACGAGGACGTAGTCCATTCGTTGTTTGAAACGCGCAACCTGAGCCAATCGGGAGAAGATCATGGGATATATCGAGCCGACCAGCGGCGACAAAGAGACTCTTTCACGCCGTCAATTCGTCATTGCCGGTCTTTCCGCCGCGGGCGGTCTGATGCTTGGCGTAAGCCTGCCGGGGCTTGCTTCGGCGCGGCCCTTATCGGATGCGCCGTGGAGCAACGAGCAGCTTGCAGCCAATGAGGTCAACGCCTGGATCGTGATCGATCCCGATGAGACCATCACCATCCGCATTCCGCATTCGGAAATGGGGCAGGGGGCCGCGACCTCCAACCCGATGCTGGTGGCCGAAGAGCTGGAATGCGATTGGGCCAAGATCAAAGGCGAATTCTGTTCGACCAACCGCAATCAGCGCGAGAACGGCGTCTATAAGGACCAGAACACGGTAGGATCGCGCGGCGTCGCTACCTCGTGGCAATATTTGCAACAAGCGGGCGCGAGCGCGCGAGCGCGTCTCGTGCAAGCCGCCGCCAATCGCTGGAACGTGCCGGCGAGCGAATGCGTCGCTGAAAACGGCGCCGTGCTGCACAAGGCGTCGAACCGCAGCCTGACCTACGGCAAGCTGGCCGGCGACGCAGCCAAGATCAAGCTCGACAAAGAGCCCGCGATCAAGACGTTCGACCAATACAAGCTCGTCGGAAAGCCGCTGCCGCGGCTCGATACGCCCGTGAAGATCAACGGCTCGGCGAAATTCGGCATCGATACGCGGATCGACGGCATGGTCTACGCCGCTTCGATGTCGTGCCCGGTGCCGGGCGGTACGCTCGCGAGCGTGGACGAGAGTGCGATCGCGGGTAAGCGCGGCGTGATGAAAGTCGTGAAGATGAAGAGTGCCGTTGCGGTCGTCGCCGACAACACCTGGCGCGCGCAGGAAGCGTTGAAGGCGCTGAAAATCAGCTGGGATTTCGGTCCGGGCGCCTCCAACGACAGCGCGCAAATGAAGAAGATGTATCGCGACGCGCTGAACGAGACGATGGTCGACGTACGCAAGGACGGCGATGCGGGTGCGGTACTCGCCAAGGGCGGCAAGATCATCGAATCGACCTACGAGGTTCCCCATCTCGCCCATACACCGATGGAGCCTTTGAACGCGACCGCGCATGTGCAGGCCGATCGCGTCGATGTGTGGGTCGGAACGCAATCCGCGCTCTCGACGCTGCAGCAGGCGGCGCAGGCGTCGGGCTTGAAGCCGGAGCAGGTCTATATCCACAACGCCTATCTCGGCGGCGGCTTCGGCCGGCGTTCGAGAAACGACGAAATGGATCACGCCATTGCGGTCTCCAAGGAGATCGGCAAACCGGTGAAGCTGACTTGGAGTCGCGAGCAGGACATTCGCGGCGACCGTTATCGGCCGCAGGCCGCGGTGCGCTTCAAGGCCGTGCTGGGGCCGGACAACATGCCGCTCGCCATGGAATCGCGCTTCGCCGTGGGCTCGATCAACCGCTCGACCGGGCGGCCGCTCGACAACGGCATGGAAGGACAGGCCCACGACGGCATCGCCAATTCGGCTTACAAGATTCCGAATTTCTATGTCGGCGGCGTGCTCAAGAATACGCATCTGCCGGTCAGCTTCTGGCGCTCGGTCGGCGGCTCGCAGAACTGCTTCTTCTTCGAAAGCTTCATCGACGAGCTGGCGCACGCGTCGGGCAAGGATCCCTACGAATTCCGCCGCGCCATGCTGGAGCGGAAGGATTTCGTCGGCGTCATCGAGAAGCTCGCCGAAAAGAGCAATTGGAAAGACAAGCTGCCTTCGGGCCGCGGCCGCGGCATCGCGATCGCGGAAAATCACGGCTCGGTCGTCGGAACGGTTGCCGAAGTCACGGTGGATCAACAAGGCAAGATCCGCGTCGACCGCATGGTTGTCGCGGTGGACTGCTATCACGTGGTCAATCCGAAGATCATCGAAGCGCAGATGGAATCGGGCGCCATGTTCGGCATGACAGCCGCGTTCTACGGCGAGATGAGCGTGAAGAACGGCCAGGTGCAGGAGCTCAATTTCGACACCTATAAGATCGTCCGCATGGCGGAAGCGCCCAAGATCGAGGTCTATCTCGTTCCCTCGGGCGGACCGAAATTCGGCGGCATCGGCGAATGCGGTACCGCAACGATCGCGCCCGCGATCACCAATGCGATCTTCGCGGCTACCGGCAAGCGCGTGCGCGAATTGCCACTGAAGAACGTCAAGCTGTCGGAATTGGCGAGTTTGTAAGCCTCTGCCTTACCGTTGGGTGAAATCGCGGCCCTTAACCGGGATAACCGGTTGAGGGCCGCTCTATGTTTGACTAACCTTAGGCTCAAGCTCCGAATCGACTTTCGATCAGCGTAGAGTTTCGAGGCGTAGGTATGGTTTCGACAGCGGTAAGGATTGCCATCGCGGCGGCGTTCACGGTGGCGCTTGCGTCCTGCAACACGATGATGCCGACGCGTGTGCCCCCGGTTTCCACTGCACCGCCATCCGCACCGCAAGCCGAGATGGCGCCGCCGGCGCCGATGCTCCCCGTTCCGAATCCCATGTACAAGGTCGGCAATCCCTATGAAGTCGCGGGCATGTGGTACTACCCGCAGGAGCAGCCCGGCTATGACGAGACCGGGATCGCCTCATGGTACGGAAGCGAGTTTCATGGCCGGCTGACCGCGGATGGCGAAGTGTTCGACCGCACGGCGATCTCGGGCGCGCATCCGACCTTGCCCATGCCGGTCAATGTCCGCGTCACCAATCTCGAGAATGGCCGTTCCATCGTGGTTCGAGTCAACGATCGCGGGCCGTTCCGCAAGGGGCGCGTCATCGATCTTTCGGAGCACGCCGCCGATCTGCTCGGCTACAGGCAGCGCGGCACCGCACGCGTGCGCGTGACGTTCATCGGCCGCGCCGATCTCTACGGTCCGGGGCCCGCGCCGCCCTCGCAGGAGACTCCGCCCGAAATCGCGATGGCCGTCCCCGCAGCACCGGTGGGGCGGGTGACCGCGAACGAGCTGCCGCCGGTTTCCGGCGCGGCCGTCGCGCCGCCGAAGCCGGTCGCGAGTTTGCCCAAGCCCGTAGTGCAGCCGGCGGCGAATGTGCGGGTGGAAATTCCGGACGGAAGAGTGATCGAGCTGCCGGTCCCGGCCGTGACCGCGCTTTACGTCCAGGCCGGCGCCTTTACCTCCTCGGCCAATGCCGGCCAAGTGGCCGTCAAGCTTTACAGCTTGGGCGCTCGCGTGTTTCCCGGCACAAAGGACGGCCGCGCCATTTACCGCGTACGCATCGGGCCATTCCAGCAGGTCGAAGACGCCGACGCGACGCTCGCGAAGGTCCAGGCGCTTGGCCATAATGACGTCCAGATCGTCGTCGAATCTGCAACCAGTTGAACCGATTTTTCATGTTTGGCGTTCACGAATCCGATAATCAGCGTTGTCGCGTCGGTTGCGTCACTTGGAGGAGAACATGGTGCTCTCGCGTTTCTTTAAAGCGTCTTTTGGCATTGTGGCTTTTGCGCTGACGGCAGGTACTGCCGAGGCGCAGCCTCAGACCGCCGCCTCGCACGCGATCCTGATGGACTACGACAGCGGCGAAGCGCTGTTCTGCAAGGATTGCGATCAACCCATGCCGCCGTCGTCGATGAGCAAGCTGATGACGGTCGAGCTCGTCTTTCAGCGCCTCAAGGACGGCCGCCTGAAGCTCGAAGACACCTTCCATGTTTCGGAAAGTGCCTGGCGCCAGGGCCAGAAGACCAACGAATCCAAGATGTGGGTGGCGATCAATTCGGACATCAGCATCGACAATCTCCTGAAGGGCATCATCGTCCAATCGGGCGGCGATGCCTGCGTTGTGGTTGCCGAAGCGCTGGGCGGTTCGGAAGCCGGCTTTGCGGACCTCGAGAACGCCCGCGCCAAGGAGCTCGGCCTCAATCACTCGCACTTCGTCAATTCCAGCGGGCTGCCCGATCCGGGCCAGTACATGTCGGCGGAAGACCTCGCCAAGCTCGCAGCGCACGTGATCAAGACCTATCCCGAATATTATCCCTATTTCGCCATCAAGGACTTCACCTGGAGCAATATCCGCCAGCCCAATCGCAACACGCTGGTGGACGAGAACATCGGCGTCGACGGCTTGAAGACCGGTCACACCGACGCCGCGGGCTACGGCATGACCGCGTCGGCCTTGCGCGACGGACGGCGGCTCATTCTGGTGATCAACGGAATGAAGAGCGAGAAGGAGCGCATCAACGAGTCGCGCCGGCTGCTCGATCTCGGCTATCGCGAGTTCAAGTCCTATCAATTGCTCGCGGCCGGCGCCGCCGTCGGCGAAGCGGAGCTCTGGCACGGCGCGAAAAAGAAAGTCGCGCTGACGGTGAAAGATCCGGTGCGCGTGATCATTCCGGTGAACGGCCGCAAGGACATGAAGGTGACGCTGCACTATGACGGCCCGGTTCGGGCGCCGATCGCAGCCGGCCAGCAAGTCGGCACGCTGACCGTCACGGTGCCGGGCAAGCCCGATAAAATCGTCCCCGTGGTGTCGGGGGAAACGGTCGGAGGCAGCGGCTTTCTCGACAATATGATGATGGGACTGCAAGCGCTGATCTTCGGCGCCAAAGAGGCGTGATGGGGTGAAGCGGCGGGGACAATTCATCAGCTTCGAAGGAGGAGAGGGCGCCGGCAAATCCACCCAGGCTCGTCTCTTGAAAGCAGCACTGGAAGCGCGCGAGAAGAACGTCATTCTTACTCGTGAACCCGGGGGATCGGAAGGCGCCGAGCAGATCCGCGCGCTTCTGGTCGAAGGCGAACCCGATCGCTGGACGCCGCTTTCCGAAACGCTGCTCTTTCTGGCCGCTCGCGTCGACCATCTCACAAGGCTGATTGCGCCTGCGCTGAAGGGCGGAGCCTGGGTGATCTCGGACCGCTTTTCCGACTCCACGTTCGTCTACCAGGGGATCGCGCGCGGCCTGGGTACAAAGGCCGTGAAGCGCCTGCACAAAGCGGCGCTCGGTTCATTTGCACCGGATCTCACGCTGGTGCTCGATCTGGATCCAGCCGAAGGCTTGAAGCGCACGCATGCCCGGGGTGGACACCACGAAAATCGCTTTGAGCAGTTCGGCGCGGATTTTCATGCGAAGTTGCGCAGTGCTTTTCGTGAAATCGTAGTTGAGAATCCCGATCGCTGCGTGCTGATCGACGGCGGGCGCGCGGCGGAAGCCGTCGCCGCCGATGTCTGGCGCGCCGTCGAGGAGCGGCTCGACGTATGAGCCCGGCGCGAAATGTTTCCGACGTCGAGGAACCCGACCGCGTCGAAGGCCGGCCGCATCCACGCGAGACCTATGATCTGATCGGCCAGGACGAGGCTCTGTCGCGCGTATCGCGCAGCATCCGCGGGCGGCGTCCGCCGCAGGCCCTGATGATTTCCGGGCCGCCCGGCATCGGCAAAGCGACGCTCGCCTATCGCATCGCGCGCTATTTGCTGCGGCATGGCGCGAACGCCGAAGGCCCTGCCGATCTGTCGGTCGCGCCGAACGACGTCGTGTCGCGGCAGATCGAAGCGCAGTCCCATCCGGGGCTTCTGGTGCTGAAGCGCCCCATCAACGAGCAAACCGGAAAGCTGAGAACCGTGATCGGCGTTGATGAAATTCGCCGCCTCGGCAGTTTCTTTGGGCTCACTTCGGTGTCCGGCGGCTGGCGCGTGGCGATCGTCGATGCGGCCGATGAGATGAACGACAACGCCGCCAATGCGCTGTTGAAAATTCTCGAAGAGCCCCCGCCGCGCGGGATGCTGATCCTGGTCGCGCATGCGCCCGGCCGTCAGCTCCCGACCATCCGCTCGCGCTGTCAGCGTCTCGATTTGAAACCGCTGGACGATGCGGTGTTGTTGGGCGCGCTGAGAACCTTCTTGCCCGATGCCGGCGATGACGATCGCGCGGCGCTTGCGCACCTTTCCGAAGGATCGCTGGGACTGGCGCTTAAGCTTGCCGATGAAGACCGACTGGCACTTGCGCGCAGCGCCGAAGCGCTGCTGGAAGCGCGTCAGCCCGACATCAAGGCGATTCTTGCCTTGGCCGAGCGCGTCGCACGCGCGCAGGACGGATTGCAGCATTTCGGCGAATTCCAGGCGCAAGCTTTGAGCCGGCGTATTCGCAGCCGCGCGGCAGCAGGCGAAGGGAACGATCGCGCGGTCGCGCTATGGGAGCGAGCCGCGGCGCTTTATGAGCGCGCGGCCGGGATTCACATGGAGCCGCGCCAGACCGTGCTTTCGTCGAGTATTGCGATCGCCGCCGCCAAGCGACGTGGAGTGATTTAGGCCTACGCCCGCGCTTGAATTCAACGGCTCAGTCGGACAGGCTCGCTTCATGCTTGTCGACAGCCATTGCCATCTCGACTTTCCGGATTTTGCCTCCGAACTGGATGCTGTGCTCGAACGTGCGCGCACGGAAGCCATCGGGCATTTTTTGACCATCGGCACCGGCATGCGGCGGTTTGACGGCGTGCGCGCGGTGGCCGAACGCGCCGCCGACATCGACTGCACGGTCGGGATTCATCCCCATGAGGCCCAAGTCGAGCCTTTGTCCGGACCCGAGCCGCTCTTAAAAGAGAGCAAGCATAAGAAGGTCGTGGGCTTCGGCGAATCCGGGCTCGATTATTACTACAACCACGCGCCGCGCGAGGCGCAGATTTCCAATTTCCGCGCCCATATCGCGGCGGCGCGCAGCGCCGGGCTGCCGCTGGTCGTGCATACGCGCGACGCCGAAGACGACACGATCTCGATCTTGAGCGAGGAACATGCCAAGGGCGCGTTTTCGGGCGTCATTCATTGTTTTACCGGCACGACGCGCCTCGCGCGCGCCGCCCTCGAGCTCGGCTTCTACATCTCGGTATCGGGCATCGCGACCTTCAAGAAAGCCGAGGACCTGCGCAGCACCTTAAAAGAGGTTCCTCTCGAGAGGCTTCTGGTCGAGACGGATGCGCCTTATCTCGCTCCGCAAGGCAAGCGCGGCAAACGCAACGAGCCCGCATTCGTCGTGCACACAGCCGCGATGCTGGCCGAATTGAAAGGCGTGAGTCCGGAGCAATTGGCCGAAGCGACGACGGACAATTTCTTCCGGTTGTTCACGAAGGCGAAGCGGTGACGTCGTTGATCGCGACCATCCTTGGATCCGGGTCGTCCTCTGGCGTGCCGCGTCTGGGCGGGCCGGATGGGGCAGGGGATTGGGGCGCCTGCGATCCAAAGAACCCGAAGAACCGGCGGCGGCGCTGTTCGCTGCTGTTGCGACGGGGGAAGACCCAGGTCCTGGTCGACACTTCGCCCGATTTGCGCGAGCAATTGCTGGCGGCGCACGTAACGCATCTCGATGGCGTTCTGATGACGCATCCTCATGCCGACCAGACCAACGGCATCGACGATCTGCGCCCGCTCACGTTCCTGATGAAAAGGCGCGTCGACATGCATGCCGATTATGCAACGCTCGATCACCTGATGCGCCAGTTCGCCTATTGTTTTTCGACGCCCGAGGGCAGCGAATATCCGCCGATCATCACCGGCCATCTCATTCCAGAACCTTTCGCGCCGTTTGCGATTGCAGGGCAGGGCGGAGCCATTCCGGTGCTCGCCTTTTGGCAGGTGCATGGGCCGGTGCGCTCGCTCGGCTATCGCTTCGGGCCTCTGGCCTATTCCAGCGACGTCAGCGCTCTCGATGAGGGGGCGTTCGCTGCGCTTGAGGGCATCGATATTTGGATCGTAGACGCACTGCGTCATACGCCGCATCCGACCCACGCCAATGTGGCGACTGCGCTGTCATGGATTGAGCGCGTGAAGCCGAGACGCGCCATCCTCACGAATCTGCATCACGATCTCGATTATGAGCAGCTTCGTTCGCAGCTGCCGAAGGGCGTCGAGCCGGCGTATGACGGGATGACTGTAGAGTTCTTGCGGGATTGAGCCGATGACGGATCGCGCCGCGCATTGGAATGAGGTCTACGCGAGCAAGCCGCCAAACCAGGTGAGCTGGTTTCAGGCGGAGGCGCAACCTTCGATGCGAATGATCCGGGCATCGGGTATCGCGCGGGATGCTGCACTCGTCGACATCGGCGGCGGAGCCTCAGTTTTGGTCGACGAATTGCTGACGGCAGACTTCAAGGACGTGTCCGTGCTCGATATCGCCGAGACGGCGCTCGAGCGAACCATCACGCGGCTGGGAGCGGACGCCGCCAAAGTGCAGTGGATCGTGGCCGACGTCCTCTCCTGGACACCGCAACGGCGTTACGATCTGTGGCACGATCGCGCGGTGTTTCATTTTCTGACCGAAGAAAAAGATCGTACAGCCTATCGTGCCGTGCTGCTCAAGGCCTTGAAACCGGGCGGCACGTTGATCGTCGCCACATTCGCCGCCGACGGCGCGGAACGCTGCAGCGGCTTGCCGGTGCAGCGCTGGTCCGCCGAGACGCTGGCAGCAGAGTTCGGAAACGAATTTCAATCAATCGAAACAAGCAAAGAAGAGCACCGCACGCCGTGGGGCGCTGTTCAGCCCTTCACCTGGACACTATTCCAAAAACTTTAGTCAATTCCAGAGATGACGCGTGGCGAGGCGGGCGCCTTCGCTCAGGCTCTGGAACTTCGCCCACACGATGGTGGGATGGACCTCCGGCACGGCGCGCGGCATCGAAGCGAAGCCGCAATCGGCCCCGGCGATGACGTGTTCGCGCCCGACCAGCCGCGCGTAACGCTGAATGCGCTCCGAAACGAGCTCGGGATGCTCGACCAGCACCGAGCAATGGCTGATGACGCCCGGAATGATCGCCTTGCCGGGCGGCAGTTTCGTATTGGCCCAGATTTTCCACTCGTGCTCGTGGCGCGGATTGGCCGCCTCGAAGGAATAAAAATTGGCACGAATTTTCAGCACGATATCGACGAGATGCTTGAACTCGATGTCGTGGATGCGCGGCCCCATATTGATGCCATAGCAGGTGTGATGGCGGATGCGCTCGGGCGGCAGATCGCGCAAAATGTGGTTTAGGATTTCCACGTAGTGCTCGGCCCAACGGCGCACGTCCTCGACGCTCATATCGGGCTCGAGCATGTAATGCATGGCGAGATGCGGATCGTCGATCTGCAGCATGAAGCCCGCCGCGATGATCGCTTTGTATTCCTCGCGCATGGCTTCGCCGACGGCCAGGAGAAATTCGTCCGCGGTCTTGTAATAGCGGTTGACGTGGTAGCGCTCGATCTGGCCGGGCGAGACCGCGGGCATGAAGACGTCAACGACGTTCTTGCCTTTGAGCGCGGCTTTGAGATTGTCGATGTCGGTCTTGAGCTGCTTCTGGCCGACATAACGGACCGGCCCGGTGCACAGCATCGGCGGCGGCCGCGAGCCCGAATGGCCGTGGGCGTAGAATTCCGGGAACGAGCGCTTCTCGCGTGAATCCAGCTGCGGCGGGTTGTCGGTACGCGCTTCCATGCCGCCGAGCCGTTCGTGGATATACGTGATGAAGCCGAGCTTCGACTGCTCGCCGTCGTCGACGACGTCGATCCCGGCCTCGACTTGGCGCTTGACGACGTGTTCAACGGCCTCGCTGACGGCCTTGTCGTAGCCCGGCGCGTTCGTCTGGCCGTCGGCCATCATGTGCGCGAGCGAGTCGGGCCTGGGCAGGCTGCCGACATGGGTGGTGACGATGCGCTTGCGGCGTTCTTCGTCCAGAGACATTGGGATTTCCTCCGTCAGGAGCGAATGTTCACCGCTGAAGCGCCTGACGCAAGCAAGGCTGGCCAATGCCGAAATCGTACCTATAATTGGCGATAATGCACTTGACGTAGGAAGC
>WNFT01004593.1_pt1 | contig 15334 bp, 14 predicted proteins | sample 5400191 | NCBI WGS metagenome assembly WNFT01 (sample SAMN13153359, study PRJNA577476) | soil metagenome | isolation source: 80 cm saprolite under Madrone tree | place: USA:California | collected 2016-06-14 | reverse complement strand
AACCACTTCATGCCGCACCGGGTGATCGACCAGAGAACGAAGCGGCGGCCGGGCTGGTTCCGCAAGGATGAATACGAATTTCCCAAGCTCGCGGCGCAGATGACCAAGCTGGTGCGCGCCGGCGGTCTCGTCGGCGTCGGCAGCCACGGCGAGATGCAGGGCATCGGGTATCACTGGGAGCTATGGATGTTCGCGAGCGGTGGGATGACTCCACTCGAAGTCCTGCGCTGCGCGACGGTGAACGGGGCGAAAATCATCGGCAGGCCGGAAGACCTGGGTTCCATCGAACCCGGGAAGCTTGCGGACCTCGTCATTTTCGATAAGAGCCCGCTGGACGACATCCACAATTCGAATACTATTCACTGGGTGATGAAGAACGGGGAGCTGTTCGAAGGCGATACTCTGAACCAGGTGTGGCCGGAGCAAAAAAAGCTCGAGCCGTTGTGGTTCTGGAATAACTACGACGTGCCGAAGGCCGGTGAACCGCTGAGTTACGGGAAGACGGTGCAGCCGTGAAGCGGTGACTGGTGATTGGCGAAGCGACGACGCGGGTGATGCAATCAGGCCAGTCACCAACTCCGGGTCACCAGTTACTTTTCCGATTTCGCAGGCGCTTTCGTCTGGCTCGACCGATACCACTCAAATGTGCGGCTCAGCCCTTCCTCGAAGTCGACCTGGGGATCGTAGCCGAGGTATTCGCGCGCTTGAGAAATATCCGCCTGCGAATCACGGATATCGCCGTCGCGCGCCGGCTCGTACTTGGCATCGAGGGTCCTGCCGGTAATTTTTCGGAGCGCCTTGAGAACTTCATTGAGGGACGTACGTCCTCCGGTGCCCACGTTGAAAACTTTTCCAGAAACGTTGGGCGCTTCGCAGGCAAGTAGATTGGCCTGCACCGCGTTCTCGACAAACGTAAAGTCGCGTGTCTGCTCTCCATCGCCGAAGATCACAGGCGGCGTGTCTTCCAGGAACGACGTACAGAATTTGGCAAGCACGCCGGAATAGGGCGAGCTCGGGTCCTGCCGCGGCCCGAAGATGTTGAAGTAGCGGAGGGCGACATTTTCAAGGCCGTAACACCGCCCAAAAGTTTGCCCGTAGAGTTCGCCGACGTACTTGGTGACGCCATAGGGTGAAATCGGCTCTGGCTGCATGGTTTCGACTTTTGGGAGCGTAGGCGTTTCGCCGTAGGCCGAGGACGAAGCCGCGAACACCACGCGTTTCACCTTCAACTCTTTCGCTGCGACAAGCACGTTGAGCGTCCCATCGATATTGATCTTGTTCGTCTCGATGGGATCTTTCACGGAGCGTGGGACTGAAGTGCGCGCCGCGAGATGCAGCACGTATTCGGCTTCGTGCATGGCTTTCCGCACGACCTCGATGTCTGTGATACTGCCCTTGATGAAGGTAATCTTGTTGCGGATCTCTCCGAAGTTTTCTTCCTTGCCGGAAGAAAGATCGTCCAGAACGACCACGCTGTGGCCGCGACGGACCAGTTCGTCAACCGTGTTCGAACCGATGAAACCGGCTCCGCCTGTTACCACGTAGCGCATGCGGAAAATCCTCCAAGCTCTTGCGGCAACCCCGTGGCCGCCAATCCATCCTGCGAGTCGCCGATGGTCCTCGCGGCAAGCAACGCAAGCTCAGGAAAGACGCCCGGCCCACGTTTTGATACGCTGATAGTTCGTGGCGATCCGGCGAACCCAGCCGGACGAGTCCCGCGCACGGAAGCAATATTGTACGACGGAAGAGCGGCAGGCCAAGGCCTCTTTCCAGGGAGCATCACACAAGAAGCATGAGCCGCCAGACCACACTGGGGATCGTTGCAATCGCGGCGTTGGGCTGCGCCGCCGGGGCCTTCTACTGGCTGCACGCTCGGGGGGGCCATCCGGTCCCAGAGGTCGTCTCGGCCGAGCCGCCTGGATTTCACGAGGCTCCTTCTGCGCCCGCCCCCGCAGACAAGCATGTAAATGCTGCAGTCGCAAAATTGCCAGCTGCTTCCGACACGAAAAAGACCGCTCTTTCCGCAGATCCAGTGCTCCCGATGAGGACAGGCGAAGTGCTCGAATTCACCGCCAGCGTCTCCAAAGTGAGCAATGTGGCAAATCTCAGGCTGCAAATCGCGGGACGCGGCAGTTTTCTCGGGAAAAGCGCCTGGCATTTGCAGGCCATTGTGCACACGGAAAATCCGCTACGCATGGTGTTTGAATTGGATGACCAGTTCGATTCTTATAGCGATGCGGGCAATCTGGCGAGCATGCAGTACGAGATGCGCCTGAGCGAGCGCGGACAGAAGGTCGAGTCCATCCAGCGCATGACGGCAAGCGGAAGCGAGCCGGCGCCCGCTGGCGCGACGGCCGCGCGCGTGCTTCCCGGGACGCGCGATCCACTCGGGATGATGCAATACCTGCGCAGTGTGGATTGGACGAAAACGCCGGAAGTGCGCAGCCCGGTCTACGACGGGCACAAGTTATACGACGCGCGCGCCAGGCTGACAGGAACCTCGGCCAGCGTCACGGTCCCGGCAGGAAGCTACACGGCTTCTAAAATCAGTATCCGGGTCTTCGACAATGGTGTGGAAATGAAGGATGCCTCTTTTACCCTCTATCTCGCGAACAATGAAGCGCGCACGCCGGTACTGCTGGAAGCCATCCTGCCTTTCGCTGCCGCGCGTGTCGAGCTAGTCGAGGCGAAATAAGACTCTATCTTTCGAAGGAAGCTTCAGCCACTGGCCAGCTGCTCGATGAGCGAGCAGACGATGTGGCCGATGGAGATGTGGGCTTCCTGGATGCGCTGGGGATCGCGGGAAGGCACGTTGAGGAGCAAATCCACGTTGCCGGCGAGCGCGCCGCCGGTTTCGCCCGTAAACGCTACAAGATAAGCGCCGCGCGCGCGCCCTGCTTCCACGCCGCGCAAAATGTTCGGGCTGTCCCCACTGGTCGAGAGTGCGACGAGAATGTCATTTGCCGCCACCAGTGATTCAATCTGCCGCGAAAAAATACGTTCGAAGCCGTAGTCGTTGCCTGCCGCCGTAAGCACGGAGGGATTCGTGGTGAGTGCAAGCGCTGCCAGGCCTTTGCGTTCCGCGCGCAGCCGGACGACCAGTTCCGCCGCAAGATGCAACGCATCCGCGGCGCTGCCACCATTCCCAAAAAAGACAATCTTCCCCCCGGCGCGCAACGCGGCTGCGGATTTCTTAGCGAGTTGAGAAATTCTCTCTACAAGCTCATCGGAAATGCTCTGCTTGACGCGAGCGCTTTCCGCAAGCTGCCGGCGAATTTCTTCGGCGTGCTAGCAGAGCACGATCTTGTCGCGGTGACGCATCACGCGCCGCGTGGCGTTGCGCGTGTCAATGACGAGTTTCGCGGCATCCACGATCGCCGCGTAATCATAGCTGGAATGATCCGTCGCGATAATCACGGCGTCGTAGCTTCCAAGCGTTTGCGGATTGAGCGGCACGGACTTCATGTTTTCGTAATTGTAGTGCCTCATTTTGTGGAGTTGTGGGAAGTAAGGGTCGTTGTAGTCGAGCACCACCCCGCGCTGCTGCAGCAGCTGCATGATTTTCAGCGTCGGCGATTCGCGCAGGTCGTCCACATCTTTCTTGTACGCTACGCCCAACACCAGGATCTTCGAGCCTTTCATGCTTTTCTTTTGGTCGTTCAAGGAATTCGCCACCGCATCAACAACGTGGTACGGCATCGCGGTGTTGACTTCGCCGGCGAGTTCGATGAAGCGCGTTGCGAAGTCATATTCGCGAGCTTTCCAGGAGAGATAGTACGGATCCACCGGTATGCAATGCCCGCCCAGCCCCGGTCCGGGATAGAAGGGCATGTAGCCGAATGGCTTAGTGGCCGCCGCGTCGATCACTTCCCAGATGTCAATGTTCATCCGCAAGCTGAGCTGCTTGAGTTCGTTGACGAGCGCGATGTTCACGCACCGAAAAATATTTTCGAGCAGCTTGGCCATTTCCGCGGCTCGCGTTGAGCTGACCGGTACGACTCGCGAAACCACTTGCGTATACAGCGCTTGCGCTGCCCGGCCGCTCGGCGGATTCAGCCCGCCGACGACCTTGGGAATCTGTGCAAGACCAAACTGCTTGTTTCCCGGATCTTCGCGCTCCGGTGAAAACGCCAGGTAGAAGTCGCAGGCGATATTTTCATTTTCCGGCCCGGACGCAATCGTGCAGCGCAGGCCGCTCTTTTCCAGGATCGGCAGAACCAGCTCTTCCGTCGTGCCCGGATAAGTGGTCGATTCAAGGACCACCAGCTGTCCCCGCTGCAGATTCGAATAAATCGAGATGGCGGTCTGCTCGACATAGCTCAAGTCCGGTTCGCGGCGCTCATCGAGCGGTGTCGGCACGCAAATAAGGATGGCGTCCGCTTCCTTGAGCTTGGCGAAATCCGTGGTCGCTCCAAAATGCCTGCTGTTCACGAACTGCTGGATCTTATTCTGAGGAATGTGCTCGATGTAGGACTTGCCTACATTCAGCATGGACACTTTGTTCGGGTCGGTATCGAACCCTGTGACCTTGTGCCCCGCTTCGGCAAATCGCAGCGCCAGGGGCAGGCCCACATAGCCGCAGCCGATGATGGCGACCTTCAGTTGCGCGCCTTTGAAAAATTCCGGTTTCCGGTCGATAGGCATGAGTTGCGTCGAACTCCTCGTCGTTATTGACTCCCATCCAGCCGGAGTCAACAGCTCGGTATTTTCGGAGATCCAGCGTCATCTGCGACCCCAAGTGGTCCAACAGACTGCCAGCAGGCCACACGGCTGACGTGACAGAGACAAGCAAATATAGCAGGTTCCAAGCAAACAGAAAAACATGCGCGTTTGTGAGTGTTACGGCATGTTCAACGGAGGTTGCTGCGGAAAGCAGGACGGTGGAAAATAGAGGGCTTAGTTGCAATGATCGCGGCCACTTTCGCGAAGCATTCTGAATACCATGGCCATTACAATTCTTCTGCTCGGACTTGTCGGCGGCGTGCTCGTAGGACTGCTGGGCATCGGCGGAGGCGTCGTGCTCGTGCCGGCCATGGTTTATCTGCTGCACATGGATCAGCATACGGCGCAAGGCACCTCGCTTTTTGTTTTACTGCCGCCAATCGGATTGGGGGCGTTGCGGGAATACTGGAAACTGGGGCAAGTGGACTTGAAGGCCGGTCTTTTGTGTGCGCTGGGCATGCTGATTGGCGCTTATGCCGGCAGTTTGATCGCGCTCCCAATGCCCTCACGAAACTTGAAAGGACTCTTCGGCTGTTTTCTCATCCTCGCATCCTTGCTCCTCTGGAAGCGGACACGCTTCGACGGCAGCGCAACCAGTGCGGAAGAGGGAGCTGCCCGTGGCTGAGGGCATGGCCCGCGATGTGGGAGTCTTTGCGGTTGCCTGCGTATGTGGAATTGCTTCAGGTATGTTTGGCATTGGCGGCGGCGTCCTTCTCGTCCCACTTCTTGTGTTGCTGTTCGCGTTCAGCCAGCATCGCGCGCAAGGGACAAGCTTGATTGCCCTGGTTCCGCCCACGGGCGTCCTGGCGCTTTTGGCATACTCGAAGGTAGGATTCGTGTCCTGGAAAACTGGGTTGCTGTTGATCCCCGGACTGCTTTTGGGTGGGTTCGCCGGAGGAAAAGCCGCCACGTGGATCAAGCCGCAGAGAATGAGGCAAGTATTCGCAGCGATGCTATTCGCGCTAGGCGCGTGGCAGGCATTGGCAGCATGGTGGAAGTAAGGAGCGGGTAATCCGAATGGTTGATTTGCATTGTCATATCCTGCCGGGCCTCGATGACGGAGCGAAGACGATCGAAGAATCCATGGCAATGGCGGAATCCGCGATCGCGGAGGGAGTCACCCGCGTCGTCGCCACGCCGCACTCCAGCCGCCATTATTTCTTCGATTTTGCTCTCGTGCGCCGGCTTCGCGATGAGCTGCAATCCAGAATTGGAAACAAACTGGAACTCGCGACGGGCTGCGATTTTCACCTGGATCCGGAAAACCTGAATTCCCTGCGCAAGGATTCCTCCATCTATTGCATCAATCAGCACGACTATCTGCTCGTGGAATTCAATGAAATTTCCATCCCGCCTGCGATGGATCAAACGCTGCACGAAATTCAGCTCGCCGGGATGCATCCGATCGTCACGCATCCTGAGCGCAATCGAATCCTGCGGGCTCACCCGGAACGCTTGAAACAATGGGTGCAGCAGGGCTGCTTCGTGCAGGTCACTGGTGGTTCGCTTACGGGAGGATTTGGCCCTGTAGCTCAGAAGGATGCGCTGCGCTGGATCCGCGAGGGCCTCGTGCATTTTGTCGCCAGCGACGCGCACAATACGCGAACGCGCCCACTACGGCTGCAGTCCGCCTTTGATGTAGTCGCCGGTCAGTTTGGGCAGGAGAAAGCCCGAGCCCTCTTCCTGGACAATCCCCTGGCTGCTTACGAGGGCGGAGACTTGCCGCACGTCCCTGAATTCGAGATTTCCCCGCCGCGAAAGAAGCGGTTTTTCTTTTTTTAGGAATTCCGCTTTGCGCCGCGCACCTCATTTCGCCGGATGCAGCGGCAGTCCCGCCCATGTGTTCATCAGGCCAAGCACCTCGCGCACCACGTCGAGCGCATCGCTGGTGGTGCGCCACCAGTGCCGCGGATCGAAGGGGTCTTCCGCCGCGGCCCGTACAATGGCGGTCCCCCTCTCTGAACCAAGCCTTTGCCACAGCATCCGCACACGCCGCGTATGCGCTTTGGTCGTCACAAGAATTGCCGTGCGATCCTTTTCTTTCGCAAGCGCCGCGGCAATCGCGTCGATTTCGTCTGCCGTGTTCACAATCGGAGGCTCAAGGACGCGAATTGCGCTCGCCGGCACGCCTTCGTGAATCAGCACCCGCGCGCTGTAATAGTCCTCGCCGGCGAAGGGAATCCCCATTTCGCCGAGAGTCGCGGCAGGCTCCGCGGAATGCGTCAGCCAGATTTGCGGCGCGTAGCCTTCGCGATAGAGCTTTGCCGCCTCCATCGCCCGCAAGGGCATGGCGCCGCTGAGCACCACAATCGCGCCCGCCTTTCCGAGCGGGTCTTCGATGACCAGCCATCTCCCGACTCCAAAGAACATCACCATCCCCAGGATCAACCCGCAGCCCACCGCCGCGACAAGCGCAAGCGCGCATCCGCGCCGCCGCGAAACTGTCCCCGAGTTCGCCTGGTTATCCACTTCGGTCCGGCGCATGCTATCCCGCCCCGCGGAAGTGGTCAATCCGCAGTGCTCACGCTACACTGTCCATTCCATTTTTCGAGGGAGGATGCATGCGGGCGGTGGTCACCGGCGGCGCAGGATTTCTCGGATCGCATCTATGCGACCGTTTGCTGGCGGAGGGATGGGAGGTCTTGGCGCTCGACAATCTGGTCACCGGCACAGACACGAATATCGCCCATTTGCTGAAACATCCGAAGTTCCGAGTCGCGCGCGCGGACGTCTCGAACTACATCGACGTGGCGGGGCCGGTGGACTACGTTCTACACTTCGCTTCGCCCGCGAGTCCTGTGGACTACCTCAAGCTGCCCATTCCAACTTTGAAGGTCGGCGCTCTCGGCACGCACAACGCACTCGGCCTCGCCCTGGCGAAAAATGCGAAATTTTTTCTCGCTTCCACCAGCGAATGTTACGGCGATCCGGAAATCTCTCCCCAGCACGAGGAATACTGGGGTCACGTCAATCCCATCGGACCTCGCGGCGTGTATGATGAAGCCAAACGCTATGCCGAAGCGATGACTATGGCGTACCATCGCTTTCACGGCGTGGACACGCGCATCGTGCGCATCTTCAACACCTATGGTCCTCGCATGCGCTTGAACGACGGCCGCGCGCTTCCGAACTTCGTGTTTCAGGCGCTCAGCGGCAAGCCGCTCACGATTTATGGAGACGGAAAACAGACGCGCAGTTTTTGTTACGTCAGTGATCTGATCGACGGAATTTACCGGCTGATGCAGTCGCAGGAACATCTGCCGGTGAACATCGGCAATCCGCAGGAAATCACCATCCAGGAATTCGCCGAACGCATCCGCAAACATTTTGACAAGGCCCCGCCGATCGTTTTTGAGCCGCTGCCGCAGGACGATCCGAAACGCCGCTGCCCCGACATTAGCAAGGCGAAGCGCCTGCTGAACTGGGAACCGAAGGTCGGACTCGAAGAAGGCTTGAAGCTGACCCTCAGCTATTTCAGGCAAGTCTTCAACAAAAAGTGAGCTGTCCGGCTCGATGGCCCGAAAAATCGTGTCACTGAGCGCTTGGGTATTCTCTCCCGAAAGAGTAGTACTCGAAGCCCTTCTCGCGCATGCCCTGCGATGCGTAAAGATTTCTTCCGTCGATCACCAGTTTGCGGGCCATGACTTTTCCGGCGCGGTCCCAGTCCAGTTTGCGGAAAACATCCCATTCCGTGCAGATCAAGGCGGCGTCGGCTTCGCGCAATGCGTCGTAAGGGTCCCCGTAATACTGCACTTGGGGAAAGAGAGTTTTGGCGCGTGACATTGCTTCCGGGTCCGTCGCGTGGACAACCGCACCTTCCTCCAACAGCCGCTTCACCACCTCCAATGCCGGCGAGAATCGGATGTCGTCGGTGTTGGCCTTGAACGCCAGGCCGAGCACGGCCACGTGTTTGCCCTTCACCACCCACAACGCCTGAAGGATTTTTTCAAAAAAATGATCAATGCGCTGTTTGTTCACGCGTTCGGTGGCTTTCAGGATTTCAAAGTCCACCCCGACTTTTGAGGACAGGTAAATGAAGGCTTGCACGTCTTTTGGAAAACAAAAGCCGCCGTAGCCGAGTCCGGCTTTTAGGAATTGTCCGCCAATGCGTGGGTCAAGTCCCATGGCGTGCGTGACTTCCTCTACGTTAGCGCCGAGCTTTTCACAAAGATCCGCGATGACATTGGCATAGCTGATTTTCAGCGCAAGAAAGGAATTCGAAGCGTGTTTAATCAGCTCGGCGCTGTTGATGGTGGTAACCAGGAATTCCGCTTTGTTCCCCGGCGGACAGGTTCCATTGTGCACCGGACACCGGAAAGTCTTCTCCAGAATGGGCCGGTAGATTTCCTTCAGTTCCGCCGCTGACGACGGATCCTCCACGCCAACGACGATGCGGTCCGGATGGAAAAAATCGCCGACGGCGGTGCCTTCCCGGAGAAATTCCGGATTCGACGCCACTCGGAATTTCACGTCGCTTCCCCGGGAATATGCAGAAAGCGCCCGGCTGAGCTCGAGCCCAGTGCGAGCGGGCACGGTGCTTTTTTCGATCACCAGTTTGGGAGAGCGCGCCTCCGCCGCGATTTGCCGCGCGACGTTGTCAATGGCGGAAAGGTCTGCCTCGCCGGAATCTTTTGGCGGCGTGCCCACGCAAATGAAAATGGCATCGCCCGCACGGATCGCTTCTCCGGCGTCCGCCGTGTAGGAAATCCGCCCGGCCTTGTGGGCAGATGCTAGAATTTGCTCGAGGTGCTCCTCGTAGATCGGCACCCCGCCCGCATTGAGTTTGGCGATGCGCTCCCGGTCAATGTCGGTGCATACCACTTCGTGTCCCGCTTCCGCAAGACAGGCTCCCGTGACCAAACCTACGTACCCACAACCGATGACTGAAAGGCGCAAGACGAGCTCTCCTTGGGAAGATCTTAAGGGACACCACACCTGCTCATCCTAATTTGCCAGCGTCCAATTGTCGCTGAATCCTTCAGACGAGCAAAGCGCTTCATGGCTTGCTGTTACTTGTCCTGGGTTTTGCGGCAGCTTCTAGCGATTTCACCGGGGATTCTCTTAGCCATGAAGTTCAGTGCAGGGCGAAACGCTCCGCCGGTAGATCATTTTTCCGAATCTAACTTCGTAATTAGACCTGGCTATTGCGTTCCGCCTTGCCCATCAGCAGGCCGCGCAGCCCCAGAAGCACTAGGCGCGGCTGACGCCGAGCTACGTTCCACAGCAGGCGAGCGGATTCATCTCGGTTGATTTCCCCGAGCGACTGGCGAGTCGAAGCGTTGAGTAAGTCCACCAGCTGGGAGTAATCTCTCTGCTGAAAACGATGGAGCGCGCGGCGAATCAGCCAGTGCGTACCGAGTTCTTTGCGCAGAGCACCAAGCTCCTCGCTCTTGCCATCTTGCAAGAGAGCTTGCGCCACCCCGAGCGCGCCCCGAAATCCCGTGACAATTCCTCCCACGGTCGAAACCTTCACCTGCGCGGCGGCATCACCTACCAAATAAACTTCTCCATTCCCGAGTTGCCGGCGCACCGGCACCCACTTACGATAAACCGGAATGCGCGCTCCCTGCCACTCCAGCGGCTCCAGACGCTTCTTCTCGAGGAATCGTTCGAAACACCGTTTGGTATGGACGCCGGTTTCTCCAATCATGCCGACGGCCGCGCGCTCGGTGGATTCGGGGATCAACCAGTAAAAGTAGGGAGTGTCGTCCGGCACGAACCACACGCGCGTCGTGTCCGAAGGGCAATCTTTCGGCAGCCGCACGATGGCTTGAACGAGGGGCACGGTTTCGATCGGCGGCCAGCCGGAAGCCCGCGCCACGCGGCTCGCGGCACCGTCGGCGCCAACGACACTGTCCGCGTGCAATTCCTCGCGCTGGCCGCCGGTTTCCACTTCCAATCGCAAGCCGCGCGCATTCGGGCCGATTCCCAAAAAACGAGTGTCAAAGGTTAGGCTGGCTCCGGCTTGCTTTGCCTCTCTGGCCAGAGCGGGAATCAGCCGGGATCGCTCTATGATGAGGTCCGGCTTCGTCAGCGCGACCTGCGCCGAGCGGCCATCGGTAAACAATTCAAACCGCCGAATTTCGTTAACGATACTCTCGCGTGCTGATGCTCCCATCTGGTTGCGGAATTGATCGGTGACAATGAGTGTGCGCGGAGCGGGTTCGAATTGCGGTTTCGATTCCAGTACGCGGACGCGGCGACCCCCACGCGCCACGCTCGCCGCCGTAAACAATCCGGCTGCGGAACCTCCGACGACGATAACTTCCCGTTCGCCCCGGCATGGCCTGAGCTGATTTTCCATGTTCCCCACGGCTTCTGTGTGCCCCAATGGCGCGCGTTCCCTGCAAAATCAGTCCCGGTGAAAAACTTAGCTGCCTCCCATCCGGCCCCTGGCCGCGCGGAGAGTAAGTGAGAGAACGCCCGGTAAGTATAGCGAATCCACCATGGCGGGCAAACCTCGAGGGGCTTTAGATACCGCAGCAGGTGTATCGTCCAAACGATTGGTTTTATGACGCAGCAGACGATGGCTTGGGGGCTTGGCGCTCGTACGGCGCGCGCTCCAGGTACATGACACCAATGAAGATAATGGCCAAAGTGAGGGCGCCAACGAATAATGCCCCTCCATTGGAAAGATAGCTGACCAGCACGGCTGCGCCTCCGCCAATCGCACCGAGCAGATAGAGCGTTAGCACTGCCCCGCGATGGCCGAGCCCCAGATTGGACAGGCGATGCGCGGCGTGATCCTTCCCGGGAGTAGCAAAAGGAAGCAGCCCGCGACGTGCCCGCGAAATCGTCACCAATGTGGTATCGAAAATGGTCACGCCCAGGATAAGAATCGGAGCCAGCCACGAAGCAAGATGGCTTGTGTGTTCCATGCGCAGTTTCAGTCCCAGCGTGGCCATCAGAAAACCGAGAAACATTGCGCCGCCATCACCCATAAAAATTTTTGCGGGCTTGAAATTCCAGCGCAGAAATCCCGTGGCCGCGCCGAGCACCGCCGCCGCCAGCGTCGTCACCAGCGTTTGTCCATGCAAATAAGCGAGCATCGCGAAAAAAACGGACGCCATGGCGGCAATTCCGGCGCACAGTCCATCCATGTGATCCAGAATGCTGAAAGACGCGGTGATTCCGACCACCCAAACCACCGTAAGCGCGACATCCAGGTAGTCGCCGCCTCGTCCGCCCAGCAGTACGCTGAAGACTTGCGCGCGAATTCCGCTCACCATCAGAATCGTCGCGGCCAGTGGCATGCCGATGAACAGCTTTACCTGATGATGAAGCACTCCGCGGTCGTCCAGAATCCCGACGCCCGCCACCAGAGTTGCGCCAATCAGAATTCCCACCACCTGCGCCCGCGCCGGCCCTTGAAACGCAAATAAAACGGCAATCACCACTGCTGCATACATCGCCAGGCCGCCCAGCAGAGGAATCGGTTTGAGATGAACTTTGCGCGGCCCAGGAAGATCAACCATGCCGACGCGCAACGCCAGCGCACGCACGGGTACCACTAGCATTACTGAAGCAAAGAGAGCTATGAAAAAAGCCAACAGGCCTGCGCCCATGCAACCTCGATTGGTGTACGAGACGATTCCAGCCCGGGTGGCACGGCTGGTGCCTCACGTTATCCATGCCGGTTTGGGGGGGCCGGCACCCAAGTAACAGTTCCTCAAAACTATCTGCTGCCCCACGCAGAGCATTTACGATACTCCGGAACCTTGCCCACTTCAATTCCGGAACAAAGGGTGTGCCACAAGCCAGAATTAAGCAGCCGCTCAAGTCCACAAAACCCATTCAGCCTAAAAAGTTGCGCTCAGCAGGTACATTTGTTCTTTGGGTCCGCCGCCGTGCTAATCTGCACCCGTAGGCGTTAGCGCTCGGTCAGCATCCGGGAAAAGATACGGTGGACCTCGTTGCGATCCCGCGTGGCGTAGTACCAGTCGATGGTGCGCTTCAATCCTTCGCGAAACAGAACCTTCGGCTCCCATCCAAGAAGTTTCTTGGCCAGTGAATTGTCCGCCACGCGATTGAGCGGGCCTGTCGGCATATCCGGACGCAGCTTGATCTCCGCCTTATGTCCCGTAAATTCGCAAACCATCTTTGCGCAATCGATCACCCGGATCCGTTCCATAGTCCCGAGATTAACGGCCGTGCCGTCGTTGATTTTTTCTCCCGCCAGGATCGTCCCCTCGACGATGTCGTCGATGTAGGTCCAATTGCGGATCTGCGTCCCGTCGCCCCAGACTTCGAAGGGATTCTGCTGAAGAAATGCTCGTGCAATCATCGCGATCACCGCGTGGTTTTCCACGCCACGCGGGCCATAGACCGTAAAATACCGGCATGAGGCGGCGCCCAAGCCGTGCTCTTTCGCATAGGCCTGCAGCGTAAATTCACCCATCAATTTGGCCCACCCGTACGTATTGTCCGCGTCGTTCGGGCCCTTTGTTAGCTCCTCCGTCAAATAAAGCTCCTTCTTCGTATCGGACTGCAGAAAATTTGGATAGACGCAGCCGGAAGAAGCAAACACCACTCTCTTAACCTTGGCCTTCAAGGCCTCCGCAAAAACCAATCCATCCAGGAAGAAATTCGAAGCGGGGCCCGCCTGATGAAGATCCACGTAGCCACGGCCGCCATGGTCCGCCGCCAGATGAAAAACGATGTCCACGCCCTGTATCGCCGCGCGCGTCACCCCCGGCTCGCGCAAATCCGCCTGCAGGAAATCAACTTTGCCCGTGCCCAGGTGCTGGCGAATGTTGCCGAGGTGGCCGCTGCTCAAATCATCGACGATGCGCACTTTGGCGGCGCCGCGCGCGAGGAGATGATCGGTTAGGCTCGAGCCGATGAACGAAGCTCCTCCCGTCACAAATACAGTCTTTCCCGTCCAGAATGTCTCCGCCGGAGTCACGCGTAATCTTCCTCCTCGAATTATTTCGCGGCCGCGAGGTGCTCGAAAACTTCAGCAAATTTTTGCAATTCTTTGACTCTATCATAGTCGGGTGCGGCGGCCCGCGCCGCTTCTCCCATGCTTTTCAATTTTTGTGCGTCACCAATAAGTGCCCGAACCGCGGAAACGAGGTCCGCGGGTTTGTCCGGATCGGAAAAAACCGCGAACCCTCTGCGCAGCCCGAGCGTTACCACATCCGTTTCTTCCGGCGCTACCGCGACGATCGGCTTTCCCGCCGCCAGGATTCCGTACATCTTGCTCGGCACGACCACGCCCTCGAGTCCGCGTTTCACAGTGATGACGTGCGCGTCAGCAGCCGCCTGCACGGACGGGATTTTCGTGGCAGGGAAAAAATCCAGAAACCGGATATTCGCTGCACCAGTTGCCGCGGCTGCGATCTCCGCGCGCTGTGCGCCATCTCCCACGAACACCAAACCCACTCCATCGCTTGCCAAGTCGCGCGCTGCCGTCAGCAGCGTGTTCCATGCACCGTAGAAGCCCAGATTGCCTGCGTGCAAGAGAACGAATGGATAGTTGCCGCGAATCGTGCGCACCACTTCCGGATCGGGCGCGGGCAGCGGCGTGTTGGGGGGAAGGATTTCCGTCCCGTCGCGCACTATCACAATCCGGGAAGGCGCTACGCCTTTCGCGATAATCCTCGCGCGCATGTCTTCCCCGAGAACGATGACTCGCGTCGCGCGGTGCAGCGCCCAACGATGCATCTTCTCCCAGACGCGTGCCGGCAATCCCGGCCGTACGATCGAGCCTCCCACGGCCATGTCCGGATACATGTCGCGGATGTTGTATACGAAGGGCTTGCCCTTCAGCATTGCCACAAACGCGCCGACAATGCCGCAGAACGGCGGATCGGTCATTGCCAGCACGGCGTCGCACGGAACGAATAACGCACGCGGAACAGCCAGCGCCACGTAACTCAGGTAGTTCACCACCCGCTTCTTCATCTCGAAGCGCGGGAAGTCCGTCGATCCCGTTCGAATGATCCGCGCCATTCCCGCCACCTCATTCTGATACAACCGCCACGCGCGCCGCTCCGTTGGATCGTAGGACGGCCTGCCGCAGAGCACCGTAACTCTGTGACGAGGGTTCAGGGCTTCCACGACGGTGCGCGCCATCTTCGCGGTCGCCGAAGTGTCCGGCGGGTAATAAAGGTTGAGCAGCACGATGCGCACGGCAAGATTGTACAGGGAACGCGGAGGGAGGAAGGAGCTGATGAAGGAAGAAGGAAATGCAAAGCCCAGCACCATAACTCAGCAGCGCCGCTCGCGATGGCTGCGGAACCGCAGCTGGCGCTCAGCTAACGGCTTTCGGTAGGTTTCTTGAAAATCGGCGTGGCGGCCCGTTTCAGTTCATGGGCCGTCGGTTTCTTTTTAGGTGGCTTTTTGGCTTCCCGGTTTCTTGCGTCTTTGTTTCCCATGCCCAAGAGCTTGCCACAGTTTAGTAGCCAATACTAGGGATTGTGAATTTCACGGCAAACCAATAAGAGTTACGAGCGGGAAATGACAAAGTCTCCGAGAACGAGCGCGTCCATCTGCGTGCGCAGAAAACAATCGAGTGCTTCTTCCGGGCGGCACACAATCGGTTCGTTATCATTGAACGAAGTATTCAGCACCACAGGCACGCCGGTGAGGTCGCGGAATGCCGAGATCA
>WNFT01003453.1_pt1 | contig 15334 bp, 11 predicted proteins | sample 5400191 | NCBI WGS metagenome assembly WNFT01 (sample SAMN13153359, study PRJNA577476) | soil metagenome | isolation source: 80 cm saprolite under Madrone tree | place: USA:California | collected 2016-06-14 | reverse complement strand
TGCGGAGATGTAGGCTACGGCAAAACCGAGGTGGCGCTGCGTGCCGCGTTCAAGGCGGTGCTGGATCAACGCCAGGTAGCCATCCTGGTTCCCACAACGGTACTTGCGCTCCAGCACTTCAACACCTTCAAAGAGCGCTTGAAGGCTTTCCCTGTGCGGGTTGAGCTATTAAGCCGCTTCCGTTCAGAGAAAGAGCAGAAGCAGGTATTGGAAGACTTAGCTCTTGGTAGAGTGGATATTGTGATCGGAACGCATCGCCTGCTGCAGAAAGATGTCGTCTTCCTCAACCTGGGCCTGTTGGTCGTGGATGAAGAACAGCGCTTTGGTGTTGTGCATAAGGAGCGACTCAAGGAGATGCGCAACGAGATCGATGTGCTGACAATGACGGCGACGCCTATTCCGCGCACACTGCACATGTCGCTGGTCAATGTACGAGATATGAGCGTGATCGAGACGCCTCCACAGGAGCGCCTACCAATCAGGACAACTATTCGCGAATACGATGAGAGCCTGATTCGAGAGGCAATCCTGCGTGAGATTGACCGCGGAGGCCAGGTGTTTTTCGTGCATAACCGCGTGCATGGGATACAGGTGATTGCACAGAAGCTGCAAAAGCTCATTCCAGAAGCACGTATCGCCATCGGCCACGGGCAGATGCCCGAAGATCAGTTGGAGCGGGTGATGCTGGATTTCTCCAGCGGCGAGTATGATGTGCTGGTCTCGACAACCATCATTGAAAACGGACTGGACATTACGAATGCCAATACCATCATCGTGAATAACGCGGCCTTGTTCGGGCTAGCGCAGCTTTACCAGTTACGAGGACGAGTCGGGCGAGGCACCCACCAGGCCTATTCCTACTTTCTCTATAATAAGGATACGAAGCTGACGCCTGTTCAGGAGAAGCGTTTGCGTGCCATCTTCGAGGCCACCGAATTAGGTGCGGGCTTCCGCATCGCCATGAAGGATTTAGAGATACGTGGCGCGGGCAACCTGCTTGGAGCCGAACAATCCGGCTTTATGAACTCGGTGGGCTTCGACCTTTATTGCAAGCTACTCGCGGAGGCGGTAGAGGAAATGCAGGGCAAGCGTGTTGAAACAGGCATACCCGGCGTGGCTATCGACCTGCCGCTCGATTCGTATCTGCCAGATGAGTATATTGGAGATCGCACGCTCAAAGTGAAATTCTACCAGAGGCTGGCAAATCTCACGACACCTGAACAGGTGGAAGCGATGGAGGCAGAGATGACGGACCGCTTCGGTCCGCCTCCCATGCAGGTACAAAACTTGCTGGCGATGGTGCGTCTGAAGGTAGAGGCAGCCAGGTTAGGCTTCGAGGCCATCTCTGCCAGGGATAATGAGTTCGTGTTGACGGTGAGACGCACAATCGTGCCCAATCGTATCATGCTGTACCGGCGTTTCCGCAACGAGGCTCGTGTGCAGCAAGGTGTTATCCGCATCCCGCGCCGACTCCTGGGAACCAACTGGATGGAGCAACTGCGTGAATTGCTGCCAGCGATTACGACGGCAGCGTAATAAGCGCCAGCTAGTAAACTACACAGAGATCAAACCTTGTTCTTGCAATTCGCGCAGAACCAGTTCTACCTCCTGGATAGTCTTACCGGTCGTACGTGAGAGATCGGAGACAGAGCGGCGTCCACGGCGCTTTTGGGGAACGAGCCATTCAATCCCTGGCGGCGGAGTGGGATTTGGGCGCGAAGCCGTATCGGAGGGGTTACGGCTCAGCGGACTGGCCTCTTCAGCGGAACTATTAGCATTCAGGCGTGGTATGCGCGATGGGGTTGTTATTGGTCCAGTAATCGGAGCGATATTAGCAGGAGGTCTGGGTACATCGGTGATGAAGGCAAAATGTACGTAATGCCAGGTCAGCAGCCAGTTTACGGCATCCTGACCAACTAGTTGTCCGACACGCGCATAGATAGGTCGCCCATCTTGAAAATAAATCTCTCCCTCTTCAAGTCGGCCTCCTTGCGAATGCTCCACGCTCAATAAGCCGCTTTGTCGTCTCAAGCGAGCCAGTTCCAGTACAGTATTCAAATTCTCAGCAGTAATATCTCTGCCTTTTGCCATTACACACGATACCCCCTTAATTGTTATACATTTTGTTGTTCTGTGAATTACTGATCCAGCAAGGGGTCGAAATACATCAAACGAGTTAAGATAAGAATCAATAGTGATTACTGCACAGCGCTCGTCGGATTCACATATACGTTTATACCATACATATGGACGTGTTTGGAAGCGGATAGTATCGTATTTTATGGTTACACAACTATTCTTAATGATTTTTTTATGGGGAGTAAAATTGTATGTCCCTTACATTTGATAAGAAAGACGCGGAGATGGCGTCTTTGAACATCTGTGTATTATTGGGAACGACGGGTGTGCATCAAATAGAACATCATTGCCTGCTTATAGTCGAGGAGGCTGGCACGTCCATTGGCAATCACCTGATTGGAGATATTCAACAGGGTCGAGACGACCTGCAAGCGTGTGTCATCGAATCCATCCTGCCGTTTCAGCAATTCAAGTAGCTGACCTGGGCCTTGACCGGAGATATCTAAACCGGCGTGAACGGCCTCGATCCGTAGCCATGTTAGAAGTTGGTAGCGCATTTGCTCAAAAATGACGAGATCCTCATCACTCAGGATGACTGCAGTACCTTCAGGTTGTTTTGTAGATACTTCCACTAACGAAGATTGCGATGGGTGAATAGTTCTTGAGAGTTCACGCGGTTCTACCGGTGCCGGAGCGGTTAGAGGGTGCATCTGCTCAACAGGCCGAACCTGAGGTATTTGTAGAGCTAAAGTTTCTGTGGCCTGATTGTTTGCAGGAGCGCCCGGTACGGGCGCACTGGCAGGAACAACGATATGATCCACTTTCTGCGCTTGCGAACTATTAAGATCAGGTACAACAAGTGATCCCATCTTGTTCACGGGTGGTACAACGGTAATCGCAGGAGACCCAGTTACAGCAGCAGACGGTGGTGCCAGCGGATCGGTGGTTTTTGGGCCAGGCGAGGGTGAAGTAATAGTCCTACTTTCTTCCCGGGGCCCGGTCTCAGGCTTCTGCATCGATGCAGGTAGGGGCATCGGAGTCTGTTGCGGATATGGAAGATGAGGAGCTTGTTGGGGCGCGATAGGCCGCGCTTCAGGCTCGACACTCCCATTTCCATACCTATTTGCAGTGGATCGACCACGCGTTACTCGCTTCGGAGCAGATTCAGCAGGGCGTGCATCATCTGGAGTCGATGGTTTGATTTCCCCTCGTAATTCCTGTATTTGCTGTTGCATAAGCATTGTGCTGGAGACAATTTGTTCCCATTTCAGTTCAGGACGGCCTGTTACGTTGGTCATAGCCCAGGAAGAGACCGGGCGAGGACTCCCAAAAGGAGGATTGGCCGTCTGACGGCTGGTTAGATGCCCACGAAATCCATCGATCACCGCCTGGGAAGAGGTATTTATCAACATTCGGACATCCGCCATGCGCTTGCGGCCCTGCTCACCAAAGAAACTACGATTGCGCTGTACGAAATGAATAAACAGGCGTTCTATCTGGCGTTGGAAATCCGGGGACAGCAAATCGATGCGATTCCAGGCAGAAAAATCCATGTTACCGAGGAAGAGCCAGACTTCCTGGCGTTTGCTGCGATCTACCGGTCGCATACGCAGGGAATTTGTACGGTAATCGAAAAAGCGTGGATAGCAAAAATTGGCTATTAAGGTTTCCGCCAATTCAGCTTTCAATCGCGCAAGTTCGGCAGCCGGAAGTTGACTCAGGTAAATGCCCACACCAACACCTCTTTCATTTCAGGCCTGTCTGAGAGCCTCTCTACAAAACAAAAACATTAGACAACCGTGAATGTATCTACTTGCAGCGCATTTGTTCCTTGCGTAGGAACAATTGTGCCAGGTGCATTCACTATATGCAACGGAAGTCTATCTCGTTGCGCTGCTATTGTACCTAACGGATTGGCTAGAGGCAAGAGGGCAATTGATACATGAGCTAGCCCTGTTGGTACATTTCCGATGTAGAGCGTTCTGCTCGTCGCACGCAGGATGGTTCCCGGCTTCCAGGTATTGGTAGGGCACCACGAGATGGCCGGAAAATCGGTACTCGAGTACTCTTCTTTGGCGGACTTATTAGTAAGCAGGACCTGTATCCGCAAGGCAGGCAGAGTCGGTGTGTTCACTTTCCAGAAAGTAGTAACCTGCATATAGCGTGTATTGGCATTGGCAGTAAACGCATCTGGCGGCGAAAAACTATAGCCCACCAGGCTCAAGTTGTCATTAGAACTATCAGTTGCGTTGAAATCGACCTGCAGCGGGTGCGTCACTTGCTGCGGCGGCACACTGACAAAAGAACAGAAGCTTTTCGGCAGGTTTGGTATCGCGTTACTACCTGTCTGAGATGGTGAGTAAGGGGCAACGCCCGGAGGAGACAGCCCGCGCTTCAGCAACAGGTAACCATCTTGAGCGGCTACAATGCCATAGTTTCCACCCAGCAAAATTTGATTCACATGCTGATTGTACTGGCCCGAATAGAGGGGATACGTATAGTTGGTCACATCCAGGAAAATGTAATCGGCCCGATCATTTCCATAGGGAAACATGTAGATATTGGTACGCTCACTTATATGCGGAACAAGGTTCGATTGCGCTGAGACCGAAGCCGAGGGAGGAATCATATCGACGAAACGCTGCGCCAGTTGATCATGTGCCGTGACTTGCGGCCACGTAAACCCCTGCGAGAACGGCAACGAGCCGTAGGTGAAGTCTTCACGTACCACATTCACTAGCGCAAAAACGATCAAAACCGCCAGTAAGATAGGATGCAACCAGCGCTGGATATGTCGTGGACGAGCAGAGGCGGTCGCGGCAGCCGGGGTACCAGCCGCTTGAGTCTGTGTACGCTGCTCTTGTAAGCGATTGATGACCCACTGGACTAACCAGACGATAAACACCACAGCTTCGATAGTCGCGAAGATAAGTATGGGAACTATCTCAGCACTATACTGGAAAACTCCGACATACTGGTTGGGATCAGAACTGAACAGGTTGAGCGCTATCGAGGGGACGGCCAGCACCAGTACCCAGGGTGCCAACAGGGGCAGATAACCCACGGGAGCAAGCAATAACTGCAGATAGTAGCGATGGTGAATTTCCCATACCTGCTGTTTCAGCAGGCTGACGGGGTGTCGTAGAAAATTAAGAGCAATTTGCACAGGGCCGCTGCCCAGATAGGTATAGCGAGATGCCAGGAGCGGACGCCCGGTGGGGCTGAAAAAGTGATAGCTAAGCAATGCAATACCCAGCCACGCAAAGGCAAGCACAACTAATGCCAATCCGGAACGCCAGCGCTGCTGGAAGAGAATCGACCAGAGGCCAAAAATGGCTATTACCGCGGGAAGCTCTTCTTTACACGCCATAGAGAGTATCGCAAAGACGAAGAGCCACACAGTGCGGCGCGTATACATGAAATACAGGGTGAAGAGCAAGAGAGCGGAGGTCAAGGTGACGGCATGAAATTCAAAGATGGTGGCCTGCTGCTGTGCCGGGTAGAGCAGGTAGAGCAGGGCAAAAGGTACAGCCGCCAGGTTACTACGCAGGCGTAGACGTGCGAGCCAAAAAGCGGGAAATGCGCCACTCGCAACTACCAGGGTTTGAAGGATCACTAAGGTATTGGGGCCAGGCCAGACAAAGTATAGAAGTGAAATTGGAAAAAGAATCGGCTCAAAGTGGATGGCAAAACGAGAAATACCGCTGGGGGTATAGCAATTGGTATCACTTACAATATTGCAAATAGTCTGATGAAGTAGTTGTCCATGAGTAATGCTCCATATGGCCTGATCCATGATGCCCATGTCCTCGGCACCGGTCAGATAGGCATTATGCCGACTGGTAAGAAATGCAATGAAAAAGATGGAGAAGAGTGCGGCAAATAGAGTTACAAGCCCCGTTGCAATCCAAAATACGCGTGTTCGGGGCATGGGTTCGGGTGGCGGATAGAGATAGAGTCGACTCCGCCAGACCGCTATACGTTTACGCCATGTCGTGCTAGTCACCCACGTTTCCTCCTTCGGCGGATACGCCAGCCGGTGTCTCTACCGAGATGTTTTCATTGTCTTCTTTGTTTGCCTCATTCTCAGGCTCGGGCAGTCTCATCTCTTGTTCTTGCTGTATTGTGCGTGCCGGTCGCCCACCGCTCAGGTAGGCTACGCTGACACAGAGGAGTTCGGCCAAGGTAGAAACGGCGCGCGAGAGCAGTGCCAGAATGGCGACGAGGGCGAAAGGGACAGACGGTAAAGAAAGTGCAAAAAGGGCCGTAATTGCCAGTTCACGAAATCCAAGGCCGCTGGGAGTGATAAAGGTGATAAAACCAAAATCCCAGGCGATGGCATAGATGCCGATACAGAGGGGCAACATCGCCATGGTCGTATCGGGCCAGATGGCAAGCAGCAACACAAAGAAGGCACTACCAGCGATGATCCAGCTAACACACCATGCCAGGGTAACCAGCAGGATATCCTTATAACTCACGGTCAATACTACAGAATCGCGTTTCAACACCCGTAAAGCGATATTGAGCAATCCATTGAGAATGCGAGGATGTATGAGAATGAGCAATGCGAGAAATGTAACGACTCCTACAACAATGAAAAGGGAGCCGTGGAACAGGGAACCGATGGCCCCGACGTTTCCCCAGAAGAGCAGGCTCATAGCGAAGATAAATGCTCCTGCAGCCAGCTTCGTAATCAGTTCGATGCTCATGCTGGTAAAGGCAATGGTGCGTGAGGCTCCATATTTGCCTACCCACAGAATACGTGTGAGGACATGCCAGACATTGCCGGGGATGTAACGCACAAATTCCGAGGCCAGATAGATACGCAGGCTGGCGCGAAAGTCTAAGCGAAAGTCGAGACGCGCCAGGACTTCCTTCCAGATCAAGCCAAAGGATAACTCCTGTAGGACAAAGCCGAAAAATGCGACGACAAGCAGCCAGGGATTCCACTCGTGGGCATGAGCCAGCAATCCATTCCAATCCCCCCAATCGCGCAACTTATACAGGAGGGATGCCAGAACTACGATGGGCAGACCGATTTGTAGAGCACGCTTGCCAATTTTTTTAAGGGTAGATTTTTGCATTAATCCAGTTCCTGCCGAATGCTGTACTCTTCATCTGAGCGGAAGGCATAGTGACGTATCATCTCGCTTTGCAGACCTGTCAGGATAAACTGAACGCCAAAGATCATCAACAGGATACCGACAAAGAGCAGAGGCTGGTTATGAATCGGTTCACCGGAAAAGATACGACGAGCCACAACAAAGCCATCTATCACCATACCGAGCAAAAACGTCCAGAACCCCATGGGGCCAAAGAGCCGCAGGGGCATTCGCAAAAAGGTGGTCAGGAAAAGGACATTTAATAAGTCTATCAGCCCCCTCGCGAAACGCCTGGCACCAAATTTCGAGACGCCATGGATACGCGGGTGATGCTTCACCTTGATCTCCGTCACACTGTACCCACGCCAGTGCGCCATTACCGGCACAAAACGATGGAACTCACCATACAGCTTCATGTGGCTGTCTTCGATCACTTCACGCCGGTAAGCTTTGAAGCCATTATTGATGTCGTGCAGGTGTACACCGGTCATTTTGCTGACCATGCCATTAAAGATGCGGGAAGGGAACGTTTTCGAGATGGGGTCAAGACGCGGAAATTTCCAACCAGAAACCAGGTCATATCCTTCATCGAGTTTCGCCAGGAAATTTGGAATCTCTTCAGGGTCGTCTTGCAGGTCGCCATCCATAGTAAAAATGATCTCACCGCGGCAGCGACTGAATCCGGCTACCAGCGCAGGCGTTTTGCCGAAGTTCTTGCGGAAGCGAACTACACGCACAATGCCAGAATGTTCAGCGTGCAATTTTTTCAGTTCCAGAAAGGTTTTATCGGTACTGCCATCATCAACAAATATGACCTCATAGCTTTGACCAAGCGTACTAAGCTGCGATGATAGCTTGTCATATAATGGTCGTATGTTCTCTTGCTCGTTCATGACGGGCACTACGAATGAGATCGCAACCTCTTGTGACGAGGTCGTGGATGACAAAGATTCGGGTTCAACAGAAGTTGGTAATTCGGTTTGAACAGGTAATGATGAAATTTCCGTCTGTAGCATAATTTATATACTCCACTCATAAACTCGAGCGGCTCATGTCTCCATCCGCTTGAAAGCTTCGATTGCCGCCAGTTATAGCATACTCTCCTTCGAGAACAACAAAAGATAGTACCACACAGTACTAATGATGCAGGACGTGTAGATACCATACACGTATTGCAGAGCCGTTGCTACTTTCTCACTAATAGAACGGATAAGATGCCTGAAGGGACACGAATTCACACGAAGTAGGTAGTTTGGGTTGACACAACTTGAGCAAATCTTGCGGAATCGAATGCGCTTTTACAATTTGACCTCACAAAACAGATCGGGCCGATCGGTGGTGATCGAGTCTATCCCTGCGGTTGCTAAGCGGCGCATTTCATCGCTGGAATTGACTGTCCAGACGCCAAGCTTGTAACCATGGTTGTGCGCAACCCCTGTCATAGTATCCGTAAAAAGGTCGCAATCCATATTGATCCAATTACATCTAAGGGACGCGAGGTCATCGACGAGGGTTTGTAGAGCATGCTCTGCTCGCGGGTTCCATACATCGTCTGAGACAATAGCGCCTGTCTGCATTGCCGGTTCCAATGATTTGATGATGGGCAATATCGTCCAGTCAAAAGAAATGATGAGTACCTGGGCGAGCATACCGGCGGAACGCACCGCTTCGACAACTGCTTCAGTAATGTTGGGATAGCGCCCAAACACGCCATCCCGTTCGCTAAATTTGATCTCGATGTAGACTTGAACATGATCTTTGGCGAGATTCAGGACTTCCCACAAGGTAGGTATCTGCTGCGGCTCGGGCCAGCCGCCCAGAAAGTGTGCGGCGGCATTGAGATTGCGCAGGTAGGAGAAATCGAGGTCGAGCATATTGCCTGAGCCATCGGTGAGTTTCTCGACGGTATTATCGTGAAATACGACGACATGACCATCGCGAGTCATCTGCACATCAAGTTCGATGGCATCGATGGGCAACGTGAGGGCATTACGAAAAGCGGCCAATGTATTTTGCGGGGCAAGCGCGGAGCCACCACGATGAGCAACTTTTTGTATATGATGAGCCATAAATGGTTTTTCTGATACTCCCCAGCGATTTACCAGTCATAAGTGTACCACACCAGAGAAGTATTCCAGCAAATCGAACTTCATTTGAAATTGTTGGGAGTTATCTCAAGTGTTGTGCAGATCTTGAACGAGCTTATAGCAACGTGCCCTGCATCAATATGACATGCTTCTGAAATATCTTTTCAGCAAGCAACTTCCTTGCCAGTATTACTCATCTATGCTAGATTCCCTTTATGGGAACCACCACAATCTCAAAAACTACTGCACGTCGCTTAGTGCTAGGACAGCAAGGCCTGTGGCCGGGTCGACGTTGGGCAGGTCAGGAAGGAACTGCTGAGGCACTTCGCATAATCGAAGAGGTGCAGATGGACCCCCTCAATGTCGTAGCCCGAAGTCACGATATCGTGCTATGGAGTCGGGTGAGCGGCTATCGTCCAGCCTATCTTGATCACCTGCTCTATCATGTGCACCGATTCTTTGACTATGGTGGTGTACTCTGCGTCTACCCGATGACTGAACTTCCATTCTGGCGTCTCCATATGCGTCGTCGCACCCAGGAGCAGCGTTGGGCCAACTTTGCTGCAACACATCAGACGCTCCTCGATGAGGTGTGCGCTCAGTTAAGGTTGCATGGACCGCTTGGCAACCGGGATTTTGCCGGACAGCAACATATCAAGCATTACCGCGGGAGTAAAGAAACATCCCTGGCCCTCTACTATCTCTGGCTGACAGGTGAGCTATTGATTCACCACCGCCAGGGCTTTGAGCGTGTGTACAATTTTCGGGAGCGCATTGCGACACCAGAGTGGGACTACGCTGCTCCTGAGGAGGAAGCAGAGCACTACTTTGCCCGCAAAACCGTGGCTTTTAAGGGTCTCATCACTGAACGTGAATGGGCGAATGGATGTTCGAGATATATCGGGCGGCGCATCAATCGAACGGAGGCCCACCAATGGCTCCAGACAATGGTGCAGCAGGGAGAGCTTGCAGCAATAGAGGTTGAGGGTTCAAAGGAGCGTTGGTTCGTAATGAGTACGGATATGCCAATCCTATCCACGCTTGAAGCCGGGAGCATTCCCGAGATATGGCGTCCACTGACGACCGCAACGGATGACGAGGCAGTCTTTCTCGCCCCACTCGATATCGTGAGTACGCGTGGTCGAGCCAGCCAGTTGTTTGATTTTGAGTATCTTTGGGAGGTATATAAACCGGCAGCAAAGCGGCGCTGGGGCTACTATACCCTCCCGATCCTGTATGGGGACCGGCTCGTCGCGCGGCTTGATCCGAAACTTGACCGTGCAACCGCCACACTGGCGATCAATGGCTTCTGGCTTGAGGAACACGCTCCAGTAGAGGACCCTATGTTTGCCGCCGCGTTAGCTCGTGGCCTTATTCGGTTCGCTGAGTTTCTGGAAGCTCGTCGAGTGAATATCTTTGTAATGGAACCAGTCGCCCTACGTGAGCAAGTGCGAGAACACATGGATGCTGTACGCTAGTACTTGCCAGTCGTTTCTTTTCATGGGAAGGCACGTTGTAGTATATTAGGGCAACAGAGGTAGCAGGCACTAAAGAAAGGACTTCCTGAGCATGGCACTTGAAACTGGTTTGACGGGAGAGATGACCACTACAGTTGTGCACGAAAATACAGCGGCGCACGTAGGTGCTGGTGGAGTCGAGGTATTTGCGACGCCGATGATGATTGCCTTAATGGAGAATGCGGCCTGGAGAGCGGTTGCCGATCACCTGGACGAGGGATACGTGACGGTGGGCACGCTGGTGCATGTGCAACACCTGGCTGCGACCCCACTTGGGCAGCAGGTACGCGCCACCGCGAAATTGATTGAGATCGATGGACGGCGCCTGGTATTTCAGGTCGAGGCCTATGATGAGCAGAAAAAGATTGGCGAAGGTCAGCACGAGCGCTTTATTGTCAACCTGGATCGTTTTATGAAGAGTAACCTGTAATTTCTTTGCGGTCTTCACGCAATCTCAGGAATAACGTATGTTTAAGATTAACGATGCGCATGCGCGTACAGATGCGGAAAAGCTCAAGCCAGATACTGATAAAGCGGGCCAGTTTGGGTTAACAGGAAAGTTTTCCTGGAAGTATTTAGTGGATATCGGCATCATTCTGGTAATGGCGGCAATCTTATTTTGGGGCGCCAGCAGCCAGTTCTCTAACCGCTACAACGATGCAACACGCTACCAGTGCTACGCCATAGCTTTCTGGCAGGGCAAAGCCGGAATTGATGCGTTGGGATTGGATGCCAACTCGAAGAGCCAGTGTGCTTTCCTCGATAATAGTTCTTCTGCAACGCTTGCGACTAAGCTGAAGGCAAGAGGCTTCCCCAATTTTCTGATCAACCTGGTAGAATCACAATCCACGACGCAGCCACTGCATGCCTTACCACCGGAATACCCATTTCTGACCCTGGCTCCATTTTCTCTCCCCCTGCTCGCACCTTTTTCATGGTACCAGGTAGTCTTCGCAATCCTGATGGCAATTGTAGCAGCCATTATTTATTTTGTAATCAAATTCAACAGGTCAACCTGGGCAGCTATCACATTTGCCTTTTATTTAGCGCTCGGCAGCTGGGCATTGGCGGAGACAAGGTTTGATTTAATTCCTGCCGCTTTGACTCTAGGAGCTGTCATCCTGGCCGCTCGAGCGAAATGGAAATGGGCATTTGCGTTGCTGGCCCTGGCAACGATGCTCAAATTTTACCCGGTGGTGCTTGTTGTGCCGTTCCTCATAACGCAGCAGATGCAACATAGCGAGAAGTGGACTGCATGGCGCAGATGGTCGGCTTTAGGGCTATGCGTAGGAATTTGTGTGTTGTTAACGGCAATTTCGCTGGTACTGAATGTTGCCAATACACTGGTTCCATTCAGCTATTTTCTCAACCGGCCCATCCAGGTAGAATCGTTGCCCGGGGTTCTGCTGTGGCTTGGCAATTTTGTGGGTCGCCCGGTCCAGTACACGTTCATCTACCAGTCGCTTAACTTCGTCAGTTCGTTATCGAGCAAGGTATCTCTGCTGAGTACAGGGCTTTTAATAGCGGGTCTGCTGTTCATATGGTGGCTGCAATGGCGAGGAAAATTGGATATTTTCACCGGCAGCCTGTTGACGCTGCTGGTGGTGATGATAATGGGGAAGGTGTTCAGCCCTCAATACCTGATGTGGGTCACACCCCTGATTGCTTATATAGGCAAGGCCAACTGGCGATGGCTTGTAAGTTGGGGGGCAGTTTGTGCGTTGACTGTCGTAATCTTCCCCAATATCTACGTTGATCTGCCTCATATCAAGAAGTATTATGGCGTGATAGCTGCACGAGATGCGCTGATACTGGCGATTGTGTGTGTGTTGTTGTTTGTGGCGGCACGCAGTTCACTGAAGATTGATTCAAATCGAGCTGGAAAGCTGTAGGGGCCTAAGGATCTTAAATTCCGATCAGAAACGCCGCTCGCTCGCGGCTAGTGCTTCGCACTCATCTGATCGGAAAAGTAGTAATGATCGCGCCCACTGCCGATTGATCGGCCCCCGATCTGTTTGTTAACCAGCCTCATTGCACCCCTACAGCCACTTACATGAATTACATACAACACAGATATCAGGAACCGACATCCGTAAGATAGTGCCACACAAGAGCACCATTATCGGCTCGCAGGGCATAGACTATACCATTGCCGGCACCAATATAGACTATTGTATTGACGAGAACAGGATCAGTGAACAAAGTTCCGTTAACAGGGTAGTGCCACACAAGAGTACCGTTATCAGCTCGCAGGGCATATATAACCCCACCGTTTGCAGCATCGACACTTGTATAGATCGTTCCACCAGTTAGCAACACTCCGGATGGAGGGCCATCAACCTTATCTTGCCACAGGACCTTGCCATCTCTGCTTCGCAGCGCGGCTATATAGCCTGTACTATCACTGTTTCCAGGAACGACTACACTCATATAGACCACTCCATTCTCTACCTGGAGCCAACCAGCAAAGCTATCTGCTCCATTATTCATTAGATACTGCCAGAGTACAGTTCCATCGCTGACCCGAATTGCATAGACCGTCGACTTCCCTTCTTTCAAAGGTACCGTTGCCTTCATGGGCACCGTTTTCAGAGTAGTGGCAGCCTGTCCATTACTCCACAATAGTGTCCCAACAGCCATCGCCTGAGGTAGCAGGTCTGTACTACGAGCAGTAGGGGTCTCCAGAGAGATCTTTGTCGCCATCAGGTAGATCACTCCGTCGACTATCTGAGGTGACTGGTCATAAGTAGTATCAATAGTCTGGCTCCAGAGTTGATGACCGTCACCGGCCCGCAGCGCGGACAGCTTGCTCTGCGAGACAACGTAGATGCTCCATTGGATGACGCAAACATGTTCACAAAACTATCTGTCGTATAACGCCACAATACGCTTCCATTGCTCGCTTGCAAGGCATAGACGCCGCCCGATTGTCCATCTGCGCCAACGCTAACATAAAGTACTCCCTTGAGCAGGGACGTTATTTGATAGTCGGAGCCTGGCGGTGCAGTAAAGCGCCATAGACTCGTCCCATCGCTTGCTTGTAGGGCAGTTACCTCGTTACCTTGTGAGGCGATATAGATTACGCCATCCCCCATTGTTGGCGCGTAGATATAACTGTTGCTGCTATAACGCCACAACACGGTTCCATCACTTGCGCGCTAGGCAGAGAAGTAAGCCGGGCCATACTTTTCTACAAATGAACTGACATAGACAATTCCATTGACCACAACCGGTGACTCCTCAACTGCTCCATCTATCTTTGTATGCCAGAGCACCGAACCATTACTGCTACGCAGCGCATACACAGCATTGTCAGCTGTACCCGCGTAGGTCACGCCATCTACTACCGTCACACTTACGTTGTGGTCCATCCAGACTGGCGAATTAATCGGCTTTGCTGCCGGTGCAGGTATAATCCTGGGAGATATGGACCCGGTAATAGCTGTGGGTAGTGGTGGCACAGAGTGAGCGGATTGCTTCAAAGGTTGGCTGCGTGAAGATAGCACACCAGCGAGGATCACAACAAACACAAGCAGCACTGTTCCTCCCGCGAGCATATATTGCCAGTTAGGAGGCATCTTCGGCTTCTTCGTTAGTGCCACTGGACCCTGGAAAGGCGGGGAGTGGCTTTCTTCACTTGCTGGCAGTTCCAACTTCTTAACTGCTGAGTCATCTTGCGAAGTCTCCTGCTTAATGTTGTGCATATAGACCTCCTGACTTTGATTATTGTCTACATTTTGCTGCCTTGATTTTCTTCTTCCGCAACTATAACTCGCGTCTCTGAAATGAAGCTGAAACATGTTTGAATCACAACCAAATGCAGTCCCCGCATAAAGACTATTACATCGCTTTGAAAGGAAGCAATTTTCCCTTGCTATCTGATTAGATATGTGGTATCATAAAAGTGTGTCAAGACCTGGATAGAGCTTGATGCAGCCTCATTTTACCTGGGGATGTCGGGTTTCGACAGACGCACAGGTTGGAGAATTGCAGGTCGAGGTGTCGGTATGCACTCTCGTTAAACAACCGACAAACAATAGATGCCAAACAGGCACCTGCTTACGCTCTCGCTGCCTAAGAAACAGTAAAGCGTCGTCCTCCTGGCCTTTTCCCGTGGGGCCAGACCAGGGCGTCGAAAACGCGGGGTGCTATGACGAGGACCGCCTTCTAATCGTCATCTAAGACCAGAGGGCCAGCGCTGAGGAATCCGGTCGGTGGGAGTCCGAAGCGCAAAGCAAAAACACTGACTAAGCCTGTAGTACATTCTTCGATGGGTTCGTTTGGACGGGGAGTTCGACTCTCCCCCATCTCCACCATGCAAACCACCTGGGAAGGCAGTTCCCAGGCGGTTCTGTTTTGGGGACAATGCGGTCAAAAGCACAGTTGACAGCAAAAGTGACATCAAAATGCACATCACTGTACGCTTTGATCACTTTCGTCTCCCATTCTGAACAGGCCATCCCATTTCTCCATGGCCTCCTTCTGCAAGGACGGAAGGACATGAGAATAGATATCTAACGTCATCGCGATCGTGCTGTGCCCCAGA
>WNFT01002645.1_pt1 | contig 15334 bp, 13 predicted proteins | sample 5400191 | NCBI WGS metagenome assembly WNFT01 (sample SAMN13153359, study PRJNA577476) | soil metagenome | isolation source: 80 cm saprolite under Madrone tree | place: USA:California | collected 2016-06-14 | reverse complement strand
AAAGCCGCCGAATACGAGCACTGGTGCTGCTAGACGAACTGGGCGCGGGGACCGACCCCAGCGAGGGTTCTGCCCTGGCACGAGCCATTCTGACCTACTTGCTAGAACGGCACGTGACCACCGTCGCTACCACGCACTATTCCGAACTCAAGGCCTTCGCACACGAGCAACCCGGCGTTGTCAACGCCTCCGTCGAGTTCGATGTCGAAACACTCTCACCGACGTACCGGCTCAGCATCGGTTTGCCGGGCCGCAGCAACGCACTGGCGATTGCCAGCCGCCTGGGGCTTGACGAGAGCATTATCGAGCGCGGACGGGAGTTCCTGGGCAGTGCGGGCGTGCGCATGGAAAACCTGTTGGAAGGCCTGCAGTCCGAGCGTAAAGCCGCCCAGGACGAGCGCTTCCACTTGAGCATGGAGCGGGCCGAGTTTGAGCACCAGCGCAAGCAGCTTGAGCAGGAGCGACACAAGCTGGAGGAGCAGCGTGTGCACATTCTCAACGAGGCTCGCGCACAAGCCCGGCGCGAGTTGGAGGAGGTGCACACGGCCTTGGCGAAGGTCAAAGTCGATGCCAATCGCCTTAACTTGACCCGCGAACGCCTGGGTGAGGCACGCCAACAGGTACGCAACCTCGAAGAGAAGGTTGTCGCCCTACCAGAACCTCGTCACCCACGCAAACAGCGAGAGGCAGCCCAGGAAGAGGATTTTGGCACCGCTGAGGGACCATTGCAGATTGGTGATACGGTGCGTGTGCTCAGTTTCGGCCAGAATGCCGAACTGCTCGGCCTCTCGGCTGATCGCAGCGAGGCTGAGGTGCAGATGGGTTCGCTGCGCTTCCGCGTGAGCGTGGATAATATCGAACGTATCAGCAAGCGCCAGGCTGCTGCAGAGGCATCTTCTGCGAACAAAGCAGGCAAAACGCAGGCAACAACTGCCCCGTCGAGCGTAGTGTTACCACGTTATGAAGATCGTCCTGACGTTGCGATGCAACTCGACATGCGTGGTTGGCGTGTTGAAGCGGCCCTAGAGGAACTGGAGACGTATCTGAATGACGCCGCTATGTCGGGCATGACCTCTGTGCGTATCCTCCACGGCAAAGGAACCGGAGCGTTGCGTGCTGCCGTGCGCGAACAATTGGCGCATCATCCACTGGTGAAGTCATACACGTCCGCTCCTCCACAGGAAGGTGGCGATGGGGTGACCGTGGTGAAATTGAGCGCCTAGCTTACCACGGGGTCGGGCACCACCAGGAAGCCAGGTCCTACCACCCAGGGCTGGGGTGATCGGGTCTGGCGCCAGCTATGACCTCACCCACCTCTCACCCCAATAGTACTAACCCCATGGCTATTTAATTCAGCAATGACACCAAAGTATGCTACCATGGTAAACAACGTAGCATAACAGTATGTTACCGAGACCTTATTTGTCCGTTCCATAACACAGAAGGACCAAAGAGAAAGCCCTTCTGCACTCGCAGGAGCATCCAGATGCACATCGCGCAATCTGGAGGTGTGCTACTATCGCTTGCATGGAACGGACAAGATGATATCTGTAGCCATCGAAGGGGTGTAGCGCATGGCGCGGGCGGAAACCAAGGGGAACGCCTGGTCCTTTGACCAGATCTACGACGAATATAAAACACCTATTTATAACTATGTATACCACCTGGTAGGAGATCGCGAGCAGGCAGATGATCTGACGCAAGACACGTTCTTGAAAGCGTTTCGAGCGCTGCCCAAGATGGACGCAAACCTGAAGTTGTCCGCGTGGTTGTATCGCATCGCTACCAATACTGCATATGATGCACTGCGCCGTAGAAAGTTGATCGCGTGGCTGCCCTGGCAAGACCTTGATCACGAACCGGCTGATGATGAGGGCGCAGACCCGCAGGAAATCTACGGCACGACGGAGCTTGTGCGGGCAGCTCTCCATCGCATGCCTCAACAATACCGAGTGGCACTGTTACTGTATACCCAGGAAGGCTTCTCTTACAGTGAGATCGCCCAAACCCTAAACATCGCAGAGAGTGGCGTCAAGATGTACCTATCCCGCGCACGTCAGTCCTTTCGAGAACACTACCGAGCGCTGGAGCAAGGAGGAGGCTCAAAATGAACTGCGCGCAAGTCGAGGACCTGCTTAGTGCTTACCTTGACAATGCGCTCGCCCCGGAAGAATATACGGATGTTGCTGCTCACTTACAGGAATGTGCAGCATGTCGTAGCATCCTTGCCGACTTCCGCCGCTTTGATGCTCTACTCATGCAATTGCCTCGTGTCAGCCCCAGCCCAGCATTGCGTGACAGGATTTTTTCCTCGCCCGAATACCTTGAGCTTACCGGCACATTCGACGCCAACAGTAGGATCACGAGCCAGCCAACCCGTCCTACCCGTTCAGCGCGAGGATACGTTCGCCATGACACCCCAGGCCGTCCGCACCTGGTGTCAATGCCGGGAGGCCGCAGCACCTTACCGAGGCAGCCACTTCCGCAACAACAACCGCTTCCACTGCCATCAGCTCGACGCAGGCGTGGTCGCTGGGGCTGGCACACGATACAAGCGGGTATAGCCGTAGCCATTTTACTCATCATGGCTATTGGGGGCCTGACTGCTCGCAACCTGTGGCTGCAACAAACAAACATTACAAACCTCAAAGGAGCCATCACACCACCGAGCGGTTTGCAGCAGGGGCCGTTCCCCGTAGGGATGCGTTTCGTGTTCCAACGCGATGGCGCGCTCTGGAGCGCTCCCATCAATGGGAGCACACAAGCGGTACGTCTCACCCTAGCCGGGGTAGCGGTCGCATCCAATTGGGTTGTCAGCCCGGCCTTGCCGGGGCACTCGGCTGGTGATAAGCTCGCCTACATCGATTTGCAGCACGCACACATACATACCATACGCAGCGATGGTCAGGATGATACGACCGTCCCCCAATCGCTGCTCAAAGCCGGGGTAGAGCCTTCATCGGTCTGGGATACCACCATCGGAGCCGCCATCTTGAGCAGCCTCACATGGTCGAAGGACGGAAATATGCTGGCCTTCGTCGCCGACCCCAATGGCACGGGACTCACACACCTGTATATCCTCTCGACGGAAACAGGCTCAGTGGAGATGGTTCCGCTTGCCGGCACGGGAAGTGCCTCTCATCCCGCCTGGTCGCCTGACGGGATACGCGTGGCATTTGAATTTACCGCAGGCAACACCGTCAGCATCATGGACTATAACACGCAAAACCATGGGCTGTTGACCATCAGCGACGCCGTGAGGCAGCCAGGAGATCCCGCCGCGACAATCCTGACATTGGACTGGTCTCCAGGCACGGATGCCCCGACCATTACCTGGAGCGTCGGTGAGATAGGGCATGTCCACAGCATCTGGCTGCGCCGCGTAGGGATCGACGGCACAGAAAAACCTCTCTTGCTCACGGCTGGTGACTATGTACAAGCCATCTATAATCCCGCCGGACATGCTGGCCTCGGAAGCTGGTTGCTTGTAACATCAATAGCAGGACGCCAGGGGGACTTATGGTATGTTGACGCAGTCTTCGGTGCCAGGCTTCTGTCTCTGACCACAGGCAAGCAAGTTGGCCTTGCCTGGTGGGCACCTGATGGCACACGAGTTGACTATCTTAATGATATCTCTGCCGGCGTGGGCGATTTTCATGTTGTCAACGTGACCACCCGTGCTGACACACTCATTGCCTCTGGTGTAGCCGATGAGCCGGCTCCTGCATGGTCGGAAGATAGTCAAGAACTCGTCTACAGTACAGGGACACAGACCATCGTCGTCAGCCTGGATGCCGACAAAAAGATACTTCTCCATCTGCGAGGACCAGTATCAGCGCTCACCTGGTCTGCCAATTCACCGGACCAGCTGGTTGTTGCACTCAGGGATAGCCAACAAGGAATTTACCTCGTGGATGTCCAGCGTAATACCTCACGTCAGCTAGATCCCCTGGGCACCAACAGTCCTATACTATGGACCGAGATCCCTTGATTGATTCTTCACCACAAGAGGGAATTTCAGCATGTTACGAGGACAGCCCGTAATGGCTGCCCGGCAGCATGGTTTGGAGAAATCAGTAAACTGTAAGGTAGTCCGTCTGTTAGAGTTTGAAAGCGTTGGGCATGGGTGTTTTGCGAAAGGAGAATAAGCATGACAGTAGCACATGCAACCTTTACAGAATATCTCACACACATTTTGCACGATATCGCACTCAATCGACGGACCGGTCTGTTGCGCCTCGAGTACGTAGGGGCACATACCAACGAGAAGGGCGCGATTTTCTTTAAGAGCGGCCATACCGTCTTTGCGTGCACTGACCAGGCAACGGGCGAAAGAGCCCTCTTGCACATCGCCCGGTGGAACAAAGTGTATTACTCTTTCCTCGAAGGTGTAGAGTGCACAATCCCACCTAACGCTGCATTCGGCAGGCATACACATCTACTTCCGGCGACGATACGTCAGAAAGAACGCCATACGCGGCCATTACCCATTATCCCAGGAGACACTTTGCCGACATCCACCCAGACAGGGTCGCTACCGCACATGGGGGGGACGCCCCCGTCAATAGAGCAAGCAGCTCACCTGGGTGCTAATGCTGTTTTTCGCATACACGCCAAAGCAGCACCCCAACAAATTATCTGCCAAATGGCGCGACAAGACCGCCTCGTCTTCATGCTCTTAGACGGACGACGCACTGTTCGTGATATAGCCCACCTGGTACATCGCAATGAACTGGAGGTAGCACGCACGCTGGTACGGTTCCTCAGTAGGGGATATATCGAATGTGTCCAGGTGGAAGATCACCATAGTGAACAGGACGTGGCAGGTACCCTGGCCCGCTTGCTCACAGATGAGTTATCTGATACGTATCCACCAGGATAGGGCAATATAGACGAGTTTCCCCTATGTGGGAAATTTGCCTCCAAAAGTGATAACAAATCACCTACTTGTACGTTATAATGTATAGGCCTGGGATGGAGAGCGGGATGTCCGTTGAGCAAGCAAACCACCTCGACGAGCGGCTTGTAGCGTACATCTGATTTCCGTACAACCTTTTCCCCATGGGGTCTGTACGCGCACCTTTCTAGAGTCTCGCATTGCTTTTTGCAACGCGTGGTAAGGGGAGGACGAGCTGGCACCCCGTCCTCCTCTTGCATTTTCGGTTCAGGAAGTGAAAGGATTGCATGAGATTTATCGGGCAGTCATTGGGGACAAAACTGATACTGAGTGCAGCAGTCACGCTCTTACTTTGCCTGCTCTTTTTTTCAATTACAGCGTGGAGCCTCTTGAAATACCTGGCTGAGCGCGAGGCCACGAGCGATGCTACCACACATATCACGCTCATCAAGCAGGCATACCTCAACCAAAGCGATAGGGTACTAGAAAAATTGACCAGTGTTGCCAGTGACGGCGATCTCATTGCCCACCTATCCCAGCATTTCACGCCCGTCTCTTCTACTCGCCTGGCAGCTCTGCTCGTTCCCACGCTGGTACACAATCGCCTATCTGAACTGCTGATTATCTCTACCAGTCACTACTTGCTCGCCCAGGTAGGAAACGAGAAAAGCATCGGTGACGCCGGTGACACGGTTGATCCAGGCTCTTTCCCTGTCATCGATCAAGGATTGCAGGGAAAGATAGCCACATCCCTGCAACTAGCCCGCACCACGACAAAATACCAGTGGACATTGAGCATGGTGGTCCCTATCTGGGACCGGACCAATGAGCAGATTGGCCTCGTGATGGCATCGCAAGCCATCAACGACTATTTTGCCCACGATCTGTCACAAACGATCGGATTGAACGTTCTGCTCTGCCAATCAACAACCATCTTGGGAACTACTCTCACCGATCTTCACCCCGATCGACTGCCATCAGCACGTACACTGTGCAGCACTGATACGTCTCATGTGATCGATAGCACACAACAATATCTCACCCTGGGAGAACTTGCCCAGACCAGGAGTCAGTTAGCAGACTCACCATCTCTGACCATCGTAGACATTGAACCCCTCTATGGTAACAAGCTCTATACAGGGAAAACGCTATCTCTCCTGGTTGCCCTGGGTATTTTTGTACTTGCACTCGGTGTTACTACCTATACACTCATGACGAATATGTTCTTGCTTGACCCCATGCGTCGGTTTCAAACGTATGCCGCAACCCTGGTTTCTGAGACTGCTGACATACACGCACCAACAGCCAATGAGCTGGATATGCTAGTACATTCTTTTAGCCTGCTCTCGGAGTCGCTGCATACACAAGAGCATGAAAATCAGGCCCTGACGGAGCAAATGCGCGAATTGCTAACTATGAGTGACATGCTGATCTCCACTGTCAACCTGGATCAACTGCTGGGCGAAATCGTCTCTCGTGTGGGAAGCATGACCCAGGTAAAGCATGTGTCACTGCTCTTGTACGGGCGTGAGATGCTCTCGCCCTGGGCAGTGGCACAGTGGACGGAGCCATCACCCGATGATTCGTCCTCGCCTGGGCAGGTATCACAGCGACGCGGGACCGTCACGGTGCATACGGACCCTGCCGGCGAGGTCACTATGGTCATGACCACGAAAATGGCTGCCATCTCCAAGACACATACCAGTTCGGCAAGTGGAAAACGCAGGATTATACGCCCGCCGCAGCTCGCATTGCCGACAGCTGCCTATAGCCTGCGCACCCCGCGTATCCCGCGCCTGGCGCTACGCGATCTCGACCTGGCACTTGCGCGCATGGCAATGCAAAAAGAGAAGATAGTGTGTGCCGAGGATGTTGCGGCCATCAACCCCAAACAACATGGCGATGCCTGGGTACGCATGGCGCTGGAGGCTGGATACCGCTCCATCGTGGCCGTCCCACTCCTGCTACAGGACCAGGCCATTGGGGCCTTTATCCTCTACCGAGATACCCCCTATGCAATGAACAGCCGTGACATCTTCCCGCTGAGCACCACCGCCAACCAGGCAGCTATGGCCATTGAAAACGCGCTGCTGTTCGCCGAAGTGAAAGAGAAAAATGCTGCCCTTGAGCGTGTCAACCATCTGAAATCGCAATTCCTTGCGACCGTGACCCATGAATTACGTACTCCCTTACACAGCATTATCAGTTATGGCGCGTTAATATTAGAGGGATTTGTTGAAGGCGAGCTGACCAACGAACAGGAAGAGCACATCCAGTTCATGGTACGACGTGCTGAGGATCTCACACACCTGGTCGATGACATGCTTGATCTCTCGAAGATCGAAGCGGACCGTTTAGAAGTCAAGCCTGAGCCACTCTCCCTGGAGTCTTGCTTGAGAGAGGTGATCAATCAATTGAAGCCGATGGCGAACAACAAAGGCTTGTACCTGACCCTGGAACTAGAAGACTCGTTACCCATGGTGCTGGCGGATGGCATTCGTCTGCGCCAGATTGTGCTCAACATGATCTCCAATGCCTTGAAGTTCACCGAGAAGGGGGGCGTGACCATTCAAAGCAAGATGCTGTCCGGCTATGACATGCTGCGCATCGCTGTTATCGATACGGGGATCGGTATCTCCCCTGCCGCACTTGACTACATCTTCGAGGCATTTCGCCAGGCCGATGGCAGCACTACCCGCCGCTTTGGCGGCACAGGGTTAGGCCTGACAATAGCAAGAAAACTGATTGAGTTGCAGGGCGGGGAGGTTGCTGTGGAGAGTACTGTAGGACAAGGTTCAACGTTTTCATTCACCTTGCCCACCGTACCCACCTCCAAGTGAGTATAACTAGACGAAAGGAGATGCGGCAGTTCTCGCGCCGCAGGTTTTGATGGACATACCAACATCTGGCGTACGCCAGAGGACCATTCTCATTGTTGAGAACGAAGTCTCAAATCGCATTCTCATCGAGAGGGTTCTCTCTACACGTGGTTATCGTTGTGTCTCCGCGTCAAATGGGCGCGAAGCCTTAAACATCCTCGACTACGAACAGGTCGACCTGATTCTCACCGACCTTTCGATGCCAGTCCTTGATGGTTATCGTACAACGCAGTTGATTCGTGCACGTCCCGCCTTCGCCAACGTACCCATCGTGGCAGTCACTGCCTATGCACTCAACGATGAGAGTGAGGCAGCCATAAAAATGGGCTGCACCGAATATCTGACGAAGCCGTTTAAGCCCCGCCAATTGCTAGAGGTGGTGGATCGTTTGTTGCCGCAGGACTGAGCAAAAGCACGACAAAGACGGCACAACGTGCGACAAATAGTTGCACATTTTCGCAAAATTTGCTACTATACGACGTATCTTAGACGATCTTCTGACCGGCTAAATGTGGCCGGTCAGTTGCTTTTACACTACTTCGTTAGTTTCGACTTCTCACCGCACGTGCAGCGAGTGACCTGAAGAAACAAAACTAACCAGGCAGTATTCAGACGCAAATCATTTTATCGGTGGGAGCGATTCTTAATGGACATTCGCGTAACGAAACAAACAGAAGGCAACATTGCATGCGATGCACTGGTAGTCGGGGCAGCATATGAAAAAGCGGGGCAAAAGGCCAAAAGTGTCGTGCTGTCGGAGTCTGCCAGGGCTGTAGATCAGTTGCTCGGCGGCCTGATCAACGAAATGTGTACAGACGGCGAGTTCAAAGGCAACCTGAACGAGCTGGTCACGATCCATACCATGGGGAAACTGGCAACCAGGCGTGTTGTGCTCGTGGGCCTGGGTGCGCAAGAGACAATCAGCCCACAAACATTGCGGCGCGCCAGTGCAACTGCTGCTCGCCACTTACAACATACAGGCGCACATCAGATAGCCCTGGCCTTGCAGTGGCAGGGTTCCGGCATGGACGCTGAACAAACTGCGCAGGCACAGATCGAGGGAGCATTACTAGGCCTGTATACCTTCAAGAAGTATCAACACTCGGATATGAATGTCAACGGGCACGGCGTGACGATGATCACCCTTCTGCCAGGCGCTGCTGATGAGAAGGCAGTGTATACGGCCATCGGACGGGCAACTGCCATGGCTGAGGCCACCAATTTCGCCCGCGACCTGGTCAACGAGCCACCCAACGTCTTGACTCCGACCGAACTGGCAAACCGTGCCAGCGCGATGGCTCAGCAATTCGGCCTGGAGTGCGAGATACTGGACCGACCACAGATGCAAGAGCTGGGCATGGGTGGATTGCTAGCCGTGTCCCAGGGGAGTGCCGAGCCAGCCAAGTTCATCATCCTGCGCTATCGTGGCGCTCCCAACAGTACCGCTAAGGGGATGGCGCTCGTAGGCAAGGGTATTACGTTTGATACCGGTGGCATCTCGCTCAAGCCTGCCGAACGCATGCAGGAGATGAAGGGTGACATGGCCGGCGCTGCCGCCGTTATTGCTGCTATGCAGGTCATTGGCGCGTTAAAACCTGCCATCAATGTGACAGCATTGGTGTCGTCAACCGAGAATATGCCTGGTGGGACAGCCTATCGTCCGGGCGATATTGTACGCATCATGAACGGGAAGACGATTGAGATCGTCAATACCGATGCTGAGGGACGCCTCGTGCTGGCCGATGCGCTTTCCTATGCCGTGCGCGAGGGATTGTCACCGATTATAGATGTGGCGACGCTCACGGGTGGGATCGTCGTTGCGCTCGGCTCGGTCATGTCGGGCTTGTTCTGTAACAACCAGCAACTCTGTGATGAGATCATCGCCGCAGGTCAGGCCGTCGGTGAAAAATTCTGGCCCATGCCCTTGGATGATGAGTATGCCGAACAGATCAAGAGTGACATTGCCGATATCAAGCAAACCGGAGGGCGACCAGCATCCTCGGTGACGGCGGCCAAAATCCTGGAGCATTTCGTGGATGATACACCATGGGCACACCTGGATATTGCCGGGAACGATCTCTCGGATACCAGGAGGCCATACCAGGAAAAAGGGGCAACGGGTGTCTCCGTACGGACACTGGCGGAACTGGTTCTGCGCAGAGGCCTGTAGGTGAATACTGACGACTCACCACTCATCAGTATCCGCCCTGATCCTGAGCGTGAGCAGCGCAAAGGGGTGCCCGAGGTCATCTTTGGTGAGACAAAAGAACCATTAGACATCATCGAGATGGCCGAGGGACTGCTGAGAGGGTCAGGGCGAGCAATTATTAGCCGGGTGCGTCCAGAAGCACTAGCAGCTCTGCAGACAGCATTTCAAGCCTATACGCTGCGCGTCCGTGAAGCAGCTCGCATGGTCGTTATCTACAGGCCTGACTACGTGCGCCGCAGCACGGGCGGGCATGTTGGCGTTATCAGTGCTGGCACGTCCGATATCCCTGTGGCAGACGAGGCGGCGCTCATTGCCGAAGAAATGGGCTGTCATGTCACGCGCATCTACGATGTAGGGGTAGCAGGCTTGCACCGCTTGATGGAGCCGTTGCGGGACCTGCTGGCCGATGGAGTAGATGCGATCATTGTGGCTGCTGGCATGGATGGGGCCTTGCCTTCGGTGGTGGCAGGGCTGGTCCCGGTGCCTGTGATTGGCTTGCCCACGTCGATTGGCTACGGCATGGGTGGCAAAGGGGTTGCTGCACTGCTTTCGATGTTGCAGACGTGTGCACCTGGTCTGTCCGTCGTCAACATCGATAATGGGGTCGGCGCAGGCATCACGGCTGCACTGATCGCTAACCGCGTGGCACAGGCACGAGCGCGTTGAACTTTGATCTTACCCAGTCGTTCCATTTCAGGCGACGGGTTGGCGGGCCTCCATCCTTCCAGGTGATGCGTAGGGGCGCGCTTCATCACACATTTATGCACGTTCGTTGCCCCTTTGCCTGCGGCAGTTCGCAAGAGGTTTTTGTGCTGCGGGCTGTGCCGCCAGCGGCGGCACAGCCCGCAGCACAAAAAGACGCGAGCCGCCGGAGGCGGCGAGGAATCAGGCACCTGAGTAGTTACGAAATGCCTTTATGATATCCGAAAATCATTGACAGCAACGGCCATCTCCCCTATGATGAGAGGCAGTAGAGTCTAGCTTTGTAAGAAAGAACTGTAGAGTATCGAACATGGCCGAATTGACATGGAAAGGCAAATATCGCATCGACGACAAACAGCTCACTGCGTCAACATCCACCACCCTCCATACCTGTGAAACCTTCTCTACAAAATCAAAAACCGACGAGCCAGGCACAGAACCCACCCTCACAGATGGCTGGCACAACCGCCTGATCCTGGGCGACAAACGCGAGGTTCTCCCAGCCCTGCTCCCCGAATTCGCCGAGCGCGTCAACCTCATCTACATTGACCCACCCTTCATGACAGGTCGCAATTTCACCAGCTATAGCGATAAATGGAACAACGACCTGGATGCTTATCTTCAATGGCTATACGAAACATTTGTACTGTTACGTCTATTGCTTGCTAATGATGGCAGCCTATACGTGCATCTTGATTGGCGAGCCGCGCATTATGCCAGGGTGATACTCGATGAGGTGTTTGGCTACGCTACTAACGGCGAAGGGCCAGGCTTCAAAAACGAGATCGTCTGGCACTACCAGTCCGGCGGGCATCCGACCAGGTTCTATGCTCGCAAGCACGATACCATCTTGCTCTATACCAAGTCGGCGCAGTATTGCTTTCATGGGGAACGCATCGGTGAGAGGCGCGGCACGCACAGGCGCAACCATATGCGCAAGCAGGTGGGGGATGATGGTCGTGTTCATTGGACGATTCGCTCTGCCGATCGGCTGTATGTCTATAACGAGGACCAGCTCATGCGGCCTACGGATGTCTGGAGCGATATCAGTCATTTGCAGCAGAAGGACCCTGAACGCAACGGGTATGCGACGCAAAAGCCTGCTGCTCTGCTGGAACGCATGATCCTGGCATCATCCGAGGAGCATGAGCTTGTGCTCGATTGCTTCTGTGGCAGTGGCGTGACTCCCACCGTGGCCGAGCAACTTGGCCGTCGCTGGATTGCCTGCGATCAGAACCCGGAGGCGATCCGGGTGACGCGGGAACGTCTGTTGAAGCGGGAGCAGGGACGGCCTTTTGTGGTGCAGCAGGTTAGGCGGACTATAGAATAGCCCACCCCTACATCTTGCTGCTCGCAGAGAGATTCCCTTCCTGAGCGCTCACGGCGCCTGCATCCGAGACAAGGCTCTCGCCTTCTAGCTCAACAGGAATGTGACCGAGAGGCTGTGGGCTCAAGCGCGTACGAAGTACCCAGAGGAAGCCCTCGATGAAGATTTTGCGCGACATCTTCGATTTTCCCACACGCCGGTCTGGAAACGTGATGGGAATTTCAACGACGTTGAAGCCCTGCTGCGTGACTCGATAGGCTAATTCGACCTGGAAAGCGTAGCCTTGCGCCTGGATCGTGTCGAGGCCGATACTGCGCAGAACGGTCGTGCGGTAGCAACGAAACCCAGCAGTGCAGTCGTGCACGGGGATGCCGAGCATGAAACGGGCGAAGATATTGCCACCACCACTGATGAAGCGGCGCACGAGCGACCAGTTGGGGGTGCTTCCTCCTGGGACATAGCGTGAACCAATGACCAGGTCCGCATTTTCAATGGCTTCGAGGAAATCGGGCAGATAACGGGGGTCGTGCGAGAAATCGGCATCCATCTCGAAGGCTGCGTCGTAGTTATGCTCAATCGCATACTTGAAGCCGGCAATGTACGCTGTGCCAAGGCCAAGTTTACCAGGGCGATGCAGCACGCATACCTGCGGATTCTCGTCGTGTATGTCGTCGGCAAGTTGACCTGTGCCATCCGGTGAATTGTCATCGATAATGAGGATATCGGTAGTAGGCGCGTACGAGAAGATTTCTGTCAGCAGTGGCCGAAGGTTATCTAACTCGTTGTAAGTAGGAATGATAATCAAGGTTCTCATAAAAACACATCTCCAATGTTCGTGGACGTAGATACTGTCTGGTAACTCTTCAAGTCTCTTCTCTCTTGTGCCGCCTCCGGCGGCAGCACCGAGAGTGCAGAGGGACGACCGTCCTCCCGCGCCACCTCCCGAAGAGCTACTTCAGTAGGCTGTGGGCCATCGCTACCCTCCTGCTCCTCCTGGCGATCGTTGGGGTGCCCGAAAAGGGGCATGTGCTGCGTCGATTGGAAGACGAACAGTGCAATGACTCCCAGCGCCAGACCAAACCAGAGCGTGCAGAAACGGATGAGCAGTGTTGCCGCTCCTCCGAGTGCTGCCGACGCTGATATTAGCAGACGAGTAAGCCCTAACACACTTCCTTCTGCTACCCCTAGTCCGCCTGGTAAGCCAGAGGCTGATCCCACCAGCGACGAGAAGGCGAGGATGAAAGTGGCTTTGATGAGTAATGCGAAACCAGGTGCTACCCCCAGACCTGTGAAAACGAAATACAAAGCGCCACACTCGCCTGACCAGGAAACCAGGCCTATCAGCACAGCAAGTAGCAAAGGACGCCACTGTAGCAAGGTACATGCGCTTTCGTAGAATGCACGAATCACAGGCACAAATCGTGACACGACAGGTAACCGTTCGCCCAGGCTGAGCAACGTTAGCACAAAGCGACGGCTCTGCACGAAGGCGATGCCTGCCAGGCCAAGCAGCAATAGCAGCGACAAGATTCCCCACCCAAAGCGGTAGAGCACCAGGCCGGTTGCAGCCAGGACGAGCATCGCGATACCATCGGTCAGCCGCTCTGCTACGATGATTGGCGAGGTGCGACTGACCGCTGCACCTGTTTCGCGCTTCAAGAGGTAGGATTTTAGTAACTCACCGACCTTACCAGGGGTAATGGCCATAGAAAGGCCGGAGACGAAGATCAGCAGGCTTTTCGGGTGGGAAATACCTATGTGGAGGCGCTTGAGGTAGTATTGCCATTTGACAAAGCGCCAGAAGTAGTTGAAGAGTGTGAGCCCCAGGATCAATGGCAGGTATTCCCAGCGGAAGTGGACGATGGCCACGATCATACGCGGGGCGTCGGCATACAGTGCAACGGCGACCAGAACAATAAACGCCAATACGCATGAAAACACTACGCCGGTACGTAGTCTACGAGTAAGCAAATAACAACTCTCCTACTGCGGTAGCACATAGAGCACCATAATGATGGTGACTGTACACAACAAAACGGTTCCGAGCATGTGTCGGTCACGCAGTAGTACTTCTTCAGGGCTACCACCTTCTTTGTGCATGTAGACCAGGTAGAGGTAGCGGAACATGCCATAAAGCACCAGGGGGATGGTGATCATAAGGCGATGATTGCCGGTTGGGCCCTGAAAGGTGTAGAGGCTGTATGCCATGAGGGTTGCAGCGGTGACAATGGTGATCATCTGGTCAAGCAGGGGGATGTTATACTCTTTGAGAATCTGTCGGTGGTTCCCGGCCTGATCTTGCAGAATGACTAATTCGTGGCGTCGCTTACTCAGAGCAAGAAAGAGCGACAGCAGGATGGTCACAAGGTAGAGCCAGGGGGAGATGGAGACGGAGATGACGACAGCTCCGGCAAGTATGCGCAAGGTGAAGCCGCCAGCGATGCTGAAAACGTCCAGCAAGACAATATGCTTCAGACGAACGCTGTACAGGACCATCAGGAGCAAGTAGGCGGCGACTGTAAGGGCAAAGAGGAGGCTACCACCACCCAGTGAGGCAAAGATGTCGGGGTGGCGACTGCTGCTGACAGGAATGGTGAAGATCGAAAGTATCAAGGCGCTACACGCCAGTATGAGTACGCCGATGGCCGTAATTGCCCACGAAGCTGGCAGACTGCCCGAGGCGAGTGGGCGTTGACACTTCACCGGGTGCTGCCGATCATTCTCCAGGTCAAGCAGATCGTTGAGCAAGTAGATGCTGCTGGAAGCCAGGCAGAATGTGACAAAAGCAATGACAGCACGCTCAAACGATACGAGAGAGAAGAGTCGTTGAGCAAAAACGATACCGACGAAGAGGGCCAGGTTTTTTGTCCATTGCTGGGGACGCATGGCGGAGAGCAAGGCGTGCATGCGTTTTGCAGTGCTCTGTTTGAGGAGTGTGGTGGTGGTGCCAGGGGTTGTTGAAGCAATAAACTCTTTTTTGGATTGGTCACCTGGCGTCTTGAGCGTTTCTTTCAAGAATCGCGTATTCCTTTGATGCTAGAGAATATGGTAGGGCAGGACCCGCTTTCAGAGGTAGGTTTCCTCTGAAAGTGGGTCCTGCTACCACAACTTTTTAGTAGATGCGTCGTCTCAATTCCTCGACGCGATGCAAGGTGATCCTGTGTTTGTCGGCACTGATGTAGCCCTTGTCGGTAAAGTAGCCCAGAACCTTGTTGACGCTTTCGCGTGATGCGCCGACCATGGAGGCGAGATCTTGTTGTGTCAGGCGCATGTCGATACGGGTGCCATCGTCGACCTCGACGCCATGCTCATGGGCCAGG